>Ga0070734_10002111_pt1 | contig 25669 bp, 25 predicted proteins | sample Coa_R1_8_FD_66444 | JGI IMG/M metagenome (GOLD analysis project Ga0070734, IMG submission 66444) | Surface soil microbial communities from Centralia Pennsylvania, which are recovering from an underground coalmine fire - Coalmine... | ecosystem: Environmental > Terrestrial > Soil > Unclassified ...
CGAGGCAGACTGGCCATTTGCGCACGGCTTTCAATCTGGAACATGCCGATGGTGTCCGCCTTCTGGATCGCACCATATACGTCTGGTGCCTGCGGCAGATGGGCCAGATCGACTTCCTCCTTATAGTGATCGCGGATCAATCCTAGTGAGTCTTTGAGAACGGCCATCATTCCCAAACCCAAGAGATCGACCTTTACGATCCCAAGGTCAGCGCAATCATCTTTGTCCCACTGAACGACGACGCGACCAGGCATCGTTGCAGGTTCAAGCGGGACCACAGAATCGAGAGCGCCCTGAGCTATCACCATCCCGCCTGAGTGCTGGCTCAGATGACGTGGCAAGTCCTGTATTCGTTCGCAGAGATCAAGATACTTCGCAACTCGCTTTTGAGTCAGATCAAGGCCAGCCGTTGTGAAGTGTTTATCAAAGGTGTCGTTCGGGCCTCTCCATTCAAAGTTCCCCACCATCTTCGACAGCTTGTTTAGTGTCTCTGTGTCGAATCCAAAGACCTTTCCAACCTCACGAGCCGCTGATCGACCGCGATATGTATTCACATTCGCAGTCATGGCGGCCCCAAGTTGCCCGTATCGTTGGTAGACGTACTGGATCGCTTTTTCGCGCTCGTCACCACTTGGAAGGTCGAGATCGATGTCCGGCCACTCTCCACGCTCTTCCGACAGGAACCGTTCAAACAGCAAGTCCATGCCGATTGGATCGACAGCCGTGATCCGCAGTGAATAGCAGACAGCACTATTAGCAGCCGATCCTCGGCCCTGCACCAGAATGCCGTTCTGTTCGCAGAATCGAACGATGTCCCAAACGATCAAGAAATATCCGGCTAGGCCGAGTTTTTCGATCAGCTTAAGCTCACGTTCGATCTGGGATCTTATGCGATCCGTAATTGTCCTATATCTGTCCCGTGCGCCTTCCCATGTCCGGGCGTACAGGAATGAGTCCATCGTCTCGCCTGGTGGAACCGGATAGCGTGGGAACTCATAGCCGAGCTTCTCAAGGCTGAATTGCAGGCGCCCAGACAATTCGACCGTGTTGCTGATCGCGTCAGGGATGTCGGCAAACACTCTGGCTATCTGTTCTGGTGTGCGGATATACCGCTCAGAGTTTGTACAGAGCAGCCGTCCACCCGTGGCAAGCTGACGCTTGTTCTTAATGCAGGTAAATACGTCAAGGATTTCACGGTCCGCGGGTATGGCATACGCCACACCGTTGGTAGCCAGCACAGGGAGATTGAACTCACGAGCAAGGCCGATTGCTGCTTGGTTGCGGGATTCTTGCTGACGTTGAAAGTGCCGCTGGAGTTCGACATACACATTGGAGGAACCGAATATCGCTATGAACTTCCTTAGGAGCTTTCTGCCGGCGTCGATCCCGCCGCTCTCAAGGGCACGAGCAAATGGCCCGTGCTCATCTCCAGTCAGGCAGATCAGTCCACCAGCGAACTCTTCCAATTCATTCAGCCGTGCCGAGCTTTGACTGTGCTTCGGCACCCGGAGTTTGGTGCGCGTAATCAGGCGGCAGAGGTTTTGATACCCGGCCCTGGTTTCACACAGTAGCGGGTAATGTGCAGTGCCAGATTCATCGCTGATCGTTAGCTCCGTCCCCACATGGGCACGAAGGCCGCTCTTCTTGCCCTGCATGTGGAAGCGCGGCGATCCGTAGAACCCATCCCGATCCAACAGCGCCATTGCTGGAAGGTTGAGATTGGCAGCCGTCAGCACCAGGGCTTCAGGCAGCGAGCCGCCTTCAAGGAAAGAGAATGCTGACCGGGCATGGAGTTCGACATACTGCATCAGTCGTACAGCCCTTCAACGAACCAGCTTCGTGTTGCCAGTTCACGGAATATGCGATACAGAGAGGCGTGGCCGTCAAGCGTAAGCTGTATGTCCCATTCCTCACGTCGCCACTCGCCTGCCCACCATTCACCGGCACTGCTCCACGGCCCTGACGCATCCGTCACCCGTGCCTTCCTCTTTGCGAACCCGATCCAGACGGGTGATTGCTCCGCACTTGTCTCAACTCTTGCCGGGATTACAGGACGGAACCTGCGTAGGGACAGACACGCTGATGGTCGAGTCTCTTTGTGCTTACCGGGCGGTGCTACATGGAAGTGATCGGGCTTATGAGAATCGAGCAGTGCAGGAAAGCCTATGCGCTGCCTGCCGTCTGTGTCTTTTTCCCCAACCACAGCACGGAGCCGGGCCATAGTGATCTCCAGCTTGGCTGGCTCAGGTGCGAGAGGTTGAAATAGTCCGGCTTGCGTAAACCGTACACGTGCAGGCTTCGCTTCGATCCTGACCTTCTTCACTGGAGCATGTGGTGGATGAGCCGCCAGATCGAGCTGTGCCAGCTTCAGCAGAATCTTGGCATCCTGCGTCGGCATGGGCAGCTTTATTGTTCGCTCGTAGCTGGTGATTCCTGAAGAGCATGTAGGCGCATTGATCTCACGGTCAGAATGAACCTCAAGGGTCAGGACAACCTCAATCTGGTCTGTAGCCAGTGATCTTTCGATCAGACGCTCCAAGAGTTGTTCCATCAGCCGATTGAGAACGAAGGCCAGCGGTTCAAGTAGTTCGACTGGCTCTTCCAACTCTGTGCTCTCTTGGAACGCTTCTGGCAGTGCGGCAGGAATTAGCTCACGAGTCACCGCGCCCTGTGCCAGTCGTTGCAAATGTAGGCCATACTGTCCGAGGCGCTCAGTCAGCGGCACAGCAGGCAAAGCGGCCAATGCCTTGAACGTCCTGATTCCCCAAGCGTGAAGAGTCTCAAGAACATCTTCCTCGACGCCTAAGACTTCGACTGGCAACCTGCTCAGCCGTCGAGCTTCATCACCAGGATCAATCACCGTGATCCCTTTGAAGCCACGGGCAGCATAGTGCGCAGTATCAGGATTGCTGGCGAGGCTGACGTTGCTTTCAAAGCCGCGTCTGGTGACCTCATCGAGAATGATCTGAGCAATGGCCTTCCCTGTCCCTAACAGCCGCTCCGATCCGGTCATGTCGAAGATGATCGTGCCGGGACTTGTGACTTCCACATCGGGCGAGAAGTGGTACGCACAATCGAGCAGTTCAGCCTCAGCGATGTCCTCCCGCTCTTGAATCCGTTTGATAAGAGTCACGCCACAGGCTTCGGCTTGTAGCTTCGTCATCCCGACATGGACGCCGGCAGATCGTGCAGCCTGGTTGCAGGACACAACTTTCAGTAGCGAGTCGGGACCATCAAACAGTGCGGCAGCCGTTGCCGAGCGGAGCAATGCCGCTTGCACAGGGAAATCGGGAACGTGAACGCAGCAAAACATGTCACGCCCATTGTGGTCTTACAGCGAAGTCGGCTCTTGCGCCCTGAACGGGTTTACGTGTGCGCCCAACCTCAAGATCGAATTGGACACTGGAGATCAGCCGCGTATGGGATGCTGTCGTGGAACCTGACCACTGAGCCGATGCGCCCATGTTGAGCGTCAATCCGGCGCAACTCTGTGCAGCCGAGTGGGTCAGCAGGACTACCAGAGCAGTCGGCAGCGTTTCCACCACACGGGCAAATCTGAACCAGGTGGTGAGTGGAATCTTCCGAATCAGCTTTTCATCAACGTTCCCAAGGTCGAGGGCGATTACGCCAAAGCCTCCGTTTTGAATCAGGATGTCTGCCGCCTTGAATGCCTGTTCCACGGATTTCATACCGCGCTCACTGCAACGCACCCACAACAGCCGGGACAGGCATACACCAGCCGCGTCTGCGGACTCAGGATCGAAAGAATCATTGGCGTCCACCACAGCACAGAACTGTTCCTTGCTTGTGACCTGAGCCAGCAGTGATACAAGCAGTGTCGTCCTTCCTGAAGTCAAACTTACTGGAGCACACACCTGTGTCAGTGAGCCTTTCGGGATGCCGCCGATCTGGCGATCCACGTTGACAAGGCCAGTTGGAAAGACCTCCGGTGCTTGGCGTTCGTAGATAGTGAGAGCGCCGGGAATACGGCTTTCAACGTGCTCACGGATAATGGCAATAGAGGACATGGCTGGGCAAGCTTGATTCGCTTCGTATTCGCTTGGAAGGAAACGATAAAATGCGGGTTGCCACGCTGTCAATGTACCTTTTGCCAGTTATTCGCTAAGCTGTTGAGAAGGCGGGAAATATTGTTTCCAACTGCGATGCTAAAATCCAACCTATGCAGAGTGGAGACGAACCGAGAACCGCAGGCCAGTGGATTAAGCGCATTCTCTTTGCAATTGTCGCCCTCTTCCTGATCTGGTGGTTGTTGCGCGTATACGTTCATTAACATGGCGATCATCCTGTTCACAGCCGTGGCACCATGTACGCTTACAGACGAACTCTCGCATCAAGGCCACACAGTCTACGAAGCACTGGCTGTCTCAGAAGTCTACGCTCTGGCCGATCAGCATCCCGCAGCCCACATCATTATCACCCACGACATTGATCCCGAACGAGCCAAAGCGATCCAGTACCACTATCCAACGATGTATCTGAAAGCGAATGCCACGGTGCATGATATTTTGTGGGAACTCAACCTGAAAGGCGCAAGCGTGCAATGATTTTCGGATGAGATTTGCCCCCAGAATGGATCAATCATCTTCACTGTTTACCTCTCAGCCAAAAGCCCAGAATCGTCCCCAACGTCGCAATAGCCCAATTCTTTTCCTGCGAGGGATATCCGCTCGACAGGACTATGCACAGGGCAGGCACAAGAAACACAACACTCACCGCCAACTGCCCTATTTGCATGATTGTCATTTTCATAAGCATTTCCCGTTCAGGTCGTTATACCGTTCACTTACCATTTAGATGCTTGACCAATCATTACTGCGACAACCAGAGCGGAGAACTCCGAACTCGGAAATTCTACGTTGTTGAAAATGCTGGCAAACATCGTCTTCGCACGACGCCCCCGTGTTGAATCTCAGCGCAGTCATTTCTGATGTCCATCCCTTATAAACACACACAATGAGCGGAAAACTCCAAACCCGGAAATTCTACGTTGTTGAAAGTGCTGGCAAACATCGTCTTCGCATGGATCAAGCGCAGTATTTGAACCTATCCTCCTAATACCGTGCCTAACCACCTGGCAGCGGCCCTCAAGGGCTGGACAGCGATTGCCAAGTTCATGGGGACAACTCCAGCTTCTGCGCAGACCTGGGCGAAGCAAGGAATGCCTGTGAAGCGTGAAGGCCGATTCGCCGTTGCCGATCCCACAGAGGTACAGGCCTGGTTAGGGCAGCAATCACACATGCCAAAGCCTGCTCATATTCTGACCAACGAATCTGATATTGCCACTGCACTGAAGGAATTAATGGCGGTCGTCAAAGGTAAACGGAAGCACTAATAGTCGTGATCCTGATTTTTATCAACTCCTTAGAACCTTCATTTCCACTTACTTTTTGTCTGCATTGTGTTCGTCACCTGCCTGCTTGCTTTTGGGGAGCATCGTGAGCTTTTCAACGCTCACGGAATGGTCGGACTCATTCAGCTTGGCCTTGACTCTTACGTGATGGCCTTCATGGCCCTTCACGGCATCCATGTTCTCGATGTTCCAGCCCTGTTTATCTTTGTCGTTGATAAACACAGTTTTCCCGTCCTGCTCTTTCACCCAGCCCGTCAGGTTCATGGACTTGCCTTTTCCCCCCGCGTTAGCCTCCTTCATTTCAAAGGGCTGTGGAGCTTCCGAGCCTGAAATACGGGCCTGTAGTTTTTGGGCTTCGTGTTCATCGTTTGTACAAATAATTTTCTCATTGGGGGTGTCTTTCTCACAGGTAGCACAGGTGCAGTGTTGTTCTGGATAATATCGTGACTTGCCGTAGGGTCCCTTGCAGTCGTCAGCCTTGGCGTTGCAGGATTGCTGCATTGCAGACGCGGCGACAGAAAGAAACAAGCAAAGGATAATATTTTTAAGCATAATGAGTGTCCATCCTTCTTAATTATTTATTGCTAGGGCCTATTTCCCCACTTGCTTCATGTCGGATTTTGCCCTTCACGTCAGCGATTTGTTGCATCAGTTCTTGCAATTTAGTTGAGCCGTTTGGATTGATTGGGGACAAAGACCTGGCCTGGAGGGAAGCGTTGTCTAGCGCCTTATGCATGTCTGTGCTGAGAAAAAATTCTGCTGACCGGAGTTCCTCGTCTAAATCGTCCATGGCGGCAATAGCATCGTGCTTTGTGCCGGACCCACGGTTGGCCGCCGCTGTCGTGTTTTCCAATGCGGAGAGTCGCATAAAAATTTGTTGATAAGCTCTGAATTGCTCTTTTTTGTATTCCTGGGCCAGAACATAGCGGGTCGTAATGGCCTGGGCATTCGATGTGATATCGTTTGACAATTTATTCTGAGCGTACCAGACAGAGAAGCCCATGACGGCTGTCAACAAAACCGGAATGACAATCAGGAGAAGTTTCCATCCGCGAGAGTCACTTTCAGATTTTCCTTGACCTGTAACAAGCACAACATGTTGATTGCTCTTTAGAGCTTTGGTAATAGCTGCTGACACGTCTTGTAGCAGGGCCGCCTGACGAGATGAAAACTCTTGTTTCACTAAGTCGTGAATCAATTGTTGGTTAGGCGCATTCATTGCGCTTCTCCCTTGCGGTTTTATTGCGGTGTTTCGTGGCTGATTGCTATTTTACGCACCCAGTTTGGTCTTAGCATCTTCCCATGCTGCATCGGTTGTCGAAAATACTCCCGACATAACAACGTATCGGACTAGTGCAGGCGGATCGGCGTTGGTTCGTGGACGGCGGATTTCGTACTTCAAAACTCCAACTCGATGTACAAATGCAGTTGGGCAGATTTTTATGACATCTTTCTCATTCATTTCGATGTCCCGTGCTTTCGGTCCCGGTAGTGATTGCCCGTCTTGCTGTTTTTGTAATGACCGCCTTTGTGCGATGATCCCTGACCGCCCTGGTAGTGACCGTCATGGCTCCCTGATTTATGGGATTTCTTGGATGCGTGAGAACTGTGGCTGTGGGGTGAACTTGAGCGTCCCCCGCGACTGCCCTTGGCGAACACGGGCATGGACAGGACACAGGACAACAGAAGGATCAGGCTGATCCGCAGAGCTTTCATTGATGAACTCCAGAGTAAGGGTCTAAGGGGGTGCAGGCACAATAGCGCACTAATCTCCCTTTTTCAAACGGAATCTACGAATACATCCCTTTTAAAAACTATTAGAGAACTCTTAGTTCGTAATTTTCCTTGTCTTTCCGGTCAGCCTTGATACACTGCCTCGCAATCATCCCCTTAGGCCCGTTGGACAATCTTTCTTCGGAGAACGACCATGAAGAGATTCCTTTGTTCCTTGGTTCTGGCTCTATTCTGTGTCATCGCTGCTGCTCAAACCGCTGTCGTCACGCGCAACGTAAACCTTCGGTCTGACCCTTCCACCGACAATCCTCCCATTGAAACACTGAAGCGCGGCGCTCATTTGACATTGCTCGAACCTGATGCGACAGATGGCTACTATCATGTAAAAGCCCCGGATGGGCAAACGGGATTCGTTTGGAGTAAGAACATTCGGGTAAGCAGCCACCCGGCTCCCACTCCAACTCCCGTACCCACGCCAAGCCCCTCGCCTTCACCTGTTCCGACACCAATTCCCGGCCCAAGTTCCACGCCAACACCCAGCGCGTCTCCGAGTCCTACTCCAGGCGACCTGTTTGCTCAACTCATGGCGGCTAAGAAGACTGCCGTAGGCCAGCCGCTGGTGATGAATGGCACCCAGCTTTGTGGCCCTGAAGGCGACACCAGCGATGCAAACGCTCAAACTCTTAATGACAACAAAAACCGGACGGATGTCCCCGGAAGCTCGGACTACGTCGAGATCAAATGGGATGACCTCAAGAACCTCCCCGCCGATAGAGTCACGGATTTCCAGGGAGCGCCGGTCATGGTAGTCGGCTTTCTTTCCCACCGTGTTCAGGTTGAAACCGGGGGAGAGTCAACAAATTGCCACCTGCACTCGCCCGACCAGGTGGATTGGCACATGTATCTGACCAATGCGCCTGCGCAAGGCATTGCCGCCGCAGTGATCGTCGAGACCACACCGCGCACACGCCCGGCTCACAAGTGGACGACGGCCTCGGTCGGGGCGTTCGTGGATAGCTCGACGCAAGTGCGAATCAGCGGGTGGCTAATGTTCGACTTCGAGCACACAGGAGTGATTGGGACGCAACGAGCGAGCGTCTGGGAGGTCCATCCAATTACCCGGATCGAAGTTCAAAAAAACGGGCAGTGGGTTGACTTGGATCAATAGGAGATCGCTATGAAAAAGTTGCTTCTCAATTTGATCGTTGCCCTTGCTCTGGTTGGCCTTACATGGCCGCAGGCTCAACCAAGACCCGCACCGACACCTACTCCACAAGCGACTGCCCCGGCCACAACTTCCGGCCCGTGCGCGGCGGATTACTACCGGAACACCGATGGGGTTTGCGTTCATCGGCCCGTGAAGTCCAATGGGTCGGTTCCGCAAGGTGCTACAGCCCAGTGCCGGGACGGGAGCTATTCGTTCTCCCAGCACCGAAGAGGAACCTGTTCGCATCATGGCGGGGTTCTGAAATGGCTCTGAACGGATACCGCAAGTGGGAGGAGTTTGTAACGTCAAGCCCGCGTTTGCTAACTGTTGTCTTCTTGATTCTTACAGTAAGCATAGTCGCAACCGTGCCAATGATGTACGTCGGCACAATTGACACCACAAAGGCTAAAAAAAAGAACCGTGAAGGGTTGAACCTTGAGATTTCTCCCACGACCTTTGCGGTGGAAAAGAGAAGTAGCTTTTTCATCAAGGCGTCGCGAGATTTTGATTCTGCGTGTTACCGATTGTCAGGCCGTATCGAAGAGCTTGGATATCGCCAGGAGTTTACAAGAGGAGAGCTGCTGCACGGGGTTCGATCTGAAATCAATCCGCGAGAAACCGGCCCCTTCCAATTCCATTTTGTGTGCGACGATGAAAAAGAAATCGGGTCAGTTGCTATTGCGGTCATTCCCCCTGGCGCAACTGCGGAAGCTGCGAAGCTGAACTGGGTCTTGGATGCAGGCAAACCAATTCACAAAACTGCCTCTTTTGAAATTCCAATATTCGTTCGAGCAGTAGTAGTTAAAGGCAATCAGCAGATTCCCCGAGCGGTTCCGAACGATACTACCTTCACCGTGGTAGATAGCCACGGAAATCTACAATCGCCCGTAAATATTACTCTTCAGAGAAACAACGCAATTTCCGGGCCTGTGTACATCCCGTTTCCCATCCATAGGGACTACGCTCTCATAGCGTCGAATCTCAATACAGGCAAACAGTCGAATGTACTGGATCTAAAATGGGATGATCGCGGTCCAAAATTGCGCCTTGCGGTTTGGCCAGAAGAACTCGAAATTTATGCTGCACCGGCCTCGATTCGTAGTGCCCAGGTGTATCTTGAAGGTGACGGCCAGCAACTCAAGCCTGCGGGGCCAATGGATATTTACCTCAAGGCCCCACTCAAGGTCATCTCCAATCCAAGTGACAAGGTGGCGATAACGCCGCAGGCTCCATCCGGCAAATATGAAGTCCGGGGAGGTAGCCAGGCTGGATCAGTATCGACCGGGTTCAAAGAGCCGTCTCTTGACCTTTCCTCCATATTGACAATTCAAATTCGGCCAATCAAATGGCTGCTTTTGGCGGCTGCATTGGCAGGCTTTATCGGCGTGGCCTGTGGACGCGGCATGTCTCTATTCTCCGAGCGAGGACTTGCGCTCATCATTGGTTTGGCAACTGCGGCTGTTGCGGGCTGGTTATTGTATTGGGCACTGCTCATGCAGTGGATACCCCCGGTCTTGAGTGAATCCGCAGTTGGAGTTGGCCCCGCAATCTTTTTTGGAATCTTAGGCGGGTATTTAGGACTGTCAGTTTTTAAGATTCTGGCTGCGGTTATATCGGGCGGCAAACTGCTCCCGAAGTGATTTATCACGGATGGAATATCCCGATCAGATGAAGCTAGAACAGGGGGCCGCCTATACTCCGGCAAGCTGCCGCGCAAGTCACCATAGTGAAATATGATCGAGTGACTTACTCCGGGCAATGTTATAACCGAACCAGGACTGGACAATGACTTCACCAACTGATGAGCAAAAGGCGGCAATTGATCTGTTCACCGGAGGCGGTAGCCTCCGTATTGACGCTTATGCCGGAACGGGAAAAACGACCACATTGCGCTACCTGGCTCAAAGCACCCAGCATCGAGGCCATTACTTAGCGTTCAACAAGAAGATCGCAACCCACGCCGAGGAGATTTTCCCGAAGTCTGTTCGCTGCTCGACCTACCATTCTGTCGCTTATGGCGCTATACGTACACGGTACGGAGGCAACAACGACAAGATGGCTGGAAATGCAAACGCCATTCTCATAGGTGATGTGCTCGGTCTACCCGAATATACGCAATTTTCAGAGCAGTTCGCTTTGTCAAAGCGTTCTTATGGAGCCGTGCTCAAAGGGGCCATGAGACGCTTTTTATATAGTGAGGACGATGTTCCTCTTGCCAAGCATTTTCCGCGAACTGGCAGGCTTGCTGCTCTTGATCGCGACCAATTTTCGCATGTGACCTCGACTGCCTTGAATCCGCTCCGTCAGCTTTGGGAAGAAATGCAGTCTTTCGATTCACGAATGCCCCTTGGCCACGATGGTTATGTCAAACTTTGGTCCCTGTCCAATCCACGCTTTCATGCGGATTATGTCATGCTTGACGAGGCGCAGGACTCAAATCCTGTCCTTCTGAGGGTTCTTCGCCAGCAGTCATGCCAGATGGTTTACGTCGGTGATCCATATCAACAGATTTATGAATGGCGAGGAGCCGTCAACGCTATGGAGCATGTAGCCACGGATCACCGAACGCATCTAACCCAATCGTTCAGGTTTGGCAATGCCATTGCTGACGAAGCCACGAAAGTGATTTCTCGTCTCGGAGCCACTGCCGCGCTGAGAGGAACACCGTCGATTACCTCCCATATTTGCCCCGTTCATCCGCAAACAATCCTGTGTCGGACGAATGCCGGCGTCATGTCGAACCTGGTTACCCACCAGAACAACAATGCGCGAACACATGTTGTCGGTGGTACGAAGGAGTTGGAGATACTGCTGGATAATGTGAAGCGTCTGAAAAGGGGGATACCATCCGAATTGCCGGAGTTCTATGGCTTTGCCAACTGGCAGGAAGTGGTCGAGCACGTCGAACAGGAAAACGATCAAGGACTGCGCCTACTCGTTAAATTGGTCACCCAATACGGAGAAGATCGCCTTTTGCAGGCGTTGAGAAATTGTGTGGATTCTGAGGAAAAAGCCCAAATCATCGTATCAACTGCACACAAGGCAAAGGGCTGCGAGTGGGATGTGGTGCAGATAGATAGAGATTTCGATGCCGCATTCATGAAGCAGGAAAAAACTGATGATACGGACAATCTTAAATGGGACGTGGATGCCGAAGGGCGGTTGTTCTATGTGGCAATGACTCGTGCCAAAGCCGCCGTTGAACTGCCTCCCGCAGCGATGCTCTTTTTTGGAATAACGAATTCACGATCAGAACATTTCGGTACGCCATACGTTCCAGACTCTCGTCCCGCAGGCTTGAGCACAGCCGCTGGAAGCAGATTCCCGCTGGCGAGACCGCAAGCACCACCCAACCCGCCAGCGCAGCCTAGTCATTCCGCGCCTTCCACTAAATCGCAGTCTCCCAATGACAATGTGGTCAGCAGAATTTTTCGAGCATTGTTGGGCAAATGACATGGTAAGCCATCAAGCCGAGTGTGAGGGTCATTTGCCAAGATGAAACTTGAGTTCAGTTAAGTAGTGAGGATAGCCTTCCCGATACTGGCCAAATGGGTGCGTGTGCTTAAAATGTCCCCCGCCGATCCAGTCTTTCATGTCCCATCCTGACTCAATTAAATCCGAAGCTGCAAAAACAAACTCTAACGTGTCAGTGAAAAAGTATAGAGCGCTGGAATCGTTGCTGTACTCGAAAGGCGCTTCGCTTCCATGCACATAATGATTCCGGCAATTCACTGCTTCGTCACAGACCATCTCTATTTCGGGAAAAGCAGCAGGCAGAACATCAGTCACTTTTTTCAGTCGATAGCGGACTTTGTGTTTGAGACTTGCCTTGCCGAGCCGACCTAATGCGCTGAGAATGCTGTCTCTCTCTGGACTTTTTAGCAACTGTTGAAATGAGTTTCGAGCCGAATCCCTAGCCTTTTCCAGATCGTTCGACAATTCTACAGTTGCCGGAACGGCTGCCTTGGGGAGTATATCGAACATGTTTGCGGAGCCGATTAAACGGTCAATGGAGTAGTGCCGTTGCTCCCTAAATAGAGTGAAGAATCTCTGACGAGCGTCGTTCCGTTCCTTGTTCTGTGCGATCCAATTTGTTGTCACTTCAGAAAACTCTTCCGGCTTTTTAATAGCATTTATAAGAATGTCTCCAGGGTGAGGCTTTTCGTTGCGGTCGAGGTCATCATTGCGATGGAATGGCATACTCTGAATCACATCTAAGTAAACAGGAATCTCGGAATCATCCCTGACACGTATTCGGAGACTAACGATATTCTGGGGTCGCCCCACCAGCAGCCCAAAATACGAGAGAAGCATGTAGGCATGAGTCATGGCATCGCGAAACCATACATCCTCTTTGAACGCAATGGTAGTCGAGATCGCACTCGATAAGCTCACTTCGTCGGGTCCCCAAGGTTTCATCTTGAGATTGTGTGATCCAAATATCCTTCCAATCTCTGTTTCCACGGAGAATATTTCATGGTGACCTGTGAAATAGAGAATTTGTGGGTTTGGCCCTGGTTTAACACGGTCGGCCAATCCGTCTGCTTGAATCAGTTGCTCGATGTGCGGACGTGCGTTAAGAACATGACCGAACGCAGTAAAGTCATAAAACAGCGTACTGGCATCATCCATTACGAAAGATATTTCGGTGACGATCTTTTCAGTCGGCCTTAGATGACGGTCGCCATGCACGATGTAGTGAGGAAAGACATTTGCGAAGAAATAATGATCCTCGCCCCGACGCACATGGCCGGTCCCGGCAGGCAACATACAATCGACAAGTGAAACGCTGCTCAAATCATGCAAAACCCCGGTTATCACATCTTCAGGCACTACGTTTAAGTTGAAACGTTCTTTATCGTGGAGATAGAGCGATGTTTTTGGACCGTCAAGGGTGATCTCGCCGTGTAGTTCTTTACCGGAGATAAAAAACCTGCCAGGCTGCTTACGGTTACTGTCTTTATCGGATAGTGGTTTGAACAAATATGCCTCTTGAAAAAGATGGGATCAGGCCGCGCTGGCTTTCTTACAGCCCCCTCGCCGCTTCTGTGCTAAAGGAGCCGTTAGCCAAGGTCTGTGACACCGAACTCGGCACGTGACTTCTCCAGAAGCATTGCCGCCCAATCAGTAAGCACTTGCCTGATTGGTGACAGATCATCATATTCAACAATGCCGAGGGCTTTGGCCGCAGTTCGCATATTTCCTGATGAGTTCGGTTTCAAGCCCAGATTGATCGCGATTGCAACTGAGGTCTTTTGGATTCCTCTGAGGGTTGATATGTTCCAGACCTCTCGAATGCGTCCACCAGCCGTCTCTTCGCCTAGGGGCCATTCTTCAGAGTGCTTCCAATAATTCGCGACAGCATTGATTGTTTCAACAATGGAGACGTTTGTTGGAGCAAATGTAGGTGACAATTTTAGTGCATCAATTTTAGGATCAGGCGCGAAGCTGAGTGCCTTTCCGAAGTCGTGCGCGTAAATGTTCGCGACCGCGACTAACTCTGTTCGTATTGCGTTGATGAAGGACTGCGCGGCAACAAACGCTAAACCCAGAAGTTCCTCGACAGCCAAGCACTCCTCTTCAGCGACTGCTTCCGCGAAATCATCGTTGTTACTTGTGCCAGCGTCATCAATTCTTTTTATTGACTCGGCGATCTCTGACTCTATTGAGCGATGTAACCGTTCAAGGGTCTCGCCACGCCCTTTAATGGCCAGCAGCCGCAGTGCTATACGTGCTCTTAGTTCTTTGGTCATTTTCGCCAGCGTCCTCTCCTACTGGCCGAAATAGCGGTTGACGGTTCGACCAAGTTCCGATTGCCAAATGTAAAATACAGTGCGCTTCATTTTGGGATGCAGTAATTTTACGCCAGTAGGAAATTCTTCCCAAGGCGGGATCGATCCGACACGAAAGAATGCGTATTTTGCCCGATACTCGTGATCTGATTAACTTGACCGAACGCGGTAAGCCGATCTCCGCAGATGAATTCCGCCATTATCTGCTCAACGGCAATCACAAAGCAGTTCTCACCCTCAACAACATCAGGGAGTTAGCAGCGCCGCTTGCAGTTGGGGACGGAGACTTCCTGCGGATCAGACGCTACCTCCAACTGCTGGAGGCAATGCCACATACCTACTTGGCTGAAGTCAAGGTGGTGGGAATTGAAGTCCAAGCCGCAGTTGAGGCGTTCACTGCTGGAACGGAATACAAGGACGTGTCTCCCTATGTGAGCCGTTGGGATGACACCATCCTGACTCCATCAGGAAACCCGGCAGGGCAGTTCAAACAATTGGTGGGGCTGCGGCTCGATAATATTGTCTACGAAGTGTACCGTTACCACCCTCAGGCGTTTGCGCCTCTCAATGAAGGCTTGCCGAATCTAGTCAAAATCTTCCAGCAGGATCGAGATTTACTTCGGACCGGGCGAGTGCCGGGAGATGAGCATTTCATACGCTCTATTCAGAGACACGCACAATATCATCGTGTGCAATTGCCCACAGGGCGGGAAGAAGAATTTGCCCGTTGGGTTTATGCAAATCCACAACGGTGTCCGGGGCTGCGCTTGAACCATGAGATGTTCAGGGAGATCACCCGGAATTACCAAGACATGCCAGAGGTCGGTGATTTTGTAGATTTGAACTTCGTGTTTGCCGTTCCTTATGTCGAGGCAATTACGCTCGACAGACGAATGCGTGAATACTACTCCCGTGCTGCCAGACGGTTGGTGCGTGGTGGTTTGCCTGTTGACTACCGTGATCGGCTCTATCAGGATTTGCCCTCACTCATGCAGAAGAACCCGTGAGCAAGTGGGCGCATTCCCCACGGCCCTGGTCACAATCCAATTCACAATCCATTCATCTGTTTTACGAGGTCTTAGGGTGCCTTATGTGCCATCCGCTGTCTTGCATGTTGTTGAAAATACAATCGACGGTGCTTTCAACTCCCACCGCCTCCACCAAATTTCAGCAATTAGTAGTTAGCCATTGGCCGTTGGCTTTTGTGTCCTGAGATCGACGATCACGCAAAATTCTGAAACTCTGTTGCTCTGCTTACGCCCCGGGTACCTTCTCGCCTTTACGTTTGCGCGTGCTTCTGATCTCAGGCGATGTGCCCCCCAATGACGACGATCAAACCTTGTCTCACATGTGATATTGAATCTTTACTGTACTGTCGACTTCAACAGCCTCCCCGTTCAAAACATAGGGCCGGTATTTCCACTTCTTCACCGCGTTGATAGCCGAGGTGATCAGAATCGGGTGGCCCTCATGGACAACGATATTCGTTACTTCCCCTGTGCGGCTGATCGTGATTCCAAGAACCACATCGCCGCTGATGTGGGCGATACGGGCCATCTGAGGGTACTCGGGAGCAGGGTTATAGACAGCCAGGCTGTCGGCTACACCTGAACTGATACGGAGCCGCTTCACAATTGGCGCAGGTTCGTTCGCCACCGGCGCTGCGGTCGGAGAGGGCGCTGCGAACGGAGATGGAACAGGGGTGAGAGATGGCGCCCTAGATGCAGACTTATGTTGGAAGAAATATCCCAGAACGCCGGCAAGGATCAGAGCCACAGCAATAGTTCCTGCAATCTTCATGGCCCCAAAACCATACCCGAAATCGATCTACAATCTCGATAAAAATATTTTTACTTTTGTTCCGATCTCTCGCAATTACGCGATTCCGCTCGTACATCGTCCTCAGGAGACTGCCGTGTGCCCATGTCATCCGTTACCGGCGCAATTAAGATCTATTCTATTGCCGCAATCTTCTTCAGATCCATCTTCCCGGCAAAGGCCGCGACTGCCGCATGACGGTTTTCGACTTTGTCCCATCCTGGGCCGCCCTTATAGGCCACGATCTGAACATAAGTGCCGGACTTGGGCATGATATCGAGAGAATGGGAATCGTTGTCGGGCAAAGGGAATGATTCATAGGCCGTGAAGCCACCAAGGTCCTTCTTTTCCTTGAACCCCGCCTTCTCAATGGACATGCCATTCAACTGTTTGCTGTCCGCGCCTTTCTCACCTAACAGGATCTGCACAGTCACCTTGCTGACTCCCAAGCTGCCAGCGTTTCCAGGAGCGTAAGACCTGGACGAACTGTGGCCAACTCCTGATACGTCATGGCTGGAAACGCCGCCCTCCGTGGTCCAGCCGGCCGGTGGATCCGGCAGCAGACCCGCAAGCTTCGACGACTTTCCGCATCCCAGCAACAAAATGCAAAACCCAGCGACAGCAAGCGTATTAGCAGTTCTCATGAAACTCCTTTACCGGGGGGATAGTCTGATCCGTCTCACCACTGTTTTATCAGTGGCTTGTAGTTGATCCGCGTTAATCCGTGTTAATCCGCGGTAAGGTTTTGATTTTCCGATCTCGCGCGATGGCGGCGATCACGCGCGATGACGGCGATCTTTATTCTTCTTCCCTATACTCTTCCGGCACATCATCTTCCGGGAACTGACGCGTCCGTACTTCGCCCTGGTCGGCATCTGGAGCATTTTCCACGCCGCTGACGGCTTCGGCTTCCATGTACTGGCCTTCTTCCATCAACTCTTCCACGCTTTCTGAATCGTCATAGCTTCTGCGTGAAAGCCCCTGAGTATCGCCGGACTGTCCTCCCGACTCTGGGCCCAGACCACGTAGCCCGCTCGGGGTAACAGGATTGATCATTTCCGCGCGTCGACGTGTGGCTTTCTTCGCGGCAGGCTTCTTCTTGGCTGCTGATTTCTTCTTTACCACCGGTCTTTTCTTTACGGCAGATTTTTTTGGCGCAGCCCTTTTCACGGTTTTCTTCCTGGCGGAAGCTGCTTTCCTCGCTGATGACTTTTTCAGGTTTGGTTTTTTCTTGCCGACACTTTTCTTTTTGCGCGATGTCTTTTTTCTGGCCATGGGAGAAGTCTAACTCTACGGCAGGGAAAAATCAGAAAAACATTCTGCTGTCCGCAAGCCATCAGGCCCTTTCCTCTCTCCTGGAAAGAATTGCTTGAGGTCCCCCGATAGCCTTCATCCAGGCTCGCGTAAGCTAGACTTCCGTAGGCAACTTGCGGTTTCCCACCGGTCGTCCCCATTTGTCTATGCGTGTTCCACAGGAGCGGCAAGTCCAGCCACCCCACAAAAACTCCCGCAAGGTCTTCGGCATTCGACCGCCGAGGGCTGGTGTCTCGCAGTGAGGACAATGACCCGCTTTAAAGTTGATGCCCCATCGGTTCCTAACACTGGTGCCATAGAGCACCAGTATCACGCCGGCGAAGACTAACAGACCAAGGACCGCGACACGGAAAACCAATCCAAGAGTCGTCAAAACATCTTCCTCCTCCGGATCACTCCGGCGTACTGAAACCGTGCAGCATAAGCAGTTCTGGGGCATATTGTCTGGCGCAGTAATTAAGCACCGGTTTCCACGATCACCGCCAGCCGCATCGGTCCGTGCGCGCCCTGCACCAGGATTTTTTCGATATCGGCGGTGCGGCTGGAGCCGCTGATCACGCAGGCATAAGAGTTCTTCTCCAGCCGGCCATCCTCCGTCGCGTTGCGCAGCGCCGTTATCAGATCGGGAACCAACTGTTTTGCAAATGCATAAACAATATGTGTCGGCGCCACCACAGAAGCTCCGCGTCCGCCGCCGGAAGCGCTCACAAAGATCGATCCCGTCTGCGCGATCAGCGCATCGGCCAGCGTAATGGTGGCTTGCGATTGTTCGCGCGGCCCGCCTTCGCTCGACCAGCGAATCTGGCGCGGGGAAGAAGATGCTTCTATGAGCTGCCGCAGCGTTGGATCATCCTGCACAAAAACCTCGCCGGGCGGCAGTGACTGCAACAGTCCTGCAAGAGCCTGTGCGCTGGCGGGGCCGTCGGCAGTCAACTGGCACTCCATCAGGTTGGCTTTGCATTCCTGCTGGAAGCGTTCCAAAGGATTTTCCACGGCCTCAAAGATCGGGCCGTAAAAGGTCTTGTCTTCGATTGGCGGTGCGGGCGTGCGCAGTCCATCCCGGATGCGCGCCAGTATTGCTTCGCGGCTGGGATTACTTGCTGCCACCAGCGCTCCTTCCCTGATCGTTTTTTGAAAGCTCTTTCTTCCAGCGCGCCCGGAATGATTGCCCCGGCAGCGGCACGGGTGTGCGCTTACGACTCCAGGCCCGCATGGGATCGAGCACTGTTCCCGCCAGCCCCATGCCATAGACCAGACGCAGGCTGCGGCGCATCATCCATCCGCCCAGCGCATAGAGGCGGGGATGCAGCATAGCCATCCGCCAAAGCTTGAACTGAGTACGCTCGCCAGCGGTCTTGGCACCGCCCGCTTTGGTGAAGTCACGCCGATTGTGCAGCAGATGATGGTGCAGGTTGATATTCACCGGGCAAACGCTGGTGCACGCGCCGCACAATGACGATGCATACGAAAGATGCTGGAACTCACTGCCGCGCAAATGCGGCGTAAGCACGCTGCCGATGGGGCCCGGATACGTGGTGTTGTAGGTGTGTCCGCCGATGTTGCGATAGACAGGGCAAATATTCAGGCAGGCGCCGCAGCGAATGCAATGCAGCACTTCCCTTTCTTCGGCGTTTGCCAGCAGGCCGCTGCGTCCGTTATCCAGCAGGACAACGTGAAATTCTTCGGGGCCATCGGCTTCGTCAGCTCGCTTTGGGCCGCCCACGAGCGTGCTGTATGTGGTGATCGGCTGGCCCGTGCCGGAGGTGGCCAGCACCGGCCAGAGCGTGCCCAGGTCTTCCAGGCGTGGAATCACTTTCTCAATCCCTGTCACTGCCACATGGATGCGCGGCAGACTTGTACTGAGGCGGCCATTGCCTTCATTGGTTGTAATTGCGACAGCGCCTGCATCGGCCACTAGAAAGTTTGCCCCAGAAATTCCCATTTCAGCGGCGAAGAATGCTTCCCGCAGCTTGCGCCGAGCGAGTGCAACTAATTTTTGCGGATCGGCGTCAGGAATATCTTCACCCAGCTTTTCGCGGAAGAGGTCGCGGATCTGGTTGCGGTCCAGATGCATGGCCGGTGTAACAATGTGGTACGGAGCTTCATTGCGGAGCTGAACGATAAACTCACCGAGATCGGTCTCCCAAACGCGCATGCCTGCTTGTTCCAGTACCGGCGCAAGGTGCATCTCCTCTGTGACCATTGACTTGGACTTCACCACGGTTTTCACGCCGCGGCTCACGGCCAGATCTTTTATATAGGCGCAGGCTTCGTCGCCGTTGGCCGCCCAGAAAACGTGCCCGCCACGAGCCAGCACCTTTTGTTCAAACTGGAGCAGATACTTATCCAGATTGTTGATGGCTTCACGCTTGATCTCCTGGCACTTGCGCCGCGCCGCTTCCCAATCTTTGATTCGGGCGCGACCGCGCATGTGCGCGGCATCGTAGCTATCCATGTTCTTGCGGATAATTTCGCGATGAACGAGGTCGGCCGACTTGGTGGCTGCATCGCGCAGGAATTTCTGCGCCGCTGTCAGAGCAGAAGGAGTCTCTCCGGCGGTCGTGGGCGTTGGAGTGTTGGTACTCATGCCTTCGCCTCGCTTGCTAGGATGCTCGCAAGATGAATTGCCCGCGCGCGATCTTTGCGCCTGCCCAGTATTCCCTGGACATGCATGAGACAACTGGGATCAATGGCCGTGACGTACTCGGCCCCGGTGACGGCGACGCTATCGCACTTTGACTCGCCCATGGCCACGGAGATGCTTTCAAACTTAGTGGCAAATGTCCCGCCAAAGCCGCAGCATTCTTCCGAGCGCAGCATGTCCACCAGTTTCAAACCTTTCACGCCGCGCAAAAGCTGGAGCGGTTCATTGCGCAGCTTCAACTCCCGCAAGCCGTGGCACGACGCATGATAAGTAACGGTATGCGGAAATACCGCACCCACATCGGTAAGGCCCATTACCTTTACTAGAAACTCTGAAAGCTCGAATGTACGTTTACCCAAAGATACAGCCTCATCGTGCGCCGGGCCGGAAGCCAGCAGCTCCGGATAGAAGACGCGAACCATGGTGGTGCAGGAGCCGGACGGACAGACAATCACTTCCGCATCTTTGAATACGCGCAGAAAACGTTCAGCGCAAGGTCGCGCTTCATCCCAGAAGCCTGTATTGAACGCCGGCTGGCCGCAGCAGGTTTGATCTGCGGGAAAATCTACTTCACATCCAATGCGCCGCAGGACTTTTACCGTGTCCACGGCCACTTGTGGCTGCAGCTGATCGACAAAACACGGAATGAAGAGTGAGATTTTGCGGGCCATCTTTGTTATGGTCCATCTCTAAATTATGGACCATCGTGGGACTTGCGCGATTTTAGCAGAAGAGCGCTGCACAGTTCATGAGTTGAAGCAATCGCATCTCATATTACTGAGGGATTATGCATGCCAGAATCCAAGCCGCTTGATGAAAAAATACAGAAGGCACTCGACAAGGCCCTATACGCCAATGGCAATCCTGCCGCGCAAAAAGCCAGGAATTTTCTGAACGGCACATGGCTGGGTGAACCACTCCACGCGGCGCTGACGGATGTGCCCATCGGCGCCTGGACCGTTGCCATGGTTTTTGATGCTTTAGAGATGATCAACAGCCGCCATGAGTTCGCTGTTGCCGCAGACGCGTCTGTAGCTATCGGACTGGCCGGCGCAGCCGGTGCCGCAGTTACCGGAGTGACGGACTGGTCTGACGTGGATCCTCCAGCCCGCCGCCTTGGATTAATTCATGGACTTCTGAATGTAGGCGCGACCGCGCTCTTTGCCACGTCTCTCATCATGCGCAAAAAGAAGGCGCGCAATCAAGGCCGGGGATTTTCTGCCCTGGGTTATGCCTTGATGACGTTCTCCGCCCATCTTGGCGGCAAGATGGTGTACGAACATCGAGTGGGAGTGGATCGCACAGCAGGAGAAACGTTCCCGGAGAACTTCACGGCAGTTCTGCCCGAATCCAAATTGCCGGACAGTACGCCAACGCGCGCGATGTACCAGGGCGTACCCATTCTGCTTGTTCGTCGCGGAGAGCGTCTCTTTGCCATGGCAGAGACGTGCTCTCATTTCAGCGGCCCGCTGTCCGAGGGAAAGTTGGAAGGCGACAGCATTGAATGTCCCTACCACGCATCCCGTTTTGCTCTTGAAGATGGCCGCGTGCTTAACGGACCAGCGGTGCATCCGCAACCGTGCCTTGAGGTGAGAGCGCGCGATGGGCAAATAGAAGTGCGTAGACCGCCGTCCGGGCGTGATGAGGGACTCCTGGATACACTCCTACGAGCCGGTTAGGCTTGTGCGATTAGCGGAATCGTTACACTGATCAGTGCGGATAATGCGGCGATCGGATGATCCGGTGATCTCACGTGATCGGATGATCGGAAAACCGGGAATCTCAACACGGATAACACTGATCAACAGCAACCATCCTGACATCGGGAAGATGAGAGCGGAGGCGCTCAAAACAAAATGAGGACACAGATTTTATTCGGCGTCCTCAAGTAGATTCGTTCTTCACTATCTCTCCGCTTACGGCAGATGATCCAGGTAGCACGCTCCAGTCGTTATCTGGTCAGGTGGCGTGGGCGGCGTCATCCACGGCGCAGCGTTGAAGTCAAAGAACTCCGTCATATCCATCTGCGCGTGATCGCGGGCGGTGAGGGCCGGCAGATGGAAGCGGACTTCAATCAGCTTCAAAATAGCCGTATAGTCAGCCACGGTATGAGAAACAAAGTTCTTTTTGGTAAACGGTGAAATCACCACCAGCGGCAGGCGATACCCGGTGTACTGGAAGTTGCATGTTGGGCTGGAATTGATAGTGCCATCTGTGTTCAGACAAATATCGCCGGCGCGCAGGTCCCTGGGAGCGATGCCCTCAGGGTTCGGCATTGGTTGTGGGGAAACGTGGTCATAAAATCCACCGCCTTCGTCCCAGGTGAGAATAAAGATGGAATCTTTCCATGACTGACTTTTCATCAGGCCATTGATCAAGCCGGACACAAACTTGGCGCCCTGCTGAATATTGATTGCGCCGGTTGCGGAATCCACCGGATGTTCATCCAATCCTTCCGCCGATGACGGTTCAATAAAGACAACCTGCGGCAGAGTGCCGTTGTTTGCGTCGGTCAAAAACTGGTCTACCGGAACAACATTTTGCGGCTCATTCTTCAGGATGGTAGAGGAATAATCAAACTGGGCCATGTAGCTCTGCCCCAGCAAACATTGCGCGGTGGTGCATGGTGTCGGCCCCTGCAGGGGATGGACGTAGTCTTTCCATGTAATGTGGTTCTCGTCCAGCGTTTGCATAATCGTCTTGGCGGTAAGCTGTGGATTGCCGGGCGTTATCGGGTAGGCATGCCCCTGAGAAGTTCCAGACAACATGTACTGGCGGTTGATTTGCGTTCGAGACAAGGCGGGCGAGAACCAACGATCCGATGTCGCGAAGTTCGAAGCCATGAAGTAGTAATAATTCAGGTTGTCGCCGGTGTAGTAGCCCATCACGCGTGAACCGGTCACGTCATTGATCGGGCCTTCGTGCCCCGCCGTCTGGGCGAACCCATCTCCCATGTATACCGTGGAAAGCGAATCATGCTTGTTGAAATCCACGTGGCTCTCATTCCATGATGGGCTTGGATTCTCAACGCACATGGTATTCAGGGCGAATGCATTGATCGTGGGCGCTGGTCCGCCTCCAGCAGGAGGATCACCCACATTCGAGGCATTGTCCGGCGTTCCATCCAACGTGGTTCCATTGCTGGCTTGCGGATAGACATTTTTCTGCCAGTACTGCATCAGGTGGCCGAAGTAGTGATCGAAGGAACGGTTCTCCTGGGCGAGGATGATGATGTGATTGACTGAATTCTGGAGAGTAGCCGTTGCAATGGGTGTAGGTGTAGGCGAAGGGGATGGACTACCGGATGAACTTCCACCGGAAACTCCTCCACAACCGGAAAGTGAAAGCAGGAAAACGAAGCAGGCGAGAGCACAGAGCAGCTTATTCATCAGAGGACCCCACAACATTAAGCATTGCGATGTGAATTCCAGAGCTCCGGGTTGTCCAAAGCTGCTGCTGGATTCAATCGTGAAACGAGCTTAAATAGCGGGTTAAGAAGAAGTTTTCTCTCTCAGAAGAGAGAGAGCCGGGCCTTGGCTGGCGAGAAAAATTTAATTTTCTATTTGTGCAATTTTTGAAGTTTCCAACCACAGGCGTTGAGCCTTGGAGTCATCCTGCGCCTCCACTGAAGGCGTTGTGGGCCGACACCTGTGAAAATATTCACCGGTCACTGTAGACACGTTGGGCGATGAAGCCAGATAAACCAGAGTCTCTGCTCCCTGCTCTGGCGTGAGAGCAAAGCGCTTCGCAAAGCCGATGCCAAAACCGATTAGCCCACCCGTCTGGTCGCCGAAGCGGGTTGAGACAAAACCAGGATGGAGCGAGTTGGCAGTCACGCCGGTTCCTGCAAGCTTTCGCGCCAGCTCGCGCGTATAGAGAATATTCATTAGCTTGGAGCGGGCATAGACCTTGAACGCCGGCCCTCCGTAACGCAATCCGTCCCAAAGATTGGAGCGGTATGCTTTTTCAGATTGCAGGTCATCCAGGTCAACAGTGCCGGAGGTATGCGCGTCTGACGCGGTATTCACCACACGGGCCGGCGCCGCGCCGGTCAGGCGGTCGCGCAAGATCTGCGTCATCATGAAATATGACATGTGATTCAGCGCGAAGGTACGCTCCAGACCGTCTTCAGTGAGCTGGCGTGTTCCGAACATTGCACCAGCATTATTGATGAGCACATTAATGCGCGGCTCGACCTGGGCGATCTCTGTGGCAACGCGCTTCATCTCACGCAGGCGCAAGAGGTCAGCATAATAAATGGAATGTGAGATGCCAGGGGTGACCTGATTCAGCCGCGCCATCGCCGCCTGGCCCCGCTCGCGATCACGCGCCACCTGCACAATGCGCGCTCCCATGGCGGCAAGTTTCTCTGCCGCCACCTGTCCAATGCCGGACGTCGCACCGGTAATAACAACGACCTTGCCCTTCATGTTCTCCGCCATTGCAAATCCTCCGGCGAGCCGCAAGCGAGCGGACGGCAGCAGGCAAGCTTAACATCCATGCGGGACAAAACGGAGTACCATCGATGCTCATCGACTGTCGCTGTGACCAAAATGTGTAAAAATGCTCACCATGTCCTGGCCTGAACCCATTACATTGCGCGGCACGCACGCGATCCTGGAACCGCTGTCACATGCCCACCATGACGATCTTGTTGAAGCAGTGCAAGACGGCGATTTGTGGGAGCTCTGGTACACCGTCATCCCTGAACCTTCCCAGATGAAAGCTGAAATAGAGCGGCGACTGGAACGCCAATCGAAGGGTGGAATGCTTCCCTTTGCAGTGAGAGATATCCGCGCGGGAAAAGTTGTGGGTATGACAAGCTATTGGAACGTTGATCAGGCGCACCGGCGTGTGGAGATCGGCGGCACATGGTACCGCAAAAGCATGCAACGCACCTCGCTAAACACAGAGTGCAAGCTGCTTTTGCTCACACATGCATTTGAAACCCTGCATTGCATCTGCGTTGAGCTTCGCACTCACTTCTTCAATCATGCGAGCCGACGCGCCATCGAGCGGCTGGGAGCCAAGCTGGACGGGATATTGCGGAATAACCAAGTCCTGCCGAACGGGACGATCCGCGATACATGCGCCTACAGCATCATCGCCAGTGAGTGGCCGGTGGTGAAGACGAATCTCCTATGGAAACTCACCCAGCCGACGGCTGAGCTGTAACCGAGGATGGCAATTCTCTTGTCCGGCGAATCTTTTGAATTTCTAATTCCTTTTTAAGTGCTTTCTAAGCAAAACGGTTCACAGTGACGGCTGGTTGACGAGTGTCCTTCCGGATCATCTCAAGGTTTTAAACTCCTTGCGCGCCGCTTTTTGGCTCTGATGAACTTCCTGCCTCAAGCAGTCTCCAAATAAAACAAACAAGTTTAGAGAGAAAAAGAGGGACGAAATGCAAAGCCATTCGAGTGGTCGCACCCGACTACTGCTCCGCACCCTGCTGCTCATGCTTATCAGCGGGATGCTCTCATCAGCCGCTTTAGCCCAACGCACCATCAACGAAGCCGACCGCATAACGCTGCATGGAAACGTGCACCCACAGGCTCGCGCGGAATTTGACCGCGGGTCCGCCAATGCGGCCATGCCGATGAACAGAATGGTACTGCTGTTGTCAGTCCGTCCGGACGCGCAGGCGGAATTGCAGCAGTTGCTGGCCGACCAGCAGAACCCGAAATCGCCCAGCTACCACAAGTGGGTCACTCCCGCGGAGTTTGGCTTGCGTTTTGGTCCCACTGACCAGGATATTGCAGACGCCAGCGGCTGGCTAAAAAAGTCTGGCT
>Ga0070734_10002112_pt1 | contig 25662 bp, 23 predicted proteins | sample Coa_R1_8_FD_66444 | JGI IMG/M metagenome (GOLD analysis project Ga0070734, IMG submission 66444) | Surface soil microbial communities from Centralia Pennsylvania, which are recovering from an underground coalmine fire - Coalmine... | ecosystem: Environmental > Terrestrial > Soil > Unclassified ...
TCCTCCGTGTTGTTGCCCTCACAGTTGATAACCGGTAGGGCCCGTCTTTTATTCCAGCCATTCGCAAAATATGGAGCCTTCTGACAAGAAAAGGCGGCCTCTTCTGAGGCCGCCTGTTTGTAGAAAGGAGCGGTTAGAAGACGAACTTCGCCTGCAACTCAATCACTCGTGGCGAGGCGTCGGCCCCCAGCCCAGAGCCGTAGATGGTTGTCGGCTGACTGACGGTCTGAGTGATCTGTCCGAATTGGCCGCTGTCAGCATTGGTGTTCGGAAAGGCAAAGTTAGAATGATTAAAGAGGTTAAAGAACCTTGCTCCAACTGAGAATTGAGCGCTCTCCCATTTGGGAAGATTGAAGGATTTCTCCACGTCGAAGTCAGCGTCGAAGTAACCGGGCCCACGAAACTGATTACGACGCTGAGTGCCAAAGTTGTCGGCCGGATCGGTGAAGTTGGCAGCGCTATTCTCGGCGTGCCTTAGAGAGTCTGCGGGCGTTTCCGCAGATCGTGCCGGGCCAATCGCTGCAGTGGCCAAGTCAAGTGCTGACTCCAGCCGTTCCACATCGAACGGCTTTACGAGAAAGTCGACAGCAGTAGAAGCGAAGGGCGACACTACCGAGGGATCGAACCCAGTAACGATAGTTGCCGGCGCCTCCTGAATTCCCAGTGTCTCCCAGTTAAGCGCTCGTCGAATTGAAGGGGAATGAACGTCCACGACAACAATGTGCGGAGCAGTCTCATGGACTGCAGAGAGGAGTTGAGAATCTTCGACGCAGGTTACCGTCGTTTCCGCGTCGGACTGTAATAGTGCGCAGATCAGTCGTCGGCTAGTGATGTCGGGCTCGGACACTAGGACTCGAAACGGAACGTCCATGGTCTGCAGTTCACTCACAGCGGTAGATTGGGTGCTGCGCTGAAAAGATTTCAACGAATACTCTCCATGTCAACCTCAGATGCAAGCTCCGACGACCATGACCACGAGACGGGATTCCCGGCTTTGTTTCCTCGGCGACCTCGGTTGATCATCGGCAGGTTCTCGCGGAGATGAGAGAGCGCTTGCTGCAAATGCAATCTCGCGCGCCGTAGCCTCGTTTTGGCACAGGTTTCCGTGATGCCCAGTGCTTTAGCCGTATCCGAGATACTGAGCAGCTTCAAATCGCGCAATATAAATACGCTCCTGAGAAGCGATGGCAAGAGAGAAGCAGCTTTCAGGATCGCCGCTCGCAGCTGCTTTCTTTCCAGGACATCGGAAGGGTTTTCTCGTGAATCGGCAATCTCTATGACCCAGGAACCGTCTTCTGCTTCATCGCGGTTGAGAGATTCCTCTTTGGTAATCCGGCTGGTTCTTAGACACATCAGCGACTCGTTAATCACAATGCTGGTAACCCAGGTCCGGAATTGTGAATCGAGTCGGAACTGTGAAAGTTTCTTGAAAGCCTTGAGGAGGGCAGTCTGGGTTACATCCTCCGCATCCGCTTCGTTACGGACGATGGATAATGCCCTCTTATAGAACATCGGCCGATAGGGCCTTACGAGATCTGAGAATGCCTCGGCGTCGCCTTCAAGACTTAGCCGGATCTGTGCAGTCTCTGACTCTGGCAGGGCCTCTACGCCTGCGAGCATCGAAATTGTGGGAATCTGCTGGCTCATTCAACTCTGTAAACTCGCCAGCGGTCTTAGATATTCCCAACAAATAATATTGAACACTGTCACAGCGACAGCTGCGGTACTTACATCTTGCAAACGAGAGCGATGCGATCGTGTTCCAGAACGCAGGAAAGAAAAGAGGGGCATCGGGCAAGGGTCTTCAGTGGGTACCCGCGCCTGATGCCCTTTTGTGTTAGAGAGAGTTGAGGAACGCAAACAAATCTTTGCGTTCCTCGGGTGTCAATTCCTTGAATTTCGTGATTGAATCAGAGGCCTCACCCTGATGGCGCAGGATTGCCGACTCGAAGGACTCCGACTTTAGATCGTGCATGAAGCGAGTCTTGGTGCGAACTCCCCATAGTGCGGGTGTACGCAGTTTGTGTTGCGTATCTTGGGGTCCTCCCTGCACGATACCGTCTCCGGTGCCTAAGTCATGGAGCAGGAAGTCGCTGAAGGGATGAATGACCTTGTTGCCGAGTGCCTCGGGAATAGTGAAGGTTCCACCGTTGATGACCGTTCCCGGAGGAGCAGTGACCATCGTGGACACGTGGCAGATGCTGCATTCGGTTTTCGCAAAGATTACTTCCCCGGCCCTGACGTCATGCTGCCCCAGGACCGCAGTGTCGCGCGGTGGCACCAGAGTTCCGCGCATGAACTGAGTGAAATGGTCAATTCCGAACAGGCCGGTCTGGTCCTTCGTATCTTCGGGATCAGGAGTAGTCTTGCAGACTGTAGTTGTGTCCACGGGCTTTAGCCGGTTGCTGATGCCGACTTCATTGAGATATGCATCTGCGGAAAACGACAGCAGACTGCCATGCTGGTCTTTCCACCCGAAGCGGCCAATCCGGGTTGATCCGGGAGCCTCCAGAATAGGAACTTCGACTGTTTCACCTGCAATTTTGCCGTTGCTCAGGGACGGCTGTTTTGCCGCAATGTCAATCAGTGTCTGATCATCAACCGCCTCAACAAAACCGTCGCCGAGCGTGTTTAGCACTGCTCGCAGAGTTCGGATGTTCTCGGTCGCGGGTAAGTGCTCTTCCGCCTGCGGGCAAATGGCACGATCGTTGATCAATGACCGGCCGGTAATTGTATTCTGCCCGTGGTTGATGAAGATTGTTGGGTTCACGAAATTGCCATTGGCATCGAGATGCCCAGCTCTAATCTCTGTGATCTGGCTCGGACCACCGGTCACAGGATTCTGGTGGCAATCCGCGCAGATTGTGGCGTTGTAGACCGGGCCGAGGCCGTTGTCATTTCCGTCCCGAGCCTCAAAATTCGCCTGGTCGAGAGCAAAAGTGTCGTTCGGCGGCTCAGGGATGCCATTGCTGACACTCTGTGAGCCCGGGTTTTTAGACAGGGTTGGTGTTTCGAAGCCGGCGGGCGCCTCTGTCAGTTTTTGCCCGCCAGTTTCTTGTGTAGATTGTTCAGCCCGACCGACCATAATGCCAACGGCAATCACAGCGGACAAGGCGACGATGAGGGAGAACTTCTGTCTAACCATCTTCTTTGTCTCCAAACGTGGTGTGATGAAACCAAGGGCTTGCTAAAAATGCGCGATGGATAACGCGCTATACAGGCTCGGTCAACTCTGTAAACTCGCCAGCGGCTGTAATATTCCCCAAAAAATGTTGACCACACTCACGGCGACGGCTACACGGTCGTGTCCTTACCTTTAGCGACAACGTTTCCCTTCAGTACATGTCTAGTTGGCGCGACTGTCGGGGCCTGCCGGGACATAGCCGGTAATTCGTGCACATTGACATCCGGACCGCTGATGAGAAAACGGGGATCCGCAGGAAACCTGGGGAAATCTCAGATGCCCTTCGAATCAGGACTAGGTTGCAAGGCGGATTAAGGGATGGAGTTCCGCGAACTCATTTTCGCGGTCTGTAACTTTTCTGCGCGAAAGCTCTCTCATTCGTCACGCGCTGAGAACGATGCACGTTTTTTGTTTGTGCATTTCATTCTGTGCCGCGCACTTCAATGATGGAGCTTAGACCAATGCAGAAAGTAGTTCGCACCCTGCTCTCCGTTGCGCTAGCGGTTAGCGCCGGAGCCATTCACAGCAATGCACAACTCTCTCACACAGATCGATCCGGAGCCGTGTTCGTCATGACTAACGCTGCAGACCGCAACCAAATCGTCTCCTTCCGACGTTCAGCCGATGGCTCGTTGCAGGAAGGCGGGAGATTCGCAACCGGAGGGCGCGGAAGCGGTGGAGTAACTGACCCTCTCGAATCTCAGGGTTCCCTTACGCTGAGTCGAGACCACTCCCTACTGTTCGCTGTTAATGGCGGTAGTGGAGAAATCTCAGTTTTCCATGTCCAAGGCTCGAATCTGACGCTCGTGGACAAAGTGCTCTCTGGCGGCGCGGAACCGAACGCCGTGGCACAACATGGAAACCTTGTTTATGTGATCAATGTAGGTGGCAGCAGCAATGTGGCCGGATTCAGATTGGACGAGGCTGACCGCCTGAGGCGCATACCAGATTCAATCCGCTTTCTTACCACCAACAACTCTGGGGCCGCATCGCTGGCCTTCAGCCCCGATGGTCAGTTTCTCTTGGTTACAGAGCGGGCGACGAACAACATCGATGTCTTCCATGTTCAAGATGACGGCACCCTTGGGCCAATTGTTGTCAATCAAGACGTGGATCCGGGCACTTTTGCAGTCACATTCTCCCCGACTGGTGCGGCTCTGGTTGCCGAAACTGGCCCAACGGGCGGCGTCAATGCTTCGACAATCGCTTCTTACGCAATCAATCCCAACGGAACGCTTTCGCCTATCACGGTTGACGTTCCAACCTTGGCTAATGCGACGTGCTGGGACGTCGCCACTCCAGACGGCCGCTGGGTTTACACATCGAATCCAGGTTCCGGCACCATCTCGGGTTTTGCGGTCAGCGCATCAGGGGTGTTATCACCGTTAACCGGAACTGTGGTAGGAACCAACCCCACCGGGAGCGTCAACCTTGACATCGCTGTCAGCGTCGACAGTAAATTCCTCTACACCCTCGACTCGGGAACCGGAACGATCAGCGTCTTCGGCATCAACGATGACGGAAGCCTCAACAACCTAGGTGAAACCGGTCATCTTTCTGCGGGTGCTGGTTTCAACGGCATCGCTGTCTTCTAAAGCAAAAAGTGATGAGTTGCGGCACTTGTGTCGCAACTCACTTTTGAAATTGCTTTTTTCGTTTGGGAATATTTGTCCGGAGTAGCAGTTGTACGAAGCAGAGCCTTGAGGACGAGAACACGGCCCGCAGGCTTGACGACGGGGCGCGCCCCAGTGATCCTTAAAGGAGCAACACTGATGAAAGAAGTTTGTCGGAAATGCCTCTCAATTACTGAAAGCCAGAACCAATCACGAACAAGAAGCTTGTTTAGGCGAAATCTGTTGAAGACCGGCCTCTCTATTTATGTTTCGGTAGTGATTGTGACGGGTATAGCTTGGGCGCAAGCGGGCCAGTTAGATGCGACCTTCGCGACCAAAGGAATCTTCGTTCTGAATTCCATTGGAAGCCAGGGCGGCAGCACAAAAGTCGCGTTGCAGACGGACGGCAAGATTGTCTTTGCTGCTCCTTCCGGTGACCCACAGAAATCGAACAATGGTATTGCGCTCGTGCGGCTCAATACGGACGGCAAGCCTGACTCTAGTTTTGGCACGGGTGGAGTCGTGGTCTTCGGCATTGAGCGTACCGTTCCGACGAGTGCCGTTATCCAGCCAGATGGCAAAATTTTGGTTGGCTCTATCGCCGCTCAGAGCGCCGACGGACCAGCCAGTTTTGGGCTCGCCCGGTTCAACCCCAACGGCAGTTTAGACAACTCCTTCGGCACCGGCGGCCAGGTATTTGGCTTGGAAGTTTTTGGTGAGGCCTTTGCGCTCCAGCCGGATGGCAAGATTCTCGTGACCGGAAGCAACACCCTGGTGCGCTTTGACAGCAATGGCCAGCTCGACACGACTTTTGGAACCAGCGGGCTATCGACGCTCCCCTTCTTCAGTACAGCGGCGGTTGCATTGCAATCAAATGGAAAGATCATGATTGCGAGCGCCCCAAATTTCAATCCCGGCGGCGGAAGCGGTGGGACCATCGTGCGTTTTAACCCTAACGGCGCCCTTGACAAAACCTTTGGCCTCTTTGGACAGGTTGCCAGCGTCGCCTCTGGCGGCGTCTTCGACACTACAGGTACTGCCCTGGTTTCCAGTATCGCGTTTCAGCCCGATGGCAAATTTATTGTCGCGGGAACAATCGCGAGCAAGTTGATCAACCCACCAGGATCGATCCAAACCGGCTTCGGGCTGGTACGCTATAACCCGAATGGCAGCATCGATACCAGCTTCGGCAATCACGGAGGAGTTCTTACCACCTTCGGATCAAATCTTAATGCCACCGCTTTCGCCCTTGCCATCCAAAGCAATGGCGATATCATCGCGGCCGGACAGGCCGGATCAAGTCTTGCGTTATCTCGCTATAGCGGCGCCGGAACGCTGGATACTACTTTTGGCACCGGCGGGACCACAACTACTTCACTGGGTAGCAATCCGTCGGCGATTTCATCGCTGGCGATTCAGAGCGACGGAAAAATCGTCGCGGCAGGTGCCGTCTTCAGCTTTGATAACGCTGGATTCCACGCTCAAGCCGTTGTTGCCCGCTACCTGGGTCAATGATTGGAACCCTAGTGCGGGGCGCATCGGCCCGCGCTAGCATAATTCCATCTGCGCAAACAACTGATTCACCCAGTAGGAATTCACACTCGTTGACTCAGTTGTGGGTTCAAAGGTTTGTAAGTGCCGAAACCGTGCGGACGGACACATACTGCTGCGCCTCTGCTTCCAATGTGGTCTCCTCTGCTCTTCACTCATCGGCCATACGATACGCAACAACTGTCGATGTTCTTCGCCGAATTGATCGCTACGCAGCTCTCGTGCACCATAGTGGACTGCCGCGATAATTCGATCTCACTTATTTAAAGGAGAAAACGGTCCTAAACGGCTCGCCATGAATCCCTAGCTAGCGGTCACATTCGAGCACAAAGAACGTTTCGAATCGCGATCGCCTTGCTTGCATGCTCCTTCAATATGGTCGAAGGGCTATCGCTTTCCACCGATAGATCGTCGCTGACGAGCTTTTCACAATTTCATTCGTCGACGGGTTTGAAATCAAAATAGGCAAGATTCATGTTGCCGAGCGTCAATATGTGGATGGCGAGAACATTCTTCCCTTTGTTGAAATGAAATTTGAAAAGGTGTGTGGCCAGATTCCAGTGGTGCCATTGACGCCAGGCTAGCGGGTCTGCAGGATCGTTTGTGCTCGAGATCTGAAGCGGCCCAGTTGCGTCTTTCCCGTTCACATCCGCTGAGATTGTTCCGCCGCGGCTGGAAGTGTAAAGAAAATCGGCGGAATAGGTTCCGGCACGCGTCACATCGACCGTGATGTTGAACCACTCTCCAGGTTCGGTCCAGCCCACGTAGGGCAGTTCGGCAGGTGGAACGATTTTGTCGAACGGGTTGTCGTCAACTGGATCTGGTTTCCGATTGAACTTTGTGTAGGAAGTATCCTCTCCTTCGTTGATACGGAATTCATTGAGGTAAGTGCCATCAGCCGGATTCAGTTCTCCGCTGCCGTGATTCTGCGGATCTGTGTCGTGATACGCGACTCCTTCACCGCCTAAGTCATAGTAGGCGCACAATACCCGTCCTGGTACCTTTTGTGGACCACCACTATAGCGGCTGTCGTGATAAGGCAAGCCTTTGTACTGGCTCAAGAACGACTGGCAGAGAGCGGTTGCGGGTAACAACAATGTGGCAATAAGCGATACTAAGAATCGTCTTCGGCTCATTCGTCCTCCCTCCTCAGTACCGATAAACGATCTGCGTTGGACAACTCCGCCACTCAACGGGGGCCGGCGGCACACTGTCTGGCATTTTCATACTTGGAAAAGTTCTATCCCGCGCGCCTTTCCGAGATTGCGCGAGTACTTCTTATCTGCCCCGCTACTCCAATGCTCGTGTACACCAAGGCTGCGGCACCGGATGCCATCGCGCTCGGGATCATAAACTGTGTTTGAAGGTGGATCGTTGGCTAACGCAGATTCGCGCAAGTAATTATCGGCATTCGCGATATCCGGAAGGTCAGGCCATTCCGAAGTGAGGAAATCGAAACCAACGGAATCGATCGCTACGCCGTCAAACGACATAAAAATACTGTTTGGCCAGCCATCGTTGAAGGGCGCCATCTTCCACTTGCGATGAGGTGGACCATCCACGTTGTCGTTTCCGTAGAGTCCATCGATGATGAAAAGCACGGTCTTCTGGCCGAGATCCTTGTGACCCAAGTAATCGGTGAATGCAGCATAACTGGGCGAACCATCCTTGTTGTGGCGGAAACCATCGTGCGCGTTCTTGTGCCAGTCGGGATTGATACTCGTACAGCCAAACAGATTCTTGGCACACAGTGTCACGCCTGAACTCACATGCGCTCTCAATACTGCAGCATCAATCAAGTAGGTCGCATCGACGACCGTAGTATCGAGTCCCTTGGCGTTGTTGCTTTCAACTGAAAAAGGGATCGCGTTCGGTTTGAACTCAGCTTTTAGTCGGCCATCGCCTCCGATATGGTCCACGAACACTACGCCGGGAAATTCATGGTGAATCTTGTCATAGAGATTGCCGGGGATGAAGCGGCTGGAATCGAAAACGGTGATCGATGATTGCGGCACTCTTCCTGGGCCGGTCAACTGTCGAACGAGCGAGAGAAGCATATGGGACGACGAGTTCAGGCGTTCGATCGTGCCGTGGTCCGTTGTGTTGTTCAGGTTCGCCTTGATCGCGATCTTCTCGCCGGCCTTGTAACCAGATTTTCCCCGACCGTGAGTGCGGTTGAAGTATTGAAAAATGGAAGTCCACGCGTGTGCACTTTGTTTTTGATTCGTAAGTGCACAAACGGACCGGGAAACCATGCGGTCAATCACAGACTGGTTGTTGTTGGCATCGGTCCACCAAGAACCAGTCCCGTCCCAGGTCACAGCAGCTGGATCGTGCACCCAAGTGACCCGGCCAGGAACAACGCCGCGGGGCACTCCTATTGGGGAAAGAGGATCGAACAAAGAGGGCCGCAGGGTAGCGGCGGCCGCCATAGAGAGCGCGAATTCCCGGCGTGTCATTGCCATTTCGATTTGCTCCTCGAAGCACCAATCTTCGGATAGCCACCACGTCACTTTGCCTGGAAGCGCAGAAACTTCTGTAGTCGCTTCACAAAGAGCGCCTCGTGTGTCGCAGCAACCTTGAACTGTTCCGCGAATTGTAGCTGACGCGCACAGAGAACTCTCGTTTTGTTTTGTAGTCATATAGGAGTTGCGCCGTCTGAGCGCTGAACGTCTCACCTGGTGAGATGAAGAGACTCGACCATAGCCCGAATATCGCGATTCTCGAAAACTACGTTTCGGCTCTCTCCTCTTTCTCGAACGGCGACATCTACCATGGCGCATCCCAAATCGTCGGCCCGAATCACCTGATTAGGGAACAGTACTCGAAACGCGGGATAGATCGCGCGCATGAGGCGATAGCTGAAATTGGGTTCCTTCCGAGGCTCCACGGGGTAGACATACGCGGGCCGGAAAAGAAAAACGTGCGGAAACCCGGCCACGAGTAGTGCGTTCTCGGCCTGTCCCTTGTAGCGAGCGAAAGCAAACCGGCTTCGTCCCGTCGGGTCCGCGCCACTCCCGCTCAAGAACGAGAACGCGGCGTCAGGGCTGCTGTCACGAAAGACTCGCGCGAACTCGATTGTGTAATCGGCGGTTATGACACGCAGTTGCTCGTTCGATACCGACCCGGTGTAGGTCCCCAGGCAATAGACCACCGCGTCCTGGTTCGAGAGCGCCTTTGCAAGTGGCGAACAGTCTGCGAAGTTTTGATGCAGAACCTCTTTCAGCTTTGGATGCGAGATGCCAGATTTCTTGCGCCCAATCGACGTAACGCTTTTCACCTCAGAGTTGGCGAGTGCATAGCGGAGCCCGTATCCGCCGACCATTCCTGTCGCGCCCACAATGACGAGGCGATTCTGCCCGGCCATCGGAATGGTCAGCGATGCCGCGGAAGATATCTCATTATTCATTGTCATGACACCTCGCTGCTCTCGATCCCGCGCAGGCTAGTCCGAAAACTCACTCCGGAACCTGCCTACTAAAAGGGCCACTGTAATCGCTGTGTAGAGAACTCCGGTAACCCCTTCGAGCGCTGCGAGTATCCGGGCTTCACCGCTAAGGGGCACGATATCGCCGTAGCCAATTGTGGAGAGCGTTACTAGGCTGAAATAAAGTAACTCGGTCTGACGGTCGGCTGGATGACTTCCAATTTTGATTGAACCCGGAGAGAAAGCATCGATCGCCAAGTAAAGCGTCGCCCACAGCAAACCGAGCAATAGATAAATGTTGACCGCAGTGTAGAGCTGTGCCCGAGCAACTGAGCGAGCGTTCCGTAGATGCGAGAAAAGACCTGTGGCCGTGAGCCCGAAGAAAGCAGCCAGGAATGTCCATCGAATCCCTGTCAGTGTTTGGCTCGGAAACGTATTGCCCGCCACAACAAAAACCGCGTTGCCCAATGCCAACAGAACTGACGGCCACACCCAGCTTTTGATCTGTGACAACCGGATAATGGATAAGACAATTGGTATGAACGTCACGGCTGCGAGCAGCAGTCGCCGCCAATTGTCATGGTTCAACACCGGAGTCAACAGAATTGCCGCTAACAGAGAAAGGAAGAGCAACAAGTCCGGTCGCGATTGAAGGTTTGCATTCAATCAGAAAACCTCCACAACCCACACTCGCTCGGCCACGCTATTGCCACGAACTGGAGCCGGCTCATTCAGCACTCAGTGCAAGCCAAATTTCTCGAGTTCGGCCATCGCTACACAGCTACCGTGCCGCCGTCGACTGGCAGATCGACACCCGTGATGAAACTGCTTTCGTCGGACGCCAGGAACAGAACGGCCGAGGCAATCTCTTCTGGCCGTCCAATCCGCTGCATTGGCGTCATGGCTACGAACCGGTCCTTCATCGCGCCGACGTTCGGTCCGAACTGCGCTTCGAGGAGGGGCGTTTCGATCGGGCCTGGGCTGACCATGTTGGCGCGGATGCCCTTGGACGCCAACTCGACGGTCCATGTGCGGACAAACGAGCGCAGTGCCGCCTTCGTCGCGCTGTAGGTGGAATACATCCGAATACCTTTCTGCCACGCGCCGGAGCCATTGACGATGATCGAACCACCGTCCTTCATCAGAGGAAGAGCCTTTTGCACCGTAAAGAAAACGCCCCGGGCATTTACGCCAAAGGTCTGGTCGTAGTCTTCGGTCGTAACGTCAGGAGTGGGCACCGGCTTCGCAATTCCGGCATTCGCAAATAGGATATCCAGCTTGCCCTTCTTGGCCGCGACTGTTTGATAAAGCCGGTCGAGGTCATCTGGCTTCGCAACGTCCCCTTTAACGGCGGTGACATTTGACTCGATCTCAGCCACGGCTTTGTCCAATTCTGCTTGCCGCCGGCCAGTTATAAAGACATAGGCGCCCTCTTTCACGAAGAGTTTGGCGGTTGCGAGGCCAATTCCGCTGCTTCCTCCCGTGATGACGGCGGTCTTTCCTTCGAGTCTCGGCATTGCTGCGCTCCTTTACATTTGCATGCGTTCCAGATGTATGCCTATTAGTTCAGTTTCTTTTAAAATTTTTGGGTGCAACGAACTGGATCACTCGAAATGTCGATTACATTTCTACGAAAACCTTTGTAGGCCGTTTGATAATTCATCTGATTACCTAGCACGCCGCTGACCGCAACCGTAATGTGCTTGAAATTCATAATTCTTCCAAAGCAGGGACTCTTTTGACTTAGGGCGCCAGATGCCAGGATTCTCCGTCATGACAGTAAGCGGTCCTCCAGCCAGTCAACGTATAGCAGGCGCTCAGAAAATAACCATGCGCCATCTACTTTCACGAATGTGTCGTAATAACGGAGCGCAGCAATCATGAGCCGTCGCTTTTCACCCTCGATTGTGAGGTGGTGGGGCATGCAATAGGTTTCCCCAGTGCCGCGATCGCCGGTCAGCGTGAGGACCGTGGTCTGTCCAAGGAAGTGCATCGTGGCGGCGTATTTGTTGAGATCTGCAAACACGGGAGCAAGCGCCTCGCGCGCGTGCAATTCCATTGAAGGTTTGGAGTTCTTTGCGTCCATGTAGGCCACAAAATGTGTGTCTGCGGTAAAGAGTGACATCTGTCCTTTGGCGTCGCGGCGATCGGCACAGTGAGCATAGGCCTCAACGAGTTCGCGAATTGCGAGGCGATCAGCCGCTTCAATGGGGGAAATGCTGACGTGTTTGCTCACGAGGTGATCTCCTTGTTCGACTTGTTGCCCTACACCAGAACGGTCATTCGAGGATGGCCCTGGGTTCGAGGAATGCCTCGATGCCGAATGTACCGAATTCACGGCCTACACCGGAGTGCTTAAATCCGCCAAACGGGGCCTGTTGATCGTCAAACATGCCGTTGATTGCTATGCGGCCCGCGAGGAGATGGGAGGCTACGCGGCGTGCGCGCTGCAAGTCGCTCCCGCTCACATAGGCGTGGAGTCCGTAGTTCGTTTCGTTGGCGATCCTGATCGCATCTTCGTCATTTTCGTAGCTGATGACACACAGGACCGGGCCGAAGATCTCTTCCCGGGCGATCGTCATATCGTTCGTGACATTCACAAAGACGGTTGGCTTCACGAAGTAACCGGCTTCGAGGCCATGCGGATGACCCTCGCCGCCGACCAGCACTTCCGCCCCTTCTTCGAGGCCCTTACGGATATAGGACTGCACTCGGTCGTACTGTTTCTGCGTCACCATCGGGCCAACAGCGGACCTTGGATCGCTCGGATCACCGATTGGAAAGGCGTGCATTGCGGCCACGATCGCACTTTTCACTTCGTCGAGGCGGGTTCTCGGTACAAGGAGCCGCGTCCCGGCGACGCACGCCTGTCCGCTGTTCATGAACGCGATCGCGAGCGCGGTCGGGATTGACTTGTTGAGGTCGGCGTCGTCGAGCAGAATGTTCGGAGACTTGCCGCCGAGTTCAAGCGTAACGCGCTTCATTGTGGCGGCACCGTCACGCATGATGGTCTGGCCAACCGCTACAGAGCCTGTGAACGAGATCTTGGCCACGTCGGGATTCCGTACGAGCTCAGCCCCTACCACTTCACCGCGGCCTGCAACGACATTGCATAGCCCTTTCCGGAGTTCTGCCTCGTGCAGACACTCGATCCACACTCGCGTTTGTAACGCGCTTAGCTCGCTGGGCTTGATGACCGTAGTACAACCGGCAGCGACTGCCGAGGCTAGCTTGGCGGAAAGGAAAAACGAGTTCGCGTTCCAAGGAGTGATCAGACCAGCAACGCCAACCGGCTCCAGCGTAACCGTCGTCTTGCCCCAACTCCGCGTCAGTAGCAGCTCATGGAGTGCCTTCTCGGCAGACAGGAACACGTTGGCTGCCGCCTCCATCAACATCCCGGAGAACATCGCAGTACCGCCGTATTCCTCGACCATGGCGGCCGTGAGCTCGCCGATATGCGCGGAAAACACCTCATGTAGTCGGCGAAGGATCTTCGCGCGTTCTTCCTTCGTGGTTCTGCTGAAACTCGCGAACGCTCGCTTGGCGGCGGCAATCGCGCGCCGGGCGTCCTCCTCATCGGCCAGCGTTACGCGTGCGATCACTTGCCCGTTGGTCGGTTTGATAATATCCATGACCTCGCGGCCATGAGACTCGACGTATGTGCCATCAATATAGTGCGTTGTGAGTGTTTTGATTGTCTCTTTCTCGGTCATCGTTGCCATCGCGCTTCTCCTTGATATGAATATGTGTGCTCAGTGCTCCGTAACTTAATCCCTCGTGCAGCGAAGTCCCTCCAACGAACTTTGTAACTAATTCCTCTTGGGCATCGTGAGACGCGCCGCCTCAACGGGCAGTGGCATGAGCAGTTCCTGCATCGCGCGGTCCATCGTCTCGCTCATTGCCGCCACCACGGCAGGTACATCTCTCTTTTCGACCTTGCCGGCTTTCGAAACAGATTTGGCCCAAACAGTCTCCCCGTTATCAAACCTAGTCATCTGGGCGGAGATCGACACCACAACCTTGACGCCACCTTCGTAGTCAATTTCTTCGAGTCTCTCCAAGCGTCCTGTCACCAGGTATTCGGTATCGGCTCTGCCGTCGTAACGCTTCACGTGTGCGAAGAGACCGGTAGCGTTAAGCCGATCTTGCATGGAGTCGGTCACGAACTCACAGGGATCAACGGCCCAGCGGTGATACGCATAAAAGCCGACAGACTCGGGCGACGTTTTGAACACAATCCCCCCGCGACGAAGGTAGCCAGGTGCGGTGAATTCCCGAATCGCCACGGTTGCTTTTGCATTCTCCGGCGCTGGTGGATCAGGTGGAGCTGGAAGATTGAGCGTGTAGTAGTTCGGGTAGTGCATCTTGCCTGAACATCCGGCCAGGATGATTAGACTGAAAGGAAGTAGTGCGATCGTTATGTGAGTTCGCTTCATAGTTATGCTCCCGAAATGCTCATCTCTGGATTCGCCCAATCTATTTCGGTACCTGCCGGTCTTCCGGTTGCTTGATACGAATCAAACTCCACGGACGTTGGTTGACCGAGTCCGTCAACTGACCCAAATTGTCGGTGGCCAATCGCAGGTTTTCGATTGTGTCATTGATTTTGTAGTCATTCGCCCGGACCATCACTTGCATGTCAGCAAGGAGAGCTTTGGTTTGGAGCAGGGTTTTCTGGAGTTCAGCAAGATCTTCACGCACCGGCTGGCGCACATCGCTCACGGTGCCGTTCAGGTTTTGAATGGTCTCGTCAGCGTGCTGACTTAGTGCGTTCAACTGATCCGTGAGACGGTCAATCTTGGGACGCTCGGTTGCGAGCATCGTATTGACATTGTCCAAAGCGGCCTGAATTTTCTGCTGATTGTCTTTGCTGGTAACGGTGTTTAGATTTGTCAACAATGTTCGAGCGTCTCCACTGATTCCCCCCAGTTCTCCACGCACCTCGGTGATCAACCCGTTCGCGTTATCTGTAACACCCGCCATTTTGTCAGTGATCGCATCCAGGCTCGCAGCCTCCTGCGATGGAATGACTGAACCTGCAGGGAGACGTTTAGCGTCGTTACTGCCTGTTGTGACAGACAGTGCCGCACCACTCATGACGCTGATGAAACCCAACTTTGCTACTGACTTTTCATTCAGTGGAGTGTTCTCCTTGACGGAGAGTTGGATTTCGATCTTGGTGGGATCGGAAGCAGCTGGCCGCACCGCCGTCACTCTCCCAACATTGATTCCGCCGAATAGGACCTGTGCTCCTGGCTCCAGACCGCCCGCGTATTGAAGGTATGTGTGGTATGGAACGACGTGTCCACTGAACTGTGCATTGAGCAGGCGGATGATGGCAAATGCGAGGACCGCAAACGATCCCAGGACAAACGCCCCGACTTTAGCTTCTGTACTCACTGGTATCCCTCCCGCGCGTTCAGGTATCTGGCGAAGTGCTCGGTGACCGGAGTTCTCGTAATGTCTTCAGGAACACGGTCAAGAAATTGACGAACACGTGGATTCTGGCTTGCCTTGATTTCCTCTTTGGTACCGATCGAACTGAAAGAACCCTGATAAAGCATTGCGATGCGATCTGCGATCAGAAATGCGCTTGCCAGTTCATGGGTAACTACAATGACGGTCATGTGGAATGTATGCTTGAGCAGCAGAATCAAATCATCGAGTTCCGCGGCAACAATGGGGTCAAGACCGGCCGATGGTTCGTCGAGGACGAGGATTTCGGGACCGAGTGCGATCGCGCGCGCTACCGCCGCGCGCTTCTTCATTCCTCCAGAAAGTTCCGAAGGAAGCAACTTGCCACGGTCCGCAAGTCCAACGGCGGCCAACTTCATCCAAACGACAAGTTCAATGACGGAAGGCGCAAGACGCGTATGTTCACGCAAAGGTAATGCGACGTTATCTTCGATATTCAGCGAATTGAACAACGCCGCACTTTGGAAGGCGACTCCGATCGACCGTCGAATCTGCTTGATGTCGGATTTTGAACAACGTGTAATATCAACGCCCTTCACCACCACGCTGCCGGATTTGGGCTTCTCCAATCCGATGATCTGGCGCAACAATGTGCTTTTTCCGCAACCGCTTCCACCTAACAACACCATGGTTTCTCCGTGCTCGATGTCCAGATTGAGTCCATCGAGCACTCTGCGGCCGTCGTACTCAACCACAAGATCGCGGACTGAAATAATGGGTGCCATCAATTTGCCGTGAGATAAAAAAGAGCTGTGAAAATTGCATCCGCAACGATCACCAGGAAAGTCGACTTAACGACAGCGCTCGTAGTCGAGCGACCGACCGAATCCGGCCCTCCGTGGACGCGTAAACCTTCAAGACAACCGACCTGGGCAATAATCGTTCCGAAGACCACGCTCTTGATCATTCCCATGACCACGTCGCGCAACACGATTGCCTCAAACACGTAGCGGAGATAGGCCGCAGGCGTCAGATGAACGCTGAAAAACATGAACAATCCTCCCGCAAAGATGCCGCAGAGGTTGGAAATGACGCTTAGGCAAGGCACCGAAATCAAAGCCGCCAGATACTTTGGTGCGAGCACAAACTCCAGCGGCTCAAGCGCCATCACGCGGAGAGAATCGAGTTCCTCGGTCACCTTCATCGTGCCAATCTCTGCAGCAAACGCGGAGCCGGAACGTCCGCTTACCGCAATCGCCGTCATCAACGGGCCAAGCTCGCGCGTGAAGCCGACTGCGACCAAGTCAACGACGTAGCGGAGCGCTCCAAAGCGGCGAAGTTCGGACGCTCCTTGCATGGCAAAGATGAATCCGGTGCAAACAGCCATCAAAGAAACCATCGGGATCGCATCGACGCCGATTTCCAACATCTGCCTGACAGCAGTCTTCCAGCGATAACGGTTCCCGACGAAAGGAAGAGCCTGCGCCATCGCCCGCAGCGTGGCCCACCACTGAATATTCAGACTTCCGACATAGTCGAGGTGTTCGATTGTTCTCTCGCCTACGTTTTCGAGGATGCTTGCCATTAAGACGCTCCATTTCCGCTCGAGCTGTTGTCGAATAGTGCGAGCAATCCCGAAGAGTCGAATAACTGGAGCACAGAACCATGGCCTTGCAAATGGAATCGAACCCGGTGTTGCCTTGCCACCTTAAGAGCTTCGATCAAGGTCGCGATTCCAGATGCTTCAATAGACGTGACGCCAGATAAGTCCACGGTGACCGCGTGGGGCAGGGGATCGCTCGATAAAATGGCCTGTAGACGATCCCGAACGTCTGGAGAGGAATCCACGTCAACGCGGCCCTTCAAGCGGACGATGGCGGCTTCACCACTATGGTCCAGTGCGATTTCAATGCTCCTGACCGGAGTGACATCAGTGCGCTTCAAGTGTTGACCACCTTATCCGTGCGGATCCGTCCAGATTCAAAAAGCCATTCGCTCGCTTTCCGAGGTATGACAAAACAGTTCTTGCATTAGCTGACACCTTCAACAACGAGTCCGTGATAGATCGCTCCCCGTCTGCGGTGTTTTGCGACGCTTTGGTAGGCCTCGCTGTAGTACCAGTCCTTTGCGGCTTCCACGTCAGGGAATTTCGCAATGACGATTCCCTCGATCGGATCGCCTTCAAGGACTTCGTGCTTTCCATAGGCTACGAGTACTTCGATCGGGTGACCCTTCATCGATGCTCGGATTCCAGTCCAATATTGTTCGAGCTCTTTGTGATCGATGGTTTTAGTTCTGGTGAATACGATGTATGCAGACATGCTCGTTCTCATTCTTCGTTGATTGATTTCAGGCACGATCCTTGTCCTGCCCGTGCCATCTGACTCTTCAGGCGTTTTTCTCCATTGACGAAGTTCGTTTGGCAATCGAAATTCCTGAGCCTCATTGCTGCCACCCTCCTCCTAACGCTTGATACAACTGAACCAGCGCCAGCAATTCGTTCAGGCGCGCCTGCACGAGGGTGAGTTCCGCCGAAAAAGCGTTCGTTTCATTGGTCAGAACTTCGAGATAGCCCGTTACCCCCCCCGTATAGCGCATATGCGAGAGATGCGCAGCGTCCTGCGCGGACTCGAACAGCAGCTCTTGCTGCACGCGGAATTCACGCGTCTTTCTGTACGCCACTAGTCCGTCAGAGACACTGCGAAACGCCCCCTGGACGGATTGTTGGTAAACGAGCAGTGCTGTTTGCTCCCGGGCCTCGGACAAGCGCACTCCGGATCGGAGGCGCCCTCCTGTGAAGATGGGCTGGGTGATAGATGCGCCGAAGTTCCACGCCCCAGCTGGGCCGGTGAACAAATCGCTCAACGCGGAACTCTGAAATCCACCGGCGCCGCTGAGTGAGATCTGCGGAAAATAGGCCGCACGCGCAACGCCGATCTCTGCGTTTGCCGCAATCAACAGCTCTTCAGCCTGTCGAATGTCCGGCCGGCGCTCAAGCAATGCCGAGGGAAGACCGGGTGGAACTTCAGGGGGTCGGTGCTGTTCCGTCAGAGTCTGCCCTCGAGGGATATCACCGGGATTCTGCCCGAGGAGAATGCTCAGGAAGTTTTCCTGTTGCTCAATCTGCTGTTCCAGAGCGGGGATTTCCGCGCTCGCAGTAAACACCAACTGCTCAGCCTGACGCACATCCAGTAGCGAGGTCGCACCGCCATTTGCCAGAACTTGCGTCAGCCGCAGCGATTCTTTCCGCGAATCGAGCGTGCGGTTTGATATCTCCAACTGCAGGTCCAGCGCCCGCAGTTGGAAGTATGCGCTGGCTACATTCGCGACAAGAGTCGAAACGACTTCCTCACGAGCCCATTCAGTCGCAAGGAGATTGGCTCGCGCGGCTTCCGTTGCGCGGCGAAACTGACCCCAGAAATCAAGCGCCCAAACAGCGGACACATTTAGCTGGCCGGTACTTGTTTCAAATGCCGGAAACAATGTGGACTGGGCTGTACCGACATCGGCGATCCCACCTCCAGCACTCAGCGTTGGAAATTGATCGGCGCGTGTGATCCCGAGCTGCGCCTGAGCTTCGAGAATCCGAGACGCTGCTATCCGCAAGTCGTAATTCTGTTTTAGGGCAGTGCGGATCAGCGCGCGAAGCTGTTCATCCTGAAATACGTCCCACCACTTTTCCTCCCCAAGCGGAACAACCTGCGGAGCCGTGTTTTGCGGCTGCGCTCCCTGTTGGGGAGCCTCACCGCGGTATGAGCCAGGCACCGCCACCGTAGGTCTCTTATATCTCGGGCCCACGGTGCAGCCGGTGGTCAGAAGTATGATGCTCGGTAAGACGATACGGAGCTTCATGTCAATCACCCTCCGCTGGCGCAACTTTGGGAACAGCCAACGGTTCGCGCCTCTCGCCTGCACCGGACCACGTCTCGACGAGGTAAAAGACCGCTGGAATGAAGAAAATACCGATAAGGCTCGCCGCCAGCATGCCTCCGATAACAGCTGTACCCATGATCTGGCGAGCTACGGCTCCGGCCCCAGAAGCAGTCCACAGCGGGACTGCGCCGAGAATGAATGCGAACGAAGTCATCAAGATTGGACGAAGGCGCAGGCGCGCGCCCTCTAGGGCAGCATCTTGCAAGGATTTGCCGTGCTCATATTGTTCTTTCGCGAACTCCACAATCAGGATCGCGTTTTTCGCCGCCAAACCGATCAACATCACGAGACCGATTTGCGAGTAGACGTCGCTTTCGATCTGCACCATGTAAGGCGGCAGGAAAGCGGCCAGAAGAGTGCGCCTCAGCCACAAAATCGCAAACGCTCCAAAAATCGCGACTGGAGTGCTGAGAAGCACGCTGAATGGGAGAGACCAGCTTTCGTACAGGGCAGCGAGAATCAAGAATACGAATAGAAGCGAGAAACCAAAAACGGCAGCCGGCGGAATCCCTTCTTGAGCCTTCTTTTCCTGAAATGACATGCCGAGGTAGTCGAAACCCATCTCATGCGGCATCGTCTTCCGGAAGACATCTTCTAGGGCAGCCATTGCCTGGTCTGCGCTGTACCCGGGAGCAGCAGCACCATTGATTTGAGCGGCGCGGTATTCGTTAAAGCGCATGGTGAATTCCGGACCGTCGCGCGACTCGAAGCGCGTGACGGACGAGAGAGGAACCATTCCGCCTCTGTTATTGCGAACGTAGAACTGACCCACATTTTCGGCCTTCGTGCGGTAGTCGCCCTCCGCCTCGATGTAGACCTGCCATTGCCGGCCAAAGCGGTTGAAGTAGTTAACGAAGTACCCACCCATGAAAGCCTGTAACGTTTGGTACACGTCCTTGACAGACGCTCCCTGCTTCATGACTTTCTCGCGATCCACATCCGCGTAAAGCTGGGGCACGCTCGAAAGAGAGGTGGTGCTGAGCCCTGCAAGTTCAGGGCGTTTCCGCGCCTCAGTCAGGAAGGCTTGGAGATTCGATGAAAGAAATTCGAGCTCCTTGCCAGCTCGATCCTCCAGCACGAATGTGAATCCACCAGACGTTCCAATGCCAGGAATAGCCGGGGGCGAGAAGGAAAAAGCTATGCCTTCCGGGAGTGAAGAGAGCGCCGCGTTGAGGCGTTGCTTGAGCGCCTGAAGCTGCTCCGCGCGCGAGTTGCGCTCATCCCAAGGCTTCAAGGTGACAAAGAAGAAGGCGTTGTAGCTGGTGCGCACGAAGCTGAGCAGGCTGAATCCAACGACGCTGGTCGTATGCTCAACACCAGGCGTGTGCGCCAGAATGTTTTCGATTTTTGCGGCGACATCATCCGTGCGCTGAAGAGACGCGGCAGTGGGTAGCTGCACGTTGACGTACACATAGCCCTGATCCTCGTCGGGAAGAAAGCTCGAGGGCACTTTGCTACCGAACCAGCCGGCGGCGGCCCCAAAGACCGCCAGCAGAATCAGCGCGATTGCACTTTTGCGGATAAGGAAGCCACAAACCCCGACATACCATTCCGTGGCATTGGCAAAGATACGATTGAACCAGCCGAAAAATGCCGCGAGCGGACCGCGAGAAGAAGTCTTTGGGCGCAGCAGCAACGCGGCCAGCGCCGGGCTCAGCGTGAGCGCGTTGAATGCGGAGAGAATTACGGAAAAGGCGATGGTCACGGCAAATTGCTGGTAGAGACGGCCGGTAATTCCGGGAATGAAGGCGGTCGGAATGAATACCGCGGAAAGAACCAGAGCGATGCCAATCACTGGACCCGAGATTTCCTCCATCGCTTTCAGTGCGGCGGCCTTTGGTGCGAGACCCTCTTCAATATGCCGCTCCACCGCTTCGACAACGACGATGGCATCGTCCACCACCAGTCCTATTGCCAACACCAATCCGAAAAGCGAAAGCGTGTTGATCGAGAATCCAAACAAAGGAAAGAACATGAACGTGCCGACAAGGGAGACAGGTACAGCCAGCAGAGGAATCAGCGTCGCGCGCCAGCCTTGCAGAAAGACGAAAACGACAATGAGAACCAGGACGATGGCGATGACAAGCGTGAGTACGATTTCCTTCATGCCTGCGCTCACGGCCTCCGTCGTGTCCAGGGAGATGGCATACTCCATGTCCTGGGGCAGCCGAGTCTTCACATCGGCCATAAGCTTCCTGATATCGTTGGCCGCCTGGACTGCGTTGGAACCGGGCAGCTGGTACGCCGCCACGATCGCGGCTGCTTTGCCGTCCAGGCGACTCACCATGTTGTAGCTCTGGGCGCCGAGTTCCACGCGCGCGACATCCTTTACACGGACCACGGCTCCGCTGGGCGATTCGCGTACGACGATATTTCCGAACTCTTCAGGGGATGTCATGCGACCCTGCGCCCGCACGGTATAGGTGAACTGCTGCCCCTTGGGGACCGGTTCGCTGCCCACCTGACCCGCGGGGTTGACGGCGTTTTGGGACTGGATGGCCGAGACAATCTCGGGAACCGTGATGGCCAGTTTGGCGAGCCGGTCTGGCTTCACCCACAGGCGCATCGCATATTGGCCAGCACCAAAAATCTGCACACTCCCGATGCCGTAGGAACGATTAATTTGGTCAGCGAGATTGATGTAGGCGTAGTTGGCCAGAAAGCGTGCATCGTACGTGCCGTTCGGCGAATAGAGTGTGACCAGCATGAGCGGAGCAGTCACGGTTTTTTGCACGGTGACGCCGTAGTTGCTGACATCGGACGGCAGTTGCGACGCGGCCTGCGTTTGTCGCATCTGCGTCAGCATCAGATCGGTGTTTGGATCGGTCTTTACGTCGTAGTCCACGATGAGGCGCATCAGACCGTCAGCGGTCGAGTTCAGCGAATACATGTAGTTCATGTTGTCCACGCCGCTCATCTGCTGCTCGACCGGTGTTGCCACCGACTGCTCGATGGTCTGCGCATCCGCTCCCACATAAGTCGCGAGCACCTGAACCTCGGGTGGAACGATGTTGGGGAATTGAGCCACAGGCAGCGTGGCGATGGTGACTGCTCCTACGATCACCATCAGAATCGAGATGACCATGGCCACGATGGGCCGGTTAATGAAAAACTTGGACACGGGTCAATCGCCTTTCGCCTGTGACGTTTTGATTTTCACTGTCACGCCGTTTTGGATTTTCTGTAGTCCCTCGACGACCACCAGTTCGCCCGGTTTAACTCCTTCTTCGGCGATCCACATGGGACCGACACGGTCACCGACTTTCACAGCCCGGATGCTCACCTTGTTGTCTCCACCGACGACCGCGAGTTGGTAATTTCCTTGCAGCTCGCTCACTGCCTTCTGAGGCACGAGCACCGCACCACGTCTAGTGTCAGGCGCTGCGCGCAACCTTCCAAACTGGCCGGGGCGAAGGAAGTTTTGCGGATTGGGGAAGGAGCAAACCACTTGAATACTGCCAGTGCTCACATCCACCTGGCGATTCGTGAGCAGGCCAAAGCCCTTGTGCGGATAAACGGATCCATCGGCCAGAATCAGATCAAACGGCGGTCCGTTAGAAGGCTTTTGTTTTTGGGCCTCCGCATTAATTCGCTCGGCGTAGTGGAGATACTCTTGCTCACTGATGGAGAAATTCGCTTTGATCGGGTTTATCTGTGACACCGAAGTTAGAACCGTCGTGGGATTGACCAGATTTCCGATTTGTACCTGAGCAATCCCAACGATGCCATCGATCAGCGATCTGACATGCGTGAAATCAAGGTTTAGATCAGCCTGTTCGACTTGTGCTTCAGCAGCCTTAACCGCCGCCGCTGCGGCTCGGTTCGCTTGGATGTCGTTGTCCAACTGACTTTGAGCGATGGCGTGTGCTTTCGCCAGCGGAGTGTCCCGATCGACATCCATCTGCGTTTTAGCGAGTTGTGCCTGGGTCTGTGCCAGCTGAGCATTCGCTTGATCGAGCAGAGCCTGGAAAGGACGAGGATCAATTTGAAAGAGCATCTGCCCCTTGCTCACAAACGAACCTTCTTTGAAGGTCTGACGGATGATGTATCCCGTCACCTGGGGTTGAATTTGCGCGTTTACAAACCCGTCGAGCGTTGCAACCCATTCGCTGAAGATTGGAACGTCTTTCTGAACTACCCTGGCGACTTCCACCTCAGGAGCCGGAATGGCCGGCGCGGCATTCGTCTTCCCGCAACCTATGGCAAAAGACATCGTCGCCAGCAGGACAGCAAGAACGAATCGAGACGTAGCATTGAAACTCAGGCTGGCGAGAGCGGTTGGACCATGATGTCGTGGCATGTGCACTTCAGAGCGATGCGAGCCGTGCCACGTTACTAACTCCGCTCTGCTTTTTTTCTCCATTTCAGTTCTTCCCGAAGCCGAATTTCAGACCAGTTGGTTAATTCGCCTGACAAGCAATTCACAGCCGCAAACTTTGGCGGATCTACACTTGGGCCGGAGGTCGAAAGATCCCATGCTTCTTCATTCGCGAGATCAGCGTTGTGCGGTTCAATCCCAATCTTGCAGCTGCGCCCTCCGGTCCGCCGACTTGCCATCCCGTGGTCTCCAATACTCTTAAAATCCGGATGCGGTCCGACTCCCAGAACGCCTCCCTTGCTGCACAGCCAAGAAGCGTCGCAGCACTGGTTACTCGTAAAGGATTTGGGAGGACGCCGTCGTTGGCGAGTACTACTGCACGCTCGACTAGGTTCTGCAACTCGCGAATGTTTCCCGGCCACGAGTAGCACTTGAAAGCAGTCAGGAAGTCATCAGGAATGCTGGCTATGTGTTTCCCCATCCGGTAGGAAAAGACTTCAACGTAATGTTCCACCAGAGGCGCGATATCTTCGAGCCGCTCGCGGAGCGGTGGCAGCGTGATGGGAAATACGCTCAGGCGATAGTAGAGATCGCTGCGAAACTGCTCACGCTTTACCATCTCTTCGAGGTATTGGTGAGTCGCCGCGACCACCCGGACATCGACGCGATAAGTGCGACCACTTCCGAGACGTTCGAATTCTTGTTCCTGCAAGACGCGTAAGAGTTTGGGTTGCAAAGAGAGGGGTATGTCCCCAACTTCGTCAAGAAACAGGGTCCCTTTGTTGGCCAACTCGAAGCGGCCAATATTTTGGGAGACGGCACCCGTAAAAGCTCCGCGCTCATGGCCAAAGAGCTCACTCTCGAGCAGGTCGAAGGGAATGGCGGCACAGTTCAGCTTGATCAAAGGTTGGCCGCTCCGGGGGCTAGCATTATGAATCGCGTGGGCGACGAGTTCCTTACCCGTCCCGGTTTCCCCCTGGATGAGTACTGTGGAATCGACCGCCGCGACACGCATCGCTTGCTCCAGAACGGCTCTCAGAGCTGCGCTGTTGCCAACGATTTGCTCGAATCTCCGGGCCCGACGATCTTGATCTGCGATTGTCATCGATCTTGAATCCCCAAACGCGAGCGCCCATGCTCGATCTAATCTGCGAGAGCGGCATGAACTATGTCTAGGAGCACTGCGTCGTCGAACGGTTTGCTCAAGAACTCCACTGCCCCCTCACGCATAGCACGAATCCGCATCTCGGCGTCGCCATGCGCAGTGATGAAGATGATCGGGATTCGGCATCGCTCGGCCTTAAGCTTCGTTTGCAGTTCAAGACCAGACATGCCCGGCATTCGAATGTCGGCGATCAGGCACGCGGCCGTATTTCGGGTGTCGGAATCGAGGAATTGTTCTGCGGAGCCGAAGCAAAGCGTGGACAACCCATCCGACTCGATTAGATCTTGCAGCGAGCGCAGAACTGATTCGTCGTCGTCGACGATTGCTACGAGTCTTGAGTTGTGCCCAATATCCATTGGGAGAAGAGTAGTGCCGTCACTCAGCGGGCACAATCAGGCCTTAGTCGCGCCAACTACGACTTAGGTGGTAGTCGATTAGAAGTGAAAAAGCGGCGGAATAACCGGATCGGCTAAAAGGTAGGCGAGATTATCTACGAGAAGAGACTTTGAGCTTGTCGGCCATACGGACCAATTCAACTATCGATCCCGCCTGCATCTTTTCCATGACGTGGCCTCGGTGGATTTTGACGGTGGCCTCGCTCGTTCCGAGTTCGGCGGCAATCTGCTTATTAAGCATTCCGGAGACCACGAGAGTCATAACCTCGCGCTCTCGCATGGTCAATGACTGAAAGCGATGCTCCAATTCGTGGATCACGGTCTGTTGTTCTCGGACGGCGCTATCACGCTGGAGGGCTTGCTGAATGGCGTCCAGCAGATCCTGGTCCCTGAATGGTTTCGTCAAGAATTCCACGGCTCCCGACTTCAACGCCCGGACAGACATGGGAATGTCGCCGTGCGCCGTAACAAAGATGATGGGGATTTGCACACCGGTCTCTGACAATTGGCGCTGGAAATCGAGTCCGCTTACCTGAGGCAGTCTTACGTCCAGAACCAAACAACTGGGGCCACCAGTGAGTTCCTTCCTAAGAAAGTCCTGACCAGTTGCAAAAGCCTCGGCGCGGAGGCCAACTGACTCGACGAGATCCTGGATTGCCTG
>Ga0070734_10002113_pt1 | contig 25657 bp, 27 predicted proteins | sample Coa_R1_8_FD_66444 | JGI IMG/M metagenome (GOLD analysis project Ga0070734, IMG submission 66444) | Surface soil microbial communities from Centralia Pennsylvania, which are recovering from an underground coalmine fire - Coalmine... | ecosystem: Environmental > Terrestrial > Soil > Unclassified ...
GCGCCGGGCAGCGGGGACGCCCCGCCCTGCTGGATGACGTGCACCAGCTCGTGCGCGAGCAGCTCCCTCCCCCGCGCGCTGCCCGGCTGGTACCGTCCCTCCGCGAACGCCACGTCGTTCCGTAGGGTGAAAGCCTCGGCGCGAAGCTCGCGCGCCGCGCGGGCGGCCCCCGGATAGGCGTGGACGCGAACGCCCGACAGCTCGTGACCGAGCCGCGGCTCGAAGAAGCTGCGCTCGGACGGTGGCAGCGGCGCGCCGGCGCCGAGGGATCGAAGGGCCTCCGCGGCCGCCGGCGTGACCGCACCTGGACCCTCGCCGCGCCGATGGACCTTGTTTTCCTTGTCGCCTTGCTCGCCCTTCTCGCCGTGCTCGTCCTGCTCGTCCTCGCAGGACTGGCACTTGCGGTCGATCGTGTCTCCCGCGGCACCGGTCGCGAGGGCGTGCGGCGCGGCCCTGCCCGGATGGGCGAGGACCTCGGCCGCCACGACGTCGGCCTCCCGCTCGGCCGGATCCGAGGGGCTCGAGACCGACAGGGCGCCCGGCGCCGCCTTTCGCTGCACCCGCGGCGAAACGTGCGCGGCGACGCCCAGGGGGACCGGCATGAACGGCTTCCACGGCGGCTCGGTCACGAGGTCGCCGCTCGCGGCCCTCGCCGGACCCGGGCTGAACGACGATGCCCCGGGCGTGAACGCCGCCCAGGGCGCCTCGGACACGAAGCTGCCTCGCGGGCCCTTCGCCGACGCGAGTCGCGACCTCGACGAGGCTGGCGCGAAATCGCCAGAGCGCTTCCCGTCCCGCACGACCCTTGCCACCATCTCCCTCCAGCCGGGACCTTATCGCGCCCCGACGCCGGCGACCAGGAGTTCTGACCAATCCCGAGCCCGCCGCGGCCGGTCCGCGACACTGCACGGGAATAGTCCGCGCCGGTGGCGTTAGGGCCACGAGAGATGCGGTGCTGCGGAAGATTGGGGTCTGGGTCACGTCTGGGCTTCGCGGGCCTGGCGATGCTGGCGGGGTGCGGGAACGTCAGCGTCAAGGGGGCGAGCGTGGTCGGCACCCCCGGCGACGCCGCCGCGGAGGTGGGCCGGGACGGAGCGACCGACGCGACGGACGCGGCGCCGGGCACGCCGGACGCGACGGGCGATTCCGCCCGGCCGGCTTGCGAACCGACGGCCGCGTTCGGCGCGCCGACGCCGCTGGCCGACTTCAACACCTCGGCCAACGAGGACGCGATCTATCTGAGCGACGACCAGCTCACGGCCCTCCTGTCGAGCGACCGCCCCGGTGGCATGGGCGGCTACGACGTCTGGGTGGCGGTGCGGAGCGATCCCAACGCCGCGTTCTCCGCGCCCAGCCCTGTGGACGGCGTGAACAGCGGCGACGACGAGCGGCAGCCGGTGCTGAGCGGCGACGCGCTCCACCTCTACTTCATGTCCAACCACGGCGCCTCCAGCTACGACATCGTCGAGGCCACGCGCAACGGGCTCACCGGCGGCTTCGCCCCCCCGGTCGTCGTGCCGGGGCTCGCCAGCGGCGCCGGCGACGTCAGCCCCTGGCTGTCCGCCGCCGGGACGCAGATCTACTTCGGCTCCGGGCGCTCGGGCGGCCTGGGCGGCAACGACCTCTACCTCGCCGATCTCTCGGCGGCCGGCGGCGGCAACGTCGTCGACCTGACCGCCGTGAACAGCGCCGCGGACGACGCCTCGCCCGTGCTGAGCCACGACGGCCTGACGCTCTACTTCGCGTCCAAGCGCACCGACCCGGCGGCGCGCGGGAACGACGACATCTGGGTGGCCCGCCGGGCCGCCCTCGGCGATCCGTTCAGCGCGCCCGCGCCGGTCACCGAGCTCAACAGCGCCGCCGCCGACGGCCCGCGCTGGCTGTCGCCCGACGGCTGCACCCTCTACTTCACGAGCACCCGCTCGGGCGGCCTCGGCGGCTACGACCTCTACGCGGCCACGCGCGGGCGCTGAGCGAGAGCGCGGCGCGCGTCGTCTACCTCTTCCCGGTCTTGCCCGGGCTGCTCCTGCCGGCGGGCTTCCCCGCCGCCGGCGCGGGCGGCCGCACGGCCGGCGCGGGCGGCCTCGCGGAGGTCGCCGCGGCCGGCGCGGTGTCGGCCGCCGCGGCGACGCGGCCAGCGCGCGCCGAGGCGCCGCCTCCCCCCTCGCCGATCGCTTGCACCAGCGCGCGATGGATGCTGGCCGCCACCGCCTCCGCGATCTCCGGATCGGACGCCCCCGGCTTGAACCGAAGATCCTGCGCGGCCAGCGCGGGGATCCGGAGGTCACGCGCCGCGGGCGGCAACGGCGGCAAGCGGGCCAGCGACTCCTTTACCAGCGCGACGAGCTGCTCCGCGTGCTTGGCCCCCCGGACCGGCAGCTGCAGCTGAAGGTTTTCGATCTCGAGGTTCATCGCTCGCCCTCCGCCCTCTCACTTACCAAGTACCACGTCGACGAGGCACCGACGGCCTGCAACCAGACACCGCGCCCGGGCGCCTCGCCGCCGGACATCTCTTGACGAGGACTTTGACGTGATGGTAGTCACGCTTTCAAACAGGTTGGGAGGATCAAGATGGCGACGTGTCGATGGATGGTTTTGGCCGGTGGTTTGATCTCGTTGGCAATCTCGAGCAAGGCGGAGGCGATCTATTCACGAACGTCCGTCCCCTTCGCCTGGAAGTACTCGCCCAACCTCGAGAGCACGACGTCGACCCAGGACGACGGCGTCTCACCGTTCATCACCTTGCCGTTCGCGTTCCCGTTCCAGGACGACACCTTCACCCAGCTGCGTATCAGCTCGAACGGGTTCGTGACGTTCACCAAGGACGGCTCGTTCCCCTGCGGCGGCTGCTACGCCCCGACCAGCTTCGGACCGAGCGGCACCACCGTCGCGCCCGACTACACGCTGGCGCCCTGGTGGGCCGACTGGAATCCCGCCCAGGACGGCGACATCTACTACGGCCCCGTCGACGACGCCTTCGTGGTCGAGTGGTGGTACCTCTCGCCCTACGGGGCGCCGGCCGGGCAAGACTACGCGTTCTCGCTGCAGCTCTTCCCCGATGGGCGATTCCGCTTTCTGTACATGGCGGTGAACGGCGGGTTCGCCTCGCGCGACTACGGGAACACCGCCAGCATCGGCTATCAGGGGCGATCGAGCGCCGCCTTCGGAGACAGCACGCTCTACACCGGCGGGAGCGGCGGGAACCTCTCGAACAATCTCGCCTACGAGTTCAACCGCGCCTCGGACAACCTGAACAACGCCCTCTTCAACCGGGACAACAACGTTCCCGACATCGTCGAACGTTGGGCGCCGGTCATTTGGGCCGACATCGACCAGGGACAAAACCGCTGCGACCAGCTGACCTACCCGGGCTTCGACGGCGATCTCAACGGCGCGAACAACATGTCCGACGCCGCGCCCGGCAGCGGCTTCTCGATGCCGGCGGCGGTGCAGTACGCCGTGATCTACGGCGCCTCGCACACCTTCATCGGCTACTACTTCTACCACGCGTTCGACTGCACGCCGGGCATCGGCGAGGGGCACGAGCACGATTGGGAGGGCGTCACCATCGCGGTGAACAACAGCACCGGCGCGCTCGACGCGGTCCTCACCAACACGCACGGCAAGGAGATTCCCTACCACTCGCCGTTCGACAGCTCGATGCTGAACCTGCCGCACTACACCGACTCCACCGATTCACCCACCTTCTCGTATTTTTCGGTGCGCGGCAGCCAGGGGGCGTACGACACGCTCGGCGTGGGCGTCGAGGCCGACACGCACGCGACCTGGGGCCGCTGGCACAACAAGTGCGTGATCGGCCCCTCCGGCTCGCCCTCCGGCTGCGACGACGGCCACGGCGGCGACGGCGTGGTCTACGTCTACGGCGGCGTTTCCGACACGGTGGGGACGATCAACCAGTATCCGAACTGGTACCGGAGCTCGCCCGTGCGCTACACGCTGCGCCCGCTGACGGATCTCTACGGCTACGCCCTGCAATCGAGCTACTGCGGTCAATCGGGGGCCACCGCGCTCTACGCCTGCCAGTCGGCGGGCCGTCCCTGGGACCTGATGAACTCGGCGGGCGACGACGCCGCGGATCTCCCCTGGGTCTGGGGTGAGTACGGCGTGGTCCCCACGACCTGCCAGGGACGCAACGTCATCATGCAACCCGGGTACATCTTCTCGAGGTACTTCGAGTGGCCGGCCGGCCGCCTCAATGCCTGCGCCTACAACAGCAACACGTTCGCGACCATGACCACCAACGCCGGCGTCTGCACGCCGCAAGCCTCCTGTCTCGGCGAGATCGGGCCGGTCTCCGAGGAGTCGTGGAAGCAGTCGGCCACCTGCGCCCAGAACAACACCGGGATCACCGCCGCCCGCTGCGCCGGGAGCTACTGCGACGACATGTACATCACCTGCGCGGCGACCCCGGGCGGCTTCGCCTCCAGCACCTCGTCGGGATTCTGGACCGGGTTCTTCTCGGACGAGAACCCCGCGAAGTTCTGCTCGCCCGACGGGACGAGCAACAACATCAACGGGATCGTCGACGGGATCCAAGCGACCGGCTCGTACGCCGACAACATCAGCGTCCACTGCGCCGCCATCACCAGCGGTCACCTGAGCAACTGCCAGTGGACGGGGTGGTTCTCGGAGGAGCAGGGGAGCAAGGACTTCGGCGGAAAGTTCGCGGTCGGCGCCCAGTGCAGCGGCTCGTACTGCGACAACATGAACTACTACGTCTGCAACCTGGGGCCCTGACCGGGCGGGCGGCCTTTCCGCGCCGCGTCCCGCGCTTGTGGCAAACCGGCGGGGCGTTCTCAAGCGGCCGGTGAGCCACTCCGAACACCCCGCCGCTACCATTCAGGGCGGGGTACGCGTCCGGTTGCACGGGCCGCTGGCCCTCACCAGCCGTCTGAGCAGGTCTCGCGCGGGCGCGCCTCTACGAAGATGCCCGCCGGACCGAGCGCCGCCTCCAGAGCATCCTCGAACGGCTGCCTGTCGGGATCTTCGTCTCGCGCCCGCCGAACGGCGCGCTCGTGTTCGCCAACGATGCGGTCGCCCGCATCTGGCGGGCCGAGGCGTTCGCGGCCCTGGGCGAGGACCGCTGCCGGATTCTGAAGCTCTCGTACCCCGACGGCCGCCCGATCCCGACGCCCGAGCTGCCGGTCGTTCGGGCCCTGCGCGGCGAGGTGGTCGCCGCGACCGAGTGCATCGACCGCCTGGCGCGTCGAGCCGGCTGACGCCGCGACCGTGGCCGGACGTCGAGGCAGCGGGTTCCGTCAGCCGGTCGCGCCGCCGTACTCGGCGCGGTAGCGCTGGATCCGCCCGTAGATCTCGTCGTCGAGCACGACGCGGCCGTCGATGGTCCGCCCGCGCAGCCAGTTGGTCACCTCGTCGATGGTGACGATGGCGAAGGCCGGCGCCCCGAGGGTCCGGCCCGCCTCCGCCAGCGCGTTCAGCTCACCGGTGCCGCGCTCCATTCGATCGACCGAGACCACCAGCCCGGCGATGTCGACCCGGGCGGCGGCGCGCAGCAGCGGCGCCGTCTCGCGGACCGAGGTCCCCGCCGTGATGACGTCCTCGACGATGACCACCCTGTGTCCGTCGCGCAGCGGCTGGCCGATCAGCACGCCTCCCTCGCCGTGATCCTTGGCTTCCTTGCGGTTGAAGCAGAACCCCACGTCATGACCGTGGTCCTGGGCCAGCGCCATCGCCGTGGTCGCCACCAGCGGGATGCCCTTGTAGGCGGGGCCGAACAGGACGTCGTAGGCGGTGCCGAGCCGGCTGACGATCGCCTGCGCGTAGAAGCGCCCCAGGCGGGCCAGCTCGCCGCCCGTCTTGTAGCGTCCGGTGTTGATGAAGAAGGGCGTCTTGCGGCCGCTCTTGGTCACGAAGTCGCCGAACTGCAGCACCTGCGACCGGACCATCAGCTCGACGAACTCTTGCTTGTAGGGCTCCATGTGGCGTCGAAGACTAATCGCTCCCGCCGAGATCCGGCACCGGAATCTCGGCAGGGCTCGACCTAGCGGCCACCGTTGGCGAAGCGAATGCCTTCCCGAACCTCGGCCAGCGCCCCCTCGATCAGATTCAATCCCTGAACGCGGTAGCCGCCCTTGTCCCGCTTGGCCTCCCGGAGCTGCCTTCGCGCTTCGCGCAGCTCGACGACCGCTTGGCCCATGTTCGGTTGTCGCTCGGCTCCCGGCACGTTCCCGTCGACCGGTTCGGGTCCGGCCGGCCCTTCCGCGACGCCGACCTCGGTGGGATGAGCGGCCGCATACCGCATTCCGGCGTCCACGGCGCCCATCGCCTGCCGAACCAGTTGGATCGCGCGCTCGCGGTGCCCGCCCTTGTTGGGGGTCGCTCTCTGGAGGGACGCCTCGGCTTGCTGGAGCGCAGCCAGGGCGGCTTGCATCTTCGGTTGCCCGTTGTCTGCCGCTACCGGCGCTCCCGGGCCTGCCGGCGGCGGGGGCGGCGGTGCATACGCGCAAGCTCCCGTGAGAGCACAAGACAAGAGTACGCCTACCAGGACTGATCTCACTCGGGCACCTCCTCGATGATCTTGGCGAACGATCGTCGGGTTCGACCTGGACGATGTCAATTCGATCCGACCCGACAGCTGTCGATGACCGGCTCTGTGACGCCGGTCATCGACGCCTGACCGGGCGTCGATGACACGATCTCCTCGGGAGAGGGGCGATCATGATGGCCTACGCCACATCACGACCGGCGAGCAGAATCGCGATTCTGCTCTGCTTGATCGGAAGCGCCTCCGGATGCGCATTCCTCAGACTGCAGGGCTGCTCGAAGCTCGCGGCCTGTGGCGAGCTGGCCGTCTATTCCTGCGAGAACGAGCTCGTTTGCGCGGACACCGAAGGAAACACGATCCGATCCGAACCGATGTCGCCGCAGCGAAACCGTTGCCGGGTCTGTGCGTCGGACTAGGGCGAGTTCTCGACGACCTCCAGAACGATCTTGCCCGGCGAGCTGCCACGCTGCTTGGCGGCGAAGGCCGCGACACCTTCAGCCAGCGGCACAACCGCGCCCACCACCGGTCGCAGCTCGCCCGCCACGATGCGCCTGCCGAGCTCATCGAGCTGCCGGCGATTGGGCTCGACGACGAAGAACAGCCCCCGCGGCCCTCGACCCTCCGCCCTCGGGGCGGGCAGTGCGACGACCGACACGGCCAGGGCATCGTCCCGCAAGGATGACCACACGCGCCCGAACCCCTGTCCGCCGACGAGATCAAACACCAGGTGGGCGTCCCTCGCAGCCGCGGCGACATCGTCGCGATCGACGTCCACGAAGGTGTCCGCTCCGAGGCTGTGAAGGAGCTCGCGCGCCCACGCCCGTGCGCTCGCCACGACCCGGGCCCCCGCGCGATGCGCCAGCTGCACGGCCATCGTACCCACCCCGCCACCGGCGCCCAGAATGAGAACGGTCTGGCCTGCCGACAGCCGCCCGTGATCGAACAGGGCCTGAACGGCGGTCAACCCGGCCATGGGGATGGCTGCCGCCTCGCGGTGGCCGAGCGCGGCGGGCTTGGGAGCTAGATTTCGCGCCTCGACGGCGACGTACTCCGCCGCCGCTCCGTCGCGGTACCAGTCGGTGAGCCCGTACACCGGGTCGCCGATCGACGCGCCTGTCGTGCCGTAGCCGAGAGCGGTGACGACACCCGATACCTCGTGGGATGGAATGACCGGACGACGGTCCTTCCCTGCGCGGTCGACCCACGTCGAAGGCCAATCCATCTCCGTGGGCGTGAAGCTGGCGGCGTGAACCTGTACCAGGACATCTCCGATGCCGAGGGTGGGCTCCACGGTCTGTTCGTACCCGAGCCTCTCGGCCCCTCCTCGTTCGTGAGCCCGCAGCGCGCGCATCTGTACCCGTTGATGGGTGCCCAGGCGCGCGCTGTCAAGGCGGCCCGAACGTGCAGCGTGGCGCGATTCAGTAGGAGGCGGCCGGGCTGGAGCGTTTTCTCGCCCAGTCGAACGTGAGCGCGAACGCCAGCGTGGGCAAGAGCCCGTTCGAGGTCGACGAGATGTTCGACTCGGTGGACGAGTAGCGGTAGGCCTCGAGCTGTGCGACGACGCCGGCCGACCAGCGGCGGGCGAAGAAGATGTCGTAGCCAACACGGACCGACACGACCGGGCCCCAGCTCGTGCTCAAGCAGCACTGGCGATCCAGGTTCGAGGCCGCGACCGCACCTACGCTGGCGCCGACGCGGAGTCCTCTTCGCGGGGTCGGGTAGTAGTCGGCGAAAGCCGCCAGCGCGTCGAGGACTCGGTAGGTGTCCGGGTAGGCGTAGGTCTGCCCCAGGAACGACTCGTCCGGCTCGGACACGGCGAAGAGTTGCCAGACCAGCCCGACGACCAGCCGCGGTCGGACGCTCTTGCCGATCGACAGCTCCAGGGAAGGCCCGGCACCGCTGAACACGGCACCGGGCGCGCCGCCGGAGGGGGTCCAGCTCTCATGAAGGTAGGCGACGCCGGGGGAGAGCCGCAGGAAGAACCGATGGTCGTCCGCCGGCGCGTCGGCTCTGGCGGCGCCGCACAGGGCGGCGGCCACCAAGCCGACCGCCGCGCCGGCGCTCGAGAGCCGCCGGGGACGCCTCACTCGGTGCTCACGAAGTACTGGATCGAGGCCCCTGCCGGATCCGGGAAGGCGCCACCCGGCAGGATTGCGGGAACCTGCCACTGCACGTTGAAGAGACCCGGCACGGCGTCGACGACGAGCGGGACGCTCTGGTCGTTGTCGACGCACTCTCCGTCGCCGAACGCGCAACTGCTGCAGTAGCCGAGGCCTGGACCCAGGCTCGCCAAGCCGGTGCCGGGGACTTGAACCTGCACATACTTCGCCACGCCGCCGATGGTCGACTGGTCGACGATGATCGAGAGCTCTCCCGATCCGGTCACGAAATCCTGAGGCAGCTGGTAGGGAGCCGCGCCGCCGCAGCTGTCGGCGATGTACTGGCCCACCGAGACCGTGGTGAGCGGCGCGCCCGTGTACCGCCTCCGGCCGTCGGTCGGCGGTTGAACGAAGGCGAGCATGACGTCGCTGAGCGACGCGGCGCCGGGATCGATCGCCTGCGTCGTCGAGGTCGCCGACTCGAAGGTCGGCGCGACCCCTTCGCAGTCAGAAAACCACAAGGCGCCGCCGGCGGGCGCGGTCAGCGCGAGCGATGCGCCCGCCGTGTCCGGCAGCGGCCAGTAGGGGTGCGTCGTCAGATCGTCGGGCAGCGGTTGACCGTCGGTCGACGGCCTCGGCAGCGAGCACGGGCAGATGGGCGAGTCGGTGGACGCCGCGCCCGGAGCGACCACGTGCATCGCAGCCCAGGCGTCGTCGAGGCTGAGGTTCCAGAACGCGGCGAAGTTCGCGGCGAACAGGGCGGGATCACGGCGCCCGGGCGCCTGCGCGTAGTAACGGACGACCGCGTCGATCCCTTGCGTCCGGATCAAATAGCGCACGAACAGGCCGCCCTGGCCGTAGGCGTAGTCGTCCGAGGCGACCGCCTGCTGCCAGGGCGGGACGTCCTCGGCCAGAGCGACTCCAACGCCCACCCCGACCGGTCCGTAGCAACCGATCGCCTGGGCGGTTCCTTCGCGGATGAACGGCACCGGAGCGGCTCCGGGGGCGACGAGCTCCATGTAGGCGTGAATCAGCTCGTGCTGAAAGGGCAGGACATCGGTGGCGATCTGCAGCGTCGAACCCAACTCGCAGGACTCGCCCTGCTGATCGCAGGCGGCGAGAACCTGCTCGCCGGTCATGAGGTGGTAGTCGATCTTCGACTTGCCCTCCGGCATCTTCAGCATCGACTGCTTGTCGGCCCAGTCGGTCTCGAGCGCGTCGAGGCCGCCCTGGCCCTGCAGGTAGCCCGGGAGAGTACTGGAGTCGAAAGCCGGATCGACGAACAGCCGAAAGTGCGCCGACTCGCCAACCAGCGCTCCAGAAAGCTCTGGATAGCCGCCGTCGCTGCCGTTGACGTTGCAGCCCGCCGCCAGAACCAGCAAGGAAAGCCAGGTGTGGCGGCACGCGGAACGACGGAGGACCATCTTCGACTCCGAGCCTCCGCGACATTCTACGCCTGACCATCGAACGGCCTAGCTGGTCGCGCCGATCGCCTTCCGATCCGGCGAGAGGTTCCCTCGTTGGTCGCTCGTGCGCGCGAGAAACGAAAAACGCGGGGTCCGGCGTCGCCGAACCCCGCGTGTTCTTGGTAGCGGGGGCGTGATTTGAACACGCGACCTTCGGGTTATGAGCCCGACGAGCTACCAGGCTGCTCCACCCCGCATCAAGGATTTCAGGTACTTACGTACCACCTCTGACACTCCGGTTCCAGGTTCGTTACCGGCGCGTTTCGAGGCCGGGGAAAGGTGCCCGATCGGCCACCGGGCGTCAAGCGCGATCCGCCGGGATCTCATCGGAAAGGGTCCGCGTGAGCCGTCGCCGCATCGGGCGCCGCGCGACCGGAGACGGTCGGCCGGGGATCCGTGTCTTGCAGTCGGGCGGCGATGCGGATTCCGGGTACAGGACGGACAGATTCAGCGATCCGGTACTCAAGACGGCCCGGGTCGAGTACGATCAAAGGCCTAGTCCGTTTTTTAGCCTGGAAATCTTTATGCAGGGAATTATCCGCGAACGTAGCGTGGGTGCGCGTCGGTTCATATTGGTGTTGGCGATCGGTGTGGCCGGCGGGAGTTGTGCGGGCGCGAAGGCCGAGCTGGGCCCTTTCCCCGAGGACGGGGGAACCTTCGACGGCGGCCAAGGGACGGGGGGCTCGTCGAGCGCGAGCGGCGGCTCCACCGGTGAGGGCGGGTCGGGCAGCGGCGGGTTCACCGGCTTCGGCGGCGCCACGTTCGACGGCGGCTCCGTCGGTGAGGGCGGCACGACTGCGTCTGGTGGAACGACCGGCGCCGGCGGGAGCTTCGGCGCCGGCGGCGTGACCGGCTCCGGCGGCGCAACCGGCTTCGGCGGCTCCACCGGCTCGGGCGGCTCGACCGGCTTCGGCGGCACCACCGGCTCGGGCGGCTCGACCGGCCGCGGCGGGTCCACCGGCTCGGGTGGCTCGACCGGGCTCGGCGGCTCCACTGGCTCGGGCGGCTCGACGGGGCTCGGCGGCTCCACCGGCTCGGGTGGCCTGTCGGGCGGGGCCGGGACGGGCGGCGCCTCGTTCTGCCCCGCGGGCGCCATCTTCTGCGCTAACTTCGAAGAGGTCGCGGGAGTCCCCGACAACGACCCGATCGGGATCGCGACCTTCCAGGACCCGACCGAGTCGGGGGCGGCGTTCGGCGGCACGAGCGGCGTGATGGTCTTCGACACCACGGCCCCGCACGCCGGCCTGCAGTCGCTGCGGGTGAACCCCACGTCGGGGGTCGCGGCGCGCATGCTGGCCGTCGCCGTCCCGGCCACCTTCTGGGTCCGGCTCTACATCAAGAGCGATCAGGCGATCGGACAGGCCAACGAGAACTGGTTCTTCGGCGCAGGGACCAGCCAGAGCCCCACGGCCGGAAACTTCGTCGAGGTGGCCGAGCAGAACGGCTGCGTCGTCCTCGACAAGGGCGGTACGCTCTACCCCACCGGCTCGAGCTGCGGGACCAACACGCCGCTCAGCGCCAACGCCTGGCACTGCGTGGTCGCCTCGTTCGACGGCTCGACCGGCAACGTGCAGGTCTTCTCGGGACTGAACCAGATCATCGGCGTGACCGGCTGGGCCCCCGCCAAGGAGGCCTTCAACACCTTCGAGTTCGGCTACGCCGCCGACAACCCGAACGGGGCCACGGTCTGGTACGACGATGTGGTCGTCTCGTCCGGCCCGCTCACCTGCCCGTGACGCGGTCGGGTACCTGAACGCGCGAGCGTCTGCTCTCTGTACGAGGCGCGGTCAGCTCGGCTAAGATTTCCCGCTCCCCCTAGCCTGGAGACGTACCCGATGGATGCACGCCCCCGCCTCGATCGCTTTGCTTCGCGTTCGCTCGCTCTGCTGGTGCTCGTCACCGGCGCCGCGGCCATCTCCTGCGCCGGCGGAAACTCGAACGGGACGGGGACCGGCGGCGCGCCCGGCAGCGGCGGCACCACCGGCAACGGCGGAACGACCGGCTCCGGCGGGGCCACCGGCAACGGCGGCACCACCGGCAACGGCGGCACCACCGGCAGCGGCGGCGCCGCGACGGGCGGCACGACCGGATCGGGCGGCACCACCGGCTCCGGCGGCACGGTCGCCACCGGCGGGACGACTGGGTCCGGGGGAACGACCGGGACGGGCGGTTCCACTGGAACGGGCGGCACGACCGGATCGGGCGGCGCCACCGGCAGCGGAGGCGCCACTGGATCTGGCGGCACCACCGGCTCCGGCGGCACGACCGGATCGGGAGGGTCTTCCGGGACCGGCGGGTCGTCGAGCACCGGCTTCTGTCCGTCGGGAGCGCTGTTCTGCGCCGACTTCGAGGAGACGAGCGGCGTCCCCATGAACCACCCGACGGGGAGCGCGATGTTCGAGGACCCCAGCGAGTACGGCTGGACCTTCGGCGGGACCAGCATGGCGGCGATGACGCTCGACACGACGAGCCCGTACGACGGCAAGCAGTCGCTGAAGGTCAACCCGCCGTCGGGCTTCGCCATCCGCACCCTCTATGTCACGGTGCCGACGACCTTCTGGGTCCGCCTCTACATCAAGAGCGACCAGCCGATCGGCCAGGCCAACCACAACTCCTTCTTCGCGGCAGGCCTCGGCCCGGACTACAGCAGCGCCAAGAACGTCGAGGTGTCGGAGCAGTATGGATGCGTTCTCCTCAACGCCTCTGATTCGACGTTCCCCACCGGTACGACCTGCGGCGCGAACACCGCGCTGGCGGCCAATGCCTGGCACTGCATGACGGCTCAGTTCGACGGGACCACCGGAAACGTCCAGGTCTTTTCCGGATCGACCCAGATCATCAACGCCCAGGGGTGGGCGCCGGCAAAGGAGGCGTTCACCACGTTCTCCTTCGGCTACTACCGCTACAACAGCGAGCCGAGCTCGGGCTCTTCCTCGCCGGGCCCCGAGGCCACGGTCTGGTACGACGACGTGGTGGTCTCGACGAGCCCGCTGTCCTGCCCCTAGCCAAGGAACACGTGCGCCCGGGTCCGATCAGCTCGACGGCGACGATGCTGGCGGTCGCGCTGCTGGCGTGTGCCTCGCTCGCGCGTGGCAGCGCCACTCTCAAGAATCCCGGCCGGGCCGCCCGCTAGGCCGGCGTGGCGCTGGCGTACTTGGCGATGAGGCGGCCGATGCGGGGCACCGCGGCCTCGACGTGCTTCTTGCCGGTCGGGCGCAGCTTCTCGTAGGCCTTCTTGAGCGTGTTGTTGGTCGACTTGGCGGCGCGCTCGTCGCTGATGGTGAGGAGCGCGTCCGAGACCTGACCGGCGCGCGCGTTCAGCAGGGCGCCGATCGGCTCGTTCTTCGCCTGGGCGTCGGCCCAGAACGGCTCGAGCCGGTTCACGAAGTCGTCGAGCATGTGGTCGACGGCCTCGGCCACGAAGCCCGGCTTGACCGCCTTGACGACGGCGAAGGCGGCCTTGACGGCCAGCCCGGTGAGGCCCCCCTTCGAGTCGACCTCTTCCTCGATCAGCTTGCCGCAATCGGCGACCACCTTCGGGCGGTTGCCCGGCACCAGCAAGATATCGTTCAGACTTGGCATGGCGGGGAATCTACACCACGTCCCGGCGACGTGGTACGGATGGCCGAGATGCCGAAAGGAATAATGCCCGGGCCTCGCTCCGCGATGGCCGCCCTCACCGGGCTCAACTTCCTGAACTACCTCGACCGGTTCATCCCGGCCGCGGTGATGCCGGCGATCATCGCGGCGCTGCACTTGAAGGACTCGCAGGCCGGCTCGCTCTCGATGCTGTTCATCCTGCCGTTCATCGTGATCTCGCCGGTGGCAGGCTGGCTCGCCGATCGCAAGCCGCGCTTCCAGCTGGCCGCGATCGGCGTCCTGGTCTGGAGCGCGGCGACCTTCGGGTCGGGGCTGGCCCTCACCTTCGTCATGCTGGCGGCCGCGCGCGCCCTGACGGGCGTGGGCGAGTCGGGCTACGTGGTGGTCACCCCGTCGCTGGTCTCGGACTACTACCCGCCGGCGCGGCGCGGGCGCGCGCTGGCCGTCTTCTACGCGGCGATCCCCATCGGGTCGGCGCTCGGCTACGTGCTGGGTGGTGCGATCAACGCGCGCTGGGGATGGCGGTGGGCGTTCTTCCTGGCCGGCGCGCCCGGAGCGGCGCTGGCGGTCATCTTGCTCTTCTTTCGCGATCCCCCGCGCGGCGCCATGGACGCCGCCACCGAGCGACCGGCGCCGCAGTCGCTGGGCGCGCTGGGGCAGATCCCGAGCTTCGTCTTCAACACCGCGGGCCAGGTCATCTACACGTTCGTCATCGGAGGACTGGCCACCTGGATGCCGACCTACTTCGTTCGCGTGCGCCACATCCCGCTCGCCTCGGCCGACCTGATGTTCGGCGGGTTGCTCGCGGGGGCGGGCCTCATCGGGACGCTGATCGGCGGGCGGCTCGGCGATCGGATGGCGGCGTCGCGCCCGGCCGGCCACTTCCTCGTCTCGGGTCTATCGCTGGTCCTCTCGGTCCCCTTCGCCGTCGTGGCGGTCACCGCCCCCCGGCCTGCTATCTTCTTGCCCTCGATGTTCATCGCGCTCACCCTGATGTTCCTCATCACCGGGCCGCTCAACGCGGCGATGGCCAACGTCCTGCCGGCGCAGCTGCGCGGGTGGGGGTTCGCGGTCAACACCACGTCCATTCACCTGCTGGGCGACGCCGCCTCACCCCTCCTCATCGGCTTCGCCTCCGATCGCGTGGGGCTGGCGCTGCCGGTGCTGGTCACCGTGACGCTGCCGGCGCTGGCCGGCCTGGTCCTCCTCGCCGGACGCCGGGCGCTGGCCAGCGACCTGGCCCGGAGCGGCGCCCGATGAGCGACCCCCAGAACGACTACCAGCGCGAGCGGGAGACCGCCGCCAAGATCGCCCGCGAGGCGGCGGTGCTGGTGCGCAGCTATCACCGAAAGAAGCTGAAGATCGAGGCCAAGGCGGGGAACGAACCGGTCACCGAGGCCGACCGCGCCGCCAACGCCCTGATCGTGGAGCGGCTCGGCGCTGCCTTCCCCCAGGACATCATCCTCTCCGAGGAGATCCCCGACTCGGGCGCGCGCCTCGGCCGGCGGCGGATCTGGATGGTCGACCCGATCGACGGCACCAGCGACTTCATCCTGGGCGACGTGGGGTTCGTGGTGATGATCGGGCTCTGCGTCGACGGGCGCCCGGTGGTGGGCGCCGTCGCCCACCCGCTGTCCGAGAAGGTGTACGCCGGCGTGGTCGGCGCGGGAGCGTGGGTCGAGGACGCGGCCGGCGAGCGCACGCCGCTCGCGACCTCGCACATCGAGCGGGCGCCGGGCATCCGCCTGGTGGCCTCGAAGACCCACCGGACGCAGCGGATCGACCGGATCAAGCAGGCGCTGCAGATCGAGGACGAGGTCAACGTCGGCAGCGTCGGCCTCAAGATCGGCCTCGTCACCGAGGGGAAACGTGACCTCTACGTTTACACCGGCGGGCGAACCAAGATCTGGGACACCTGCGGCCCCGAGGCGGTGCTGCGCGCGGCGGGCGGCGAGATGACCGACGTCGACGGCACCCCGCTGGTGTACGACCGCGAGGACCTCTACAACCGCCGCGGCATCGTCGCCTCGAACGGCCCGCTGCACCCGTTCGTGATCGAGACGCTGGCGCCGCTGGTCCGCCAGACCGACGTCTAGCTGGTCAGTGCGCCGCCAGCCACTTCACGCGGGCGGCGTGGGGATCGCCGGGGTAGCGCGAGAGGAAAAGCGCCGCGCGGCGCGCCGTCTCGGCGCGATCGTGCTTGGCGGCGAGCGCCTCCAGCGCCACGACGTCGGCGTCCGGGGCCAGCGCGCCCTCGGGGAAATCCCGGTGGTACCGCTCGATCAGCCGGACCGTCCCGTCGTAGTCACCGACGGCGTTCGACGTTCGCGCGGCGTCGATGCGCGCCACCTCGGCGGCCAGCGGCGACGGGCGCGCCGCGCCCACGCCGGCCTCCTCGGACGACTCCACGCTCCCCGCCCGCGCGAGCACTCCGGCCGACCCCGCGTCGCCGCCTCGATTCGGCTTGGGCTTCGCGTGCGTGGCGTGAACCGCCGCTGGTCTCTCCGGGCGCCCGGCGGTGTCCGCGGCTGGCTCGGCAGCCGGCGCCGCGGGGCGCGCGTCGGACGTCCTGGCCTGGGCGACCACCGGCCCGGAGGCCGGCGCCGGGGGCACATGCGTCCGTCCCAGGCCGGGCCGAACGATGACCGCCGCCGTCGCCGCGCTCCCCGCCACCGCCCCCAGCAGCACCCACTTCATCGCCGCAGCGAAGCCCACGCGCGCGCCGGCCGCCGGGGCGACGCCGACGCCCGCCACCGACGCGCCGCCGCCGAGCGCCGGCTCGGCGACGATCGGCGCCAGCGCGCCCGCGAACCGCGTCCAGGCACCCGCCACGTCGGACGGCCCGGGGTCCCGCCGCGCCGCCGACAGCAGCCGGCGCTCGAACTCGGTCTGGTCCATAGCTTCCCGATCGAACGGCGTCATCGAGTCCATCCTTGCGCTGCCAGACCGGCCCGGATGCGCTTGGCGATCGCCGAGAACTCCTCGCGCGCGCGGCGCAAGCGAGAGCTGGCGGTCCCCACCGGGATCTGTTCGATCTCGGCGATCTGTTTCACCTCCAGGCCCTCGAGCTCGAACAGCACCAGCGCCATGCGCAGGTCGATCGGCATCCGCCCCAGAACCTCGTCGAGCAATTCGCGCTCCTGGCGCGTCGCGACCTGCTCCTCGGGCGACGGCCCCTCGTCGACCATCGACGGCAGCTGCTCGACCTCGGCCAACGGCGGCAGCGCCCGGTGGCGGCGCAGGTGGTTGGCGGCGACCCGCAACGCCACGCCGTAGAGAAACGGATGCTCGCGCCCCGGCTGGATGTCGCGCAGGCGGCGCGCCGCGACCCAGAACACCTCCTGGGCCGCGTCGTCGAGCTCGGCGTGGGAGACGCCCAGGCGTCGCAAGAGACGCCAGATCGAAGCGTAGTGCTGCTCGAACAGCGCGCGCAGATCGAGGGCCTCGATCCGGGTCGAGGCCGGACGGACCCGCCCCGCGCGTTCACTCATCGCCACACTGGATGATGTCGGCCCACCCGCCTCACGATCACCAAATACCTCAAAAACGCGTTCCGATCCCCAGGGACAAGGAAGCTGAAAACCCGGAGGCGGCGAAGATCTGCTTGCCGCTGGCATCCTCCGCCGACCAGCCGGGTGATCCTGCTCCCGGATAGGCTTCCCCGCCCAGCTTGACGGCGACCTCGAAGCGGGAGGTCAGGGCGTATTTCGCCTCGAGGTTCAGGGCCAACACGCCAAAGTTGGTGAACTTCGACTGGATGGAAGCTCCGCCCGTCGCAGCGGTCCGCAGACTCACGGAACCGGCGCCGGCCTCCGCGCAGATCAAGAAGATCAGCCCCGCGGAGTCATAGTGAGGCGACATACAGAACCCGAACATCGCCCCGTACCCGAGGATGTCGGTCTTCGTCCCGGGCGCGTCGTAGCTGCCAGGGCCAAACACCGAGAGGTGGCTCCGGATGACGACGTTCATCATCCGCTGAGCCCCGTCCGGGGTGGTGACGAAGTTCGCGATGTCGAGGACGAGGTCGAAGCGAGGCACGACCGTCGACGGAGCCGCTCCGACCATGAATCCGCCGTAGAGGTCGACCGTGCGAGCCAGATCGAAGCGGACCGTGCCGGCGGGGACGGTCACGCTCTCGTGCGCGTGGCGGCGGAAGGTGGCACCTCGCAGCGGCGCGTCCGGGGCCGGAGCGGCGTGCGCTTCGGCGGGTGGTGCGGGCGCGGCGACGGGTGGCGGCGCCGCCGCCTCTGGGGCGCTGTCGGGACGGAGCGCGATCGCGGTGACGACCGCCAGCGCGTCGACCACCTCGGCGCAGGTGCCGCCCTGCACCTCCCGCTTGTTCGTGGCGGTATCACCGTCGCGCACCTGGAACACGCCGGCGAAGCCGTCGCCCCGCGGGCGGATGGCGACGACCATCACCCGAGGCGCGCCGCTCGGCCCGGCGCCGTCGAAGTGGGCGTCGCGCGCGGCGACCGCGTCGACGAACTCACGCTGGGTGGGGCAACCGTCCGGCGCCTCGTAGGCCAGGCCCACGGCCGCTTGCGCCAGCCCGGAGGAGGCGAGGGCGACCAGAAACACCGGGACGGACGCGGCGGTCACGAGCTGCTAATGGTCAGCTCGACCGCGTCACGATCACGAAAAGCGCCGGTCGGCGCCTAGCTCCCCGCGATCATCATCTCGGACACGCGGAACGTCGGGCACTGCACCGACGAGCGGGTGTCGAGATCGTCGCCCACGGCGTCGACGCGCTTCCAGAGATCGTCGAAGCCGAGCGAGACCGTGATCTCTGTGACCGGAAAGGCCCGCTCGCCGCGCTCGATCCAGAAGCCGCCCGCGCCCTGCGAATAGTCGCCGGTCGCGCCGTTGAAGCCGAAGCCCATCAGATCGGTGACGTACAGGCCGCGCTCGAGCCGCTCGATCTCGGCGGCCGGCGTGCGGCCGGGGCGCAGGATCAAGTTGGAGATGCCGACGTGCGGGCCGCCGCCCACGGCGCGGCTGGCCGAGCCCGTCGAGCGCCGCCCCAGCTTGCGCGCCGCGTACACGTCGAAGAGGAAGGTCCGCAGCTGGCCGCCCGAGATGAGGACGTTGGTCCGGCTGGGCAAGCCCTCGCCGTCGTAGGCGCGCGAGCCGGGCGCGCGGCGGATCAGCGGATCGTCGACCAGCTCGACGAGCGGCGAGGCGACCGCCGTCCCCTCGCGCCCCGCCAGGTACGTGCTGCGGCGCCAGAGGGCACCGCCCGACAGCACGCCGGCCAGCTGGCCGACCAGGCCCCGTCCGGCCTCGGGCGAGAAGACCACCGGCGCCGCGCCGGTCGGGATCTTGCGCGCGCCCAGCTTGGCGAGCGTCCGGCGCGCCGCCTCGAGGCCGATGGCCTCCGGGTCGCCGAGCGCGCTGGCGAAGCGCGCGGCGCTCCAGTAGACGCCGTTGCGCTTCTTGCCGTCGGCGTCGTCGCACAGCGGCTCGACGGCGAACGAGACGTGCGTCCCGCGCGCCGAGCCCGAGAAGCCAGCGGAGGTGGCGAACGCCGAGGCCCCCACGCTGCGACCGAACACCGCGCCGTCCGAGTTGGTGATCCGCTTGTCCAGCTTGAGCGCCGCCGCCTCGCCCAGCCGCGCCCGCCGCAGCCCCTCGGCCACGTCGAGCGACAGGACCTCCTCGTCCCACAGGTCGAGATCCGGGAGCTCGCGCGCCACCTCCTCCTTGCCCGGCAGCGCGCCGGCCGGATCGGGCTCCGCCAGGGAGGCCAGCTCGACGCTCTCGCGCGCGAACCGCTCCATCGCCGCCGGCGAGAAGTCCGAGGTGTAGGTCACCGCCGCGCGCGCGTCCTTGACCACCCGCAGCCCCAGCGCGCGGCTGCCCGCCTCCTTGACCAGCTCGATCTCGCCCAGCCGGACCTTGACCTCCAGCTCGGTCCCGTCGCGCACCAGGACCTCGGCGCCGTCGGCGCCTGCCTTGAGCGTCAGCGCCAGCATCTGCTCGGCGAGCCGCTGGCAGGCCTTGGGGTCGGGCTGCCGCCGACCCGTCCCTTGCCCCTCCAGGCGCGCGGCGCTCATTTCGTCTTGGTCCCGCCGACGGTGATCTCGGCGATCTTCATCGTCGGCGTCCCGATGCCGACCGGCACCGACTGCCCGTCCTTGCCGCAGGTCCAGGTCCCCTGCGACAGCTCGAAGTCCCCGCCCAGCATCGTCACCTTGCGCAGGACGTCGGGCCCGTTGCCGATCAGGTTCGTCCCCTTGAGCGGCGCCGTCAGCTTGCCGTCCTCGATGAGATAGCTCTCGGTCAGCGCGAACACGAAGTCTCCATTCGAGATGTTGACCTGCCCGCCGGCGAACCGCTTGGCGTAGACGCCGCGCTTGACCGACCTGATGATCTCCTCGGGGTCGTCCTGGCCCGGCGCCAGGAACGTGTTGGTCATGCGCGGCAGCGGCTCGTGCCGGAAGCTCTGACGCCGCCCGTTCCCCGACGGCGTCGTCCCGAAGTGCTTCGAGGAGAGCCGATCCTGCATGTAGCCCACCAGCACGCCGTTCTCGATGAGGACGTTCTTGCGCCCCGGGTTCCCCTCGTCGTCGACGTTGATGGTGCCGCGCGCGTTGTCGACGGTGCCGTCGTCGATGACCGTGCACAGCGCCGAGGCCACGTTCTGGCCCACGCGATCGGCGTAGTTCGAGGTCTTCTTGCGGTTGAAGTCGGCCTCCAGACCGTGCCCGACCGCCTCGTGCAGCAGGATCCCCGACTCGCCCGGGCCCAGCACAACCTCCATCGGGCCGGCGGGCGCCTCGACGGCGTGGAGCATCCCGATCGCCAGCCGCGCCGCCTCGCGCCCGTGCTCTTCGGGGCTCTGCCCCGGGCGGGCGAAGATCTCGAAGCCGTACCGGCCGGCGCCGCCCGAGCGCCCCACCTGCCGCTGCTTGGCGGCCCCCTCCCCCTCCTCGGCCACGGCGCTGACGCCGAAGCGGATCATCGGCTGGCTGTCGCGCGCCAGGTGTCCGTCGGAGGTCACCACCAGCACCTCGCGCTGCTCCTCGGCCAGCGAGGCCTCGACGCGAACGACGCGCCGGTCGAAGGCGCGCGCGGCCGCGTCGGCCCGCTTGAGGAGAGCTACCTTGTCCACGCCCGCCCGACTGGCGGTCGGCTCCGCGACCGGGTACCGATCGGCGAGCGAGACGGGACGGACGGCGATCGGCCCGGGCGCCGCGCCGCTGGAGGCGATCTGCGCCGCCGTGCGGGCCGCCTCCAGCATCCGATCCTCGGCCAGCTCCTCGGTGTACGCGTAGCCGGTGGCGTCGCCGCGCAGCACGCGCACGCCCAGCCCCAGCGTCACGCCGCGCCCGACGGTGCGGATCCGTCCGTCCTCGAGGACGAAGTCGGCGCCCGACCGGTGCTCGAAGTAGAGGTCGGCGTAGTCGCCGCCCGAGCCGAGCGCCGCCGCCAGCAGCCGCTCGGCCAGCGCCGCGTCGATGCCGTCGAGCGGCGACGAGGCGACGAGGCTGGCGTCCGCGCTCATCGGCGCGCCTCCTGCGCGCGGCCTGGCAGCGAGGCCAGCGCCTCGTCGACCGCCGCCGCCGCCTGTCGGATCTCCTCCTCGCGCCCGCCCAGCCAGACGCGCCCCACCGCGCCGAAGGTGACCACCTCCAGCATGCCGATCTCGGCGCGCTTCTCCGCCTCGTTGGCGGCGAACGCCGCGTAGCCCGCCGGCTGAACCTCCAGCGTGTAGAGCGTCTGTCCGTCGAGCAACATCTCTCCGTGTCGCATCCGGTTGATCATGGCCGATTGATGCCCGTCGATGCCAGTGATGATTTCCCGCGACAGCGTGCGCGGCGCCATCCGATCAGCCTCGGCGACGCCGAGCTTTCCGAGGATGGCGGCGGCCGCCGCCCGCACCTCGCCCTGGTCGAAGGCGTGCAGCTCGAGGAGGCCGTAGGCACGTTCCACGATCTGCATTCCGGGAGTGACCCGCGCCTGCTTGAGCGCGACGTCGGTCAGCGCGTTGATGGCGATCCCGGGCGCGATCTCGACCACCAGCGCCGCCTGACCGTCGAGGGGCAGGAGGCCCTGGGAGACCGTCTGGAGAAAGCCGGCCAGCTGAGGTTGAAGGACGTCGAGGAACGTGAGCGCGCGCAGCTCCACGGGGCGGAAGTGTATCCGGGATTCCCGCCCCTGTCCTCGCGCGCGCTATCCGCGCTCGGGCGGGATGCCGAGCTCGCCGCCGGCGTCGTCGTTCTTGATCTTGGCCAGGCCCCGCACCTCCACCTGCCGGATCCGCTCGCGGGTCAGGTTGAGGATGGCGCCCACCTCCTCGAGGGTGATACCGCCGCGGTCCGCCACGTCGAGCGAGCAGGTCTCCGCCATCTCCCACACCTCGAGGTGCGGGAAGTTCAGCTTGATGGCGCCCGTCTCCGGGTTGACGTCGAGGTAGAGGTGGTGCGAGCACGACACGAACGGGCACGGACGCGCCATCTGGCTGCAGTGCTCGCGCATCTGCGGCCGCTCGACGTCGTCGGGATAGACCAGGAGCTCGGAGAGCCGTCGCTCGTCGCGCGTGAGCCGCTTGGGGGCGATCGTCTTCGAGCGCACCCGGCCGTCACGGCCTGCGGAGTGCACCTTGCGGCGGATGCGCGCCACCTCCGGTTGCGGCGCGTCCTCGTCCTCGAGGCCGTTCGCGCTGTGCGGATTCAGATCGTCGTCGCTCTCGTCGAATTCATCCATGGGCTCCTCCTCGGTCAGTCGCCATCGCCACGAGTCAGTAAAGGTCGCTCCCAGCGGCCGCCGCGCCCCCCGCGGGCGATTCGGCGGCCTGTGCCGAGATCCTTCGTTCCAAGCTGGAGATGCGCCGGACCAGCTCGCCTGCGGCGCGCTTGGCCTCGGTGATCTCGCGTTCGAGCTCGCGCCGCCCCTCCGGGTTGACCGCAGGCGCCTTGGCCTCGCGCTCGAACCCGGCGATGAGATCGCGCAGGTCGTTCTCGACCGTCTCGATCTCGTCCTTGAAGCGCGCGAACGAGCGCTGAATCTCCTCGATGGTCCGATCGGCGGCCATCATCCCCTTCACCACGTTCACGCGGCGGATGACGTGCGCCGGGTAGAGCCCGCATGACCCGCGGTGCTTCCCCTTGCGTCCAACCCGCACCGAGCGGGGAAGCAAGCCCAGCTGCACGTACTTGCGCAGCGTCGCCTCGGAGAAGCGAATCCCGCGGGTCTCGAAGACGTCGACGATCTGGCGCGAGGTGAGGCCGTTCGGCCAGGCGCGCTCGATCTCTTCGATCTCCCGCTCGTCGAGCAGCCCGCGTCCCGCGGGAGAAGTCGACATGAGAGTTCGCTTCATTGTAGGGTGTTCAAGCTAATCTATTGAATAGAATCTCCTCAATAGAAAAATGACTGTGAATATGTTCAGCATGCTCGGCGAATCGCTGCCACCGACTGTCCGCGCACCGTCGGACAGCGCCCTTAAGCGCCTTCCTCCGAGTGTTCGGTCGGGCCCTATACTTCGACCGAGATGAAGCGACTCCGCCTCGCCGCCGCCTGCGCCGCCGCGCTGGCCCTGGCCGCCGCCGCGCGCAGCGACGGCGCGACCACCAACCGCGAACGGCGCTTCTTCAGCGCGCGCGCCGGCGTGGGGCTCGAGGGGCCGCCCGGCTGGACGCTGTCGGTCCACACCGGCTACCCCACGGTGCTCTGCCTGCTGGTGCACCCCGGCGGCAGCCGCATCTCGCTGGCGGTCGACGCGGCGGTCACCGCGCGGGACGCCGGCGCGCTCGCCGCCGAGAGCCGCCCCGGCCTGGCCGCGCAGGGGATCGAGGTCACCGCCGTCTCACCCAGCTCTTTTCGCGGCGGCGTGGTGCTCGACGCGCGCGTCCCGCGCCGCGGCCAGGTGCTACGCCAGCTCTACCTCGTGCGCGCGATCGAGGGGGCCCCGCCGGCCCGGCAGGCCATCATCCTCACGCTCACCACCACGCCCGCCGATCTGCCGAACGCCAGCGCCGCGCTGGACTGGGTGATCGCCCGGCTGGACCTCACCCCGCCGGTCCGCCCCGACGAGAAGCACGACCACCCGGACGGCGGCCTCTGACGCCGCCAGCGACCTTGGGTCGGCGGACCTAACTCGTCAACTTGGCGCCCGCGGAGAGCGGGGGCAGCTCTTCGCGGATGAGGCGTCCCAGCGCGGACGCCCCTTCGGCCCCCAGCGCGTCCGCCGGCGGTCGGCCGTACGGCGCGCCCATGTACTTCCACATCTTCTTCCACCAGCGCACCGGCCCCCGGTCGACGCAACCGAACCGGCGGTCAGCCGGATCGCAGTAGAGCCGCACGTGCATGTGGTCGTCGTGCGGCTCCGAGTCGCTCGGCTCGTGGATGATGTAGGCTGCGCGCGCCAGCAACGCGGGATCATCGCCGGCCGCCGTCGCCTCGCGCAGCAGGGCGGCGCCCAGGGCGCGCTGCATGAAGATCCATTGCACCTCGGCGTCGGGATCGGTGAGCAGCGCCCGCACGAAGGCCCAGTTGCGGCGGGCGTCGAAGCGATAGGTCGGCACGGGCCGCGCCGGCGCGCGCCCCCCCTGGGGCGGCGACCAGCGGAGCGCGCGACCGTCGGGGCCGAAGTGCAGCATCGCGTCCGACAGCCGCGCCGGCCGCCCTTCACCGTCGAGCGCGTAGTAAAAGATGTCGACGTCCCGGCCGTCCTGATGCGAGCGGTGCTGGACCGACTGCCCGCCAGCCCGGTGCGAGAGGTCACCGATGGCCGCGGTCCCGCCCGGCGCCTCGCGCGCCACCTCCCGCGCGGCGCGCGCCACGGTGCCGACCAGCGCCTCGGTCCCGTAGTTCGCGCGGCGCGTTCGCCAGGGCGCGGGCACGGCGTAGCCATCCCCCTCGACCGGGAGAAGCTCCGGATGCCGGAGCGTACCGCCCCCGCTCGTCCCCAGCGAGGCGCTGGAGAAATCCATCGCCAGCGGCCCCGCGCACCCCGCCGCGCCCGCCGCGGCGACGATCAGGAGCACGAAGAGCGTACGGACGGTCCAGAGCAATGGGTCCCGCATCACCGCGTCGGGCGCAGACGGCTGTGCCGTCGGAGCCCATCGCGGCAGGTTCGGGACCCTCTCAGGGTTCCGAATTAACCGTACGCTTTTTCGATCCGCTCCTGATCTTCCTTGCAACGGATGCAGAGCGTCGTCTCGAGACGCGCCTCCAGTCGCTTGATGGAGATCGGCTCGCCACACTGCTCGCACGTCCCAAAGCTCCCGGCTTTGATCTTCTCCAGGGCGTGATCGATCTTCTGTAGGAAGACCTTCTCGCGTCCCCGCAGCCGGAACGTGAACGAGTGCAGATATTCCGACGACGCCAGATCCATCTCGTCCGGGAGATCGTCGGCGTCGAGCGTCATGTCCTCGTTCAACGTCCGCTGCGCGTTGCGCAGGATCTCCTTTTTCTTGGCGAGCAGGATGTCTCGAAACCGCTTGAGGTCCTTCTTCTTTAGCCCGGTCCCTTCCATGAACTCCGTCCCCGCGCCCGTTGGTCTAATCGGAGCTAGGCGCCGAAATGGCCCGGTAGAATAGTCCGGTGCCCTACGATCGTCAAGGTCAAGCAAGTGTTCGCCCTGAGATTCGGGCTCGGCCTTGACACCAGCCGGTACGCCCACTTACACTCACCCACTCGACGATTCACGTCGCCACGTTCCCACGTCGTCGCCACATCCACCCTGTTCGGAGGCTTCGTCACCAATGGGCGGTTCCGACAAGCGCAAGCAAAGCCTTTACTTCCCCGAAGAGATGCTGAAAGAGATCCAGGACGAAGCCACCCGGCAGGACCGGTCGCTGTCGTGGATTGTCCAGAAGGCCTGGAAGATCTCGCGCAAGGAGATCATGAAGTACCCGTCCGTGAACGAGTTCCCGGGCGAAGAGGACGAGCGGGGCGCGACCGAGTAGTTTTTTGGCCGGACGAGATTTTCTGCTGATAGCCGACGCGGTGGCACCGCTCGGCGA
>Ga0070734_10002114_pt1 | contig 25656 bp, 22 predicted proteins | sample Coa_R1_8_FD_66444 | JGI IMG/M metagenome (GOLD analysis project Ga0070734, IMG submission 66444) | Surface soil microbial communities from Centralia Pennsylvania, which are recovering from an underground coalmine fire - Coalmine... | ecosystem: Environmental > Terrestrial > Soil > Unclassified ...
GTGTCGCTTTCAGACCGGACCCGAGCCATCTGATCTACTTCTTGCGAAACGAGTCGAGGCTCACAACCTCCGCCTGCGGCGGTGCCGACTGGACCTGTGGCTCTGCCTTTTCGGCCTTTGCAGGTTTTGTCCTGGGCTTTTTCTCGACTGTCGGCGGCGTGACCGCCGATACGAGCTGGGATGGCGCAGTGACGGGAGCGTTTGGCAGCTTGGTGGCCGGCTGATCACCACGGAACTGAAGGCCGAACTGAACGCCGGGATCGAAGAACGCCGTCAGAGCGACGAAAGGAACGCTCAAAGAAGCGGGCAGCTTCTTGAATGTGAGCGTGACTTCGAACGCATCGTCCTTGACCTTCAGGCCCCAGAACTGATGCTGCAGAATAATCGTCATTTCCTCCGGATACTGCTCCCGCAAGAAGTCCGGAATAACCACACCGGGATGCTGGGTCTTGAAGGTGAGATAGAAATGGTGCGAACCAATGAGGCCGGATTTTTCAATGCGGCGCAGAGCGTCGCGCACGACGCTGCGCAATGCCGCGTCGGTCAGCGCCTGGTAGCCGATGAAATCTTTCGCCATGTCCGAGACCTGGAGCGCGAGACTAAGCGCGGCGTCTGCCAAGTCAATTGGGATTGTAGCGGGCTGAACGCGGTTTTCTCGGATCAGGCGGATGGATCGTGAGCGAAGCAGAAAACAGCTTTTCGGATGCTCGTGTACGGATCCGTCCTGCAGCACCTGAGCCGCATCGAAAAAATCTTACGACCGTCGGTCTCATCCTGGAACTCAGAAAAAATCCGATCGCGGCCTTCGGCGCGCGCGCGTACCGCGAGCCTTACATCTATATCCGATCGCGCCTGCGGCATTTCCTGATGGTTTGCGATCCAGAGGGCGCAAAGCATGTGCTCCTCGACAACGCACAGAATTATGTGAAGAGCGATCAGGTTCAGCGACAACTGAAGCCCGCGCTTGGAAACGGCCTTGTCACTGCGGAAGGCGAAAGCTGGCGTTTCCAACGCCGGACGGCCGCTCCGTTGTTTCAACCTCGCCTGATCGACCAGTTCCTGCCGGCCATGCGGCAGGCTACGCAGTCAATGCTGGAGCGCTGGCGGGAATTCCCCGACGGCGCAGAAATCGAGATCACGGAAGAACTGACGCGGCTCACCTACGACATCATCTCACGCACGATGTTTTCAGGCGACGTGACGATGGATCACGGCTCCATGTCGCGCGCCCTTTCGACGTATCTCGTCAATGTCGGGCGCGTCGACTTCGCGGCTGCCCTTGGACTCCCGCAATGGCTGCCGACGCCCGGGCGGATGCGTGCATGGCCCGCGCTGCGCTTTTTCCGGCGGGAAATCCGCACCTTGATAGCAAAACGACGTGTCCAACTCGCTGCGGGAACCACCACTGCTCCCGTCGATCTGCTGACTCTGCTTCTCACAACGCGTGACCCGGACGGGGGCAGGCTGTTCGGAGAAAAGGAGATCGAGGATAACATTCTCACGTTCATCTTCGCCGGACACGAAACGACGGCAAACACGGTCGCCTGGACGCTTTATCTGCTTTCACTTTTTCCCGAATGGGACGAACGCGTCGCCGCCGAAGCCGCAAGCCTTGGTTCAAATTCGGCATGCAACCTAGAAGTCCTGCCCGTCGCCCGCTGCGTGATTGAAGAGTCGATGCGTCTCTACCCGCCGGCTCCGTTGATTGCGCGTGATGCGATCGGCGCTGATCATGTGGGCGGGATTGCGATCGAGCCTGGGACATTCGTCCTCATTCCGATCTGGGTCATTCAGCGTCACAACGCGCTCTGGCAAGATCCCGACTCGTTCGATCCCGGGCGGTTCATGGCGGAGCGGCGGAACAAAATTCCGCGATTTGCGTACCTGCCTTTCGGAGCAGGACCGCGCGTCTGCATCGGGATGGGATTTGCCATGGAGGAAGCCCTCGTCATTCTCTCGACAATCGCAGCCGAGTTCAGGCTTGCACTAAAGCCGGACCATCCTGTCGAACCCATGGCGCGGATCACGCTGCGCCCACTCCATGGATTGCGGATGAAAATCCATCGACGTGTCCCCGATCAGGCAAGCGTCGCGAGTGCCGCCGGATCGTAGTCCTTGAGGTCGGAAAACCGTCCTTCACGGACCTTCAGGGCCCAATCGGGATTGACGATGAGTGCGCGGCCAACAGCGACAAGATCGAAGTCGCCGCGCTCCATCATCTCGATGAGACGTTCGATGCCGGCCGTCTGCGCGCCAGCCGTCCGGTAGGACGTGATGAAATCCTGGTTGAGGCTCACGCTGCCGACGGTGATGGTCGGCACGCCGGAGAGCTTCTTCGTCCAGCCGGCGAGATTGAGATCGCTTCCGCTTTCCGGAAATTCCGGCTCCCAGAAGCGGCGGGTCGAACAGTGAAACATGTCCACGCCGGCCTCGGCGAGGGGCGCGAGAAAGCGCGAGAGTTCGTCGGGTGTCTCCGCCAACTTCGCGGAGAAGTCCTGCTGCTTCCACTGTGAAAAGCGGAGCAGGACGGGAAATTCCGGTCCGACTTCGGCGCGAACCGCGCGGACCAATTCGGCCGCGAACGTGGCGCGATTCTCGAGGGAGCCGCCGAGCCGGTCACGCCGTTCGTTGGTCCCGGCCCAGAAGAACTGATCGATCAGGTAGCCATGGGCGCCATGAAGCTCGACACCATCGAAACCGAGTTCTTTGGCGTAGCGGGCGCTCAGCACGAACCCTTCAATCACATCGGCCACGTCGCTGTCGGTCATGGGCTCTGCGACTTTCTTGTCCGGACGCGACAGCCCCGATGGGCTCATGCTGGGAGCGTCCGGATAGGGTCCGGTGCCCGGATGGCGAATCACGCCCTGATGCCAGAGCTGCGGCATGATGTGTCCGCCTTCGGCCTTCACGGCGCGGACGACCTTCGCCCAGCCTTCCAGCGAATCGGGTCCGAAGAACGCGGGAACATTGCCGTCGTTGGACGCTGATCTGTGCTCCGGCGACGTGCCTTCGGTCAGAATAAGACCGACCCCACCGGCTGCGCGCGCCCGATAGTAAGCTGCAACCGCATCATTCGGAATTTGCTCAGGCGATTTGGAACGAGTCATCGGCGCCATCACGATCCGGTTTGGAAGGTGAAGGCTCTTGAGCCGGAATGGCCTGAAGAGTACGTCCGTTGATGCCATGACACCTCTTTCCAAGGATGAGAATAGCGCTTCGCGGCAAACGAACACGGAGCGGGCAACTCTGACAAGCCCGCACATCGAGCTTGTTCATAGCCGGCTTCCATTCCGGAGAAGCTTGCAGTCGCGGCTTTGCCATGCCTGACCGCGACCAGGGCACACCCGAGCCTGAACACCCAGAACCGGTTGCAACTCCGCCTGAAGAACCGCCTTCAGAACAGGAAATCTCCGACATCACGAAGCCGGATGGTTTTTTCGCACTACTGCGAGTCTTCCGGCACCGCAATTACCGCCTGTTCTTCGCAGGCCAACTTGTTTCGCTGATGGGGACGTGGATGCAGAACGTCGCCCAGAGCTGGCTCGTTTACAGCCTTACCCATTCGCCCCTGTTGCTTGGGATCACCTCCTTCTGCTCGACCGTCACCGTCTTCTTCATCACGCCTTTTGGGGGAATGGTCGCCGACCGGGTCGACCGCCGCAAAATGCTGCTCTTCACGCAGAGCGGCGCAATGATGCAGGCCGCCATCCTCGCCATATTGACGCTCACACATGTCGTCCGTGTCGGGGAAATCATCGCGCTCGCGTTCTGTCTCGGGTTCATCAACGCTTTCGATGTTCCGTCGCGACAATCAATGACGCTGGACATGGTGGCAAAGGAGGACCTCCGTCACGCAATCTCGCTCAACTCAATGATGTTCAACCTCGCGCGCGTGGTCGGCCCCTCGCTTGCAGGGGTATTGATCGCCATAGTTGGTGAAGGCGTTTGCTTTGCCCTGAATGCTGCCTCCTTCGCAGCCGTGCTGACGAGCCTGTTTCTCATGCGCCTCCCGACGCGGGCACCCCGTATCAACGAGCGCGCCTTGAGCGAGATCGCTGCGGGGTATCGCTATTCAGCGCACTCTCGCCAGATTCGTACCTCTCTCATGCTGGTTGCCGCCTCGTCGATGTTCGGCGCGGCCTATCTCACGCTGATGCCCGCGTTCGCCCGCGACATCCTGCACGGCCACTCGACCGATTACGGTACGCTCATGACGAGTGTCGGCGCCGGCGCCCTTATGGGAGCCTTTGCACTTTCGCGCATTCCAGAACGCAATCTCGTTTTTGCACCTGTCGCGGCGTCGTTCGCCTTCGGCATTTGCCTGATCCTGTTCGCCCATTCGCAAATGCTCTGGCTCAGTGTCCTGCTGCTTCTGCCGACGGCAGCGAGCCTGATGCTTCTTGGCGGAACGACAAACACCATCATCCAGCTCGTCGCGGCCGAGAATTATCGGGGGCGGGTCATTTCCCACTACACGCAGTGCTTCATGGGAATGATGCCCTGGGGTTCGCTGTTGCTTGGCTCGCTAGCGAGCCGGTTTGGCGTCAGCAACGCCGTCACCCTCGGAGGAACAGTGGTGATTGCCGCCGCACTTGTCGCCTTTTTGAGCCGGCGTGGTGCCGAATGGTCTATCGAGCAGGTTGCGGCTGGATGAAGTGGGGAGCTTCTGTTGCCCGGTGCTCCCCGAACCGCGCATACCTAATTAGGCTGCGAGGGCCATTTCGTTATCGTTGGCACCTGTACGATCGGCCCGATAACGGCGGATACCATACCGAGCGAAAGGTCAGCCTTTACACGTCCGTCGATCCTGTTTCGCCCCCGCCACAAACATCGCAATGAATGTCTGTGGTGGAGGCGCCGGGTACCGCCCCCGGGTCCGGTCCGCTTATTGCGCAGCCGTTTATCGCCATAGCCGGCCGAAACCGGCCTTCTGAATATAGGGCTTGTGGGTTAATCATTGAAGGGCGTCGGGAACCCGGCATCTGCGCACCTTCACGGCTAAGATGCGAGCCGACTCGCGTTGGACCCATATGCGTCAGTACCACGACCTTCTGGCCAGAATTCTCAAGGCAGGCATCGAGAAGCGCGACCGCACGGGCACGGGCACCATCTCCGTGTTCGGTCACCAGATGCGCTTCGATCTTGCCGCCGGCTTCCCGCTGCTCACGACCAAGAAGCTGCACATCAAGTCGATCATCTACGAACTTTTGTGGTTCCTGCGAGGCGAAACCAACGTGCGCTGGCTGCGCGAGCACGGGGTAAGCATCTGGGACGAATGGGCCGACGAGAATGGCGAACTCGGCCCCGTTTACGGAAAACAATGGCGGTCCTGGCCACTCGGAAACGGCGAAACGCTCGACCAGATCGACTGGGTCGTGAAGGAGATACGGCGTAATCCGGATTCCAGGCGCCTGATCGTTACTGCCTGGAATCCCGCCGACGTTCCCAGGATGGCGCTTCCGCCCTGCCACTGCCTTTTCCAATTCTACGTGGGAGACGGCCGCCTCTCCTGTCAGCTCTATCAGCGCTCTGCCGACGTCTTTCTCGGCGTTCCTTTCAACATCGCCTCCTACGCGCTGCTGACGATGATGGTGGCGCAAGTGACCGGGCTGGCCGCCGGCGAATTCGTCCAAACGCTCGGAGACGCCCACCTCTATCTCAATCATATCGCGCAGGCGAAAGAGCTGCTGACGCGGCAGCCCTATGCTTTGCCGAAGATGGTCATTGCTCCAGAGGTGAAGGATATCTTCGGCTTCAGGCGCTCAGATTTCAAACTAGAGAACTATCAGGCACATCCGCACATTGCGGCGGAAGTCGCTGTCTGAATTCGGACCTCCGCCCGGCAATGGAGCTTCCACGGTCCCTGCAGATCCTGCGCGAAGCGAGTGCCGCAAGCGGCACTGCCTTCGAGGTGGTGGACACGTTTACCGGCTTTGTGGCGCGCATTTCGAGAGGCAAGCAAAGCTTTCTCGTCGGCGCCGCGGGCATTGGAGTCTTTCCACTCAATCGTGCCGCACCTTTCGCCATCGCGCGAGACAAGGCATTCACGCATTATGTTCTGCTCGGAGCCGGCTTTGATGTTCCGGCCGGCGGACACTTTTTTGTCAGACCGCCCGAAGGATATCCACTACCGCCGGGACGGTCCGCCGAGGACGGAATTCGCTTCGCCGGAAGGCTCTCCGATGAATTTCAAAAGCCGCTGGTCGTAAAGCCGAATTCCGGCAAGGGCGCGAAGCACGTCGTCTTCGCACATTCACGCGAAGCTCTCGCCAGAGCATTCACGTCGATCGCGACCATCGACAACATCGCGCTCGTACAGTCGCTTGTCGATGAACCCGAATTCCGCCTCTTCCTGATCGATGGCGAAATCGCGTTCGCGTATCGCAAGCTGCGCCCGTTCATAGAGGGCGACGGAAAAAAGAGCATCCAGGCCTTGTGGCAAGACAAGCGCCACGACGAAGTTCCGCCGCCTTATTTCCACTATGTGTGCCAGCGCAAGAACCTTCGGCCCGATTCCATTCTTTCGCCGGGAGAAAGGCTGGAGATCGATTTTATCGGTAATCTCGCAGCCGGTGGGCAGTTTGCGGGTTTTGTCCAACCGACGCCTCAGCTGGGAGCGTGGGCGTTGCGGCTCGCGCAAACCGTCAGCCTGCGCGTGACCGGTATTGACGTATTCTCGCATTCTGAACTGCGAGATCCGGGCGATATCATCGTCACCGATGTCAACGGGGCTCCCAATCTGTCCACACTCTACGACCTCGGGCATCGCGATCTGGTGCTGGCTATTTGGCGGCGCATTCTCGACAAAGCCTTCAGTGGTTCCTGGCCCGAGGGATTTTGATGGAAAAGAAAAGCAACATCCGACAGGCCGCACTCGGCGACGAGAAGGATATTCTGAAACTCCTGCACGAACTCGCAGAATACGAAAAACTCCTCCCCATTTTCTCGATGACGGAAGCTTCGATCATCCGGGATTTTCTGGCGAAGTCTGCGGTCTGCCGCTGCGACCTCGCCTTCGAAAACGGTGAGCCGGTCGGGCTTGCCACCTGGTACTGGACGTTCTCCAGCTTCCGCTCCGTGCGTGGCATCTACCTCGAGGATCTTTATGTTCGCGCGGCAAGGCGCGGATCCGGCCACGGCAAAGCCCTGCTGTCACATCTCGCGAAAGAGGCACTCGCTGCCGGCGGCGCTTATGTTCAATGGTCAGTCCTCGACTGGAACAAGCCTTCTATCGAATTCTATGATTCCCTCGGGGCAAGGCCGGTCAAAGGCTGGGTGATTTACCAGCTTTCGGGTGAGGCGCTTTCCGGACTCGCAGCACCATGACTTCGATCACGCTTGTGCTTGCGCGGGCGGATAATGGAGTGATCGGGAGCGGCGGCCGAATCCCATGGCACATCCCCGAAGATTTGCATCGCTTCAAGGCCCTCACCTTGAACAAACCTGTCATCATGGGTCGAAAGACGTGGGATTCCCTTCCGCGAAAACCGCTGCCCCAACGCACGAATATCGTGGTGACGCGCGACCACGGCTTTCGAGCAGCCGGCGCTCTCGTGACCCATTCCTGCGAAGAGGCTCTTTCCCGCGCAAGCGATGCGGAGGAAATTTCAGTCATCGGCGGCGCGGAGATCTACCGCGCTGCGCTGCCTTTCGCGTCTCGCATCGAGTTGACGGAGGTGCACGCGGCATTCCAAGGGGACACGTCACTTCCCGATTTCGACAGGACGGCATGGGAGGAGGTCGCGCGCGCGTCCCGCGCGACTTCCGAAGGCCTCGCATACAGTTTCGTCACGCTGGTGCGGAAGTTTCGCGTCGGCCCGTAGGCTTTCTTTGCTTCTCCGTTGCTGGCCGGCCGGAACGCGGGTTAGCCTGATTTCGGCAGAGGGAGGACAAAATGGACATTCGCGAAATCGCGGCAGGATTGAGGTTTCCGGAAGGCCCCGTCGCGATGGAGGACGGCTCCGTAATCGTCGTCGAAATCGCGGCCGGCAAGATCACGCGCATCAAGAAGGACGGAAGCCTTCAAACCGTGGCGACACCAGGCGGTGGACCCAACGGACTGGCGATCGGCCCTGACGGAGCCCTCTACGTCTGCAACAACGGCGGGAATTTCGAATTTTCAGAGCAGAACGGACTTCTCATTCCCGGCCATGAACCGGCAAGCCACAAGGGCGGTCGCATTGAGCGCGTCAGCCTTTCGACCGGAAAGGTCGAGGTCCTCTACGAGAATTGCGACGGCGAAGTCCTGCAGGCGCCGAACGATCTCGTATTCGATTCGACTGGTGGCTTCTGGTTCACGGACCATGGAAGCACCAACACGAAGCGGCGGACGCACGGCGCGCTCTATTACGCGAAAGCGGATGGAACACGTATCAAGAAGGTCCTGCGGGAGCTTCTTTCGCCGAACGGCGTGGGGCTCTCTCCGGACGGGAAGACGGTGCACTATGCCGAGACCCTCCCCGGGCGCTTATGGAGCCTGCCGCTGAAGAGTCCGGGCGAGCCTGAACCCGTTGCCGGTCTGATGCCCGCAAATTTCGAAGGCGCCTATCCGGGCTTGGGCTATTTCGATTCTCTTGGCGTCCAGGCGGATGGCGGCGTTTGCGTCGCGACCATTCTGGCCGGCGGCATTTCGACATTCTGGCCAAAGGACAAGAAATTCGAACATACGCCGCTTCCCGATCTCATCGTGACGAACATCTGCTGGGGTGGCCGCAATCTGGAGAGCGCCTACGTAACGCTTTCGTCGACCGGCAAGTTGATCGAAACAAGATGGCGCTCGCCGGGACTCAAACTGGCTTACAACGCTTAGTCCTTCACCGCTTGCCGAAATAAAGACGGGAGACACGCATGCGCGCGATTGTCATTGCTGTCGCAATCATGGCTGGAGCAGCCAACGCCGCGATGGCCGACGATTTAATGGCGAACTACTACGGCAATACCGTCGTGACGAAATCGCCAAACGGCGAATCGCATTCTCACTACAAGAAGGACGGCACGATGGATGCGGTGCTTTCCGGGCCCATGGGATCTGTGACGCTCACGGGCACCTGGAGAGTAGACGCGAGCGGAGAGCTCTGTCGGACCTACGCGAACGTGCCGGCCATGCTGCCGATCCAGAATCCGCTATGCACCCCGTGGGCAACCCACAAGGTCGGCGACACCTGGACGATCACGATCGGCGGACAATCGCGTTCCGCCTCGCTCGTTCAGGGCATTCAATAGAATCGCCGTTCGGCGCGGAAACCGTCAGGGCGTCCCAATCAGTTTCAGCCACGCGTCCTCGTCGATCACATCAACGCCCAGCCTTTTTGCCTCTTCAAGCTTCGAACCGGCGCCAGGCCCGGCGATCACAAGATTCGTCTTTGCGGAAACCGACCCGGAGACCCTGGCGCCCATCGCCTCGGCCCGCGCTTTCGCCTCCTGCCGCGTCATCTTCTCGAGCGATCCGGTAAAGACAACCGTTTTACCGGCAACCGGCGAGCCCTTCGTCTTCGGTGCCGCGACATCGAGCACTTCGACTTCCTTCTGCAACCGGCCGAGCGCATCACGATTGTGCTTTTCGGCGTAGAAGTCGCGCATCGCCTCGGCGACCGTGAGACCGATGCCCTCGATGGCATCAAGTTCCTCCAGCGCGCGAGGACTCGACAGGACGGCGAGGAGCCCGTCCAATGACGAATAGGTACGGGCCAGAAGCCTGGCCGTCGTTTCGCCGACATGGCGGATGCCGAGGGCGTTGATGAAACGGTCGAGCGGGATACGCCGTCGCCTCTCAATTGCGTCGATGAGATTCTGGACCAGCTTCTCGCCGCCAACTTCGTCCTTCTTTTCCCGTTTTCTTCCCTTGCTGCCCACGATCGACTGCCGTTCTGCGCTCAGTTGCTCGCGTCTGTCGGCGAGTACGCGCGCCAGAGCGTCTTTCTTTCGCGGCAAGGCGAAAATGTCGGCGGGCTGCTTCACGAGGCCCGCCTCGTAGAGAGTCTCGATATAGGTCCCCCCGAATCCTTCGATATCGAAGGCATCGCGTCCGACGAAGTGGCGTAGCCGCTCGACAGCCTGTGCCGGGCAGATGAGGCCGCCGGTGCAACGCCGGTCGACATCCTCCTTGCCTGTTTTTTCATCGATTTCCCGGATCGCGTGGCTGCCGCACGCGGGGCATTTGTGCGGGAACACGAAAGGCCTCGCTCCGCGCGGCCGCTTTTCGGCAATCACCCGGACGATCTGCGGAATGACATCTCCGGCACGCTGAACAACGACGGTATCGCCAATGCGTACGTCCTTGCGCGCAATCTCGTCCTCATTGTGAAGCGTCGCGTTCTGCACCACGACGCCTCCGACCGTGACCGGCTTCAGCTTGGCGACAGGGGCGAGTTTTCCTGTGCGGCCCACCTGGATCTCGATGTCCTCGAGTAGGGTTTCGGCCTGCTCGGCGGCAAATTTGTGCGCAATGGCCCAGCGCGGAGACCGCGAGACAAAGCCGAGCCGCGATTGCAGGTCCAGCCTGTCCACCTTGTAGACCACGCCATCTATATCGTAGCCGAGCGAAGCCCTTTTTCCTTCCATGTCGCGGTAGAACGCGAGGACGTCGTCGACCGTCTCGCAGCGGCGGGTCAGCGGATTGACGCGCAATCCCCAGTCCTTAAAGGTTTGAAGCATTTCCCACTGCGTGTCAGCGGGCAATGCGCTGGCTTCGCCCCAGGCATAGGCGAAAAAGTTCAGGGCCCGGGCCGCGGTCACGGACGGGTCGAGCTGGCGAACGGAGCCGGCGGCCGAATTCCTCGGGTTCGCGTAAACAGGCTTGCCCGCTTTCTCCTGCCGCTGATTGAGCGCCGCGAACTCGCGGTGGCTCATGTAGACCTCGCCTCGCACTTCAAAAACATCAGGCGCTTTCCCGCGGAGCCTCAAAGGAATGTCGCGGATGGTCCGGAGATTGGCGGTGATGTCCTCGCCTTCGCCGCCGTCTCCCCTTGTCGCACCAAGCGTAAACAGGCCTTTCTCGTAACGCAGGCTCGCCGACAGACCGTCGATCTTTGGCTCGGCCGTGATCGCGAGCTTGTCCTTGTCACCAAGACCGAGAAATCTGCGGACGCGGACCACGAAATCGTGCACCTCCTCGTCGGAGAAGGCGTTGTCCAGCGACAGCATGGGCCTCGCGTGCACGACCTTCGCAAATCGTTCGGCGGGCGCCGCGCCGACGCGATGCGAAGGGCTGTCCGGCCGCACGAGCCTCGGAAAGCGCTTTTCGATATCCGCGTTCCTGCGCCGCAAGGCATCGTATTCGGAATCCGAGATCGCCGGCGCGTCATCGAGGTAATAGCGGCGGTCGTGCTCGCCGATTTCGCTCGCGAGTCTCGCAAGTTCCTTCTCCGCTTCCAGCGCGGTCAGTTTTTCGATCGGCTTTCCGGGCATGGAGTTAGGCGCGCTTCTTTTTCCCGGGTTGTTTTACGCGTGCCTCGGCCATGAGGCGCGTGGCGGCGGCACGCGCTTCGGCGGTTACCCTGGCACCCGAGAGCATGCGGGCGATCTCGTCGCGCCGCTCTTCATCGGAAAGCTGGGCGACAATTGTGCGGTTGCCATCGCGCACGATTCGAAAGTGCCGCTCCGCGCGGGCGGCGACCTGCGGTGAATGCGTGACGAGCAACACCTGCGTGGCCTCCGCGAGGCGCTGAAGGCGCTCACCGACGGCGTCGGCGACGGCGCCGCCCACGCCGCGATCGACCTCATCGAACACGAGCGCCGCCGGTTCCGAACTCTCTGCAAGGGCGACCTTGAGTGCGAGCGAACAGCGCGCGAGCTCTCCGCCGGAGGCAATCTTCGCCAACGGACCGAACCCGGCGCCCTCCACCGTCGCGATCTCGAACGTCACCCGTTCGAGGCCAGAGGCCCCCGCCTCGTTTTCATCCATCGGCGCGAGCGAGACGCGAAATTTCGCCGAGCCCAATTTCAAGGGCACGAACTCCGCGGCGACCGCACGTTCAAGCTGTGCGGCGGCACGGCGGCGGGCGGTGGAAAGGCTGCCTGCCGCTTCCAAAAAGGCCGCCCGCGCAGAAGCGAGAGCCGCGGCCGCTCTCTCCACCTGTGCCCCGCCCTGCTCGAGAGCCTCCTGTCTCCGGTTGAACTCTTCGATAAGCGACGGCAGGCGTTCGGTCGAGACACCGTATTTGCGCGCTGTCGCGCGAAGGGCATGAATGCGGTCGTCCTTCCGCTCGAGCTCGCCGGAGTCGAATTCCAGACGCGTGAGGAACGCTTCCAGACGCTCGCGCGCTTCTTGCGTGAGCGCATAAGCCTGCTCCAGCGCGGATTCCGCAGGTTGAACGGAGCCACGCACGGAATCGCCCAGACGCCCGACGCGCTTCAGAGCACTGGCAAGCAGGCCCCCGGCGCTCCGTTCTCCTTCAAGCCCTTCGAGGACGGCTGATATGTCCTCGGCAACGCGGGTCGCATTTGCAAGCAGGCTCCGCTCCTCAATGAGTTGATCGAGTTCGCCCACCTTAGGATCGAGCAACGAAAGCTCCCGGGCCGCAGCGCGGACGTAGTCGGCGTCGGCTGTTGCCGCTGCAGCCTGTGCCCGCACGCGATCGAGCTCCTGGCGTGCACGGTCGAAGAGTGCAAAACGCGCGCCCACATCGCGCGCGAGCCCCTCGTGTCCTCCAAATGTGTCGAGAAGCCTTCGGTGAGTACCCGAATCGAAGAGACCGCGGTCGTCCGCCTGTCCGTGGATCTCAAGAAGCGCCGCGCCAGCATCCTTCAAAAGCGCGACACCGACGGGCTCGTCATTGACGAAGGCACGCGTGCGGCCATCTGCGGCGAGCGTGCGGCGAAGAACGATTTCTGCGCTGCCGCTAATGGCCAGGCCGGCAAGGACAGACCATGCCTCGTGACCAGCCGGGACTTCGAAAACCGCGGTGGCTGAACCTTGCGGCGCACCCGGACGGACGCTCGCACGCCCGCTCCCGCGCCCACCAATCGCAAGCCCGAGTGCGTCGAGCAGAATCGACTTGCCGGCCCCGGTCTCTCCCGTGAGGACATTGAGGCCGGGCGCGAATTCGAGCACGGCAGTTTCGACCAGTACGAGGTCCTTGACGGCGAGGGCTGCAAGCATCGCGCTGCCTTCGATTCGGCCTTGGCCTGCAAGCTTAGCAAAGACAGGCGTGACGGTGCGAAGGGACCGCTTTCTGCCTCACATCATGTGCGGAAAGACGTGATCCATCCAGGAGCCCTTGTCGTTCTCGGGGCTCATGTGGTGACGCTGCAGCAGGCTATAAGCGTCCTTGTACCAGACAGTGCCCGGATAGTTCGCGCCAAGGACTGCGGCAGCTGTCCTGGCCTCGTTGTAGACGCCGAGCGCGTAATAAGCCTCCGTCAACCGCTCGAGCGCCTCGGCAATTTGCGGGGTCCGCTGGTACTGCTCGACCACAGTTCGAAACCGGTTGATCGCGCCGACATAGTCGCCGCGCGACAGGTAATATCGGCCCACGGCCATCTCTTTGCCGGCGATGTGATCGAGCGTCAGGTCGATCTTGAGCGTCGCATCGCGTGCGTATTCCGTATCGGGAAACCGCTGCACGACGTCCTGCAGCGCGACAAGAGCCTGCTCGCTGTTCGACTGGTCGCGGCCGGTATCGACGATCTGCTCGTAGAGCGAAATCGCCTTCAGATAGAAGGCATACGCGACTTCATGACTGCCCGGATGCAGGGCGATGTAATCATCGGCTGTCGAAATCGCCTCGGCATAGTGATTGCCTTCGTAATAGCAGTAAGCGCTCATCAGCATCGCGCGCCGCGCCCAGACGGAATAGGGATGCTGGCGCTCGACTTCATCGAACTGCTTCGCGGCGCCGACATAGTCGTCGTCGCGGATTTTCTTCCAGGCATCGTCGTAGATCTGGTCGACCGGCCGTTCGTTCAGTTCGGCCGAATCCTTGTTGAGGTCGTTCTCCGGAGTGTCGCTGGTCCCGAGGATGTCACCGATGGTGCCGCAACCGGTTAGCCCGAGACCGGCGGCGAGCCCGATGACCAAGACGAACGAACGGACGCCGCGAGAACGCGGTGATTGCACGCGATGATTTGCCATTTCTGCGAAGACCCCGCGCCCGTGACAGCGCTTTTCCCTTTTTAGGCCAGAGGCTTATGCCACCACTGTCGTATGCGGTCCAGTAGCGGTGAGCCATTGACGCGGCCGCGCACGGGCCATCAAACCCGGACAAGCTCGTAGTTGGCTTCGTCGGAAAAAAGCTTTCTGAGCAGCGCGTTGTTGAGCGCGTGACCCGACTTGAAGCCCTCGAATCTTGCGATCAGGGGGGCGCCTGCGAGAGCCATGTCGCCGATGGCGTCAAGAATTTTGTGCCGCACAAACTCATCGGAAAACCGAAGCAATTGGGCATTGACGACCTCGTCGCCGTCGATCGCAAGCGTGTTCTCGAGCGACGCGCCGCGGGCAAGATTCATCTTATTAAGCGTTTCAAGCTCGCTCAGGAATCCGAATGTCCGGGCCGGGGCAATTTCTCGCGCGTAGCCCGCGCGCGTGAACGGAAAGGCGTAAGTTTGCCGCCCGATAGCCTTCGAAGGGAACTCGATGGTGAATTCATAACTCGCTATGTCGGCCAGATGGAGAGAACATGACGCGCCCCCCTGCTCGACGGTAACAGTCCGCAGCACTTTTACGGCGGCGCGGTCAGCGTCGCTTTCACGCGCTCCCGCTCGCATCATCAAGTCCAGAAATGAGCGCGCATCGCCATCGAGGATCGGCGGCTCCGGGCCATCCACCACGATCAGAAGATCGTCGAGTTCAAAGCCGGCGACCGCCGACATCAGATGCTCGATGACACCGATACTCACGCCGCCGGCCGCGATAACGGTTCCGAGCCGCGTCTCTGAGACGGTGTCGTAACGCGCCGGGATTTCCCTACCCGATCTCTTAAAGACTATGCCGGCCCCTGGCAGCGCCGGCGTCACCGTCAGGCGCACTTCACACCCGGCGTGCAAAGCCGTGCCGCCAACAGAGACCTCGGATGCGATCGTCCGGCGCACCATCAATCCCTTCTAGCGCCTTGCCGCTAAAAAGGAACGTCCACTCCCCGGCTAGTTTGTCTGGCGCCGGAGGAACGCCGGAATCTCGAAGGACTCGTCGCGCTGGTGATCAGGAAACAGATCCTCGGGCGGTGATGGCGGCTCTGACGGACCTTGCGCCGGCTCTTGCGAGGACCGGACAATCTGCGCCGTCGGGCGCGCCTGTTGCACAACCGGCCGGGGCATCGGATCGGAGGATTCCTCTTTCTTGCGCCAGGCACCGAAGAAGCCGCGCGACTTCCGTTCGGGTTCGGCCATCGGCGTCCTCGCAGGCTCCGCTCGCGTCGGAATGGGGCGGACAGTGACCGTCACAGGATATTTCTCCTCGTACGCACGCGTGTCTTCCTCCGCACGCGGTTGCGCCTCGGCCGCCGGCGCACGGGCCGGTGGCGGTGTTGCACCGAGTTCTGCTGCGATGGCTTCGTGCTGGCGGTGGACCGCGTTCGCGGATGCTGTCGCGTGCGTTGGTTGGAGCCTCGGCTCCGCCCTGGCGGCAAAGCGGGAGTCGGGGGTCTCTGCCCGCGGACCGAACGTCCTGACGGTCGCGCGCATTGGCTGAGGCTTCTCGATCTTCTGTTCGACGACGTCGATTCCGGTTGCGACCACCGAAACCCGGATCCGGCCTTCCATCTCATCGAGGATCGTGTTGCCAAAGATGATGTTGGCATCGGGATCGACCTCGGCGCGTATCCGGTTCGCTGCCTGCTCGACCTCGAACAGCATCAGGTCCGGACCGCCGGTGATGTTGATGAGGACGCCGCGCGCGCCCTTCATGGAAACGTCGTCCAGCAGGGGATTCGAAATTGCCATGTCGGCGGCGCGCTGCGCCCGATCCTCGCCCTCGGCCTCGCCGGTACCCATCATCGCCTTGCCCATCTCGGAGATGACACTCTTGATATCGGCAAAGTCGAGATTGATGAGGCCTGGCATGACGATCAGATCCGTCACGCCGCGAACGCCCGCATGCAGTACGTCGTCTGCCATCGCGAAGGCCTGCGCAAACGTCGTGCGATCATTGGCAACGCGGAACAGGTTTTGATTGGGGATGACGATCAGGGTGTGGACGTATTGCTGCAACTCCAGAATGCCGCGTTCGGCGACCCGCATCCGCTTGTCGCCCTCGAAGGCGAAAGGCTTGGTCACAACCCCCACAACCAGCATGCCAGCTTCGCGCACGGCACGTGCGATCACTGGCGCCGCGCCGGTGCCCGTGCCCCCGCCCATACCTGCGGTGATGAAGACCATGTGAGAACCCGCAAGCTGGTCGAGAATCTCGTCGAGCGATTCCTCGGCGCCTTCGCGGCCGACGTCGGGCAGCGCACCGGCGCCCAAGCCTTCGGTCGTCTTTGCGCCTAGCTGAATGCGGCGCTCGGCCTTCGATTGCGCCAGCGCCTGCGCGTCGGTATTCGCCACGACGAACTCGACGCCCTCGAGCTTTGCGCCGATCATGTTGTTGACGGCGTTGCCGCCGGCTCCGCCGACCCCGAGCACAGTGATGCGGGGGCGAAGCTCTTTCATTTCGGGCGCGCTAAGCTTGATCGCCATGTCGGTCTCCTTGGTTCATTGTCTTTGTCCCACCACCCAACATCAGGCGAATCACGCGATTCGCTTTGTTTACAGTGATTTGATTCTTCCGAACAAGCCGCCTGTCAGCCTGCTCAGAAGACTGCGCGAGCGTTCATTCGACGCCCGAACCGATTCGGGATTGAGCATCTCCGGCGCCAGAGTCGCACCCGCCATCAGCAAGCCGACGGACGTGGCGTAATCGGGTCCGGTGGACGCTTCCGGCAGACCGGCAATATTGCGCGGCCGCCCGATCCGAACCTGTTTGTTAAGAATCCGGCTCGCGAGTTCGCGCGTGCCAGCCAGCTGACAGGCGCCGCCACAGAGAACCGCGCGCCGCCCGGCGGCGACATCGAAGCCGCCGGCGCGCAGCCGGTCCTGCACCTGGGAAAATATCTCTTCGAGCCGCGCCTGGATGATGCGGGTCAGCATCGAACGCGGGACTCTGATCGCACTCTCGTCGCCAATTTCCCCCATTTGAGGGATGGCGACGACATCGGCACTTGCTTCGAGGTCGCCCAGCGCGGCGCCAAACAGGGTCTTGGCACGCTCTGCCGCAGAAACCGGCGCCGAGAGCATGCGTGCGAGGTCGGCGGTCACCTGCTGTCCGCCGAGCGGAACAAGATCGGCGAACACGGCATGACCCTCGAGAAAGACGGCAAGCGACGTCGTTCCGCCGCCCATGTCGATGATGGTGGCGCCAAGCTGCTTTTCGTCCTCGCTGAGGACTGCCTCGCCACTCGCGCAGGCAGAGAACAGCGTCCCCGCGATTCCAAGCTGTGAACGTTCGACGGCGAGTTTCAGATTCTGGAACGGCGACGGACGGACAGCAACGCCGTGCATGGAGACGCCGATCCGCTGGCAATACATCCCGATCGGATTCTTCACGCCCCGTGCCTCATCCACGACGTATCCCGTGGGATGGCGCTGGACGATCTCATGATCCTCGAGCTTGCAGGTTTCCTCGGCCTCTTCGAGAAGCGAAAACAGATGCGAGTCGGTGACAATTGCACCGTCCAGGGCAAGCGCGGCGCGCGTATTGATATTCTTCGGGCTACCGCAGGCAACCGACAGGACCACGTTCTGAACGCGGAGGTCCGCGTGATTTTCAGCCGCTCCGACGGCTTCCCGGATGGAATCCTCGGCCGCAGCCATGTCCACGACACTGCCGCCCTTGATGCCCCGGCTTTCGCGCAAAGCGGTGCCGATCACGCGAAGACTTCCCGGTTCCGCGCGCGCGATCAGACATACGGTTTTTGACGAGCCGATATCGAGCGCAGTGACGAGGCCGGTGCGATAGGCAGGCCGCTCTTCACCTGCGCGCACGCGAACGGTCTCACCCATGAAAATTCCCGTTCATATCTGCTTTCCCCCGTCGTCCTTCTTCACCGTCGATTTCAGGACGAAGAAATAGTGCGTTGCCGAGCGCAGATCGATTTCGGAGATGTCCCGCTCGAGAACACCCTTGTCGACGATGAGATGCTCGAGAACATCGAGCTGCTTCTGCCAGTCTTTCTCCGGCAGCTTCACCACGACGCCGTCGTCCAGAATCAGATTCCAGCGCCGCTCGCCCATCCGCTCCATGATGACAACACGCGCCGCTAGCGCGCGATGCGCCGCGACGGCGTCCGCGATGTCCGCGCCGCCGTTCGCTCCCGCACCCGCGAGCTTCGGCAGCTTCGTAAATTGGGTGAGGCCGCGGCCGGAAATGACACGGCCGGAACGCTCGATCACAAACAGACCATTTGGAGATTGCCAGAGCGCGAAAGGCTGCCTCTCGGAAATCCGCACATCGATCGAATCGGGATAGCGGCGGCGCACCTGCGCATCCGAAATCCAGTCGAGCGCCATCAGGCGGGCACGCGCGGCGCGGAGGTCAAGGTTGAAGATCGACTGTCCCTCGACCACACCGAGTGCCGCAACGATCTCTTTCGTCGAGACACGCGCGTTTCCGGCAATGCGGAGATTGTGGACGCCGAAGCCTGCACCGTCGGTGATGGCAGCGGTCGCGCGCTCACTGCTTCGGACGGCGCGGTGAACATAGCCGCCCGCGAAGGCCGCGATGACGAGCACGAAGCAAGCAAGTCCCCCCGCAAATATCAGGACCGGCCGTTTCACCTTCAGCCGGCCCGACAGGCGTCCGGCGAGTTCGGACCAAAGCGGTTCCCGATCGGGAGGGCGCCGCGCGCCGCGGGCCGGCCGGTTGGCGCGGGATATTCGCGGCGAGCGCGATGGCGATCCTCGACCCGGCTTACGCGGCTTGCGCTCGGATCTCATCGATCGCACGAGGCGTCCTCCACGATCCATCGGCAAAGGGCGCGATAGGATAGGCCGGCATAGGCCGCCTGTTCGGGCACCAACGACGTCGCTGTCATGCCCGGTTGTGTGTTGGTCTCGAGCAGAATCAGCCGGGGGTTCGATTTCGAATCGTCATAGCGCAAATCGGTGCGCGATACACCGCGGCAGCCAAGCGCCGCGTGCGCGCGTTCTGCGAGACTCATTGCCTCTCGCGCGATCGCGTCGGGAATCTTCGCGGGCAAGGTGTGTACGGATCCGCCCGCTGCATACTTCGCCTCATAATCGTAGAATTCGAGATTGGTCGTGATCTCCGTCACGCCGAGCGCCTTCCCACCCATGACTGCGACCGTCAGTTCGCGGCCGGGGACGTATTCTTCGACCATCATCTCGCTCGACAGGTTCCAGGTTTCGCTGCCGAGTGCCTCTGGCGGACGATTGTCGCCCTTGCGGATAATGAACACGCCGACGCTGGAGCCCTCGTTCACGGGCTTTACGACGTAGGGCGGCTCCATCATGTGCCGCGCGCCCGCTTCCTTCCTGTCGCAAACGATCGATTTGACGACCGGAAGTCCTGCCGCGCGATAGACGTCCTTCGTACGCTGCTTGTGCATGGCGAGTGCCGATGCCAGCACGCCGGAATGCGAGTACGGGATGCGCAGAAGCTCGAGGAGACCCTGGACGCAGCCGTCCTCGCCCCAACGGCCATGCAGCGCATTGAAGACCGCATCCGGACTCGCAGCGAGCAAGGCGGCCTCGAGGTGTTCATCCGCCGGATCGATTTCGATGACTTCGAAGCTCTCCTCGCGCAGGGCTTTGGCACATCCTGCGCCGGAGGAAAGGCTGACTTCGCGCTCGGCAGACTTGCCTCCGAGCAAAACGGCGATGCGGCCCGACGTCTTCACGGCACACCCACGCGCTTGATTTCCCACTCGAGCAGCACGCCGGAGTTCTCCTTGACGCGTGCACGAACGTCTTCGCCAAGGGATTCGAGGTCGGCGGCGCGCGCGTTCGAACGATTGATCAGGAAATTGCAGTGCATTTCGGAAACCTGCGCCTCGCCCTTCGTCAGTCCCCGGCAGCCGGCACGGTCGATGAGCTGCCAGGCCTTTTGTCCCGGCGGATTGCGAAAGGTCGAGCCGCCCGTCCGCGTGCGCACGGGCTGACTCGCCTCGCGCTGCACCACCAAAGCGTCCATGCGCGCCCGGATCGTCGCAGGATCGTCCTTCGATCCTTCGAATACGGCCTCGATGAAAATGAGTCCTTCAGGCGCCGCAGTTTCGCGATACTGAAAGCCCATCTCGGCATTCGAGAACGTCCGTCTCTTTCCCGAACCATCAATGGCAACGGCTTCGACGAGCACATCCTTGATCTCGCGGCCATAGCAGCCGGCGTTCATTCTCAATGCGCCGCCGATGGTGCCTGGAATGCCGCGCAGGAATTCCAGACCGCCAACGCCGGCATCGGCCGCGGCCCTGGCCACAGCAGAATCAAGCGCGGCCGCGCCCGCCCTGACCCGTGTCCCATCGATTGAAACCCGCGCAAACTGCGAGGAGAGGCGGACCGTTACACCCGGTATGCCACCGTCGCGGACGAGCAGGTTGGAGCCCACTCCGATCACCGAGACCGGGATGTCGCGGGGCCGTGCATATAAGAAGGTCTCGAGATCCTCCGTGTCTGCGGGCCGGAACAGCACTTCGGCCGGACCGCCGGCCCTGAACCAGACAAGGTCCTTCAGCGGCGCGTCGCTGGTGTAGGAGCCGCGAACCGGAGGCAGCGCATCGCAAGGGCGGCTCATGGGCTTCCGTCCCGCCCGGAAAGTGCGCGTTCGAGGCCGCCTGCCCAACCCGTAATAGAACCCGCGCCGAGGCAAACGATTGCGCCGCCGTTCAATTGCGCGCCGAGGCGCGCCACGGTCTCGGCGAGATCGGCCTCCCCCTCGATCGTCGTCACGAAACGATGTCCATGCGCGCGCAGTGCTTCGGCAAAGGAATCACGATCGAAGCCGGGGATCGGCGCCTCGCCTGCCGCGTAGACCGGCGCCACGATGGCGATGTCCGCATCGTTGAGGCACTTCGCGAATTGTTCGAAGGTATTTGCGAGCCTCGTGTAGCGATGCGGCTGCACGACAGCCACGATCGTCCCCGCGTAGGCTTGCCTGGCCGCGCGCAAGGCCGCCGCGATCTTGAACGGGTTGTGCGCGTAATCGTCGATAATGTCGGCGCCCTTCCAGCGGCCGACCCGCGAGAAGCGGCGGCTCACGCCGCGAAAACCGGCCAGCGCCTCGCGAATGACATTGTCCCCGACACCCAGTTCGCGGGCCACGACAATTGCGGCCAGCGCATTCTGCACATTGTGCTCGCCGGGCATCGGCAAGCTGAGGGCGTCGAGTCGCAACTCCTTTCCGTTGCGCCGATCCGTGAAGATTACGTCGAATTGCGACGCGCCGTTTTCAAAGCGCAGATTGGCCGCGCGCGCATCTGCCTGCGGACTGAAACCATAGGTGATGAGACGCCGGTCCTCGATCCGGCCCACCATCGCCTGCACCTCCGGATGATCGAGGCAGAGAACCGCGAAACCATAGAACGGAACCGTTTCGACAAAGCGCTGAAACGCGTCGCGCATCTTTTCGAAGCTGCCGTAGAAATCGAGATGATCCGGATCGACATTGGTAACGACAGCAACCGTCGCCGGAAGGCGAAGGAAGGTTCCGTCGCTCTCGTCCGCCTCGACGACGACCCAGTCTCCGGCGCCGACACGGGCGTTGGTGCCATAAGCGTTGATGATGCCGCCATTGACGACCGTTGGATCGAGGCCGCCCGCATCCAGAAGGGCAGCGACGATCGTCGTCGTTGTGGTTTTTCCATTGGTGCCGGCAACCGCGATGCAGGATTTGAGACGCATGATCTCGGCCAGCATTTCGGCGCGGCGCACAAGGGGCAGACCTTTTTGGCGCGCCAGATCGAGTTCGGCATTGCCCGCCTTCACCGCCGACGAATAGACGACCACGCCCGCGTTTTTGAGGTTCTCGCCCGAGTGTCCGATGCCGATCGGAATGCCCATCTTGCGCAAGCGTTTGACGTTGGCGCTGTCGACCGCATCCGAGCCCTGAACCCGGTAGCCGAGATTGTGCATGATTTCGGCAATGCCGCTCATTCCGATGCCACCGATCCCGATGAAATGAATAGGACCGGTGTCGAATGGCAGCCGCGTCTGGATGGGCCGGCCGGCGGCGCTCATGCTGCCCTCGCGATATTTTCCACGAGGTCCGCGAGCCTTGCCGCAGCATCGGGTTTCGCGAGCGTGCGCGCCGCCGCCGCGCGCTGCGCGAGATCCTCCGGATGCGAAAGAGCTTCGCGCAGCATTTGGGCGAGCTTCGCCGCCGTGAGTTCGCGTTGCGAGACACGCCAGCCGCCGCCGCTCTCCGCGAACACGTCGGCGTTAGGTGTCTGGTTGTCGTCGAGTGCATGGGGAAGCGGGATCAGAATCGCAGGACGCCCGATCACCATCAATTCGCTGACCGTACCGGCACCGGACCGCCCGACGACAAGGTGCGCTTGCGCCATCCGCGCCGAGAGGTCCTTGAAGAAGGTCGCAACCTCAGCCTTGACGCCCATGCGGGCATAAGCGGATCGGACGGAGTCGGCATCTTCCGGACGGCATTGCTGCACGATGTCGAGGCGTTGTTGCTGATCAGGAGACAGCAAGGCGATGCTGGCCGGCACGAGCTCGCTGAGCGCGTGCGCGCCCTGGCTCCCGCCAAACACGAGCAGCCGGAAAGCGCCTTGGGGATCGCTGGGCGCGTATGGCGCTCCACTCAACGCCACGACATCCGGCCGGACGGGCATGCCGGTGTAGGTCACTTTCGACATGTCCTTGGGCAGAAATCTCCGGAAAGGCAGCCCTCCCGCGATCGCGCAGACATGGTTCGCGACCAGACGGTTTGCGCGGCCAACCACCGCGTCGGGCGCCATGATCGCCGTCGGAAATCGCGCGAGGCACGCCGCAACCATCACCGGTACGCTCGGATAGCCACCGAAGCCGACCACGGCCGCCGGACGAATGCGCCTGAGCTTGGCCAAGGCCAAAAGAATTCCTGCGACGATCTCGAACGGTGCCGAAATCAGTCGTAGAAGCGAGCGGTCCGAAAACGCTGCGGCCGGCACGATTTCGATCGCGGCACCCGGGAAAAAACTCGGATATTGCGTCCCGCGTGAATCGGTCATGATCACGATGTTCGCGCCGCGCCGCACGAGTTCGGCGGCGAGCGCCTGCGCTGGATAGAGATGCCCTCCGGTGCCGCCAGTCGAGAGAATGAAGGTGCGGCCACTCACGCGCGCACTCCGGCTAATCCGAAGACGGACTTGTTCTGGAAGGCGACATGCGGCCGCTGCCGCGAGATGGCGAGGGCAAGCCCCATCGTAAGCGCAACCGCGAAGAGCGACGACCCGCCATAGGAAATAAAGGGCAGCGTCATTCCCTTGGCGGGGAGAAGCCGAACGGCCACGCCCATGTTGATGAAGGCCTGCAGCGCCACCACCATGGCGAGCGCAGCGCTCGCGAACTGTGAAAACCGGTCCCGCATGCTGGCGGAGCGAAGAAGAAGCCGAATGGCGAGGAAGCAGAAGAGCGCCGCAATCGCTCCACAGAGCACAAGTCCGAACTCCTCGCCCGCAACGGCGAAGATGAAATCGGAGTGCGCATCGGGCAGGCGGTATTTGATGGTGCCAGCACCCGGGCCAACGCCGGTGAGGCCGCCATGTTCAAAAGCTTTCAGCGCAAGACCGGTCTGATAGCCCGTATCGTCCGCGCTGAAATATTGCTGCACCCGATGATGAACGTGCGGAACGAGAAGATAAGCGAGACCGGCAAGCGTGCTGCCGACGCCGGCGAGGATCCAGACCCAGAGGAGATCGATGCCGGCGAAGAACAGCAAGGAACCCCAGAGCGCCAACAGTAGAAAAGCCTGGCCGTAGTCAGGCTGCAGGATGAGAATCACGAGCGCCGGAACAACGAGCGCCGTCGTGATCAGCGGTTTGGAAAAACGCTCCAGCGAACGGGACTGATCCGCGAGGATGGCGGCGGCGACGATGGCGAAGCCTGGCTTCAGGAACTCCGAAGGCTGCAGCGTCATGACGCCAAAGTCGATCCAGCGCCTCGCACCGAGGACACTGGTGCCGAAAACCAGCACGAGGGCTGAGCCAAGCAGCGCGCCCGCGAAGGCGATCCCGCCAAATATCTTCACCTGCCGCAAGGAGAGAGAAGATGCGGCACCGAGCAGACCGGCCGCGATTGCTGCAAATGCGATCTGCTTTGCGGCGTAACGAAAGTCTCCGGCCGTCAGCGGTCCGCCAGTTGCCGCGGGGCTGGCGGCGCAGGCAAGCACGAGTCCGATGCCGATCAGCGCGATCATCGCCGACAGGGCAAGCCGGTCGATAGTCCACCACCACGTCGAAAACCCGCTGTTGTCGGCGCGCGAATAGCTCATGAGGCGCGCAACACCGGCTGCTGTTTCTGAAGATCCGAGACGAGCGCGCGGAAAGCATCGCCCCGCGCCTCGAAATCCTTGAACTGGTCGAAGGACGCGCATGCCGGCGATAAGAGAACCACGGGCGCTCTCTCGCCTGACTTCGCTGCATCTGCTGCAGCTTGTGCCGTAGCAGCCGCAAGCGTGCCAGACAATTCAACTGGCACGCTGCCCTGGAGCGTCGTCGCAAAGCTGTTCGCGGCCTCGCCGATCAGATAGGCACGCCTGATCCGGCCAAAGTGCCGCCTCAGGCTATCGATCCCGCCGTCTTTCGCGCGCCCGCCAACAATCCAATAGATGTCGTCGAAGCATACCAGCGCGCGTTCGGTTGCATCGGCGTTGGTGGCCTTGGAATCATTGATGAAGCGCACGTTGCCCGCACGTCCGACCTCTTCCATCCGGTGAGGAAGACCCGGAAAACTCGCGATAGCGGCGCCAAGCGCACGAGGGTCAGACACCATTCCTTCGCAAGCGGCGTAGGCAAAGGCAGCGTTCTGCCAGTTGTGAACACCAACAAGACGCTCTGCGCGAATGAGCTCCATGATCTTCGACGCGCGACTCGTCTGCGCGTCATAGAGAATGCCGTCGAGCACGAATACGCCGCGGCCAAGCACCTTGCCGACCGAGACCGGCACGGCCTTTGGCCGTCCCTTTGCTGACGCGCGCGTGAAGATCGCTGCGCTGTACGGATCATCGACACTAACCAGCACGCGTCCCGCCGACGAGGTCTGGGTCAGCAGCCGCTCTTTTACCGCCGCATAGTTCTGCATCGTGCCGTGGCGGTCGAGGTGATCGGAGGAAAGATTGAGCAGCGCCGCGATGTCGGGCGTGAACGCCGGCGCGAGATCGATCTGATAGGTCGAAATCTCGAGGACGTAGACGGTCCGCGGACCGGGTGGCGCCAGATCCAGAACCGGTTTGCCAATATTGCCACCGATCTGGGCATCGAATCCGGACGCGGCAAGCACATGCCCAATGAGCGCCGTCGTCGTGGACTTCCCATTGGTTCCGGTGACGGCGACGACAGGCGCGCGCCCGGCTGAATTGCGATCCGGCCTGATCTCTCGCGCAAACAACTCGAAATCGCCGATCACCGGCACGCGCGCGGCGCGCGCGCGTTCGACGACCGGATGCGGGGACGGATGGGTGAGCGGCACGCCGGGGGAAAGAACAAGCGCGGCCATCTGATCCCAGGGCCAATCGTG
>Ga0070734_10002116_pt1 | contig 25639 bp, 19 predicted proteins | sample Coa_R1_8_FD_66444 | JGI IMG/M metagenome (GOLD analysis project Ga0070734, IMG submission 66444) | Surface soil microbial communities from Centralia Pennsylvania, which are recovering from an underground coalmine fire - Coalmine... | ecosystem: Environmental > Terrestrial > Soil > Unclassified ...
CCCGTGCACCTGCGGGTGCGAGGCGAGAATCTGCTCGGTGAGGCTCGTGCCCGAGCGCGGCATGCCGACCACGAAGACCGCGCGCGAGGAATCGCGCTCATCGCTCCGCAGGGCGGCGAGGGAGGCGCGATCGAAGGAGGCGAGCGTCGCGGTCACCCTGCGGGTCATCTCGGCGCGGTCGTAGGGCGTGCGGCCAAGACGCGCGAGCTCGTTGCCCGTGCGGTGATGCTCGAACGCCGCATCGGGATTCCCGACCTCATCGTGGTACTTCCCCAAGGCATGGTGCAGGTTGGCGGCGTGTGCGACCGGCAGGCCGCGCGCAAGCGCGCGCTCCGCAGCCTCTTTCCACGGCGCATCGGCGAGAGTCATCTTGCGCACGACCGCGAGGCTCGTCAGCGCCTCCGGTGACTGCGGGTCAATGGCGATCGCCTGGCGCAGCAACTCCTCGGCCTCTCCGAAGCGGCCCCGGTCAATGGCGAGGCTGCCGAGCAGAGCGAGCGTGTCGGCCGCGCCGGGACGCAGCGCGAGTGCCCGCTGTGCGCTCGTTTCTGCCTCTGCCAGGCGCCCGAGAGCCCGCGCGGCCATGGCCTGCGCCGCGTGGAGCGCGGCATGCTCGGGAGCGACGTCGAGTCCCGCGCGATAGGCGGCATCGGCCTCATACAACGCATTCATTGCGAGCAGCGAGTTGCCGAGGTGCAGGTGTGCTTGCGCCAGCCGCGGGTCGAGCTGCGCCGCCCGGCGGCTGTGCTCGATTGACGCCCGAAAATCGCCGAGACAATGCAGGGCGTGACCCAGGTTGGCGTGCAGGCGCGCATCGGCGGGCGCGAGTGCGAGTGCCTCGCGGAAGCAGCGCGCTGCCTCATCATAACGCGCGAGCCCGACCAGCAGGCTTCCAAGCTCGTTCAGAGTCTCCGGATGCGGGCCCCGGGCGAGGAGGCGCTGGTAGTAAGGGACCGCCTCGGCTCCGCGTCCGGCGGCGAGCAGCGCGCGAGCGAGCTGTGTGACCGCTTCGGTGAGTCCCGGATCGAGTGCGATGACTCGCAGGTATCCCTCGATGGCCGCGTCGAGGTCGCCCTGGATGCGCTTCGCGTCGGCGAGGTTACCGATGGCGGCGGTGAACTGCGGCCGCAGCGCCAGCGCACGCTCGCAGGCCGCGATCGCGGCCTCGGTCTGCCCGAGCTTGAGCAGCACCCGGCCCAGGTCGTTGTGCGCGTCGGCGAACTCGGGGCGCAAGAGCGTCGCGCGCTTCAAAGTCGCCGCGGCCTCCTCGAAGCGGCCCGCATCCGCGTGGCGTTGGCCGAGCACATAGTGCGCCTCGGCATCGCGCACGGCAGACGCATCGGCCTGCGCCTTGCCGCAGCAGTGCTTGTACTTGCGACTGCTGCCGCAGGGACAGGGCGCGTTGCGCGCGGTCAGAATTTGAAGCCGATCTTCACACCGAGCACCCGCGGCCGCAGCGGGACCTCCGACTTGATGAACTGGGCGGACGAGGTGAACAGGCTCGCATCGGAGTTGCCCAGGTTCTCACCGAACGCCTCGACGTGCCACTGGTCCTTGGCGACACCGAAGGCCGCATCGTAGGTCGTATAGGCCGGCTGATCGTAGCGCAACCAGGTGGTGGTCGGCACGAGCACTCCGGCGCCCGACTGGAAGCTGCTCGGCTCGTTCTGCATGTCACCGACGTGCTGCGCACCGGCCGCGATGAACATCTTGTACTCGCTCAAGACCCAGTCATAGCGCGCGCGCAGGTTGTACTCGATCTTCGGCGAGAAGGCGGGATTCGCGCCGACGGTTCCCAGCGGGTTCTGCAGCGGCACGTTCTGGCTCAAGGCTGAGGACCAGACCTGGGTGATGCAGGTGCCGATCGGGGTCGGGTTATTCGGGATCGTGTTCGTCGACTTGATGCAGGGCGAGTTGGTTTCCGAAGAACTGTTGTACGACATGGAGCCCTGCAGGGTCAGTCCTTCCGTGACCCGGCCGACGATCTGCAGCTCCGCGCCCTTGATCCGGTAATCCGGCCCCTGCACACCGAAGGTGGTGTTGCCGAAGACCGGCGGGTTGTAGATCAGAGTCTGGACGTTCTTCCAGTCCATGATGTAAGCGGAGCCATTGACCTGCAGGCGGTGCTCGAACCACTCCGTCTTCCAGCCGATCTCGTTGTTGACCAGCTCATCGGGCGGATAGGTGTAGGGCTTGTTGTATTGCTTGACGAGCGTCGGATTCGCGTCGGGGCCGACGGTTGGCACGTACGCGCCTGCGGCGTTCTGAACGACGTCGATCTTGACCTCGGCGCTGTTCTTGCGATTGCCCGCGCCGGGGCGAAAGCCCTGGGAGAACGTGTAGTAGAGCATCACGTCGGGCGTCACGTGCCAGGTCAGGTTGCCGCGGCTCTTGAACCCGCTGTAGGTCGCATCGTGCGTTGCATCGGTGAGCTTCGAGCCCACGCAGGTGCCGTTCGGGATCCCGGCGCAGCCGGGGCTCGTCGAGTACTGCGAGCCGTGCATGGTCTCCTTGTAGTGGTAATAGCGCGTCCCGGCAGTCACCGTCAGCACCTTCGGGATCAGGTCGTAGTCGATCGAGGTGAAGGCGGCGGTCTGCTTGTAGCCGCGCTCGAGGTCCTCGCCGAAGGCGGTGTTGTCGTTGCGCTCGGTCGGATCGATCGCGAAGTACCCGGGCGCTGGGATCACGTTGCCGACGCATGCCTGCGTGCCGGCGGCGTACAAAGCGAGGTTCGCCGGCGTACAGGAGGGGATCGTCTTGTAGAGGAAGTTCATGTCGTCCTTGATGTCGAAGTCCTCCCAGAACACCCCGACCAGGCCGCGCAGCGGCAGATCCTCGGGCGAGCTGACCCGGATTTCGTGGCTCTGGTGCGTGGTCTTGACGTAGTCGTGCCAGGACATGACGGGCGAGTAGCAGGTGAGCGGCCCCACGCCTTTACCGATGGGTGCGGCGCCGCCCGCGCAGGAGTAATAGAACCCGCCCGCGGAGCGGGTGTAGTTGGTGTAGTCGGCCGTGTTGTCGATCGTGCGGTCAAGATAGCCGCCCGTGTACACGAGCTTGAAGTCGCCGATCTTGCCGTTGGCGGTCCAGGAGGTGTTCTCCCACTTGTCCTTGTCATGGGCGGGGGTGAAGAAGGTCCCCTGCCACGGGCCGAGCGGGGTCTCCTGCGAGCTGATCGGGTACTGCTCGTCGGTGCCCTCCGCATCCATGTTCTGGTAGGTCTGCTGGATGAGCAGGCTCCAGTCGGTGTTGATCTGCCAGAGGAGCGATGCGCGGATGCCGGTGTAGGTGAGCGGGTTCTGCGCTCTCGTCGCGAGGTTGTAGTTGTTCGCCGTGGCCGCGTTCGCAGGATACGGGATGTGATAGGAAATGGTGCCCGGATCGGTCGCGAAGCGCGTGAACTGGCTCGGCACGTTGTCGATGTAGCCGCCTCGATGATCGTCATAGATCACGGCGCGCACGGCGAGCGTGTCCGGAATCAGCGGCAGATTGATCACGCCGATCCCCGAGGCATTGGGGTCGCCGTGGGCGGTCACGCTGTAGGAGGCCTCCGCGGTGCCTTCCGTGACATTGAGCTTCGGCTTGTTCGTGATGTAACGGATCGCGCCCGCCTCGGCGCCGCCGCCGAAGAGCGTGCCCTGCGGACCCTCGAGCACCTCGATGCGCTCCATATCCGCAATGTAGACATCGACGTTACGGGCCGGGAAGGCGAGGGACTGATCGTCCAGATAGGTGGCGACGTTCGGGAACGGATCGATCGCCGCGCTCGACTGGTTGCCCGCAAAGCCGGCCGAGAGGCCGCGCATGTAGATGTTGCCCTGGCCCGGGCCATTGGCGCTGAAGGTGACGTTCGGCAGGAACTTGAGGACGTCATCGAAGGTCGTGACGTTCAGCTGACCAAGCTGATCGCCGGTGAGAGCCTGGATCGTGATGGGCACGTCCTGGATCGACTGCACCCGCCGCTGCGCAGTCACCACGATTTCCTCGAGTCCGCCCGCGGCAACAGCTGATTCGTCGGCTGCGTTCGCTGCGGCACAACTGCCCAGCACCCCCGCAACGGCCAAGCTTATGCGGTAATTCCTGTTCACGAATTGCTCCCATGGTCGACCCAGCGCAAAGCTGCGTGACCCGATCGTTTGTATATGGCTACCGGGGCGTTGTCAGGCGCCCTGACCGGCGATCCCATCCCGGAGTGTGGGTTTTACTCCTCAACGAAAGGCGCCGCAACAGTCCGACGGCGAAGTCTCCGCGAGTCATATGACGATTCGATGACGCGACCCGGTTGCGCAGGCACTCGCGAAAGGGAAGTCTTCGCCGCCATTTAAAGGCGCCGAGAGCCGGACGACGCGCGCTCGGGCCCCCCAGTGCCGGCTTTTCCACGAAGGGGTACTCACGCCTATACTCCCTGGCTGACCCGGTGGATGTGCGCTGGGATAAAAGCGCGAAGCTATAAAAAAATAATCTGGGATACAGGCAGTTGCGAGCTCCTTTTGATGAATCTGCTGCGATCGGCGTTGCCGCCATGCGCGTCTCTCGAGGCGTGCACGTCCTTGCGAGGTCCTCTTGATCAATAACCGTTGCGTGCGTGCAACGCGCGCGCTGCTGATCGGCGCCGTTCTCGTCCTCGCATTGGGAGAGGTCGCGGGCGCCGCCTCGTCCGAGCGCTCCGCGTATTTCGACTCGGCCGGCCGGAGCGACGTGCTGACCGGCGGGGTGCGCATCATCGAGATCAACACGCCCAAGGGGCCCTTTCACGTGTGGACCAAGCGCGTCGGCAACAATCCGGCCATCAAGGTGCTGCTGCTGCATGGGGGTCCGGGCATGACCCACGAGTATTTCGAGGCGCTCGACAGCTACTTCCCCGGCGCGGGCATCGAGTATTACTACTACGACCAGCTCGGCTCGGCCTACAGCGATCAGCCGGACGATCCGAGCTTGTGGGAGGTGCCGCGCTTCGTCGATGAGATCGAGCAGGTGCGCCGCGCTCTCAATCTCGATCGAGACAACTTCTATCTTCTGGGACATTCGTGGGGCGGCATTCTCGCCATCGAATACGCCCTGAAGTACCAGGATCATTTGAAGGGCCTCATCATCTCGAACATGGTGCCGAGCATCCCGGCCTACAACCGCTACGCGAAGACGACCCTGATCCCGGCCATGGACCCGCGGGTGCTCGCGCAGATCCGCGAGCTCGAGGCGGGCGGCAAGTTCGAGGACCCGAAGTACGAATCGCTGTTGATGCAGCACTTCTACGTCGAGCACCTCTTGAGGATGCCGCCGGAGCGCTGGCCCGATCCGCTGATGCGGTCGCTCAACAAGATCAACAGGAAGATCTACGTCCTCATGCAGGGGCCGAGCGAGATGGGCGCGAGCGGCCGGCTCGAGCGGTGGGACCGGTCGGCCGATCTCGACCAGATCACGATCCCCACCCTCGCGATCGGCGCTCGTCACGACACGATGGAACCGGCGCAGATGGAGCGAGTCGCGCGCAGCGTCGTACGCGGACGATACCTGTATTGTCCGCATGGAAGCCATTTTGCGATGTACGACGATCAGGCGGTGTACATGGCCGGCCTCATCCGCTTCATCCAGGACGTGGATGCGGGGCGCGTGCTCGGACGCGCCGCTCAGGGACTCCCGTAAGAACATACGCACATGAGCTGATGCCCAGAATGCTGGGCGAGATCTTAGGATAATCAGTATCCTACGCAGCCTTGCGTATGCGGGAGAGCGATTTTGGCGAGTATCGGTACGGAGCGGGTCCTGGCCGTCAGGCACTGGACCGACACGCAATTCACGTTCAGCACGACGCGTGACCGCGCCCTGCGGTTTGCCAACGGACAGTTCGTGATGGTCGGCCTGCAGATGCACGACCGGCCCGTGCTGCGCGCCTACAGCATTGCGAGCGCCAACTACGAGGAGCACCTCGAGTTCCTCAGCATCAAGGTGCCCGACGGCCCGTTGACCTCGAAACTGAGCCGCATCCGCGAAGGGGACGAGGTGCTGGTCAGCCGCAAGCCCACCGGCACCTTGCTGCTCGACGATCTGCGGCCGGGGCGGCGCGTTTATCTGTTGAGCACCGGCACCGGAGTGGCGCCGTTCTTGAGTCTCATCAAGGATCCCGAGCTCTACGAGCGCTTCGAGGATGTCGTGCTCGTGCACGGCGTTCGCTGGGTGCGCGAATCCGCGGTGGTGCGCACGCAGATCGACACCCTGAGCCACCACGAATACCTGGGGCCTTTGGTTCGCAGGAAGCTGCGCTACTATCCGACGGTCACGCGCGAGGCGCACGTCAATCGCGGACGCCTCACCCAGCTCATCGCCTCCTCGCGGCTGTTCCGGGACCTCGGACTGCCCGAGCTCGATGCCCGGACGGATCGAGCGATGGTATGCGGCAGCCCCGCCATGCTCGAGGACACCTGTCATTTGCTGAATGATCGCGGACTTGCGATCTCCCCGCAGATCGGTGAGGCGGGCGATTACGTCATCGAGCGCGCGTTCGTCACCCGCTGATCAGCCGAGTGGCAGATGGTGCGGTCGCACCATGAGATGCCAGTCGTGATGCTCCTCGAGAAGCAAGGCAACGACTGCGCGAATCTCGCCCGTGAGCACGGGAACGGCGCTCATCCCGCGCACGAGCACTTGTTCCTGCGCAGTTTCGATCCGTGCAATCGCCTCGGCAAGCTCGCGGACGATGCGCTCGGAGGTGGCGGCGAGCCGGTACGCCTCCGACTGGGCGAGTGCGCCGTGGAGCGATGCGCCCAGGGCGGGAAAAAACGTCGTCACCAGCGACAGCCAGAGCGAGTGCACCCACAGGTGCGCGAGCGCGCCCAGGCCCGTGAGGCCGAACAGCGTGCCGTTGATGCGGTGAATGCGGTGCAAGAGTGAGTGCTGGCGGTCGGCGAGCTCGCGGTGATACTGGCGCTGCCCTTCGAGGAGACTTTCGAGCCAGCGGCTGTAGCCGCGCACAAAGGCCGGCTCCGACCACGCGCTCTCGAGCCGGCTCGTCAGCGGCTCGAGCCGGGCGCAGAGCTCGGTCACTTCGGCGGGGGTATCGAGCGGCGGGCCTCCGCTGAAGAGTCGCTCGTACCAGCTCGCCTCGGCCGAGGGGGATGGATCAAGGAGAGGCGCGAGCACGGGCAGATAGCCGCACAGCTCGGCGGCCGTGCGTGCGCGCAGCCACTGACCTTGCCAATCGCGGCGGTGGCCTCGCCAGTAGATGAGGCTGACGGTGCCGATCACGATGACCTCGCAGACGGCCCAGAGACCGGCGTACGGGTGCATCGAATGCTGCGAGCTGTCCCAGCCCAGCGCGAGCGGCAGCACTGCGCACAGCGTCGCGAGGGCGCTCAGCAGATAGATCGCCCAGAAGCCGCTGCGATAGCGGTCGCCGAACAGAATCGCGCGGGCATCGAAGTGCGCACGGACCGGTGCCACGGCCTGCAACAGAGGCGCGAGCGCCGCAGGGGGCGGCGCGGTGGAAACCGACCGGCGGGATGCTCGATGTGCACCTGCCAGGAGCAGTCGATGAACGGTCCGATGCAGGGTCATTTCAGCCGATGATCTCGTAGGTGGTTGCGAAGATTCGTCGCGCAACCACCCCCAGGCTGCCGTCGCCGTAATCGACCAGCCAGTCTCCGGCATGGCCGTGCAGATGCGATACGCCATCGGCCAGCGCAACGTCGAAGGACTCGTGCATCGGCACCGCAATGATCTCGATCGGCAGGCTCAGGTAAGCGCCGGCCTTGCCCATGAGCGTGGGCGGCACGGGCTGATATTTCTCGTCGAACCGCGCCCGCGGCACGCACCACCGCTCACCCAGGCTCCCGGTGAGGATGGCATCGCCCCGCTCCGCGTGCACCGCACCTTCGGGAGTGCGCACCTCGGTGGCGGCCGTTGCAAACTCAGCGCGAACCTCGCGCGCACGCTTGCGCGCGCGCACCCGTCCGGGAAGCGCAAGAATCCGGGCTGAGAAGCCCGGCTGGCCGGTCGAGCGAAAGAGGGGAGCAGCCGACCGGCTCACCCGCCGGCTCCGCTCCGTGGTGCGGAAAAGATGGCGGGGAGCGCCCGTGCGTTCGAGCCCAGGGTGGTTGTCATTGTGTTCTGGTCAAGGACCTCGAGGCTCGGAGAGGGCGATACTATCGGTGCGATGCGTGCGGCGTCCAGACGCGGCCCGCGCGATCAGGGGTTGAGCGGGGTCGTGGACTCGACCGCCGTTCCTGTCCCACGTCGCGAGCGGCGTCGATCGAGGAACGCATAGATCAGACCCGAGATCAGCACCGGGCCCAGGGTTGCCAGCAGCTCCGTGCGCGAGAGGCTTGCGAACAGGAAGCCGACCAGTGCGGCGGCGGCGACCGGCACGAGGACGCCGCCGGGCACGATGAAGGGCGTACCACATTGCTCGATGCGAAGAGCGCGTAATCGCAAGACGCCGAGACAGCAGACCGCGTAGACGACGAGGACCGTCGAGCTGGTGAACAAGGCCAGGGCGCGAAACGATCCGCTGACGGCGAGCAGCGCGCACAGTGCCGCGTGCACGCCCACGGCGACGTGAGGTGTGCGGAATCGCGGGTGCACGGCGGCGAGCGATCGCGGCAGCTGGGCACGCTCGGCTAGCGCGAAAAGCGCGCGCGGCGAGCACAGCAAGTCCGCGACCAGATAGCCGAGCGTCGACAGAATGATGCAGGCGATCATGAGCCGCGCTCCCCAGGGCCCGAGGAGGCTGGAAGCGACCTCCACCAGCGGAGCCGAGGAGTGCGGCAGCGCGACGCCCAGCACGCCCTGCGAGACGACCTGTATGCCGATGTAGAGCGCCGCGATCAGTGTGCAGGCGAACAGGATCGCGCGCGGTACCGTGCGCGCGGGGTCGCGAGCCTCACCGCTCGTGGTCAGACCGCTCTCGACGCCGCAGAATGCGAAGAACAGCAGCACCGCGGCCTCGCCGAGCGACTGGGTGCTCGGGACGGCGGTCCAGTGCAGGTTCGCCGGATGCAGCGCGAACAGCCCCACGACCACGATGACGAGGAGTGGCGCGAGCTTGGCGGCTGCAAACACGCTCGAGGCGCGTGCGCCCTGGCGCGCGCCACGAACATTGAGAACCGCAAGGGCGAGATACACGGCGAGCAACAGCCCGACGCGCGCGCCTGGAGCTGCGGTCGACGGCCACTGAGCCGCCAGGGTGTCGACCCAGAGATTGGCCACCGCGGCGCTGCCGGCAATGTTCGTGATCCAGCTCATCGTGCCGACGATGCCGGCCATCACCGGCCCGAAGGCGGCGCTGGCGTATGCATAGGTGCCGCCCGCCGCGCAGACCCGGCTGCCGCACTCGGCGAGACACAGCCCGACCAGGCCGATGAGCACGGTGCAGATGAGGTAGCCGAGCACCGCCGCGGGACCGAGCAGCGCCGCGATCGGCGCGGGCAAACCGAAAATGCCCGCACCGACGATGCAGTTGAACGATGCAAAGCCGATCGCGCCCACACCGAGCACCCGCGGCGGAGAGACGGGCAATTCAGCGCCTCGGCGCGGGGACGACCGCGAGAGAGCGATGACCTGCCGCATCGAGGGCGCGCACCGCGAAGACGACATTGTCCTTGCTCACGGGGAGGGTGACGCGGGTGCCCTGCACCCATTGCGCATGCTCCCAATCGGGCGCGGCCGTGGCGCGCCACAGGACCTCGTAGCCGCCCGCGCCGGGCGATGCCTGCCACTCGAGCGTCGAGTCGTTCTCGAGCTGTTTCGTCAACAGCATGACCTCACCCGGCGGGGCGGGCGCGGAGGCGAGCGATGCGAGCACGAGCGCATTGAGGCGCGCCACACGCGCGACGTATCCGGTGTCGACGAACTTGAGGAGATCGCCATATTCGACGCCGTCCTCGGTGCGCGGCGTCTGGTGCTGGTGAGCGAAATTCTCGCGGAACTCCGTCAGGCGAACCGCCGCAAAGCCCTCCTCGTTGAATGAGGCGTGGTCCCCTCCGCGCAGGTATCGATCCTGGCGAAAGATGAGGAGCGGCTTGATCGGCAGTCGATAGGTGGCCGCCACGGCGGCGACATAGCGGGCGAGCTCACGCGAGGCCGAATCGCTCTCCAGCCCCTGGGCACGGATGCGTCGCACATCGCCCGCCGAGAGCGTCGCCGGTATACCCTCGGAGAACACGCGCACGATATTTGCATCCTGCCCGGCGCTTCGATCGCCGCCGACGATGTCATTGTTCAGGACCGCCTCGAGGGCGAGGTGCTGCTCGAGCGCGCCGTGCGCGAAATGGGCGCTCCCATACAGGCCCTGCTCCTCACCCGCGACGGCGAGGAAGATGATCGTGGCGGGGAAGCGCAAGCGGCTCAGGACGCGCGCGCACTCGAGGCTCACTGCAACGCCGCTGGCATCGTCGTTCGCCCCGGGCGCCTCGTGAGTGGTGTCCTCATTGACGCTGTTGCGCGAATCGTAGTGCCCGGTGACCAGCACGATGCGCTGCGCGGCGCCCGGGTCGGTGCCGCGGAGCACCGCGTAGACATTGGTGATCACGGTCGGCTGCGCGATGCGCTCACCCGCGGTCTGCGTGAAGCGGTCGGTCTTGACCTCCAGGCACCCGCCGCAGTCTTTCGAGTAGCGCTCGAGCTGCGCCAGGATCCAGTCGCGAGCCGCGCCCACCCCGCGGTGCGCCGCCAGCGCCCGTGCGTCTTGCGCCGAGAGGGTCGAGCGCGTGCCGAAGCTCACGAGGCTCTCGATATGACGCTCGACCGTGGTCGGGGTGATCGTCTCCACCGCGTGCTCGAGGCGCGGGTCGGGCAGATCCGCGGGCGCGCTGGAGGGGCTGCTCGTCCCTTGCGCGTGGACGGCAGCCGAGCTCGCCAGCATCAGCCAGCACCCGTGCGCCGCCAGGCTCCGCCGCGCGCGCTCATGAGTCACATCGATTTCCCCCGTCAGAGTCCTGCTAGCATACCGCTTTCGCTCGACGCGCGAGCTCATGCAACCCAGCGCCCATCCTGCATTGATACCGACGCTCGAGACCGAGAGGCTGCGTCTGCGCGGTCATACCCTCGCCGATGTCGAGGCCTCGGTTGCGATGTGGGCGGATCCTGCGGTGACGCGCTTCATCGGCGGGGTGCCCGCGACCGAGCAGCAAACCTGGGCACGGGTGCTCGGCTATCTCGGATCCTGGTGCCTCATGGGGTTTGGTTACTGGATGCTCGAGGAGAGGGTGACCGGTCGATTCGCGGGTGAGATCGGTTTCGCGGAGTTCCGGCGCGAAACCGAGCCTCCAACCCGAGGGTACCCGGAGGCCGGCTGGGTGCTGGCGAGAGCGCTGCAGGGCCGGGGATTTGCGCACGAGGCGCTGCGTGCCGTGCTCGCCTGGGGCGATGGGCACCTGCGGCATAGCCGCACGGTGTGCATCATCAATCCCGAGCACACGCGCTCTCTCAAGCTCGCGGAGCGCTGCGGCTACCGGCCGTGCGGTCAGGCTCTTTATCACGGCGAGCACCTGACGCTCTTGAGCCGCCCGCGCGCGCCGGCCCTCGCGGAGCTTGGCGGGCCGGAGCGCCCGATCGCCTGAGCTACGGCTTGAGCTCGATCAGGATCGACTCGACGTCATCGAGCGCCTCGTCCGCGTGCGTGATCGGCGGACGCAGCTGCGCATCGCCCGTTTTCAGCTCGCCAATCCGGGTGGAGCCGTCGGGAAACGTGTACTTCACCCGGCCCCCTTTGACGACGTAGACCACTGAGGCAGGATGCGAGTGCATGGGGGTCTTATCGCCCCGATGGGGCGCATAGCGCAGCACACGCACCTTCGCATCCTCGGCGAGCACCGTGAGATGCTTGACTCCGAAGGACATGGGGTCCTGCGCGAGCAGGGTCGTCGAGAGCACCAGCATGCTCGCCGCCGCAATCCAGCGCATTCGCTTCATCGTCGCAACCTCCGGGTGGGCCATTGTTCAGCGCCGCGCGAGAAAGTCCTCGATCCCGCTCGCCGCATCGTCTTCCAGCAGATTGCGCGCCATGACCTCGCTCGCCTGCGCGTACGCCTGAGCGAGATCGAGCCCCTGCTGGCGGTAAAAGAGCGCCTTGCCGTGACGCAGGGCGGCGCTGCTCTTGCCGGCGATCTCCGCGGCTTTGCGCAGCACCGCGTCATCGAGCTCCGCCTCCGGCACCACCTCGTTGATCAGTCCGAACTCGCGGGCGGTCGGCGCGTCGATGAAGCGGCCGGTGACGAGCAGCTCGAACGCGCGCTTGGTGGAGACGTTGCGCGACAGGGCCACGGCAGGCGTTGAGCAGAACAAACCGACATTGATCCCCGACACCGCGAACTTTGCGGTATCGGCGGCGATCGCCAGGTCACAGGTGCCGACCAGCTGGCAGCCGGCCGCGGTCGCAATGCCCTGAACGCGCGCGATCACCGGTACCGGCAATGCACGGATACGCTGCATCACGCGGCCGCAGAGATCGAAGAGCGCGCGCGCCGCCTGCGCGGTGCGCAGCGCTCGCATCTCGGTGAGATCGTGGCCGGCGCAGAAGGCGCGGCCGGCGCCCGCGAGGATCAGGCAGCGCAGGCTCTCCTCCGCCTGCAAAGTCTCGAGCGTCCGGTCGAGCTCGAGCAGCAGCGCGTGGGAGAGCGCGTTCAGCTGTTGCGGCCGGTTGAGACGCAGCGTGAGAATGCCGCCGCGACGCTCGCTCTCGAGTGCCTGATCCGTGCTCATTGCAGATCTCGCGGGATGTCCTCGCGCCACGTGCGTGTGCGCACGACCGCGCCATCGCGCAGCAGCTCGCGCGTGAAGGCGTAGTGAAACGTCGAGGCATCGCTCGTGAGCGAGAGATGACCTCGATAGGTGAGCACACGGTCCTTGAGGTGCTCGACGCTCTCGCCTTCGCCCTGCGCGGAGGCGAGCTCGGGGTGCGCATCCTCGAGGTGGTAGACGATCTGCTCGCTGTGCTCGAACGAGCCCCACGGAAAGCGCATCCCCGAGGTGCCCCTCCAGGTGACGGTGCTCACTCCGTGCGTCTCGTCGCGCTCGATCTTCCAGGCGCCGGGCCAGGCATAGTCGCCGCCCGGCTCCGTGATGCCGGGCGGTGTCTCGATCGGCTCGAGCGCGGGCAGGGCCGGGGCGGCCGCGCCGTGCGGAGGTACGGTGGGGAGCGTCAGCGTCGAGCCGTCCTCGCCGCCGAGGCGCAGTGTCGTGGTCATTGCATGAGGCGTAGGCCAGAGCATCGGCCAGAGCGCGTTCGAGACCGCGATGCGGATGCGATGACCGCGTGGAAAGACCCAGCTCGAGAGGCGCATGGGAATCTCGAGAACGTACTCCTCGCCCGGCACCAGCGGCTCGGGATGCTCGCGCGAGCGCCGCTGCGCGCCATTGATGCCCCCGCCGGTGATTGCGGTCACCGCTCCGTCGGGCGCGACGTCCTCGAGCCGCGCGATCCAGTCGGCGAGCGGCGCGTCGGCCGCGGCCTTGAGGCTCACGTGCGCGGCGCCGAGGATCGCCAGATCCGCCTCGAGCGGTGCGCTCTCGTAGGTGAGCGCAAAGGCATCGGCGGGCCGCTGATCGGCGAGCAGCTCCCCCCACCAGAAACCCGCCTCGGTGCCGGCCGATGGAACATCGCGCAGCCGCTCGACGGCCGCGGGGCCCGCCGTGCGCGCGAGCACATGACCGGCACCCAGGTGCCACGTCACAGGCGCGAGCCCTGCGGGCGGCCAGCTCTCCATGCGCCATTCACCGGGCACCTGTTGCGGCTCGGCGCCCGGCGGGTGCGCATGCTGCTCGAAGACGGTGAGGCGCGGGTCGTGCTCGACGCCATTGTCGATGCCCTTCAGCCAGTGATCGAACCAGCGCACAGCCTGCGCGCGCCATTCCACGCGCGGGCCGTAGATGCTGGTGTTCGGATAGTCGTGGTTCCACGGGCCGAGCCACGCCTCGACCGGCGCCGGCACGCGCTCGAGCATGCGCGCAATGCTGTCGCGATACCCGTCTTGAAAACCGCCGATGAGGAAGCACGGGATGTGAATGTCCTCCAGGCGGCGCACGGGCGCCTGCCAGAAGGTCCCGTCGCGCTGGTGCCGGAAGTAATCGAGCGACCAGGGCGGGGAGTCCATGCGGGCGGCGAGCGTCGCCTCATCGAGCGGAAAGTCGGGCCCGCGGCTGCGACCCTGGTCGAGGTCCATCGCCACCTCGAACTCATCGACATGGAAAATTCCGTCGATGTAGTGCACATCCTCGGTAAACAGCGCCTCGGTGCCGTCCACGGCGAGGATCGCCTTGAGCGCCGGCGGCCCGCGCATCGCCATCTGAATGGAGTTGAATGCGCCCCAGGAAATCCCGAACATGCCGACCTTGCCGTTCGACCAGAGCTGGCGCGCGAGCCAGGCGATCACCGCGTCACCGTCGCGTTGCTCCTGAGCAGAGTATTCGCGCGAGGTGGGCGACCCGCCGCTCGCACCGAAGCCGCGGATGTCGACGCGCGCCCCGACGTAGCCGTGGCGCGCGAGATAGGCGTGGTTGGCGTAATCGGTGACGCTCGTGTCATCGTCTTTGCGGTAAGGCAGATACTCGAGCAAGGCCGGGACACGCTCGCCGGCGCGCAGGTCCGCGGGCATGTACAGCGTCGCCGCGAGGCGCACCCCATCGGGCATGGGAATCGAGGTCTTGACCAGCCGCACGCCGCGGTCCGCGCCCTGCGCGATGCTCGCGAGGAGTGGGAGGCTCGCAAGCAGGGCGAGCAGCCCGAGCTCTCGAGCGATCCGGGTCTGCGTCACGACGCTCGCGCTCCGCTCAACCAGGCTGCCAGGTGCTCGGATCGACCTCGAGCGGCAGGGGGTTGCCGTCGCTGCGCAGCTTGTGAAGCAGATCGGAGTCGATCGCGCGCCGTGCGGCGGCGAGGTCGATGCCGTACAGGCGCGCCGAGTTTTCCCCGAGGATTTGCCGCTTCACGGCCGGGGTGAGCTGCGGATATCCCTTCGACTCGACGAGCTCCTGCGGAAACTGGAAGGCCATGAACGCCCGGATCTGCCAGTGAGGCGGCCCCGCCACCGGCGTATCGGTTCCCCACAACACATGATCGGTGCCGAGTCCCGAGAGCACGGTGCCGAGCATCTGCGCATAGCGCGGTGGGTCGCGAAACATGAGCGGCGCGAGCCCCCCCATCTCCGCATAGATGTTCTTCACCTTCGCGCGCCGTGCATGCTCGGCGAGCTCCGCCTCGAACGGGAAGGAGCAGTGGAAGGCGATGAAATTGAGATCGGGAAAATCCGCGGCGGCGCGCGCCAGGTCATCGGTGTGGCAGTACTCCTCCAGGAACAGTCCCGGCAGCCCCTTGTGCACGCAGATGTTCCTGACCTTGTGCTTGCGCAGCACCTCGTAGAGAGGATAGGTGTTCTTCTCGTCGTCCATGCGCCAGCCCGTGGTCACGGGGCCCGGCGGGTAAAGCTTGAGGCCATCGATCTTCAGCTGCTCGCACTGATAGGTGAGCGAGTCGACCGCGCTTTGTCCGTCGGGCGGATCGACCACGCCGAGCACGCGGATGCGCGCTGGAGCCATGCTGCGGATGAAGGCCGCCTCGCGCGGCGGAAACAGATCGACCCCATCGAAGGCGCCGCGCATACCGAAGCTGTTGAGGAATGCGATGTCGGTCTCGCTGTGCAGAAACAGGTCCTCGATGAACATCATGCGGCCCATGTCCGCGATCGGCACCGGCTTGCCGATCACCTTCGCGCGGCTCCCCGCAAGGGCCTTGAGAAAGTGCTCGCCGCTCGGCGTCATGCTGCGCAAGCCCCCTTCGCGCCACCAGACGTGCGTCTGCGCATCGATCACGAAGGGCGCCGCCCCCGAGGGGTCGCGATCGGCGATCTTCTCGAGCGCCGTCTCGCTCACGAAGGGAGCGGCGCGCGCCCGCTCGGCCAGGGTCAACGGCGGCAGCAGCATCCAGGCCGCCGCGCCGGCGAGCAGCTCGCGGCGGCTCATGGGCGTCGTGGTGTCGGGTTGCGCGGCGGTCTTTGGATCTGCGGGCTTTTGCATGTGAGCGGTGCCTCCGGCGCAAAGAGCTCGATCGGTCCGAAGCGTACCACTCGCGGCCCCCGCGCCGCCAATCAGGTCGAAGCTCGCACCGCAATCGCGGCCGCGAGTCCGCCTCTGTATCATCCGCGGGCTGAACGCTCGATAAAAAGCGCCGCGCGTGCCGGTGCGAACGAGGCAACGAATGGATCGGATCGCGGGTGATCGAGGCACATCGCCGCTGCGCTGGCTCGCGCTCGGGCTCGCCGCGGCCGCCATCTTCTCGAGCTACTACGAATCCGACGCCATCGGCCCGATCGCCGACATGCTCTACCGGCAGCGCGGGCTCACGCAGTTCCAGATCGGCGATCTGACGGCGGTCATCAGTCTGCCCAATATCCTGCTCGCGCTCATCAACGGCCTGCTGATCGATCGGTTCGGCGCGGCCCGCGTCACCTTGTGGGCTGCGCTGATCGGCTTTGGCGGAGCGGTGCTGACGGCGATCGGCGAGCCTTACGGCCTCATGTGGCTCGGCCGCTTCATCTTCGGCATGAGCGAGGGAGCCATCTTCATCTCGCTCGTGGCCGGGCTCGCGCAGTGGTTCTCGCCGCGGCAGATCTCGCTTGCGGCGGCTTTGTTTCTGAGCTTCGCCCGCATCGGCTCCTACTCGCTCGACAAATCCCCGCGCTGGGCGCACGCGCTCTATGAGGGCGGCTGGCAGCCGCCGCTCTGGCTCGGCGCCGCGATCACGGCTCTCGGACTGCTCGCGGCCATCGTCTATCGCATCATCGATGAGCGCCGACCCGCGGCCGCGCCGGCGGCCGTCGTCGAGCGCTTGCGCGGGTCGGATCTGCTCAAGTTTGATCTGTCCTACTGGTACATCCTCGGTCTGCACGTCCTGTATGCCGCCGTGTTCTTCCCGTTCCGCCAGACCTACGCCATCGAGTATCTGCAGCACGTCAAGGGCCTCACGCTGCAGCAGGCGGGCGACGTGAACTCGGGCGTGTTTGCGGCCGCGATCTTCGCGACCTCCTTCTTCGGCCTGCTCGCCGATCGGGTCGGGCACCGTGCGCTCATGCTGACGGTCGGAACGCTGCTCCTGCCCATCACCTTCGTGGTGCTCGGCCTCACCGACCTGAGTCCGTGGATCTCGACGGTGCTGATGGGCGTGAGCTTCGCGCTCGTTCCGGCAATCATCTGGCCGGCGACCACGTTCATCGTCGAGCCGCGCCGCCTCGGCACGGCGCTCGGCCTGATCACCCTTTTGCAGAACGTCGGTCTCTGGAGCTCGAATCGTTGTGCGGGATGGCTCGCCGATCGAGCCCATGCGGGGCCGCAAAACCCGGCCGGTTACAGCACCATGCTCTGGTACTTCGGCCTGCTGAGTCTCGTTGCGCTCGGCTGCGTGGTGCTTCTGTGGCTGCGCGAAAGCGGTCCTCGCGGCCACGGCCTCGAGCTTGCGCGGGGCACCGTGGGAGCGCCGGCGTGAGGGCCGCGGGACGAGGCGGCTCGCAGCGCTATGACCTCGCCCGCCTGCTGTCCGGTCGCTTCGATGTCGTGATCTTCGCTCAGACCGGACCGTCCCGGTAACGCTCGAGCGCATCACCGAGTGCTTGCCGCAGCGGCTCGAGCCAGGGCTCATAGTGACGCCATTGCTCGAGTCCCTCGCGAAAGATCGGCTGGCGCACCTGCTCGGAGCTTGCGGTGCGCACGCTGCGCTCGGTACGGTAGAACTCGAGGCACTGCGGCTCGAACTCGAGCTCGCAGTACTCGAGGATCCGGCGCACGTTGGATTCCAGATCGTCCACCACGTCCTCGTGATGGACGCGCAGCACCCGCCCTGGCAGCACCCGATCCCAATGCGCCATGAGCTCGAGATAGGTGCGGTAGTAGCGCGCGATGTCCTCGATGCTGTAGGTGAACTCCTGGCCCTGGGCAAATAGCTGCTTCAGGTTGCCGAAGCAGCAAGCCATCGGCTCGCGGCGGGCGTCGATGATGCGCGCGTTCGGCAATATCAGGTGAATCAGCCCGAGGTGGCGGAAGTTGTTCGGCATCTTGTCGATGAAGCGTGGCGTGCCGAGCGTTCGATAGACACGCGTCTCGGCGAGGTAGCGCTCGCCGAGCTGGCTGAAGCGCTCGGGCTCGAGATCGGCCAGCACGGCGGGGTATTTCGGGCTGGCGAGGTCCGGCTCGCGTCCCTGCAGCTCGAGCACCATGCGCGGGATCTCGGCGAGCTCGTGCGTACCCTCGACCTTCGAGTGCGAGGCGAGGATCTGCTCGATGAGCGTCGAGCCGGAGCGCGGCAGTCCCAGGATGAAGATCGGATCCCGCCCAGCGTCGCCGACCCCCCTTCGCGCGCCGAAGAACTCCGCCGTGCACACGGCGATCTGGTTGCGGGTATTGTTCTCGATGATCTCCGGCCTGTAGCGGCTCTCCGCGCGCTTCAGGGCATTGCCGCGCTCGTAGTAGCGCCACGACTCCGCGTACTCTCCGCGATCCTCGTACGCCTTCCCAAGCGCGAAGCAGAGGTGATAGCGGTTCACCGGGAGAATGCTCGCCGAGGCCTCCTGCGTGCGCATCGCTCCGATCTCGCTGTCGAGGAAGCGGTAGGTCTTGAGATTCGCGAGACTCCAGTACGCGTCCCCATAATCCGGCTGCGCAAGGGCCGCGCTTCGATAGGCCTCGATCGCCTCCTCGCGACGGCCCAGGGTCTTGAGCGAGTGCGCGACCGAGAGGTGCAGATCCGCCGCTTTCGGTGCACCTGCGAGCAGATCCCGGTACAGGGTGAGGGCATGCTCGTGCTCGCCGAGCCCGACGCAGGCGGTGGCATAGAGCACGCGAAGCTGGCGATTGTCGGGCTCCAGCGCAATGAGCGAATCGAGCTCCTTGCGAGCCTGCGCATATTTGTGCCGGTCGATGAGCACTTGCGCGTAATCGTGGCGCGCCGCGCGGTACTCGGGCGCGATCTTGAGGGCGGCCTCGAGCAACAGCTCGGCATCGTCAAACACTTCGCGGGCCATGCCGATCTTCGCGAGCAGCCGCATCGCATCGACCTGGTCGCCGTGCTTGAGCAGGTAAGCGCGCGTGATGTTCTCGGCGGGCGTCAGCTCGCCATCCGAGTAATGGCCGGTCGCCAGTACGATCTCGGGCGGAATCCGCTTGAGCGTCGCGACGTGCGCTGCTGCGGTCGAGGCATTGTGCTCGTCGCCCACCAGCCGATAGAGGCCCTCGAGCATGCTCCAACTCGCGGGCAGTGCCGGGTTGATGTTGACCGCACGCAGGAACGCCTCGATCGCCCGCGGCGCATCGCGCAGCGCGACGTAACAATACCCGAGCTCCTGATACAGGCGGCTGAACTTCGGATGAAGCCGCTCGAGTCGCTCGAGCGTCGCGAGCGCCTCCTCGGTCCGCCTCAGGTACCGCAGCGCCATGGCCAGCAGATAGAGCACGTCCCGGTTCTCGGGCACCTCGCGCTCGAGCGCCTGCGCGCCTGCCAACGCGTCCGCGTAGCGTGCGCTCTTCATCAGGCTCTGTACTCTCTTCACCTCCCGCTCGATGGGTGAGATCGGCGGAGCGGCAACGTCCAGGGCGCTCGTCGAGGCCATCGAGAAACTCGGGGTAGGCGGGCGATGGTGCCTGCCGGCCGATTCTAATCGAGTGCTGCGAGGAGAACGAGGCCGGAACCGGCGCCGGCCGCAGCCGATCAGCGGCTCGATGAGCGCCCGCTCGCGCGCCAATCCGCAATGAAACGCTGCCGATCGCTCGCGCTGTCGATCTCCCCGGCGAGACTCTGCAGGAGAGCCTCCCGGTCCTGCACCCGGGCTGCCGTGCGGCGAACGAGCGCACGGGCGATGGGGCCCAGATGATATGCAAGCGCGCGCTCGAGTCTGCGCAACTCTTCCTCGCCGAGCGCGACTCCGGCTGCAGGCGCGGCCGGGGTGGAGAGCGGCAGGGTCGCCGTCGGGCCCAAGGTGGCAGCCGGATTGCCCATGTCCGGCACGGTGGCGGCCGATACGCCGCCGGCGCGCACGCGCCGGCTCGAGCTCAGCATGGAGCAGAGCCTCGCGTAGTGCGGCTCCAGGGGCGGCGGGAATGCATCGAGCCAGTGCTGTGCGCTCAGGAAATACTCGAGACTTTTCGACGGGGTGACGCTCTCGATGCGAAACGGCAGGATCGGCACCTGCTTGTGCACGGCGCGCTCGACCTCACGGCGCACCTGCGGCGATTCGTTGCTGTGCGACGAGAAGACCAGCACCATGATCCATGCGGCGGCGATCGCATCGATGATCTCGGCCGCCCACTCCGCGGAAGGAGCGATGTCGCGAGGCGCGATCCAGGCATCGATGCCGTGCGCTTCGATGCGCGACACGAGCTCGAAGGCGCAGTCACGGTCGGGCTGGGAGTAGCTGACGAATACGTGCTCCATCCCTCAGGGCTCCGCCATCTTCAGAGCGCGCTCGAGGCTGATGCGCATCCGCTCGAATGCGCGCGCGAGCGCCGTGAGCTCCGGGCTGCCGCCCCGCGGGAAGCTCTCGCTCGGCGAGCCGCCGAGGCTGATCTCATCGGCGAGCACGGCCATGCGCCGCACCGGCCTGACCACGAGCACATAGAGCAGGATGTTCACCACGACGACCACCGCCCCCAGCGTCACGCCGATCGACAGCATGATGCGGCTGAACACGCCGTTCGCCTCGGAGAGCGCGCCCGCGAAGGGGATGGAGACGATCTGCGCGCCGATGACCTCGTGCGCCTGCCAGCCGAAACCGTTGTTGCTGCCATAGCGGGCGATCAAGGTTGCGGGCGCCGTCGCGGGAAGACTGTGGCAGGACAGGCACGCGCGTTCGGCGCGTATCGGGCGGGCCAGATAGAGCGATTCGCCGAGCGGCGTATCGCGGGTGCCGACGATCTCCTGGCTCCTGGCATCGCTCCTGAAACGCTGAATGAGGTCGGCCTCCCAGTCCATCGCGCGATCGCGCGGATTGGTGGGGTTGAGAGTCGCCTCCTTGTAGGTATAGTCCGGATGGTGCTCGCGCAGCCTCATGAAGTTCTGGGTCGCGGCGTAGAAGGGAACGCTCTGAGGAACGAATCGCGTCTTCATCTCTTCACTGAGCAGAGGCACGATCTCTTCATCCGTATACGCGCGGTTCGCGAGCGCGCTGTCCATCATGAGTCCCGCTTCGCGAAGCGCGTCGTGCCGCGCATTGGCCTGCAGCTGCGTCTTGCATGCATAGCCCAGGGCGAGAGCGGCGAGGCCGAGCGTGGCGAGCAGCGCGATGTTGATCCGCAGCAGGAGATTCAGGCGCATTCTTGCGCGTACGGTAGCAGATGCGTCGCATAGACGCAGATCGTCTGAGGGAGAACGGGGTCATGAACCATCCGATGTTCGAGCTATTTCGACCGCAGGAGCTCGAGGCGCGTCGGCCCGCCGACCAGCGCTATCTCGAGTTCCTGCGCGTCAACTCGATGAGCGCAGGACTCTACGTGTTGCCCGCGGGCAGCGAGGACCAGCAGCTGCCGCACCGCGAGGACGAGCTCTACGTCGTGCTCGAGGGCCGTGCGCGCTTTAGCGCTGGCGGCGAGGAACGCGCGCTGACGGGGGGTGAGATTCTCTTTGTCGCTGCGAGCGTGCAGCATCGGTTCCACGACATCGAGCGGGACCTCAAGGTGCTGGTCGTGTTCGCGCCGCCCGAGTCGGGCTGAGTCTCGCGATCAGTCAGCGCGTCCCCGCGTTCGTCTCGGGGGGCGGCAGCGTGACCATCGCCAGAGACCGGTCACCGAGCACCGCGCCTTCGCCCGGATCGCTCAGGACGACATAGAAGCTGCGCGGCTGGCGCCTGCTCGCGCCCGGCGCGAGCGGAATCGTGAGCCGCAGCGAGCTCTCCCCATCGGCGAAATGCTCGACGTGGGGCGCTACGGGAGTGAAGTCCTCGCCCGGCCTCGCGGTGCCCGATTCCGTCCACCACGAGAAACTCGATTCTCCATGGGCGCTGCCGCTTCGCCTGACGAGAACGAGCGCGGCAGGCTCGGAGGGCGGTACATCGATGGTCGAGGCGGCAAATTCGATGCGCGCAGGGGCCTGCGCAACGGCGTGAGGCTTCGGTGCCGCCGGGGTGTGCGGGGCGGCAAGCGGTGTCGCCGGCGTGTGCTCCGCAAGCGATGCGGGCGGAGCGGACGGGCTCGCCTCGGTGGGTGCACTCGGGGCAGGGGCCATCGCCGGTGGAGCGAAGGCGGGCGGGGAGGGCGCGCTCTCGGCGACCCGGGGTGGCGGGACCGGTTCCGGTTTCACCCATCGCGCGATGCGCGCCTTCGCATCTCTCGTCCAGTCGCTCGATTGGCGCGCGAGGTCGGCCAGAGCTCCCACGACGGGCTCGGCCGCACCGCGCAGCAGCGCGGGGTTGGAGAGCAACGAGCCGACGCCTGCGCCGAGTGCCAGCAGGAAAATGACCAGCGCAATGGTCGAGGCCGAGCTGCGCGGCCTCACCGGCGGCACCCGCAGCAGGGCAATCAGCGGCGGGAGATGGTTGACGGCATCGCGAAAATCGAAAGCCTTGAGCCACTCGCCGAGGTCCTCGGGCCGATGCTCCCGCTCGAAGGCGAGTGCGCTGCGCAGAGCCAGCCAGGCCTGCGCCGACAGGCCGCGCGGACGACGTGGCCGGGCACGCTGCGTACGCGCCTCGAGGGCGCTGCGCTCCCCGTAGGCATGATGGCCCGTGAGGAGCAGATAGAGGATGCAGGCAAAGGAGTACACATCATCACGCGCGTCGGCGGCCTCGCCCTCGAGCACCTGACCGCTCGCGTAGCGTGGCGTCGCGACGCCTGGCTCCGCCGGCGACAGACGGGCGCCGGCGAAGTCGAGCACGCGCACCTCACCCTCATCGGTCAGGAACACGTTTCCAGGGTTGAGGTCACCATGCACGACGCCGCGGCTGTGGGCATATGCCAACGCACCGCCGACATCCCGTACGATCGAGAGCGCATGCGCACGTTCGAGAGGCACCTCCCGGCGTGCAGCGAGCACGCGGCTCACGGAGAGCCCGCTCAGAAATTCCATCGTGAAGAACGCGCGGTCGCCGTCGCGATCGTACTCGTATGCCCGGACGATGCTCGGGTGCGAAAGAGCTTGCAGGTTCTGGAATTCCCGTCGCAGCCCGGCCAGCAGCTCGGGTCGCTCACAGACGCTCGGGTTCAGCACTTTCACGGCCACGCGGCGGTCCGCGTTCGGCAAATCGAGCTTGAACTGATCGACCGCCTGGAAGACGGTGCCCATGCCGCCTCGACCGATGATGTCTTGCAGCAGGTAGCGGCCGCGCAGGACATCTCCGACCTTGACCTGCAGAGCAGCGCCTTCACCCGCCGGGCGCGGCCGACCGACGCTTGGGGCGCGCGGGACGCTCGTATCGCTCGCGCTCCGCTCGGGTACCGGCGAAGAGGGGATCGGTGCGGGGATTGCGTCGACGGATGGCTGGGCGGCGCGGGCCTGCTCCGCGGCCAGCAGCGCGACCACACGCAGAGGCGGGCTCGAGCGCATGCTGGGATCGGCGATCGGCTCGGTCGCCCGGACGCGTTCGCTCGGCGCGGGCGTCGACTCTTTCGGCGTGCGATCGGCGGGCCTCGCGGGGGCCGACGTGGGCACACGGGTCGGTGCCGGGGCTGCGTCCGCCGAGTGAGTGGGCTCGGGCGGTGACGGCGGGGCGGCCGGCGGTGCAACCCGCGGCGGAACCGGCGGGGCGACCGGCGAGGCGACCTTGGGGCCGGGCACCGGTACTGCGGGTGGGGCGCGGGGTGCGGGAGCAGGCGCTTTCGCAGAGGCCGGGCTTGGCTCCCGCGGTGGCGCGCGTGGGTTGGAGGGCTCTACCGCAGCGGGGCGCTCGGGCGCCGGCGCACGGACCGGGGCTGCGGCGGGTGCGGGAGCGGGTGCAGTGACTGCAACGGCGGCCGGCGGGGGTGCCGGCGCGGCGGCTGGGACCGCGGTCGCCGCGGGAGCAGGCGGGACGACTGGAACCGCGACCGGCGCCGGAGCAGGCGGGGCGGAAGGAACCGCGACGCGCGCGGGAGGCGCGGCCTCAACGGGCGCTGGGACCCGGGGGGCCGCAGCTTCGGCAGCCGCAGGTGCGGCGGCGGGTGCAGCGCCCGGACCGGCAGCCGCCCCCGGTCTTGCGACGGTCGGCGCGCGCGGTGGAATCGGAACGCTGATGTCGATGTCGAGCGCAGGTCCCAGCAGCTCGTGCTGGAGGAGCGATTTCAGAGAGTTGAAAAGCGGCTGGGAAATCTTGCCCAGTCGGTAGTACTGATCGAGCATCGAGAGCAGGTCCCAGCCCGCGTCGGGCGAGCGCCGCACGAGCTCGGGCATCGCCTTGATGAAGGCGGCCTCATCACAGGAGCCGCTCGCGAGCGCCTCGAGCCAATCGCGCGCAACATGCAGATCCTCATGAGCGCTCAGTGGGGTTTCTATCGTTTCCGCCATGTCGAAGTGATCTGCTCGACGAGCCTGTGTGCGGGGTGGGTCACGCAGGGGTACCTGGCGCAGGGTGGCCTATTTGGGCTCTTCGAGCGGGTAGGTTCGCGGTGCATCCGCAGCTGACGGCGGGGGTGCGGACTGTGCGGGTGGTGGCGCAGTCGCCGCGGCGGGAGCAGCCGCAGCGGGCGCCGCCCGCACCGCTCCATGCGCGGAGCTGGCGAGTCGGGCGAGGAAACGCTGACCGGCCTCCGGCGGCGGCGATGATCGGCCCGAAATGATGTCCGTCGCCGTGATGCCCTGCTGGTGATAAAGAGAGGCATTGGCGGAGCGGTCGATGGCGAGCACGCTGCCCTCAAGTGCAATGCCGCCGAACAGTCCCCGGGTGCGTGCATACGAGTAAATTTCGGCATTGAATGTCGGATCCGTGCTCACCGAGCCCTGCCGACCCACGGGGCCCGCAGCGACGGAAGCATCGGCGCCCAACGTGAACTTGCCGCCACTCACACCCTCGACACCGCGCTGGGTGGTGAATACCAGGATGATGTCGGCGGACTGCACACCCGCCTGCAGACCCCAACTACCACCCGTCAAGGCCACGCACACCGGGTTGCTCCAGGGAGCGTTCAGGTCCCTGCGCACGGACATGACGCCGTTGCCGTGACGCCCTCCAAAGATGAAGGCGAGGTTGGTCACGTCCGGAATCACGGCGATCCCATACGCATGCGCGAGCAATGCGTCCGGAATGCGCTGATCCGGCATGCCCTGTACCTCTTCGAGCACTTCGGTGGCCGTGAGCAGCCGTCCTTCCTCGCGGGCGGCGCCGGCTCGTGCAGCACTTACAAGGATCTGCGCCAATGCGAGCGGCGCGAGCAGAAGCAGAGCCGTTCCGAGCTTGTATCGTTTGGACATGTAGACTCCCTTTATAGAGCAGATTGCGCATTGTTGCGAAGCGACCCCGGGAATGCCCCTTAGTTCCGCTCGCACTGCGCTCATGTCGCAAGCTTAACGCTTGGCGGAATCCGCGAGAACCTGCGCCGCATCGGCGTCGCGATGATGCGTGCGGTAATACTGCGCGAGCCGCACGCCCGCATCGCGAGCGGCGGGGTGCTGCGGGCCTTTCGAGGCGCGCAAGTGCTGCCAGGCCGCCTCGAGCATCGGGCCGCCCTCGGCGCCCCGATTGCTGAGGATCAGAACCCAGCCGAG
>Ga0070734_10002117_pt1 | contig 25631 bp, 23 predicted proteins | sample Coa_R1_8_FD_66444 | JGI IMG/M metagenome (GOLD analysis project Ga0070734, IMG submission 66444) | Surface soil microbial communities from Centralia Pennsylvania, which are recovering from an underground coalmine fire - Coalmine... | ecosystem: Environmental > Terrestrial > Soil > Unclassified ...
GAACTAGCAGTTCCTCACGAATGATTCGAGTGCTTCAACCTCTCGTCATGACGACGATGCCTCTCCTGCCAAAATGATGGAGTGCCTTCCAAAGGATCGCCCGAGCTAAGCCCTTCCAGCGCCAGAGATCCCAATTCGTCTTCGGCGGCCAATACAGCGCGAATGAGGCGCTCCACATAGGCTTCGACGGCTAGTCCCTCCGCTTCGGCCCTGTGGCGGAGTTGTGTTTCCAGTTCGGCAGGAACGCTAATGCTCATCTGTTTGCCTTCCTCCATTTTAAGCTCGAGGCGCTCAAACCATCTTTTCGGCTACCAGGCACAAGACTGCGATGCCCGCACATACCAGCGGGAACCAATCGCCGTGCTCCGTGTAGAATGTCCGACTGGAAAGATAGTTGAACCCGGTATACGAGACGGCTTCCTCATATAACGGCAGCGTCCCGCGCAGCCGGCCGGCCGAGTCGATCGTCCCGGTGATGCCGTCGTTCGTGGAGCGCAGAATCCAGCGGCGGTTCTCGGCGGCGCGCATGCGCACGATCGTGAGGTGCTGCTGTCGGGCCGCGCTCTTGCCAAACCACCCGTCGTTTGAGATGTTGAAAAGCACGTTCGCGCCGCCCGCAACGAATTTCCGCACGAAATTGGGAAAGACGGATTCGTAGCAGATAAACGCACCGATCTTGTGGGTATCGACGGGCGATACGACCACGCGGCGGCCCGGAGCGAAGTCGCCGGCTTCGGTGGAAATCTTATCCACGATATGGTTGAAGGGCCAGGGCACAAACTCGCCGAACGGGACGAGGTTCACCTTGTCATAGCGGGTCACGGGCGCCCCTGCGGGTGAAATGAGCATGGCCGAATTGAGCGGGCGGTTATCGGTCGTATGGGCCACCACGCCGATCAGAAGGTAAGCGTGAATGGAGCGCGCCAGGTCGTTCACGATCTGGCGGAAACGGGGGTCGTCCTCGTAGTAAAGCGGAGCGGGCACTTCGGGCCAGACCGCAATCGAGGGAGGATGCGAGCCCTCGACCAGCGCGCTGCGCATTGTGAGATTGGCGAGGCCGTTTTCCATGCGATCCACGGACTCGGGGGTCCACTGCTCGGATTCCGAGATGTTGGGCTGGACCAGGAGCGCGGCATCCGCACCGCGCGGTTCCGCGGGCAGTCGCGGCAGGAACGTGAGGAACGGGAGGGCGATAAGCCAGAGCAGCTCCGGCCTCGGCCGCCGCAGGAGCGCAAGCGCCAGCGCCGCAGCCGCCATCGCAAAGACAAACGACAAGCCCCAGACACCCGCAACGGGCGCCAGGCGGAGCGGTACGGCCATATCGATTCCGGCATTGCCTAGAGCCAGCCACGCGAATCCCAGCGAACCGTGCGTCACTTCGATCGCCACCCACAGTGCCGCCACGGCGGGGATCGCCCACCAACGGCGCATCAGGATGCCGGCGAGTAAGGCGAAAACGGCCATATGCAGGGCCTTGGTGATGGCAAACAGCGTGAACAGCGCCCAGCCGGCCGCGTTGCCGACTCCTCCATAGGACGCCAGATCGAACTGAATCCAGTAGCAGACGCCGAACCAGTAGACGAATCCGGCGCCCCAGCCGAGGAAGAAGCGGCGGAGCGGCCGTTTTTCGCGAGCGACGGCGACCAGCAGCGGCGCGAGCGCGATGGGGGCGAACCAGACGATTTGAAAGCGCGGAAAGGTGAAAATGAGTAGCGCCGCCGAAGCGAGCGCCAACAACCAGTTCAGCACGGCGGCCGCCGCGCTTCCTCGTTCACGGCATCGGCCATGTAGGAACTGCGCACCAGCGGACCGGCAAATACCATTTTGAAGCCGAGCGAAAGGCCGTATTCGCGGTAGGCGGCGAACTGTTGCGGGTCGATATAGGCCGCCACCGGCAGATTGCGGCGCGTGGGCTGCAGATACTGGCCGATAGTTGCTACGTCCGTACCGGTTTCGCGGAGATCGCGCAGAAGTTGGCGCACTTCTTCTTCGGTCTCCCCTAGGCCCACCATGAAACCGGATTTCGTGAGCCCCTCGCTGGTATAAGATCGGGCGAACTGCAGGACGCGCAGCGATTGCCCGTAGGTGGCCTGCGGGCGCACGCGCCGGTAGAGCCGCGGCACGGTTTCCATGTTGTGGTTGAAGACGTGCGGGCCGGCATCCAGCACGCGCGCGACGGCTTCCAGATCGCCGCAGAAATCGGGGGTCAACACTTCCACGCGCCCCTGCGGCAAAGCTCGGCGCACTTCGCGCACCGTTTCGGCGAAATGAAACGAGCCGCCATCCGGCAGATCGTCGCGATTCACGCTGGTGATCACTACATAACGCAGCGACATCGCGGCGGCCATGCGCGCGACGTTGGCGGGCTCGGCGGGGTCGAGCGGCTCCACCTTGCCCTTGGGCACCGAGCAAAAGCCGCAGCCCCGCGTGCAGCGCTCGCCCAGGATCATAAACGTGGCCGCGCCGCGGTGGAAGCACTCGTGGATATTGGGGCAGCGCGCCGATTCACAGACGGTATGCAGATGGAGCGCGCGGAGGCCGCTTTTTAACCGGTTCAGCGATTCGAAATGCGTGCGCGGCTTGCGCGCCCATTCCGGGAGGTGTGGGCGTTTCGAAGCGATCTGGACCAGCACCTGGCTCACTTCTTCAAAATGATGGGATGGAAGCCGGCGTTTTCCAGTTGCGACTTCGCGCGGCCGAGGGCCTGCGTATCCGCGTAAGGACCAACCAGGACTCGCGTGAGATTTTTGCTGCCGGGCGCCAACAACACGGGCAGCCCCTTGTCCTTAAGGGCTTTGCCAATCATTTCCGCCTGCGGCTGCGCTACCGAGATAGCTTGCCAGTATGTGCCCGATGGCGGCTCGGCGGGATTGTCAGATGCCGCGGCTTCCGGCGGAGGAGCGGCAGGGCCGTCCTTGGCCGGCTGGGTGGTCGGTTGCGCGGGAGCGTCGGAGGCAGGCTGATCGGCCGAAGCGTCTGAATGCGGCGGGGGAGTCTGCTCGGCGGGAGGCGCGGCCGCAGGCGTGGGTTCAGGACGGGTTTCCGGCGCCGGAGCCGCCGTCCCCGTTGCCGCTTCCGCCTGCAGTTTTTGCGACGGCGTGGAGTTGCGGCCTACGATGTAGCCCATGGCGAACGCCACGCCGAACAGCAGCGCGACGATGAAGAAACCGCTCAGCAGTTGGCGGTTGCCCAGCACTAATTCAAATTCGCCGTTTTCGTTGTTCTTCATGGTTTGGAAACTGCCGTACCCGGTTCACCGCCTTTGGCGACACGATCCAAGGCGCGCTCTAATGAGGTAATTATATCCAGCGGCAGCGGGAAGACGATGGTAGTGTTCTTCTCCGTGCCGATCTCCACCAGCGTTTGCAAATAGCGCAGTTGAATGGCCGCGGGCTGCCGCTGGATGACCTCAGCGGCCATGGCCAGTTTCTCCGCCGCCGTGTATTCGCCTTCGGCGTGGATGATTTTGGCGCGGCGCTCGCGTTCGGCTTCTGCCTGGCGGGCGATCGCGCGGATCATTTGCTCCGCCAGATCCACCTGCTTGACTTCCACCAGGGTGACCTTCACGCCCCAGGCGGCGGTTTGCGAATCGAGTACCGATTGCAGGCGCAGGTTGAGTTTCTCGCGCTGGCTCAGCAGCTCATCGAGTTCCACTTCTCCCAGAACGCTGCGTAGCGTAGTCTGTGCAAGCTGGGATGTGGCGTACAGGAAATTGGAGACTTCGACCACCGCTAGGCGCGGCTCGATCACGCGGAAATAGAGCACCGCGTTTACTTTGACGGTGACGTTGTCGCGCGTGATTACGTCCTGCGAGGGGACTTCGAGTGTGTCGATGCGGAGCGAGACGCGCACGATCCGGTCCAGCGGAGCGAATACCAGAATCACGCCGGGGCCTTTCGGCTGAGGCAGGAGCCGGCCCAGGCGGAAAATGACTCCGCGCTCGTATTCCCGCAGAATCTTGATGGAGCTCAGCAGGTAGATCGCGATGATCACCACAACGATGACGGTAGGGTCAACCATGGTCAGCCTCCTGTTTTGTCGCCCACAGGCTCAACGGTCAGTTTGAGGTTGTCAATGGCGGTGACACGGACGCGCGCCCCCGCGGGCAAGGGCTTTTCCGCCACTGCGTTCCAGTATTCGCCGCGAACGAGCACCTTGCCTTCCGGCGCAATTTCCGTGACCGCGGCGCCGGTGGTTCCAATCATACCTTCTGGTCCGGTCTCGACCTTGTTCCGCCGCGCGCGCAACGCCAGGGTGAGCAGCATCACCGTAATGATGGAGAAGGGCAGCGCCAGCCCGATCGCTGTTCCCCAGTGAATTCGCATTTCGGGAATAGGACCGTTCACCAGCATCACAGCGCCCAATACCATGGCGACCGCGCCGCCCAGGCCGAGAATGCCATGCGAGGTGAACTTGGCTTCGAGAATAAACAATGTGACTGCTACCAGGAGCAGCGCGGCGCCGAGCCAATTGATCGGCAGGACCGAGAGAGCCGACAGGCCCAGCAGGGCGAGGATCACTCCGACCACGCCGGGGGCGATCAGGCCGGGCGAGGAGAATTCGGCATAAATTCCGAGCGCCCCGAGCACCAGCAGGATCAAGGCGATATTGGGATCGGCGATGGCCGCGATGATCCTTTGCCGGAGAGTTCGCTCATAGACATCGATCATGGCGCCGCCGGTGTGCAGCGTCTGGTGCTCGCCATTGAAGCGCGTGATCTGGCGTCCATCGAGCGCGGCCAGAAGTTCCTGCTCGTTAGGCGCGATGAGATCGATCAGATGCTGGTCGAGCGCTTCTTTTTCGGTGAACGATTTGCTCTCACGGACGGCCGCTTCGGCCAAAGTGCTGTTACGGCCCCGCTTGGTGGTGATGCTGCGCATGTAGGCGGCAGCGTCGTTTTCGACCTTTTGCTTTTCCACCGCGTCCATTTCGCCGCCGAGGGCTACCGGATGAGCCGCGCCCGTATTCGTTCCCGGCGCCATGGCCGCAATATCTCCGGCTTCGAGAATGAAAAATCCCGCGGAAGCCGAGCGGCCGCCGCTGGGTGCTACATAGGTGACCACGGGCACGGGCGACGCGATGATTTTTTCGATCGTCTCGCGCATGGCGTCCATCAGGCCGCCCGGCGTGTTGAGGCGCACGATGACGAGCGCGGCGCCTTCCCGTTGCGCCTGAGCCAATGCGCTGCTCACGATTTCGGTAGTGACGGGATGAATCATGCCATCCACATCGACGGCGACGACCCGGGGCGCCGCCGCAGCCGGCCAGATCAGGAGTGCCGGCAGCACCGCAAGCATGGCACTACGTAACAATCTATCCTTATCTTACACTACTCGGACATACCAGTCTGAAAACATACAAATTCCATTGAAGTGATAGAAACTTTTGATGCGTTTTGACGGGGGCGCGGGCCATCCATTCGTTAAAATGAGTAAGAGTAACGTTCCACACGGCACTCAACATAGACAGAAACTATGGCTAGAAAGCGTAATCCCGAGAATGACTTGGTAGTCTCGTCCAGCGTGGCCGCAGTGCCGGTCCGCCGCAAGTCTACCGCCGCCCGGCCCAAGCACTCCCCGACTACGGCTGAAACTCCCGTTTCGCAGGTTCGCGAGCCGCAGGCGGAAGCACCCCAGGCTGCCTCCGTGGTCCAGGTAGAACCCTCTCGTGAGGCAATTGCTGAGTTGGCATACCTTTATTGGGAAGCTCGGGGCTGCCAAGGCGGTTCCGCCGAAGAAGATTGGCTGCGCGCCGAGCAGGAACTTCGTAACCAGGCCGCGACCGCTGTTTCGTAGTTCACCGGTACGTCACACCGCCAAGAGGCGGCCCTGAATTTCCACTTCGTGCCCAGGCACGCGCAAGGTCAGTGCGTCGAAGAGCGCGTATCATTTTCCTGTTGCTTTCCCAATGGAGTTGTGGCATGCTCGCTCCTATGGGAAACCCAATAGAGCAATGAGGGGCTCGACCGATGTCCGGCAGGGCACGCTGGCGCTGATGGTATTGAAGACGCTGGAAGTTCTGGGCCCGCAGCATGGGTATGGAATCGCGCGGCGCATCGAGCAGATCAGCGGAGATCTGCTCACGCTCAACCAGGGCACCTTGTACCCGGTGCTGCTGAAACTGGAGCAGGAGGGCGCGATTGCCTCCGAATGGGGCGCCTCCGAAAAGAACCGCAAGGCGCGGTTTTACCGCCTGACCCGCGCTGGCCGCAAGCAACTGCGGGACGAAACACACGGTTGGGAACAAACGGCCGCCATCATGGGGCGCTTCTTCACCGTCAAGGCGGAGGATCTCAAGTGAGATCGCTGCGCCGATTTTTCCGGCGCCTCGGCTCTTGGGTGGAGACGCAACGCGCGGAAGAGCGGCTACAGGCGGAAATCGAAGAACATCTCGCGTTGCTGACTGCGGAAAATCTGGGCGCGGGGTTGCCGCCCGCCGAGGCGCGGCGCCAGGCGCTCCTTCAGTTCGGAGGGGTGGAGGCGATGAAGCAGAGCTACCGCGAGCAAAGGGGGTTGCCGCTACTGGACGCGCTGGCACAGGATGCGCGCTACGCGTTGCGCCGCCTGCGGATGGCCCCAGCGTTCACCGCAGCCACGGTGCTGACCTTGGCGTTGGGGATTGGCGCCACCACTGCCATTTTCACTCTGGTGCATGCTGTGCTCTTGCAGTCGTTGCCCGTGGCAGATCCCGCCGCATTGTATCGGCTGGGGAGAGAAAGCCGGTGCTGTTATACGGCAGGATACAGCCAGGAGAAAGAGTTCTCGCTGGTCTCCTATGACTTGTACCGGTTTTTGAGAGACAACACGCATGGGTTCGCGGAATTGGCGGCGTTTCCAGCGATAGAACCGCTGTTCGGGGTTCGGCGGGCCGGAACCGCGGAAGCCGCGCAGAGTTATCCGGGCGAATTCGTATCCGGCAATTACTTCCGCGCGTTCGGGATTACGGCGTACGCCGGGCGCGCGCTCATTCCCGGTGACGACCGGCCCGGCGCTCCGCCCGTAGCGGTGATGAGCTATCGCCTGTGGCGCGAAGCTTACGCAGGCGATCCCTCTGTTGTCGGCAGCGCATTTCTGCTGGATGGCAAGCCGTTCACTGTAGTGGGAGTCACTCCGCCGGGTTTTTTCAGCGAGACCCTGCGCAGCACGCCGCCGGATTTCTACCTGCCGCTGAACACCGAACCGTTTGTGGAAGCGGATGCCGATCTCAACAAGTACGACACCCATTGGCTGAACTTGATTGGCCGTATCCTGCCGGGTCTGGCGCCCGCGGCCGTCGAGGCCGAAATGCGCGTCCGGCTGAAGCAGTGGCTGCAGGCGCACTGGAATGAAATGAGTCCCAACGATCGCATCCGATTCCCCGAGCAGACGCTCTATCTGGTTCCGGGAGGCGCGGGCATTACGAGCATGCGCGAACGCTACGAGCACTGGCTCAAGATCCTGATGGCGGTCACGGGATTTGTCCTGCTGATCGTCTGCGCGAATGTCGCCAACCTCATGCTGGTTCGCAGCCTGGAGCGGCGCCGTCAGACCGCTTTGAGCATGGCGCTGGGAGCGCAGTTGTCGCGGGTGCTGCGCGCGCCGCTGATGGAAAGTGTCCTGCTTTCGTTAGGCGGGGGCGCCGCTGGCCTGGCCATCGCGTTGGCGGGCACCCGGCTGATTCTGAACTTCACGTTCCCCGCGGTTCCAGGATTGGGCGGTGTGCCGATCGACGCCGCGCCATCCATGCCGGTCTTGTGGTTCGCCTTCCTGATATCGTTGGCCACTGGTGTGGCATTCGGCGTCGCACCCGCGGTGATGGCGGCTCGTGTGGATCCGATCGAAGCATTGCGCGGCAGCGGACGCGCCACCGCGCGTATGGGTGGCGGCCCGCGAAAGACTCTCGTGGTGTTGCAGGCCGCGCTCTCGCTGGTGCTGTTATCCGCCTCCGGGCTGCTCACGGCGGCGCTGCAGAAACTGCAAAACCAGGATCTGGGGTTTGAACTGGACCGGAGAATCGTGATCAAGATGAATCCTCGGCTCGCCGGGTACCACACAGCGCAACTTCCGGTGCTCTACCGGCGAATCCGGGAGGCCCTCGCGGCCGTTCCGGGAGTCGCATCGGTGGCGATCTGTTTCTACTCGCCGCTTACCGGCGGCGGCTCGGGTTCCGGGGTTTGGGTGGCAGGAGCGCCCCCGCCGGGCCCGCGCGACCGCATTAACTCTTCATGGGATCGTGTCACCGCCGGTTATTTCGATGTCATCGGCACCCCAGTTCTCGAAGGGCGCGGTCTCACAAATGAGGATACGGCGGAATCGCGCAAAGTGGCAGTTATCAGCGAGGCGTTCGCGCGGAAGTTCTTTCGAAAACAAGATCCCATCGGCCAACATTTCGGGCGGCGCCCGGAGTTGAGCCATGAATTTGAAGTGGTGGGCGTGGTAAAGGATGCGCGCTACCGCGAGGAGGACCTGGAACAACCGATCGGCCCCTATTACTTTCTGCCGGAGGCACAAGCCGAATACGAACGGACGGATCTCGGCTCCCTGTTTCTGAAAGACATTGTCATCGTAAGCCGGCCGGGAACTGCCGTTGCGCCGGCCCAGTTGCGGCGCGCCATGGCTTCCGTGGATCCCAATTTGCCATTGGTTTCGATCCACTCGCTCCGCGAGCAGGTAAGCGAGCAGTTCCGGCAGCAGCGCCTGATCGCGCGGCTCACTTCGCTGTTCGGGATTCTTTCCCTGGTGCTGGCTTCCATCGGCCTCTATGGAGTGACCGCATATAATGCCAGCCGGCGCAGCGGCGAGATGGGCGTACGGATGGCGCTGGGAGCGAATCGCGGCGATGTGGTCCGGCTGGTGCTGCGGGGGGCGTTCGGGCTGATTCTGGGGCGGGTTGCTGTTGGGGCTCCCGTTGACGTTCGCGGCGGCGCGATTTCTGGGGAATCAATTGTACGGCATCAATCCGTATAATCCGGCGGTGACAACGGGGGCGGCACTCGTACTGGCAGGCGCGGCGCTGGTGGCATCGCTCATCCCGGCGTTTCGCAGCAGCCGGACCTCGCCGGCAGAAGCGCTGCGGGCGGAGTGAGAACGGCGCGCTATTCCCAGCGGAGGGCAACCAGGGGATCGATGCGAGTGGCGCGACGGGCGGGTAGATAGCAGGCGCCGAGCGCTATTGCAGCGAAGAGCGCGGTGACCGCAAGGAAGACGGGCGGATCGGTGGGCGTGACCTCGAAGAGCAAGCTCGCTATTAAGTGCGTGAGGGCCCACGCGCCGGCAACGCCGAGCACCAGGCCAGACAAAGCGGGACCTGCCCCCTGCCACAAAACCAGGCGCAAGACGCGCGACGGCTGCGCGCCCAGAGCCATGCGAATGCCGATTTCCGCGGTTCTCTGCTCGACGGAGTAGGACACCAAAGCATACAAGCCGATGAGCGATAGGAACAGGGCGAAGCCGCCGAACGCCGTCAGCAAAAAAGTCTGAAACCTGCGGCCGGCGCCGGCTTGGGAAACCAGTTGGTCCATGGTTCGGACGTCCGCCAGGGCTACCGCCGGATCGAGCCTCCGCAGCAGACTGCTGAGATCCGCGGCCACCCGGTTGGCCGGCAGACTGGTGCGTACCACCAGCGAAACGCGGTTCAACGGCGTCTGCCAGAAGGGCGTGTAGATTTGCATGGGCGGAGTGCTTTCCAGATCGCGCTGGCGCACGTCGGCGACCACCCCCACAATGGTTTTCCACGAGGAATCGTCACCGACGAAAGTGATGCGCTTGCCAACGGCCGATCCGGCGGGGAAGTAGCGCCGGGCGAAACTGCGGCTCACCACCACTACCGGCGGGCGGCCGGCGGCATCGCCATCGCTGAAATCGCGGCCCTGCAGAATGGGGATGCCCATAGCAGCAAAGTAGCGCGGCGTGATCGCGCGCCCTTCGAACAGGATGTTGGAATCGAACGGCTGCCCTTCCACTTGCAGCTTCGCCAAGGATTCGCCACCGCCGAGCGGCACGAAATTGATCGCCGCGGCTTCCCGGACGCCGGGCACAGCCTGGGCTCGCGCCACCAGATCGCGGAAAAAGGCGATTTGGCGTTGGGGCTGGTTGTAGCGCGCGTCCAGCGAGATGCCGGCGGTTAAGGTGGAAGCCGGATCGAAGCCCTTATCCGCGGAGTTCAGTTTGAGAAGCCCACGAATCAGCAGGCCGGAACCGGTGAGCAGCACCGCGGTGAGCGCCACCTCGCCGATCACAAGGCCGCGGCGCAGCCCGGCGCCTTTGATGCCGCGGCTGCCGGAGCGTTTCAAGACTTCGCTCAGAGCGCCGCGCGAGGCGGAAAGCGCGGGCAACAGGCCGGCAACAATCGCGGTGCCGAGGGACAAGCCGATGGCCGCGACAAGCACGCGCCCGTCAATCGAGACCTCGTCTAGGCGCGGGATATTCGCGGAATTTACGCGCGTCAAAAGGCGGATCGCGAGGGCGGCGAATCCCATTCCCAAAAGTCCACCACCGGCCGCGAGGCACAAGGATTCCGCCAGCAGTTGGCGCACCAGTCGCAGGGGCGAAGCGCCCAGGGCCGCGCGAACACCCAGTTCCCGAGCTCGGCCGGTCGTGCGCGCCAAGGCCAAGCCGGCCACATTGCCGCACGCGATGAGCAATACCAGCAGAACTGCCCCAAGGAAGATCAGCAAACTGCGGCGCGAGGCGCCCGTGACGGTTTCGGCCATGGGGCGGAGCACCGCGAGGGTGGCCTGGAGTTCCGGAGGATGCAGCGGATTGAGCCGCTTCACAATGGCCGTCATCTCTTGTTGCGCCGAAGCCAGGGAGACGCCAGGCCGCAGTCGTCCGATGGCGTTGCCCGGATTGTCTTCGCGAGAAGCCCGGTCGGCGAGAGACATGGCCCGGGGCACCCAGACGTCGGTGGCATTGCCGAAGGTCTCGATGCTTTCCGTGCCGTGCGGAAAGGCAAATCCTGCTGGCATCACGCCAATGATGCGGTACGGCCGGGCGTTGAGGAGTAGCTCTTTGCCGAGCACGTCGCGGCTGGATGCGAAGCGCGACTGCCATAGCGCATGGCTAATGACCGCAACTCCGCCTTTGCCCGGCTGGTCGTCATCCGGAGCGATGGAGCGGCCCAGTTCAGGCGCGATTCCCAGCACACGGAAGAAATGGCCGGTTACCCGCGAACCGCTCACCCGGATCGTGGCGGCATCAGTCGCCAGGTTCATGCCGTTTGCAGTGAACAGCGCAAGGGCATCCAACGAGCGGCTCAGGCGTTGCCAATCGTAGAAATCGGCATTAAAGGGGCTCCAGGCTTCCAGCGGCACGCCGTGAAAATGGAAGTTCGGCGCCCACAAAAAGACCAGCCGGTCCGGGTCGCGGTATGGCAGAGCGCGCAGCAATACAGCATTCACCAGGCTGAAAACGGCGGTGGCCGCCCCGATCCCCAGCGCTAGCGTTACGATCGCGAGCGAGGCAAACCCCGGGCTTCTGCGCAGCACGCGACTTCCGTAGCGGAAATCATCCAGCATCGATCTCATCAGGGTTCCCCCCGGCCGGGGGTCGGCTGATTGGGCTCCCACAAGGTTTCGGGCGCACCGGTCACATAGCCGGCCCAGCGTGCCCAGACGAAGAGCGCATCGCTCAGCCGGTTCAGATACCGCAGAGCTTCGGCAGGCACGTCTTCGGTGCGGCTCAGGGCCACGCAAGCCCGTTCGGCTCGCCGGCAGACGGTGCGGCAGATATGCAGATCGGCATCGAGGCGGCTGCCGCCCGCGAGCACGAACGAGCGCAGCGGCTGCAGTTCCTCGTTCATCCGATCCATTTGTTGTTCCAATTGAGCTACTTCGGCCTCCGTGATGCGCGCCTGCCGGGGATGCATATCTTCGGGCAATGTGGCCAGCATAGAGCCGAGATTGAACAGTTCGTGCTGTGCGTGCAGCAGGGAGGCGGCCAGGTCGGCTAGCCGCGGTTCCGAAGCCGCCAGTTGCCCGGCAGTAACGCGCGCCGCCCCGAGCAATGCGTTCAGCTCGTCCACGGTGCCATAGGCTTCGATGCGCGGGCTATCCTTGCGAACGCGCTGGCCGCCCGCCAAACCGGTTTCCCCGGCATCGCCGCGCCGCGTATAGACGCGGTTGATGGCCAAGCGCGGTTCGGAGAAGGGTTCTTGACTCATGCGCTTGGCTCCGAGTGTACACTAAGTTTTAGTAACGATGCGCACATTCGCCGCGCCCCTCCTGCTGTTTGCCGCTGTGAGCGCGGGATTGTTCGCGATCCGTGCCGCCGATCCCAAACCCGACCACAAGAAGGCGCAGGCCGATTTCGACCGGGGCCGCGCTGCGGATGAAGCTGGCCGGCACGTGGACGCGATTGCCGCCTACACGGAAGCCATCCAGGCCGACCCCTCGGACGCCGCCGCTTGGCGCGCGCGCGCGGCCGACTTGCTGTCGGCGGGCGACCACTTCAAAGCCCTGACCGATATCGAGCAAGCCATTCGGCTACAGCCGGCCAACCCGCAAGGCTATGCCATCCGCGGCGATTTTTTCCTCGCGGAAAAAAAGTATGACCGCGCCGTACACGATTACGACACCGCCATCGGTTTCGATCTGCGCCGCACGGAGATCTTCAACGGGCGCGGGACCGCTTACGCCGCGTTGGGCCAAAACGAAAAGGCGGTGGCCGATTTCACGGAAGCCATCAAGCTGCGGCTCGACAGGCCCGAACCTTACAAAGGGCGCGGCATGGCGCGCGCGGCCATGGGGGAGTACCGCGCTGCCATCGATGACTTCGACCTGGCGCTGCGGTATAAGCCGGATTATGACGAGGTTTTGGTCGAACGGGCGCTGGCCTGGGCGGCGCTGGAGGATTATCAGCGTTCCCTCGACGATTTAAATGCAGCCTTGCGGCTCAATGCTAACGATCTGCGAGCTTATCGGGTACGCGGCGCGGTGCGCGAACGAGCCATGGACCTGGAAGGCGCGATAGCAGATTTCAGTGAAGGGATCCGGCGCGATCCCAAAGACCCGCGCTTGTTTCTGGCCCGCGGCACGATCTACGCACGTCAGGGAAAGTATCCGGAATCGCTGGCGGACCGCGATCAGGCCGTCCAACTCGATCCCAAAAGCGCCGAGGCGTATGTGGCGCGCGGCAGTTCCTATCACTTGCTCGGACAACACGAAAAAGGGTTGGCCGACCGGACTGCTGCCATTGGGCTTGATCCGCGCTACGCCCTGGCTTGGGAAGCGCGCGGCAATGCGTATTTCATGCTGGGCCGGTACGATGAAGCATTGGCCGACCTGGAGCAAGCGCAAAAACTCGATCCGGCCAACCCGGAAACGCGCAAACTGCTGGCCCAGGCCAGGATGAAGGTGGACGAAATCGTGACCCGCCAGAAGGCCCAGGAGACCGCACTTGAGACGGGACGCCTCCAGCTACCGGACGCGTCCGCACCGGTCGCTTCGGAGGCGGCGCCCTCACCAGTGCCGCCGGTTGTGGCAGCGGTCGGCTCGGTCAAGGAGCCACCGCGCGTGCTGAAGGTTCCAGCGGCCGGGGATGCTCCCACTCTTCACGCCCGCGGCCGCAAACTGATGCAGGCTGAAAAATGGGTCGAAGCAATCGAACAGCTCAACCAGGCGATTCAACTCGATCCAGCGATGGCTCTGGCCTTCAACGCGCGCGGATTCTGCTATTACATGCTGAAGCAATATCCGCAAGCGCTAGCCGATTTGGACCAGGCCATCCGGCTCAACCCCGCGTACGCGAATGCGTATGTGAACCGCGCGGTGGCCCGGCGCGCTGCGGGAGATAAACCGGGCGCGGACGCAGATCGCGCAAAGGCGCAGGAACTCGCCAAATAGGGCAACCGCTCGTTCAAACCTGCATCACCCTACGGCAGAGTGTAGGTTATCCCCAGCGTAAACTGCAGCGAATTCTTTTTGAACCCGGGTGGTGGGTCGTTTAGAAACGTATCCAGGAATCCGAAGGAGGAGGCGAACCGGTGATACACCGGGATTGTCAGCGTGGCGTTGGCGCTTCCGAAGTACGCCTGTAAGTTGTTCCACGTTCCGGTTATCGAGATCCTCTCCTGGAACAGCATGCCGTGCACAAAAGTCCGCCGGAACGCCTGTTCCAGCGTCGATCCCACCAGGCTCTCGTTCTGCGCCCCATCCGCGAACTTCTGATTGATGTACCCCGCGCTGCCCTTCAGGTCCAACTCCTCATTCGGCTTTTCGAGGACGGTCCATCCGATGCCGGCGCTGTAGCGCTGCGCCAGGTCGAGGCCTTGCGAGAAGTTGTGGTTGAAAGCGGCTTCGCCGAAAACATAAGCCTTCTTCGAAAAATACTCGTCGCGCTCGGCATCTATGAAATAGATCTCCGTCTTCACGCTAGGCGTGTTGGGCTGCGTCACCTTGCCGTAGGAGCCGTTGACGGTCAGGAGCGTGCGGTTGCTCGGCGCCACCCAGGTTTCCGACGGAACGGTGCGGACCAGCGTCGCGGCGCCGTTAAACGTCCGGCTTTGCTGCGTGGCATCCACGAGGGTAATGCCCCCCGTGAGGGCGCCCTTCCAGGATGCAAAGAACCCGGCAGGGTGCAACACCTTTTGCAGCGTGTCCTGGCTGAGGACATGATCGGCGTTGGCCACCGGAATCGTTACCGGCGGCGCGGCCGGAGCGGGCTGCAGGTGCAAGGTCTGCTCCGTCATGTCCAGCGTGCCTTGTGGTAGCGTGCCGACGTTTTGCCGTTTGCGCAATTCCACGCCCTTTTGCACCACTGCCACCCGGCCGTTCGTACGCAGTTCTTTGACCTTGGACCAATCCACCGTCACGTCGCCAATGCTGTCACTGTGAAACATGAGCGAGTTTCCGTTCGACTGCACGAAATGGCCAATCAGCCTTTCGTCGTCCTTGAACACCAAAACGTCGGGGCTTGGGGCTGGCGTTTGCGCCCGCAGGGCCGCTGTCATGAGCACACCAATCCCACCAAAAATCGCCAGTCGGGCAGAAGGCATAATCCTTTCATCTGAGCATGAGAAGCGCGGAAGTGGGAAGCGCCGGGCTTCAGTCCGTACGGAGCGCCACTGCGGGATTGACCTGAGTTGCCCTTCGCATCGGGACGAGCACTCCTGGAAAGACGGCGTCCGCTTGCGGGCAGGCTTTACAGGAATGCACGATTGTGCGCGCGAAATTTGCGCAGCAGCTCGTAGAGAACTACGCCGCCCGCCGTGGCCACATTCAGGGAATGCTTGCAGCCGAGCATGGGGATACGCACGTGACTATCAGCGAGTGCCGAGATCTCCGGACGGATGCCCTCGACCTCGTGGCCGAAGATGAGACACACCGGAAAACGGGGCGCCCAATCGAACAGATCGACCGCATGGACCGCCGTCTCGACCGCAGCGATCTCGTATCCGCGGCCGCGTAAGGCGGTCACCAGCGGCACGGGCTCCCAGGTATGCTCCCACCGAACCGTTTCTTCGGCGCCCAAGGCCGTCTTTGCGATGGCGCGCTTGGGAGGCCCGCCGGTGATCCCACACAGATAGAGTCTCTCCATCCGTACTGCGTCGGCGGTCCGGAAGAAGGCCCCCACGTTATACAAACTGCGCACGTTATCCAATAACACCGCAACCGGAAGCGAGGAAATCCTGTCGTACGAACCCGCAGCCTGCGTCGCCTGAAACGGAATGCGCTCCATGAAAGCAGTGTAAGATAGAGTTTTCAATAACATGCTGTCGATCGTGATTCCGATTCACAACGAGGAACACTCCCTTCTCCCGTTGTACGACCGCCTGACCGCCGTGTTGGAGCAGTTGCAGAAACCATACGAAATCTTGTTTGTCGACGACGCTTCCACCGACCGGAGTTTCGAGCTGCTAGCCAACCTCGTGGAAACCGACGGGCATTTGAAGGTGATTCGGCTGCGGCGCAACTTCGGGCAGACGGCTGCGCTGTCGGCCGGTTTCCACGAAGCCAAGGGCGACGTAGTGATCGCCATGGATGGCGACCTGCAGCACGCCCCGGAAGATATACCCGCCCTGCTCGAGAAGATCGACCAGGGGTACGATATCGCTAGCGGCTGGCGCAAGAACCGGGTGGACAATGCGCTGAGCCGCAAGCTGCCCTCGCGCATCGCCAACTGGCTTATGGCGAAAGCCTCCGGCGTGGACCTGCGGGATTTCGGGACGACCTTCAAGGCCTACCGCGCCGAGGTTTTGAAAGATGTGAATTTGTATGGCGAATTGCACCGCTTCATCCCGGCGCTGGCCAGCTTTTACGGAGCGCGCATTGCGGAAGTGCCGATTCGCAACACGGTGCGTTCGGCAGGGGATTCGCACTATGGCATTAGCCGCACCTTCCGCGTGCTGTTCGACATCCTGACCATCAAGTTTCTGTTGAAATATTTCACCCGCCCCATGCACTTTTTCGGGTCGCTAGGATTAGCCGGCACGACCTTCGGCGGAGCGATCATGCTGTACCTGGCCATCAAGAAGCTGTTGGGCTATGAAATTGTCATCGAGCACGGGCCGCTGATGATCGCGGGGGGCCTGTTATTGCTGGGCGGCCTCATGATGTTTAGCACGGGCCTGATCGGCGAGATGATGATGCGGACGTACTTTGAGAGCCAGGACCGGCGAATTTACGCTGTGCGGGAAATCCTCACGCGCAAGCAACGGGGCGTCGCCGGCGGGACCCGGTAGAGGCAGAGCGCAGGACGCGGCTTGCGCCGCGTGTCCAACATGTCTTACATATTCCGGCTTCGGCGCCAGTGGTCTTCGAACAACCCTTTCATGGCTTCTCCCATGCCCTCGTGATGGAAGACAACGGCGGTCCAGGCCGGGCGAGTAATGACAGGATCGAGTAGCGCGATCATGCCGCGCGAACCATCGAAGACGGCGAGTTTCATGGGAAGTGAATCGGCCACGCGCACGTCTACGCCCGATCCCTGGTATTCCTGCAGGCGCTGCCGGTGCTCGTCGTCGAGCGAAGGCGCTTCCAGCAGCAGACGGCAGGAGACGCCACCGACGCGGGCCTGTTTTACGAGCTTCTCATCCAGCGGGTCCACCGCGTAGGGAGGGCGGGAGAACTCGATATATTCGTGTTTCACTTCGGAAAGCATGCGCCGGTACTCGGCGGCCGTCTGCGCCGGCTCCGTGACAATGCGGAGGAAGTCGAGCGTGCCGCGGCCTTCCTGGCCTTCGGAATAGAACTGCTTCAAGTCGTCGATCAGGGCTGTTCCCGCCCGTCCGTTGTCAGTCAATTCCTGTTCGAGTACCTGCCGTTTCCGGGAGAGGTATCCAGGGATGGCCAGACTCGGTTCTACCGCAGAGAATAGCTTGGTTTTCTCCTGGACCACTTGCGCAAAACCCTTTTCCACCAGGCTGTCGAGGACTTCATAAATCTTCTGGCGGGGCACGTGGGCACGAGCGGCCAGTTCCAGCGCCTTAAACTTGGGATGGCCCAAGAGCACCAGATAAGAACGCGATTCATACGCATTTAACCCGAGTTGCTGCAGGCGCCGCCAAAACCGCTGGAAATTCAACTCCGCCAAATCTTCGCTCATCTTTAGTTCCGCTATTCGCCTCCTGTTCCGGAAAGTCCTCTCCAATTCTGGCAAACCCTTGCATCCGAAACAAGAACGAACGCCACTTCCAGGGGGTGGCAGCCGCCCAATGGGCGTTCTCCCATCAGGTAATAACCTGGGTAAGAGCATCTTTAGGTTGACATGGTACTATTAGAACTTTACAATAGCTTCAATAGCTTCCGTATGTCCGAGCACATCGCAAACGGCACAGTGAGTACCACCGTGGTTCCTCCGAAACCGAAAATCCGTATTGTTGTCGCGGACGACCATCCGATTTTTCGTGATGGCCTCTGCAAATTATTGGCTCTGGAAGAGGACTTCGACGTTGTCGCGCAAGCCCAGGACGGACGGCAAGTGCTTGATGTGCTGCAGCAGTACGAACCGGACATTTTGCTCTTGGATCTGAAGATGCCGGGCTTGGATGGCTTGGCTACCCTCCAGAGACTGCAGTCGTCCAAGAACAAGACCCGCGTGATCGTCCTGACGGCCTCCGACGATAAGAACGAGTTTGTCCAGGCCATGAAACTGGGGACGTCAGGGATTGTTCTTAAGCAGACCGCGACGGAACTGCTGATCAAGAGCATCCGCAAGGTATACGCCGGAGAGATCTGGCTGGATTCCCATACCACGGCGGCTGTGATCCGCCAATTCGTGGCGGCCGATGACGCACCGCCGGCGATGCCGCAACCCGCGACAGCCACCCGCGAGCGGGAGCGTTCGCCTTTGAGCCAGCGGGAGCGCGAGATCGTAGCGCTGGTGGCCCAGGGCTTCAAGAATAAAGAAATGGCCGAGAAGATGTTCATCAGCGAGCAGACGGTAAAGAATCATCTGCACAACATCTTTGACAAACTGGGCGTCTCCGACCGCCTGGAACTCGCCCTGTACGCCATCCACAACAATCTGCATACCGGCAGATAGATTCCAGACGCCCCTGTCGCGCCCTGTCCGGTTCCCAAATCCTGTATTTCTGTTGCGGGAGGAAGGAATCTGATATATAGTGTCCCGCATGACGCGGACACTCGTGCTACGCCTCTCCGCAGGCGCTGTTTTCCTGGTGGGCGGATGGATTGCTTACACGCAGAACCCGGGCCAACCGCCTCAACTCAAAGTCAACCAGGTCAAGCCCGACTTGTACGAAATTGAGGGCGATGGCGGCAACGTGGCGGTGTATGTCACGAACGAAGGCCTGATCCTGGTGGACGACAAGTTCGACCGGGACCACGATGCCATCGTGGCCCAAATCAAGACCTTCTCCAACCAGCCGGTGAAATATATCCTGAGCACGCACTATCATGAGGATCACAGCGGCGGCAACGCCAAGTTTCTGCCTACCGCCGAGGTCATCTCGACGGCCAATGCGCGCGCCAACATCGTAAAACACATTCAGTCCAACGCCGGCATTTTTCCCACGCCTGCGCGCGTAGTCTTCACGGAGGAGACCTCGGTATTCCTCGGTGGGAAGGAAGTGCGGGCGCGCTACTTCGGCCGCGGCCATACCAATGGAGACGCCGTAATCTACTTCCCGGCTCTGCGAACCATCCATACCGGCGACTTGATGGCCGGAGATACGCCGCTGATCGACTATCCCGGCGGCGGCAGCATCGTGGAATGGACCAAGACCCTGGACGCGGTGATGAAAAGCCTGGACTTCGATACCGTCATTCCGGGTCACGGGCCGGTGACCACCAAAGCCAATCTGCTCACCTACCGCAATAACGTCGAGAAGGAACGCAACCAGGTCGCGGGAATGATCAAGCAGGGAAAAAGCCAGGACGATATCGGCAAATTCCTCATCGCCCAATACAAATGGGCCGATAAAGATCTGCACTTCCAGTGGAGCCTGCCCGGCATGATGAAGGAATTGAACTAATTCCGGATTCCGCCCGCGGATAATAGTAGGTATGTCCCGCTGGGCGGCCTCGGTTGCGATCGTTTTTGCAGTTTCTGTCGCGCGTGCCGCGCCGGTCACCTTCAATCGCGATATCGCTCCCATCATTTTCGAGAATTGCGCCATGTGTCACCGTCCGGGTGAGGCGGGGCCGTTCCCGTTGCTCACTTATATGGATGTGCGGAAGCACGCCGCCCAGATTGCATCGGTCACGCGCTCGCGCTACATGCCGCCATGGCTTCCCGAGCATGGGTATGGCGATTTTTCCGGGGAGCGGCGCCTCACCACGGAACAGATTCAGGCCATCGCGGATTGGGTGAAGCAAGGGACGCCGGAGGGCCCGCCTTCGGAATCGCCCGTTTCCCCGCGTTTCACGGAAGGGTGGCAACTGGGCTCGCCCGGCCTCGTGCTGGAAGCGCCGCAAGCCTTTTCCCTGCCCTCCTCGGGGCCGGACGTCTATTGGAATTTCGTGTTCCGCCCCGATGTCCCGGCAACGCGCTTTGTCAGGGCGATCGAGGTGCGCCCGGGAGACCGCCGCCTGGTGCATCACGCGAATGTGCTGATCGACCGCACGGGTTCGGCGCCGCAGCCCGGTTTTGCCGGCATGGATCTCACCTTAATGCGCAGCCCGTTCGATCCGGACAGCCACTTCCTGTTCTGGAAACCGGGGAGCGTACCGCATGTGGAAGCCGACGGCTTCGCCTGGCGCCTCGATCCGGGAAACGAACTGGTGCTCAACGCCCACCTGCAACCTTCCGGCAAGCCGGAGCAGGTCCGGCCGTCGATCGGTTTGTACTTCACGGATACGCCGCCGACCAGGTTCCCGCTCCTCCTGGAACTGGAAAACGATGACGCTCTCGATATTCCCGCGGGCGCGGCTAATTTCGCCGTAAGCGACGATTTCCGGCTTCCTATCGACGTGGACGTGTTGGCGATTTATCCCCACGCGCATTACCTTGGCAGACTCCTGGAGGCGTATGCGACGCTGCCGGATGGCAGCCGGAGATGGCTCATCCGCATTCCCGCCTGGAACCCCAATTGGCAGGCTGTGTACGATTACCGCGAGCCCGTTTTTCTCCCCCAAGGCTCCGTGATCTCAATGCGCTATCACTACGATAATTCCGCGGCGAATCCCCGGAACCCGCACGCGCCGCCGCAGCGCGTGAAGGCGGGAAATCAGGCGGCGGACGAGATGGCTCACCTCTGGCTGCAGGTGCTCCCTAGAGGGAAAGGGGACCGGCGGCGGGAACTGCAGCAGGCGCTGTTCGAGCACCGCATCGCCAAAGATCCCGACGATTTCGAAGCGAACTTCAATCTGGGCGCGGTAAAGTTATCGCGGCTGAATCCGCAGGGCGCCGTGACGATGCTGCGAACGGCTGTCCGGATAGCGCCGGAGCGAGCCGATGCACGCAACATGCTGGGTTTGGCGCTGGCGGCGACGGGCCGCTCATCGGACGCGATCGAGCAGTTTGAAGCGGCGGTGAAGGCGCAGCCGGAGTATGCCGGCGCCCGGTTCAACCTGGCGAATGCGCTTGTCAAGGCAGGCAGGTTGGATGAGGCAATCACGGATTACCGTCAGGTAATTGAGGAACTACCGAATGATCCGCTACCCAAGGCGCGCCTGGCAGAAGCGCTGGCCGCCAAAGAGACGGAACGGCGGTGAGAAGAGGTTAGCCGCGTTCCAGACGTTCTTCGATTCGCGTGACGCGGTCGGTCAACTCGGCAACCTTTCCCGGGAGAATCTCAAAGCGGGATTCGAGGCTGGCGATGTGGGCCTCCATACTCGCGAAACGAACGTTCTCGTTGTTATTGACAAGTGCGATCAATGCGCCATTAAAGACCATTGGCACGATGATCGCGATGAATAACTGGAGATTCGTCATGGCCACTCACACATTCGCCGGCGACCCAGCTTTAGCCATCGCTAAGATTTTATCGTCGAAATCGAAGCCCGCGGTGCGCGGTCGGTGGTTGCGCGTATACCAGCGGTAGGTTTCCTTCAACCCCGTCTCGAAGGGCGTGAGCTTCATCTTCAGGACGCGCGTGACTTTGCCGATGTTTTCGGTAATCGGCGGGAGGTCCATGTACTCGCCGAAGTAGTAGGGCTCATCCATGGCGTTGCCGCCGGCCTGCATAATGATGTCGCGCGGCACGCGGGCCAAATTGGCTTCGGTTCCGGCAACTTTGGCCATTCTTTCCACGAATTCAGCTTGGGTCACCGCCTTGGGATCGGCGATGTTGAAGGCTTCGCCGACAGCGCGGGACTCGGTCAGGGCGCGTACCATGGCTTGCACCAGGTCGTTCACGTAAACGAACTGCATCAGGCGGTGGCCATCGCCGGGAATTATGATGGGCCGGCCGGCGCGCAAGCGGTCCCAGAAGAACTGTTCGCGGTAGAAAGGATTGCCGGCGCCGTAGATGAACGGCGGCCGGAAGGTGACCACCGGCAGCCCGTTCTGCGAATGCATGCGGAAGAGGTGGCGCTCCGTGCTGGCTTTGTTCCGGATGTAGGGATTGGAATGGTAGTCCGGTGCCAACGGATCGCTCTCCTTGTGGTTCAGCCCGTCGCCATACGCAGCCACGCTCGACATAAAAATGTAGCGGCTCAGCCGGTTTCCACCGCACGCGCGCACCGTGGCTTCCACCTGGGCTGCGGTGGTGCCGCGCTCCCAATCGTAGACGTTATCGTAAACGGCTTCGAAGCGGCGGGTGGATAGAGCTTCCGTTATGGCATCGGCGTCGTTGCGATCGGCCATGATGTTCTCCACGCGCCGCCCGAAATCGTGTTTGGGCTTGCGATGGAGGACGGCCACGTCGTGACCAGCCTTGACCAGTTCATCCACCAGGAGACGTCCGATGAATAACGTACCCCCGATGACCAATACTCTCATACCTCTCCTGGACCTGCTCTAGAAACTCAGACGGGACCGGGGCGGAACCTTCGCCACACGGCACCTCTCAAAAGATACAGCCATTAATCGTAATATTCCAGGCCCAAGTGCGTGATGAGGTCCTCCCCCCGCATCCAGCGCAGCGTGTTCTTCAGTTTCATGAGCTGGATGAAAATGTCGTGCTCGGGGTAAACCTCGGGCGCGTGCATGGGCGCTTTGAAATAGAACGAAAGCCACTCCTGGATGCCGCGCATCCCGGCGCGCTGGGCCAGATCCATGAAAAGGACGATGTCCAGCACCAATGGCGCGGCCAAAATGGAGTCACGGCATAAAAAGTTCACTTTAATCTGCATCGGGTAGCCGAGCCAGCCGAAAATATCGATGTTGTCCCAGCCTTCCTTGGCATCGCCGCGAGGAGGATAGTACTCGATGCGGACCTTATGGTAGAAGTCCCGGTACAGATCGGGGTAAAGTTGCCCCTGCAAGATGTATTCGAGGGCGGAGGATTTGCTGACTTCCTTGGAGCGGAAGGAGCCAGGGTCGTCGAGAACTTCGCCGTCGCGGTTGCCCAGAATGTTGGTAGAAAACCAGCCGCTGAGCCCCAGCAAACGGGATTTCAGGCCGGGGGCGATCAAGGTCTTCATGAACGTCTGGCCGCTCTTGAAATCCTTGCCCGCGACCGGCAGATTCATGTTGCGCGCCAGTTCCAGCAGCGCGGGCATATCCGTGGTCATATGGGGCGCGCCGTTGGCATATGGCACGCCCGATTTCAGGGCGGCGTAGGCGTAAATCTGGCTGGGTGAAATCTCGGGATCGTTCTTCTGCAGGCCGCACTCGAAGTCCTTCAGCGTGGCGTGCACGGGGGCCGCCTGGCGGAAGACTTCCGTGGAGCCGCACCAGATCATTGTCATGCGGGAGACGCCGGTCCGCTTCTGGAACTGCCGGATGTCGTCCATGACCATCTCGGCGTGCTCCATCTTGGAAGCCGCGGGCTTGATATTGGGTCCGCGCAGCCGCTTCACGAATTCCTGGTCGAAGACCGCCTTCATGGGCCGTGTGGCCGAGAGGGGCTCCTTGAGCTGCTCCAGCAGGGGCATCTCCAGGACGCCGGCTTTGACCGCCGCCTCGTAGGCGTTGTCCTCGAAAATGTCCCAACCACCGACTACGATGTCCTCAATCTTCGCCAAGGGCACAAAATCCCGGATGGCGGGGCTCCGGCCCTCCGTGCGCTTCCCCAAGCGGATGGCGCCCAGTTGCGTGAGCGAGCCGATGGGCTTACCGATTCCGCGCTTGATGGCCTCCAGCCCGGCGATGAAGGTGGTCGTGACGGCGCCCATTCCGGGTATCAAAACCCCCAATTTCCCTTCTGCAGGCACAACTTGGACGGGCTCTCGGCTGGGCAAAATCGGGTCTCCTCGGGTTGAAATGCTATAATACCAACTCCATGCGGGATCGCGCGACCACTACTCTCACCACAGTTGTGGTGGACGACGAGCAATTGGCATGCGATGAACTAGTCTACCTCCTCAAGGATTTTCCTGAGGTCGATGTAATCGCTACTGCTGGCAACGGTTTAGAAGCCGTGGACCTGGTGCAGAAACTGGAGCCGGAGCTGGTTTTTCTGGACGTGCACATGCCCGGTCTGGACGGGATCGGAGCTGTGCGGCGGCTGCGGGAACGCGAAACGGATCTGCCGCATGTCATTTTCGTTACCGCCTACGACCAGCACGCCGTGGAGGCATTCCGATTGGAAGCCCTCGATTATCTGCTGAAGCCGGTGGACCGTGGGCGGCTGGGGGAGACCATCGAGCGCGCCAGGCGCGCAGTTCAGGATCGGAAGGCTTCGGGCGGTCAGAGCATGGGCGGCGGAACTGCAGCCAAGCCGGCCGCTACTCCCCGCAGCAAGTTGCTGGTCCGCTCGGCCAACCGCAATTTCATTGTGGATGCGAACGACGTGATCTACGCGACCATCGATAGCGGCTTGATCACGCTCGTGACCACGAACCTGGAAGGGCAATCCAACTACCGCACCATCGAGGATTTACAGGCCAATCTGGACCGCGACATGTTCTGGCGCGTGCACCGGTCCTACCTGGTGAACATCAACCGGATCAAAGAGGTCGTGCCGTGGTTCAAGTCCAGCTATCAGCTCCGGATGGACGATAAGAAGCACACCGAAGTGCCGGTTAGCCGCGTACAGACGCGAAGGCTGCGGGAACTCTTTAAGCTGTAGCGGTTGGAGCCAAAAAGGGCAGCAAAATCCAATCGCGCGCCACTCCGGGAAGCGGCGCGCGACCAAACACGGAAACTGAAGAATCGGAGGTTTACTTTCCTGCGTCGCGCCCGGTTTCCTCGGCGGAGCCGGCGAATACCTTGCGCCCATCGGCCAGTTTGACAGTCCGGGCATTACCCAGGTTGGACCCGTCTTTGGCGGCCGAACCTTCCACGCTGACCACATCGCCTTCCTTCAGCGAGTTCCGGGTCCAGCCTTGCCGCATCAGGCCATTCGGGCTACCCAGTTCGAATTCCCAATTCGTGACCTTGCCGGCTTCGTCTTTCACATCGACGTAAAAGCGGGCATGGGGGTTCATCCATTCCACCTTGGTCACGGTGCCAGTCACGTTGACCGGCTTGTTGCGATCGTATTCGGCCGCGAACGAATGGTGTGCAAAGGCTGGCACGGCGGCCAGTAGACCAGCGCCTGCTAACAAAACGGCGATCTTAGTTCTCACGCGATTACCTCCACTGCGATTTTCAGTTTGGGGCTAGTGCCTTCGAAAATTATACACTAAGCCGCCCTGGCAAGTGGTAGGGAAAAAGGATGGCTCTTTCGGCCTGTTGGGGATTCGACAAGGTACAGAGGTGGAGCAGACAGTCTTGCCGCTGGGCGGTTTCCAGAATGATGTGGCTGCCCATCAAACGGGCGGGAATGATTGCCCGCCGTCAGCAGCCCAACGTCCCGTTGACACCACTTGTCCCGAAATCGCTCTTTTTGATTCAATTATTTAGCGCTAACCAGCTCTGATTAGCCGATATCCCCATGCTACACGTGGTCTTGGGAGAGGACCTGCGGCGAAAGCCGCGGCACTCTCCCATTTTCACGAAAGGACCATTACAGTGCAACATACCGACACAACAACACCCAACGGCACGCCCGAAGCCGCCCCTGATTACAAAGGAGGACCTCGTACTGAAGCTGGAAAAATCCGTTCCTCCCGGAATTCTTGGAAGCACGGCCTCACCGCTCGTACCCTCCTCATTCCTTCCGAGGACAGGGAAGCCTTCGAGGAGTTCAGCCAAAAGCTCTACGAC
>Ga0070734_10002119_pt1 | contig 25627 bp, 25 predicted proteins | sample Coa_R1_8_FD_66444 | JGI IMG/M metagenome (GOLD analysis project Ga0070734, IMG submission 66444) | Surface soil microbial communities from Centralia Pennsylvania, which are recovering from an underground coalmine fire - Coalmine... | ecosystem: Environmental > Terrestrial > Soil > Unclassified ...
GTCCTTCGCCAGCGTCCGTCCCGTGAACGCAATGATCTTTCCGTTTTCATTGGCGATGGGGAACATGATCCGGTTGCGAAACTTTGAATACATCGCAGCCGCGCTGCCCTCCGAGCCTTCTTTAAAAGAGAACAGGCCTGATGCCCGCATCATCTCGTCGCTGAAGTCGGCTTTCAGGCGATCTTTGAGCGTGAATCCTGAATCCGGCGCAAACCCGATCCTGAATGTTCGAATCGTCTCTTCCTTCAGTCCGCGACCCGCCAGATATTCGCGCGCCTGCGCTCCTTCGGGCCTGCGAAGCTGGTCTTCAAAGAACTTGCACGCCCGTTCATGCATTTCAATCAGCCGTCCGCGTTTGCCCGCGTCTTCGGCTTCGCTCTCAGAGCTGTATTGCATTTTTGGCAGCGGAATGCCATCTTTTCCGCCACCAGACGCACCGCCTCAGGAAAGCTGATCTGCTCCCGCTCCTGCACAAACTTAAAAACGTCGCCGGATTTGCCGCAGCCAAAGCAATGGAAGAACTGCCGCGTGGCGTGCACGGAGAACGACGGCGTCTTTTCTCCATGAAACGGGCACAGGCCAACAAAATTCTGCCCACCGGCTTTCTTGAGCTGGATGTAGTCGCCAATCACGCGGACAATGTCCGCCTGCTGCCGCACCGTTTCTTTGAAACCGCTGAGAGTGGTCATGAACGCTTCACATCATTTTGCTTGAAAAGTCGGCGAAGGGGAATGCCAGAACTTTGGTGCAAATGTGGCGGCTGCCGCAGGGACAACCCTCTACCACTGTCCATCCTGAGCGAGCACGAGCAACCGGTAGGAGCAAGGGCGAGTCGAAGGACCCCGAGGAAGTGTCCTTGGCCATGCTCACCGAGCCGCTTGCCAACATCTTCGCACAAAAACCGCTACACATCATGCCCATTCCTCCACCTTCCTAACAATACTTAATTAAAAAAGACGCCCGCCTCTCGCCTGTTCATCTAACAATCTTGTCGAGAGTACCTGGAGAACGCCTATGAAAACATTTCTCGCCGCCATGCTTCTTTCCTGCGTTGCCTTTGCCCAGGACGACGCCGCAATCGCCAAAGCCAAAGCCGCCTGCGGCCCGGACGATGTCTTTTTCAGCGTCAAAACCAGCGAAGGAAGCCATCCTGCCGCAACCGTTGAGCCGGGCAAAGCCCTCGTCTATGTTATAGGCCAGGATTTCGCGTGCAGCGGTTGCGGGAAAGTTGTCCGCATTGGCTTGGACGCGGCATGGGCCGCCGCCGTCGATTTTGGCTCCTATACGTCCTTCAGCGTTGAACCAGGCGAGCATCATCTATGCACCAACTGGCAATCATTCTTTGCCGGTTCCAAGAAGCCCGTAGGATTGGCAAATCTCACCGCTGAAGCTGGAAAAGTTTATTACTTCAGGGTCCGGGTCCCAGCATTCAATCACCCCGTCATTGATCTTGATTTGATCAATGCCGATGAAGGCCAGTATCTGGTGGCGTCTTCCAAGATGAGTGAGTCGCATCCCAAAAAGCCGTGATTGAGCAATACTTGGCCATGGTTGCAGACTAAGGCTCGCTGGCGATCTTCCTTGGGCAGGTTCCATGGGCACAGAAGTGTGCAATTCCCGCAGTTTTTTTCGATCACGCTAGAACAACTGTCCCGCCAGCCGTATCCTAATAAGCAGCATAAAGGTCAAATTAGGACGTTCTAGATAACGTGGAGGAATTCTCATGCCGCAACGTGCCGTCCGCGCAGCTCTGTTGTTGCTGTTCATTACCGGGTTTGCTTCACGCCTGCCTGCCCAGACAGATCCTGAGTTTGTAATAAGCCTCAGTCCCTCCATTGTCACCGTCACGCAGGGAGGCGCGGCGTCATTGACCGTGCATATCGCCATCAATGAGCGGCCCAACATTGAATTCAGCCTGTCGGGCCTGCCCTCGGGCGTCATCGCCCAGGTCCCCACCGGACGCGCCGGTTCCACCACTATTGTTCTCACCGCGCTGCCTACGGCGGCCACGGGTTCCTTTAGCGTCGCGTTGACGGCCGTTGCCAGCGGTTTTGACCCGCCCAGGTCCGGCAACAACCCGCAGTCCCAGAACTTTACGCTCAACGTAAAACCCATGCCGGTGGCCCAGTGGGAGTACCGGATGGAAAGGGCCAGGAACGAACAGGAGCTTGAATCCACGGCCGGCAATCTGGGCGCGCAGTCCTGGGAACTCGTCAGCGTGGTACTCACAACAGACCGCAACGGCGATGTGTGGGTCGCATTCTTCAAGCGGCAAAAGCACCCACATGAATAGTCGGCGCGAATTTTAGAAGAGCATTTTTCAGCGCGCCGATCACTCATGCCTATCAGTGTCAGCTGGTGTTCGTCAGTTGATAAGTGCTGTCTCCGATCCGTGCTCATCTTCGTAAATCCGCGGTGAGTCCTTTCTTCCCGATTCCCGCCATCCAAGGTCACCCCCGATCCGACCCAAGAATCGGCATAGGCTTCAATCCAAATGAAAACACCCGGTCTTTAATCAAAGACCGAGTGTTTGTGTTTTTAACAAAGTACCGGTCCCTGAATCAAATACGAAACTAATTTGTTAATCAGCCCTTGTCGCAAGCCGAACTGTTTATTTCGCCATTCATCCGCATGACTACAGTAATCTTTGAATGAGTGCATATCCGCCTTAAGCTTCTTGATGAGCGTAATTTCCTTACCAAAATCTCAAAAGCGTTGCGTCGTTCTTTCTTTGCCGCGTCGCACGGGTTAGGCATCGAAATTCATTATTTTCCCAATTAGGAACCAACTATGACAATCTTCAGAGTTATAGGCCATATCGTACTTAGTCAGGCCGTGCAGGCTCAATTGACTTAAGTTATCTGCCAACCCTTAAGGAAATTAAAGATTCTAATGTTGAAAATGAATGGGAGAGGTTATGCAATTTTTTGTGGCTTTCCGCTTGACACTACGATCATCGTGGGCTGATGATTATTTGCATAGCCCCTTCTTTTTCGACGTTTTCAGGAAAGTGAGCTGAACGTGATACCTACTGCTAGATCTTCCACTTCAAACGGCACCATGGGTCGACTAAAACTCACCATGTTTAAATTGAAGCTCGAAGCATTGGATGCGTTCGAAGCAGCACGCAGTCTCAATCCAATATTACTGGTGATGTTCGCTTTGATGTTAATTTTTCCATTTGTTGCTGGACGGCTGCCGGCGGGCCTACAAAACTATCTTGACGCGCTTTACAAGTGACAAGTGGCAAAGCCTAAAATAGAGCATAACTGGAGTTGGAAGAGATTCTTTTACGGCTGCATAGGCGCTGGCGCTGTGGAACTTTATCGTCTCTCAAAGGTGCTTCCAATCGATGCTCAGTATCACGGATCTGTTCTCTACACGTTGGTGTCGATTGGGGCGATTGCACTAGGCGGAACATTCGCGAGCGCTTGGGACGACGACAATCCTATAAAATGCATATATGCAGGAGCGACTTTTCCCTTTTGGCTCTCGGGATGGACTCACAACGCATTGCACTGATACCCGGCGGGACGGCTTATTTTAGGCCTTTAAATGGGACTATCAACTGAACCTGAGCTACGCTTTTTAAATCCTGCAATACTCATCAGGACTAACCCAGTCAGCGGTCCCAGTTGAACAGTAGTCACAAATCCGGTGCCCAAAACTTCTTTGAGCCAGCCGATCCATGGAATAACATCGCCTAGAAGAAGCGCAATGACCCCCGCAGTCACCAAGGCATGCTCCCTCTTCCAATCGACCTTGATGAAGAGCAATAATATAAGCAAGACGCCACTTGTAAAGCTAGCCGTAATACTTAGGTTCAAAAGCGCCTCGGTCGCTGGAGCTGGCATTCCCAGCACAAGCCTAACACTCAAAATCAGGAGAGCAGCCAAAATCCAGGTTATAGCGTACCGACGCGGAAGAAGTTCGTAAATGATTTCAACAGATACGACGCACAGCAAGATGTTGTGTACTATCTCGGACACCCAAAACAATATGTGGTACTCTCCGGGTCGTATCAGAAAACAAACGAGTTGGATTGAACCAACCACCGCAAAAAAGGCAAGATAATTTTTGGGCATTACCAGCGTGCGTTTTTGGCGTAGGCTGGCAATAAACCCTGTTGCGGCGGTAGTGAGCGTCAGAAACCATGGGGCAAGTATGAGCGGTGTCACCTTGCCCTCGGGTTATTAATTATTTTGTCGGACAATTCGGCGATCCTGGACACACCGATGGCGGGGCCCCACAGCAGAATCTCCCTTTGTGATCTGGCGAAACAGCGCCCATGAATAGACCCAGCAGCACGACTACCGCACCAACTCTTATTAGATGCTTCATCCGATGTTCCCTCCATAAGCGGACGCATAGTACCACGGTGTGCGATAGTTTCAACAACTAATTTGCGCATATGCCAATTCCATAACGGCCAGCTTAACAGCTGAAGTTAAGAGTCTGCTTATGAAGTGTACTCATGTGCTCGGCAGTCAGGCAAGCATCTAGGGTGCAGTCATGCATGATCGTGAGCTTCGCCACTCGATAGTTAGAGATATCTAAAATGGCGGATTAATTCGTTTACAGTCCGGCGAGACTATGGCGTTTCGCGCCTGCACTAGCACGATAGGGACATCTTCCGTTCCTCTTATATATCGGTTGGCTTAGTGGCGTGGACATATCAGGGCAGGACTTTCAGTCGTACCGCGTTGCTTACACCATCGCTCTTTCCAGAATTGCATTCACGTGAATTTGCGTTGTGTCCAGAAAGGGAATTCCGAGCAATGAGTTGTCTGTGAGGATCAGCGGCAGCTCAGTCCCGCCCAGGACCAGGGCCTGGATGCCGTCTTGTTTCTTCATGCGCGTGGCGATGGCCAGCAGGCCGTCGCGGGTTTCCGGCAAGAACTTTCCGGGTATGAGTTCATTGATGTATTTATCGTGAATGTAATCTTGTTCGTCGGCAGTGGGTACGGTAAGTTGAAGGCCTTCTCGGGCAAAAACATCAGGATAAAAGCGGCCATGCATGGTAAAGCGCGTTCCAAATAATCCCAGATTCTTGAACCCGTGAGCTTGGGCTTCCGCGCAGGTGGCTTCAACAATGCTGACCAGAGGAATGGGTGAGCGCCGCGCGATATCGCCAAAAACAATGTGCGGAGAGTTGGCCGCCAGAAAGCCGAACTCTGCCCCCGCGTGTTGCAGCCGCGCGACTTCCGGAACAATGTATTCAGTCAGCTCGTTCAGGTGATTGCGTTCAAGCAGATCCAAACCCTTTTGCAGGTCAATGCTGTTGATGATGATCTGGAGCGCCGGACCACCGGGATTGCGCTTTTGTGCGCCATCCAGCAAGCGCCTGTAATAGTCGATAGTGGATTCAGGCCCAATGCCGCCGATCATGCCGATGATTTTCATTCATAGCGCTAGATGTGCGGGGCGGCAGGGACGATTCGATTTTTATGTCGTCGCCTAAAGGGGATTCAAAAGACCTTTACCGCGGATCAACGCGGATGAACGCGGATCACTTCTGGGATTCACCACGGAGACACGGAGGTACGGAGAAATCGGCAAGAAAAATCTGCCACGGATTTGCACTGATGACATAGATAAGCCAGCGGTAGAGTTATCTTGTTGCAATCAGGCTCGTCGCAAAACCACTTGGCTTTGATCCGCGATTATCCGCGGTAAACGTTTTTCCGTTTTAATCCCTGACCACTTCTACGTTGCTGCCGATGACGGTCATCTTGATGACGCGGTATTGATCGTCAACCCAGAGGACCCATTGCGCGGAGTCGGAGTCGCGGCTTTGGTCGTTGAGCCAGGTGAGCGATTGCGGGCCGGTCATATCGAGCTTAACTTTGTTGAGCTCGCGCTCCACGCCTTTGATCATTACCTTGCCCGGGCCCATAAGTTCAAGAGTTGCGTTGCCGGAAAGATGCTGGCGGGGAACAAGGATCACAAACTTGCCGGTGCCGCATTCCAGTGCATTGCCCTGGCGGCGGCAGCCGTTGGCCAGATACCACCACAGCAAAACTTCACGCTGCGAGAAAAAATTATCATCGAGAATTATGGTGGAGAGAGGCAGCATGTGAGGAACGTCGAGTTTTTTCTGGTCGGCGGGCGTGATGTGTTCCACCAGCATTTCGTCCTTGGGCTCCACGGAAGATTCTTCTTTCTGGGGAACGGTGGCGTGCCAGTTGTAAGAGCGCAGCTCGCCCTTGGACGTGACCTGCATCTCAGCGGACTGTGTGGCCTTGAAGTGGCCATCGTCAAACTTGATTTCAGAGGAGGCGGTGGAATACGAGCGGGCTTGGTCTGCGTTCGGCGTTTCCGTGATGTTGAACGTCTCTGTGCCGACGCGCTTGCCATTCATGAAGATGCCGAAGCTGCCGGAATCAGCCACCTTGGAGCCGCTCTTTCCTTTGTCCTTGGTCTGGTCTGCCGCGTTAAGACAGACGGATGTGGCGAACACCGCGCTTAAAAGAATGGCGAGCTTTACTGCTTTCACTTTTCTACCTCCGAATTTCTACTTCTACTTTTCCGTTTGCACGTCTGCCAATTGCAGCAGCCGTTCGATTTCCGCCGTGACCTGCTCGACCGATTTATCGAGCGTCTGCACCGTGAACTGCGCCAGAGCATAATCTGCGCGACGCGCGGCAAACAGCTCGTTAAACCTTGTATCCTGCTGCGCCAGAGGACGCACCTTGTGCTCACCCTGGCAGCGCCGCCGCAGTTCCTCTATCGGCGCTTCCAGCAGAACGGTGATTGCGCCGGCGGAATTCAGCGCGTCACGATTTTGCTTCTGCACGAACGCTCCGCCGCCCAGCGCCAATATAAGATCGCTGCCGGCCTGGCGATCTTGCAACAAAGCCGCGAGCGCCGCGCTTTCCATGCGTCGAAACGCAGGCTCACCGGAAGCAGCAAAAATCTCAGCCACGCTTTTGCGCTCGCGCTGCTCGATCACGTCGTCCAGGTCCAGAAAATTCCAGCGCAGGCTTTTGGCCAGCGCGCGCCCGACAGTAGTTTTTCCCGCGCCCATAAACCCGATAAGGACCACGCATCGCATTCAGTTGCGGGAATCGCGGCATGCGCCGGGCTGGCGGGCGTGGGGTGCGGCCATCATATTTTTACGCGCTGCTGATTTATTGCTTCTTCACGCGGATTTTACCACTGAAAGACTGGAGCTCAACCGAAGATGAGCCGGAATTAGAGGTACCTGCGAAGGAACGCCCTTGCTGGGGGACGAAAGACGTATGAGGTTTTTGCTGTAGAGGAAAATCGTTTTCAACCGCGCCGGTCGTGGATCGGGCCGTTAGATCAACGGATGCCGTGGCGGGCAGAGTTACGTTGATAGCGCCGCTGTGCGTGGTAAGAATGTAGCTGCCGCCGCCGGAACAATCACCTTCGTAATCAATATTGCCGCTGGTTGTGCCCACGGCAACGCGCTGTCCGTTGACGTTTTTTAGCTGCACAGCGCCGCCCGTGGATTGAATATCAACGCGGCTCATGGTGACATCTTGCAGCGTAACCGGGGCAGCCATGCTGCGAACATGCACATGCGATCTGGCAATGTTGTGAACCGTGATTTGCCCGGTTTCAGATGACAAGCCGATTTCTGAGCTGATGCCTTCAGCCGTGATGGGCGCAGACGTTGTGCTTACATCTACGGAAATGCCGGCCGGGACGGTCACATCATAATCAACTTTGGCTTCATCAGCCGTAGGCTTCTCACCGGGGAGGGCGTGAGTGAGAAGCTCCACGCGCTGCTTGTTGGCGCTGCTGCTTTGATCAACTTCAACTTTTGCGGAGTGCACGGTGTATGAGACGAGAAGCTGGTGTCCAGCGCCAGAATGCAGGGTGATCGAGCCGCCACCGCTTACGATATTCACAGTGCCGCCCGGCGCGATATCGATGCGAGCTTCCTTGCGGGAATCGGCGGCGTGCGCCGCGGAGAGACAGATGACGAGGCTCGCCGTAAACAGCAGAGCGCGTGTTGCGATGCTAAACTTCATGGCCGTTTACTGCCTCCTCATCCGCTCAGGGTAACGAACGGGCGGTCGCCATCTGATACACCATTTCTTTTTGCTCGTACGCATCCTGCAACAGCGCTTGCGCGGATGCGTCACTGGGATCGCTTTTGGTCGCTTGCTCCGCATCAGCGATATAAGCGTTTACGTCGCGCAGGCTGGCTTCATAAGCGCGCTGCGCTTCCGGCGACTGCTGCGAAACCTGGCTGATCAACTGCTGATCGTCAGAACTAAATTGTGTTGAGTCTGTGGCGCTATTTTGCGCCGACAATGCCGTCTGCTGCAAGGGCTTTGGCTTGTAGTTGGTAAGGACCACGGCAAAGATGATCAGCGCCGTAAGGGCCATCACCCAGCCTAGGGGCGTCCAGTTTTTCGCTTGTATTTGGGAGGTCGAGTTTTTCTGTGTATGTCCCGGGGGGGACATTCGACCCTCCGGGAGCAATCCCTCTCTATGCAGAGATTGCTCAATATTGTTCCATACACGCGGATTTGGATCGTGCATGGGTAAAAGCAGTTTGGCTTGCTCGGCGATGTAGCGCAGGTCCTGCACTAACGATGCGCAAGACTCACACTCCTGCAGGTGCGACTCGTCCTCGCCCCCGCCGCCGCTCTCAATAATGTAGGGCAGTGTTTCCTGGAACTGCTGGCAATTCATTTTCTTCATTCCTCTCCCAACTCGCTTTCAAAGGGACCCAAAACGCGTTTTCCTTCGGGCCTGACCGCGCAGCGCATTCTCTTCCCGTGCCCGAATCAACTCGCCGCGTTATGGATTCGGTCTTGCTCTCAGCCGCTAGGGATCTCTGCTTTTACCTGCGGGCGGCCTTTTCGGCTCTACTGAGTTTCAGAAGGTCGCGCAGCTTCATGCGCGCCTTGTGTAATTGCGACTTGCTGTTTCCTATCGAACATCCCATCATCTCCGCAATCTCGTTGTGCTCATAGCCTTCAACGTCATGCAGGACGAAGATAATTCTGTATCCTGGCGGCAGGCTTTCTATTGCCCGCTCCAGGTTCACTCGATCAATTGATCCCGCCAGCACATTGTCTCGTGCGCCGATGTCTTTCTTCGGACCATCTTCATGCTGCGGTTCCAGCGCCTCATCCAGCGAAATCTCCGGCAGGCCTTTCTTTCTCAGGTGCATCAGCACCACGTTCACCGCCAGCCGATGCAGCCACGTTGAAAACGCTGACTCGCCCCGGAACGTTGCTATCTTGCGATACAGCTGCAAAAACGCTTCCTGCGTCAGGTCTTCCGCTTCAGCCGTATTGCCTGTCATGCGCAGGCACAGTGAATACACACGGCGTTTGTGGAGCCCGTAGAGCCCAGAAAACGCTTCCGCATCACCGGCTTTAGCTCTATCAATCGCTTCGGCTTCGGTCATTCCGGATGCGATTACTTTTTTTGCTTGTGTCAATTTGACCTTTTGAGGCCGCTGTTCCTTTGGATGCGGCAGTGTAGCTGCTTCGTTGTCCGTCCGGGTTGCCCCGGACGCCATAATTGGCCCACGTCCCCAGATCTATCTGGTTCTGGCCTTGATCCCGTTGATTCTGCCCCTGGTTTTGGCCCGATCTTCTTTTGTCTCCAGCCCTAGTTCTGCGCCGGTTGCGTTTCTCGCTTGCTCGATTCTTTGGATCCCCGGTCCGCTCGCTGGCCCAGTTCCTTTGGCGGCTGGCCCTGCCCGCCTCGACCCCGGCCCCCCATTTCAGGCTAATATCCGGGCTTCGTCGGGATCGTCCAGCCAGATCCCAACTCTGTCCGGCTACATTGTTTCTCCGGCTACATTATAGATAGGGGCCATGGATAAAGGGTTGGCTTTTTTCTCCCGGCCCGCCCCGCTGCCAATCCCACGTGACTAAACATTGAAGCCTTTTCCCGGAACTTTGGTTGCCTGAAAAGAAGCAGTTAGCAATTAGCACTCAGCCATTAGCCTTTGGCCTCTCGATTTCAGCCTGGCTCTTGGCCATTAGCCTTTGGCCCTTAGTGTCCAGAACCGGATCTGCGTTTTTGGCCTTTAGCCGACTGCGGCATTCTACAGATTCCCATATTCTTGATCCCGTGCCGATCCGTCTAATCCGTTTATCCGTGGTAAGGTTTTGCTCCTTCCTGATCAGCGGCTATCAGCGTAAATCTGCGGCGAAGGGTTTGGTTTTTCCTGATCCGCGATCATCAGCGTTAATCCGCGGTAAGGCTTTTGACCTCCTTTCCTAATCAGTCTTATCAGCGTTCATCAGCGGTAAGGTTTTGCCGTTCAATTCCGGCGATCTTTGGCAATTCTGGCAATTTTGGCAATCTCTTCTGATCACCCGATCTTCTAATCAGTGTCATCAGTGTGAATCAGTGGTAAGCCCTCCTGTTATTTCCTGATCCGTTCTATCCGTGTTTATCCGTGGTAAGGTTCTGCTCTTTCCTGATCCGCGGCTATCCGCGCAAATCCGCGGTAAGTGCCTTTATCACCGTACTCAGCTCAATCACCTCCAGCGGACACCCTTCCCAGTTATGTTTCCAGCACACAAGCAAATCGCAGCCGTCGATTCTGTGCCCATGGACAAGGAAGTTCCGGCTTTCAAATTCGAACTCAGCCTTTACTAGCTGGCAGTGTTCCGGGTCGATCAGCCTATAGGCCTCGCAATCGGGAAACTCCGTCTGTAGCTTCACCACCATGTAGCCCAGGTCTTTGGCTACCGTGCCAAACAGAAACACCACGCCCATCTCGTTCGTCGGCGCCAGCCCCAGCGCCATGTCCATCATCGGACGCCCATAGATCGGCCTGTCTTTGAAAATCCTGGGTTTGCCCATGTTCTGTCCGGGCATCCGGCCATTCGTGCTGCCGGACGTCCGTCTGCCGTCCGCTTCCTCTTCTTTGTGCCGCGCAATAACGTCCAGCACATCGGCCCATTCCCCTTCGATCCGTTCTTCGCGTGCCAACTCCATCAGTCCCGCCGGCACATGCACCCAACCGCCGTAGCGGCGTATCAACGGCCTTACGCTGTAGCTGCCGTGCATTTCATATTCGGCCATCGTCGGCACTTTGCCCAGCTTGCGTACCAGCCCGGCCCAGTCCAGAAACAGGATTCTTGCGTCCACCTCATAGCCTGGGCCTGTCCTTTGCAGGCCGCATTCGCTCAGCGCTTTTGAATACGTCAAAAAATGTTTTCGGATCTCATGCTTGCTCATCTTCGTCGCGCGCCGTACTTCGGTAAAGGTCGGGACGTGCCCCAACCGCACCGCCGACTCCTGTATCGCAGCAATAACCTCTTCTTTGCTCATGGCATTCTCCAAAAAGGAAGGGAATTTGGGTGTTCGTGGGCCCGGAGCCTGCCCGTGTCGGCGAAGCTCGCTTGCAGGTGCTTACTTGCGGTGTTTCAGAGGACGTTCTTACTACCGGGATCTCTTGCGGTATTTCATGGGCATTCCAGCGTGGGTGATGAAGATTCTACGCAGCTAAAACACAGGAGCCAAAAACCAAGAGCCAATTACCAATGGCCGGTTCCAATCGAACTATAAGCGAAAACCACATCGTGAATCAATAGACTTTTAGGACGAGGCACGACTGTGGAGTTAGTACATCTTGACAAACAAATGCCCACGAACAAATCGATTTTGAAAAGCTATTTTCATCTTCGATACTCGTGTGGCACAAGCGCGGGGCCCCCAGCTCGCGCGATTTTCGCGTGATGGGGTAGAGGGGCCCCTCCGTGCCTCCGCGTCTCCGTGGTGTAGATTGGCTCTTTCCCGATCCGCGATCATCCGCGTTAATCCGCGGTAGAGCTTTTGCCGATCACCCGATCACGCGCGATCCACCGATCACCCGATCTTTTTCCCCCTGTCATCCTGACCGACCACGAACGACCCTGAGCTTGCCGAAGGGGAGCGAGTGGGAGTGGAAGTTGAGCCGTTCTGCGGGCGTTTGAGCCCGCAGGCGAAATCCCGAGCGCAGCCGAGGGAGCTCCGAAGGACCCCGAGAATGATTCGCACCACCATGCCGCGTCAGGGAGTTCTATTAAAAAACATTTTTACTGTGAGCTCTGCAATACAAATAACCCTCGATTGCATCCACGATGAACCAGCGCCGATAGGCGCGAAATTATTGAGCCCACCCTGAAGGCGAGCACCGCGAAGCCGAAAAGGGTGGGTAAGCTAAGAAAAACGCCGCTTCCTTGCGCCGCAGGCCCGCCGCGCGAAAGCCCTGCGGGCTTCCGTATCGCGTCGCCCCTGCACAACAAAAAAGAGACACCCGGCCAGAGCGCCGGGTGTCGGTTTCCTTTTCTCACTCCGCCGAGGAATACGACAAGCTCTCGTCCGCAATACCCCAGTCCCGCAAAGGACGAAAGATAGTAGCCCGGTACGTTTCCTAGGGCGCGTATCGCGCTGCTAACGAAAGTGGTAGGTCTGGGATTCATCCCAGACTGAGCGAAGCGAAAGGCCGGGTAAGCAAAACAAACGCACCTTCCTTGCGCCGCAGGCCCGGGTCCCCGACGCGCACGCTTTTCGCAGGCCGGGGTGGAGGCCCGCGCGCAGCGAATTGGCCGCGTAAAGACCATCCATTCCCTTTACCCCTGTCATCCTGACCGACCACGAACGACCCTGAGCTTGCGAAAGGGAGCGAGTGGGAGTGGAAGGACCCCGAGATTGATTCGCATTACCATGCCGCATCAGGGAGTTCTCTTAGAAACATTTTTCACGGGTGACCCTGCAATACAAATAACGCTCTCGATTGCATCCACGATGAACCAGCGCCGCAGGCGCGAAATTATTGAGCCCACCCTGAAGGCGAGCGCATGCGAAGCCGAAAAGGGTGGGTAAGCTAAGAAAAACGCCACTTCCTTGCGCCGCAGGCCCGCGCGCAGCGCAGCGGAGCGATTTATCTTAGGTCCTGAATCGCTCCATGACAAAGAAATGGGTCACCAAATGATCATCAATGTGCGAGGCTAACCTACGAAGATTTTTGCTCACGTCAAAGGCTCCAGCAAGCGAAAGATTTCCAGGTTCGCCATGAGCAATGTTGTTGCGAATCTTGCGATACCTGTCAAATCGCTGAAGAGCATCTGTGCTCAGGTCAAAATGCAATGCTTGAGTCAAAAGATCGGGGATTTCAGCAGCTTTTAGCTCTCCTGCTTTTGACACTAGCATCCTGATTCCATACGAGGAAAAAAGTTCGCTCGGAAAGCGATAATTGTGCTCTGTGAGTATCCGAGTCTGTTTTCTATACCGGTCCATTTTATGATGAACATATTGACCGCTCAGCCCGGCTCGACTTGCGACAACTTCCTTTGGCTGAACTTTCGTTATTGCACGATGCCCGGCCTTTTCGCCGGACCCAATAAATTTATCTGCACCGCCATGGAATTCAATCAATTCTTTTAGGGCACCCGAAACAAACGCTTCGAAAAAACTGAAGCTGGATAGCCACAAATAGGCCGACAGCCGCTGCTTGTATTCGGCCGCCAACTTTTTCAATTCAGTTTGTGTCGAACGATCATGGAGAAAAAGGTCATTCTTAGGAAGCGAATAGTTGGGAATATTCTGCTCGATTGCCTTTATGTTTTTTTTGAGAGTTGGCACTGCATAGCAGATCATAACCGCAAAATTCCATACCCTTCGATTTGGTCAGTGAAGTTCTGATACGCCTTGGTGCTCCGACGCGTCCCCATTGTTTTTGGCATTCTTGTAGTCCCACAATTAAGGTTTACTTTAATTTATCAAATTCACGCATCGCGCCGCAGGCCGCCCAACAAAGCGGAGCGTGCCTTAAAAGACCTATTGCGTTTGGCTACTCGGGCTGACTAGCAGACGGCAGCGGAGCGCCTCCAAATAGATTTCTTGCAGAAAAACCGCTAATTCTCCTTTGCTCAAATTGCAATGCTGCTGAACTACAACATCTTTATCAGAATCGCCGAGATGGCCTGAAAAAATTAACCATCCAAAGAGGTGGGGTGTCGTCTGAACATTACCCTTTTCAAGAACAGAGCTCGCAAGCTTCCTAGCGTTTTGATCATCTGTAAAGAATGCTTGCTGTGTTCGCATGGCAAAAGCAATAGATGATAGCTCTCCCATACTCAATTTCTTTCGTCTTCGCAAAAGTTCTACATGGCGCAGATCGTCTACTTCTAAATGATGATCCCGTATTATTCCATTCGCATTCTCTTGCTTGAACTTCTCTCGCAGAGCCTGATCATAGGGTTTGTGAGCTGTTCTTGGTTTGATCAAGCACTCATATTTGACAAAATTCGTGCAGCAAAAATGGCATCCAGCGGAACGCGCGACGAGATACAACCGGTCGGAAGATAATAGATTCCAAATCGCGCAGCTGTCGGCGACATTAAGCCGATTGAATATGGAAACATTAACGCTAATCGCCATGCTTAAGCCTTCTCCCAAATATTGCGGCGAGATCCGTGATCTCGGATGGCTCTGCGAGAAGCATTTCCGCAAGGCGACCCCTCGATATCATGTCTTGCTCAAACGCGTCGAAACACAGATCCACGTAGTAACCGGATAACCCGCGCTCTAGGAAGTGCTCTTTCCTTGAGCGTACGAGATCAGTGAGATCAGGCGGCAGTTCTGGATCGCGCTTCATGTTTTTGGGAACTCGCACGCTCAGGAGGGACTTCTGCTCCTCTGGTGAAATTAGCCGCTCGCGTCTCAATGCGATTGAAAGCGCGTGTGCACTAACTTGGAACTCATTCGCCCAGCGGATTGCTTCTTGATCTGACCATTTGCTCGGAATCGATTTGATAATTTCCGGCGGCATAAGATAGTAGGAAGCAAAGTAGTTAGCACGCGCTTCCATGTCAGAATTTCTGTTTTTGGCTAGCGAAACAATAATCTCCTCTTCGGAATCGAGCAAAACATGGCAAGCTTCATGAGCAGCACTAAAGCGCTGCCGATAAGGATCCTCGTCATAATTAATCAAAATGCAGTTGCCAGCGTGGGGTGTCTTCAGCGTAAGTCCAGAAATGTTGGAATTGCCTAAGCGGCGACGGAAAATATGAATTCCTAGCTTTCGTAAGTCGCTGTAAATATTCTTCTGTAACTCTCCTGGCTTGTATCCCAAAGCCTTCCGCATAGAAGCTGCCGCTCGCATCCCTTGTGTCCGATTATGGCTCCCTTTCGGAATCCGTGGGATTGCAGTAGACGCCCGTTTACCCAATTCGTGCACCAGAAACTCTTCGCAGGCGCAAAGATAAAGGAATTCCTGCACTGCCCATCGATCTTCCTTTCGGAACTCTTCACCGTACCTACGAAACAAAAGGTCAGTTTCTTCAAATGGACCGGTTTTTTCGTTGGAAATGAAAAATTGATAATCGCACTTAAAAAAATCGGATAGTATCAGGACTTCGTCGCCGCTCGGGGAAGCTTTGCCTTGCTCGAATGCCGCTAGGGTAGTATGGGGAATGCCGGTGCTTGCGGCTAACTCTCGAGGCGTAAGTTGGAATTGCTCGCGGTAGCCTTTAAGTTTCGAGCCAAATAGAACCAAATCCGGCGGCATCATCGAGTTCCTTCACGGAGCCAAATTCTAGCAGCTATTGCGGGGCTTCGAAACGTGTGGCCAACATTAAGCTCCCAGTAAAAAATCCACGTGCGGTGGCGGTAATTCTCAGCATCCAAAAAACAACCTTATCGGTCATCTTCAATTTCCTCCCCCGCCGCTGTTCGCGGTTTTGAAACAACGCATCGTCTTGGACTCGCGCAACGCGTTAGTGCTCAACAATAAGGTACATTTGCTGAATCTCTGTATCCACCTCCTCTCGTTCCGCATCCATTTCAAATATCGCGTTTTCATCCGAAAGAGGTTCTTATGAACATCGCATTCATCGGTCTGGGCAACATGGGTTCGGCCATGGCCACCAACTTGATCAAAGCCGGACACACGCTCTCCGTCTTTAACCGCACACGCTCCCGCGCCGACGCACTCAAGCCTCTAGGTGCGCGCATCGCCGCCACACCGGGCGAAGCCGCTGCCGACGCTGAAGTCGCCATCACTATGCTGGCCGACGATCACGCGCTTGAAGCTGTTGTTTTTGGAAAGGGAAGTGTTCTCGATTCGCTGCCGCCCAACGCGATCCACGTTTCCATGAGCACCATCAGCGTTGCTCTCTCGCGACGGCTGGCCGCTGCGCACGCTGAGCGCAAACAGCATTACGTCTCCGCTCCGGTCTTTGGACGCCCGGAAGCCGCGGCCGCCGCAAAACTATTTATCGTCGCGGCCGGACCCGCGGCGCAGATCGAACGCTGCCGTCCGCTCTTTGACGCCATGGGCCAGAAAACTTTTATCGCCGGCGACGACGCTTCCGGCGCAAACCTGATGAAGCTTGCCGGAAATTTCCTGATCACCGCTGTGATTGAAGGTCTGGCCGAAAGCTTTGCCCTGGTGCGCAAAGCCGGTTTCGACGCAAACCTGTTCCATGAAATCCTGACCAGCTCACTCTTCAACGCGCCTATTTATAAAACTTACGGAGCGCTGATCAATTCGCAGAAGTTTGAGCCTGCGGGATTCAAGCTGCCGCTCGGCCTCAAAGACAATCGATTGCTGCTGGCCGCCGCCGAAGAAAACTCTGTCGCCATGCCGATGGCGAGCCTTATCCGCGACCGCTTTCTTGCCGCGTTGAGTCAAGGTATGGGAGAGCTTGACTGGTCGGCGATCTCAAAACTTTCAGCTAAAGATGCGGGGCTGTGAGAATCACAAACCTCACCACGGATGAACACGGATAATACTGATTCGGACAAGACCACCGCCGGGACGGCGGTGCCACACGAGTATCGCAAGGCTAACAACACGAAATCATGACGATCTGCAACGATCAGCCAAAAGCCAAGAGCCAAAAGCCAAGAGCCGCTTCCGCTCACGGATGCCCCACCACCACAATCGACTCCGGCCCGCCGCCGGTCGGTGAAGTAGAGATCAGGGCCGTAGTGGTATTCGCGGCGGTAATGTTCGCGTTCAAGACCGATACAGTGCTTGATCCATTATTCGCCACATAAAGAAATTTGCCGGAAGGATCCACGGCCAGATCTATGGGGCCAGTTGCGACAGGCACCGTAAGGCTGGCAGTGCCGGTAGTTCCGGCGTTGTTCACCGTGTTGACGGTCAGATTGTTGGAAGCCGTATTGGCAATGTAAACCAGTGGCGTGGTGGCGTTGAGCGGCGTGTTAAAAGCAATGGCGCTGGGATTTGGCGGTGACGATCCTCCGGGCGTCGCGATAACGGGCGTCAGCGAGCCGTTGGTGTTGATGATGAACGTGCGCAGATTATTGGTGCTGCCGCCGTCGGTGGCCACCAGCACTTCAAATGTGGGAACGGCTTTTACGGCCAGCATGGTTCCTGATCCGGAATCAAAGCCGCCAACCGCCAGCCGCGTGAGCGCGCCGGTTGGCCCAATGGAAAAAGCGTCAATGCCTCCGCCGCCTGTGACCACATAAACGAACTGGCCGCTTTGGTCGATAGTGATTCCGCGTGCCGTGGCATCGGTTAGCGTGGTTGAAATAAAAGTCAGGCATCCTGTAGTTGCATTGATGCTGAAGCCGGTAACGCTGCCTACCTGGTTTGCCGTGAAAAGAAGCGTGCCTGCGGGATTGATGGCAATCTTTAACGGCTGTACGTCCGTCGTCGCAACGGTCGGGCAGGTAAGCGGCGTAATTACTCCGCTGGCAGCGCTGATCAGGAATTCGTCCACCTGGTTATTCTGGAATGACGTTACATAAAGGAACTGGTTGTTGGGCGTAGCCGCGATTCCAAAAGGCTGTCCGGCGACGGCAAAAGGAGATCCGGGAATTGGCGTAAGCGCCCCGGTGCCGTCATTGGCAAAGCCGGAAATACTGTTTCCGCCTGCGTTTGCCGTATAGACAAAGGCATTGCCGGGCGATGGAGTGGGCGTTGGGCCGCCTCTGGTGACGCTGCTGGGAGAGCATCCAGCCATCAACATTAGTAAGCTGGAGAAAACTATAAGGAAGCAGGAAAAAACTGCGGCGCGAAGCAAGCGCGACGGAAAGTCTTTCATTGTCACTCCCTCCGAACTCGCATGCACGCGGCAGAAAACTCTAAACCGCAGCAGCGGCCTGCGGCTAAAGTTCGGATGTGATTATGATAGCGCAAGCCCGCAGCGCTTAGCTTGTTTCGTCCATGGGGGAAGCCGCAAAGGAACTGCTTCTTTGTACGCGTCCCGTTTGTTTGCGATCTAGAAAAATTTACTTCGGCTGCGAACTTTGCGCCGCGCCGCCGTCAGGCGACATCTCTGCCAACTGGCTGATGAGCTTCTGTTCCTGATCAGAGAAAGTGCTGCGGAAACGATCTGATTTAATCACCTGCTGCCGCTCAGCCGGAGGCATCTGCCGCAGATGTCGCAGCGCCGTGTGGACCGCGACTTGCCGCTCCGGTGGCAAGCCCTTGAGTTGCTCATTAGCGCTGCGCAATTCCTGCCGCTGCTGCGGCGTGAGCTTGGATAGAAACTCCATGCGCTGCAAAGCCTGGGCCCGTTTTTCCGGCGTAAGGCTGTTGAAGTTTTTCAGGCGCTCACGAAATGCCGCTTGTCGATCAGCCGGAAGCTTTTTGAATTCTGGTTCGCTCTCCAGCAGTTTGAGTTGTTGGTCCAGCGGAAGGTCTTTATGCGTCTGGAGCCAGTCGCCCATCTTGTGCCCGTTTTTTTGTGCTGAGTGATTGCCGCCATTGGGGCTTTTCTGCGGTGTGGCTTGCACCAGAAGTACCGGCGCGGGTCGATGTGTTGAAGTGGTCACGCGCGAAGGTACATTCAGGGTCATCAACCCTGAGAGCAAAACCGCCGAAACAACCTTGGCCCCAATTACCATTCGCTCCTCCGAGCAGAAAGTTTAAGGCTCAGCCACATCGTCAGACGGAGCGCCGGTAAGCTCGTTTACCAGGTCCGTATCGATAATCAAGTCGTGGTTCTTGTCCAAAGATTCAATATCGGCCACCGCGCCGTTATCTGGAGGCGGAGCTGTCATGAAAATCCGATAACCCACTCCACCCGCTGCCAAAACAGTGGCAAGCGCAGCCGCCAGTATAGGCCGGCGCAGCCAGCCAAACATCAAAGCCGGTGCCTTCTGCCGTTCTTCCTTTACGTGCGCCCGCAGGCGGGTAAGAAAGTAGGGAGAAGGCTCCGGCGATTCCCATTCATCCAGTAGCGCCATGGTCTTGCGCATGGAGCCAAGCTCCTCTGTGCAGGCGCTGCACTGGCTTACGTGAGCCTTCACCTGCGGGTCGGCCGGACCGTCAGTGAGCAGCTCGATCAAATTTTCCCGAACATCATTGCAGTTCATACAAATTCCTTCAGTCTGTCCCGCAGCACTTCATAGGCTCGGAACAGCAGAGACTTGGTGGCGGACTCACTTAATTTCAATACTCCTGCAATCTCGCGATAATCCATCCCCTGATATTTATGCATCAACACGGCGGCGCGCTGTTTTTCCGGCAGCGCCATCACATGTTTTTTGATGGCCTGGAGCCTCTCCCGCCGCAGAATGTTTTGCTCGGCATTCAGGGTCGGATCGGCAACATCCATCGTCGTTCCGGATTCTTCATCCGGCTCATCCAGGCTTACTACTTTTCCGCTGCGTTCAACCTTGTGGTCGCGCGCATGGTTCACCGCCAGGTTGGTGGCGATGCGGTAAAGCCACGTCGTAAATTTGGCTTCCGCCGCATAGGTCTTGCGTGAGCGATAGACGCGCAAAAAAACTTCCTGCGCCAGCTCTTCCGCCAATGCCTGGTTATGGCACATGCGGTACATGAAGGCGATCATGGGCCGGTGATACTTGGTCACAAGATATTCGTAGGCCGCGTTATCATCGGTCCCGGCGCGGAGCATCACCTCCGCATCAGTCAGCGAATCATAAGGAACGTGGCTTGCTGCCATCTCCGCAATACCCTGCATCCTGCCGGTAACTGTGGGCATGAACAAACCCGACTTTAAGGCCACGCTGCTCACATCCCTGTAAACCCTTTGGCAACCAAAAAGTTGCAGGTTTCAGAGGGAAGCCGCAGCAGACCCCGACACCAGAGTTTATTCCATAGCGTGGCTTTTGCGCACCTGTAAGTTTTCGTTAAGTTGGAAACGTGTCTGCCCGCGAGACAGCCTGAAAAGCCTTCTGTTAGAATGATTTCACCCGACGCAGCAATATCCCAGCGGATCGGGCGCTTAACTCAGCGGTAGAGTGCCATCTTCACACGGTGGAAGTCATAGGTTCGAATCCTATAGCGCCCACCACTCCAGAATGCCATAGGTAATGAATTGCTGTTGTGGAATTCCCGGGGTGGAAATTTACAAGTTTTTGCTTGCTTCAGGGCACGTTCGTGGTAACATCACTTTGTCTTCAGTAGCCGCCCGTTCCGGTGCGACGATTCGCGCGAAAGAAGTCTTGGACTAAAGCGCAGATATAACGAAGATTTTCCGAAACTTAGCCGACTGACTTCCAGCCAGACCCTGAGGATTTCGCTTATAGCGGGTCACCACATTTTGGAAGTCCGGCAGATAGATCAAAGCTCACAGGTATACGAATGAATGAAGGATTGAACCAACCGCAGAATCCGCAGAACCCGCGCAATCGCAAGTCGCGGCGGCGGAGACGGAACTTTGGCTCGCAAAACCCGGGCCAGAACAGCCAGAATAATCAGAACGGATCCAGCAACCAGGGCCGTCAGGGCGGCGGGCAGAATCGCCAGAACCGCAACAATCGTGGCGGTGGACAGCGTCGTGGCGGGCCGGGCTTTGTGGGGCCAATGGACCACAGCTATCGCAACCAGGGCAACGGCAACAGCATGCAGGGAGCGCGCTTCCACAATGGCGCTCAGGCCGCGCCCAACATGGAGCCGCTCACCCAGCGCGTGGACGCTCCCACAAAAATTTTTGCCTTTGTCGACGATCTTTTCTTCGTGGCCAAGATCCAGGAAGTTTCGCGCAAGCTCAACGTGAAGGTCGAGTTCGTCAAGACCGACAAGGACATCGCCGAAAAAACCGAAGGTTCAGAAGAGAAACCGTCTCTGATTATCGTTGACCTCAACAGCAATGGCATCAAGCCTCTGCCGGTCATCACCAAGATGCGCTCCAAATACAAAAAAGCCACATCGATTGTCGGGTTTGTCTCCCACGTTCAGGGCGACCTCAAGGTCAAGGCTGTGGAAGCCGGCTGCGATGTGGTCATGCCGCGTTCGGCGTTCTCACAAAATCTGGTGAGCATCCTCCGCCGCCACGGCGCGGACGACGATACCGACGATAACTTCAATCGCGTCTAGTTCAGTTGTAGGATTCCAGCCGCATTTTCGCGATAGGGGTGATTAGGCCGGAGAGAACGTGCGCTTGAAACGCGTACGGTCTTTCCTGACGCCATTCTTCAGCTTCTTCAGAATGGCTGCCCAAGAGATGTTTAAAAGCCACCGCTACATCGGCACAAAGCCCGCGCATAAGGTTGTAGAGGTGGCTCCTCGTGTATTAGGCCCCTGAATTATCGCAGGCCGCCTGTGTTTATTTCGTCGCTAACGCCACCTTTTCCCTGGGACGCAGGTTGTGCTGCGGTTTCCAACCCATTCACTGTGATTGCCCCATTGGTTGATATTTTCTGGCCGCTTTTTTTCGATGTTTCGATCAGCATACTTGCTAACCGCTGCAGTGTATCGATCTGGCAAGCGATAGTTGACTTGGTGTCGGTGACTTCATCGTGACCGTGGGGATAGCATCTTCCCAGATGCCGAGGTATAAATGCGGGATTCTTCGACCAGAACTCCTGCAAGGGCGCGGCTACTTTCGACGAATCGCCGGATTGCACAGCCTCAAGAAGGCCTTTGCGCGCGGCTTCTACGATGCCGGAAGCGGAATTCACTCCATGGACCTCGCGAATGTTGCCCACATAGCCTGAGGCGCGCTGCAACTTGTTCGGATACATAAAATCCCAGCCCATGACAGCATCCATGGAAACCCATACGGCATACTCGACATTATCCAGAACGGGTTTGGAGGGCAGGGCTTTTTGCGCGGCAGCCACGAGTTTCTGATCAGGAACGCCGCCGCCGTGATTGACCGCCATCAAAAACGCCTGAAAATAGGAGTCCACCGCGGCATACACGGCAGCAGGGTCTTGCTTGGGCATCGGTAGTTGCTTGTGCAGCGGGTCAATGCCGGTAACGATGGTACTTGAGCAAGTTCCATCGTTTTTGCCGCTCCCGCTGCAACTGCCATATCCGCCGCATGACCTGCCAGTGGAGCAATCACTCGAATAGTAACAATTGCACCCTGCAACTTCGAAGTCCTGGGCTGACGAAACACCAATCAGCAGTAAACTACACACCAGCAAACCTACCATCTTCATAGTGCCTCCTTATTTGGCAGGATAGAGTGTTGTGTAGGATCCACCTTTGGATAAATGAAAATGATTCATTGTTGTTTCCGGAAAATCAGACAAGCTGAATCAACAGGGAACTCATATTCGCTCTGCCGGATAATTGAGTTTTGTGGTCAGCATCTTTTGGACAGCATCAAGGTACTTGCCATTTGTTCCTGTATTTTCACCGATTGCGGATAATATCCGCGCAGAAACGTTCAGCGCATATAGGCGAAAACTTATGTTAGGTTTGCTTCTTCTGCTTCTGGCTCCAGTCCAACCGGGTGCGGCAGCCCCCAGGCGTCCTCCGGAAGCTGTAGCTCTTGTGGAACAAGCCGGCTCTTTACCCCGCGAATTCTCCGCTGACACGCTCCTGCGGCTCGCCGCCTCGTCTCTGGTTCAGGAACAAAAGTGGAAGAAAGAGCTGATTGAAGAAGCTTTCTGGTCCGGAGCGCACGCTCCTCTTCCTTACCAGCAATGGGCGGACCGGATGGATTCGCTGCCGACCCGCGCCGTGCGCGCGAACCGGCTTGAGACGCTTACGTTACAGAGCCGGGCCATAGAAGCCATGTTGGGGCTGGATGCTGCCCGCGCGAGGCAGCTGTTTGGCATGATGCGTCCATTGAAGCTACCTGACCTAGATTGCTCTGAAGGCTTAACTCCGGATGTTTCCACCTACTATAAGCTCAGTGCCGAGCTTTTTGCGCAGGCCTTCACGGCGAAAGAGCGGGATGACGGGGATGATATTGCATTTCTGAAACAGCGCATTGCGGGCATTGATTCACCGTTGCAGCTTGCGCCTGCCCTGAAAAACATCCTGGGCTTGAAAGTGACATCAGAACAACGCATCGCCTTGCTGATCGCCTTTGCCGGGGCCTTCGACCGGGCGCTAGGCACGGACCGCGCTTATGGTGCCGTGGAAACGGCGCTGGTACCGGATGCATTCGCTGAAATGAGCGAGACGCCCGCATTCATCACCGCATTGCGCGCGTACATCCTCCGGCAAGTTCGGGGGCGTCGCTGCGCTGACAATATTCCATCTGCAGGTAAGCAGCCGGTATCGGTCGAGCGGTTCAATGCACTTGTACTCAAACTTGATCCCGCGCTTGATCATTTCAAGACGATCTCTCCTCAGGAAACGATGCCTTCGGGAACGAATGAAAGTTATCGGTCTCAGCTTTTATGGAAATCTCCGCATGCCAGAGGTGTTTTGGCGTCACTGCAGTGGCTTCACCATGGTGATCCGGGCCCGAACGCGCAAGAACGGTTGCTGACTCTGGAGGAGCGCTCGAAAGACTTGTGGCTCCAGCATTTCCAGGAGACTTTGAAACTGATGGACGACTGGAAAGAGGAGGACGAAGCTTCTCCGGAAGAATACTTCTGCATGGCTTCTGACGCATTGAGCGATTTAGCCGCCCTGGCGCCTCCTGGGCGCATTCGCAATCGCGCCATGAGCGCGTACCTGGAATTTTTAGAGGAGCATTACGCGAACATAGAAAATCATAACTTATGGTTCACGCAGTTCAGGCAGATGCTTTACCGCGCCAGGTTCTCCAAGGATCCTGAAGAAAAGGCTTGGATTTTACACGCCATGCAACGCAGCTCCAATCCTATTATTTCCCTTTATAGCAAACTTGAATCTCTGGATGTTGCGCCGTAACATCCAGAAACTTACAAGTTGATGAGCTGATCTGCTCGGCCCATTCTTGCGGGAATGCCGAGAGGCGTCTTCTTTGCTATGTTTGAAAGAATCTTCGAAGACACATAAATTAATTCCCAGGACTTCCTTCGATGGTTCCTATTCCTGCCGCAGAGCTTTCATCGGATCCACTCGGCTTGCGCGTTGTGCCGGTATGAAACTTGCACACAGCGCAGCCAGAATCAACACAACAATCATGATGGCAAAGGCTACCGGATCAGTCGATCGCACGCCTGGCACCAGGTGTTCTAACAGGCGCGACGCTGCTAACGCGGCAGCTATTCCCACAAAAGCGCCAATAAATATCATTGCCACGCTTTGCCGCAGCACCAGTCCCATCACGTTCTGGGCCGTGGCCCCCAGCGCCATACGTATTCCGAATTCTGGTATGCGCCGGCTGGTCAAGTAAGCCAGCACTCCATAGATCCCCACGCACGCCAGCAGCAAAGCCAGGGCGGCGAATATGCCGAACAGCAGCAACAAGAACCTCTGCCGCGCGAGTGAGGCTGTGGCCAACTGTTCCATGGTGCGGACCTCATGCAGGACCTGATCGCCGCTGGCGCCGCGCACTTCACGCCGTAACGACTCAACAACATTCAAAGGTGGAATGTTAGTTTTGACCGCGAGCGACATCAGTTGCGACCACCGAGGCAAAAGCTGGTCTGCTACCTGAGCGAATGGATAATAAAACTGCGCACGTAATGCAGACCCATCATCGTTGGCCAGCCCCCAGTGCCGCACATGACCAACCACCCCGACAATCAGCACGGCATCGGGCGCATCTCCCTTGGAGGGGTAGGGGCTGAGGTTGGGCGGTATCCAAATCAGCTTTCCGACAGGGTCTTCTTTACCGAAGGCTTGTTGCGCAAAAACGTCATCGATGACCGCGACGTATTGATTGCCCAGCCGGTCCTGATCATTGAAGAAGCGCCCTTTAAGCAGCGGAATACCCATCACCTGCAAGTAATCCGGCGTTACGCTGGTGGCCAGCCCCAGCGGCATCTGGTTAGGCGGCGGCATCGCAGGAGTCCGCCAATAGCTGACTTGGTTATAACCCGAACGCATTGGCACCGTATCCACCACGGCGGCAGACTGCACTCCCGGCACGGCGCGGGCTCGATCCAGCGCGTCCTGCCAGGCTGAGCGAATGCGCGCAGGATTTTCCAGCGTAGCTGCGGAAAGCGCCATTCGGGAAACGAGCACGTTATGGATATCCAACCCTGGGTCCAGTGACGAAAGCCGCAGTAGCGTTCGCCCCAGAATTCCCGCAGAGATAAGCAGCACTACAGCCAACGCAATTTCTGAGACAACAAAACTCGCGTGCAGACGGCGCGATGCTCCCGTGATGGTCTTGGCGCCGGCGCGCAGCGTACGTTCGAGCGAGCGTGTTGGAATGCGCAGGGCGGGAGCCAGCCCAAAGACAATTCCGCTCAGTAGGGAAACTGCGAGCGCGAATAAGAGAACGTGCCAGTCAAGATGCACTTCTTCGGCGCGCGGCAAGCTGCCCGGCCAGAACTTTACAAACGGACGGATGCCAATTGCGGCGAGCGAAATTCCGAGCAGCCCTCCGGCCAGCCCCAGCATTGCGCT
>Ga0070734_10002120_pt1 | contig 25626 bp, 23 predicted proteins | sample Coa_R1_8_FD_66444 | JGI IMG/M metagenome (GOLD analysis project Ga0070734, IMG submission 66444) | Surface soil microbial communities from Centralia Pennsylvania, which are recovering from an underground coalmine fire - Coalmine... | ecosystem: Environmental > Terrestrial > Soil > Unclassified ...
TATATCGCGAAGTAGAGCAGCGGTAGCTCGTCGGGCTCATAACCCGAAGGTCGGAGGTTCGAACCCTCCCTTCGCAACTAACGGAAAAAAGGAACATCAAAAGTGTTCCTTTTTTATTTATAGAATTACAGCAGTAGCTCACCGGGCTCATATCCGCCGCGGCGGACGGAGGCGCAACTCCCTTTCACAAGAAAATAGGCTTTCTGAATAAGTAGCTTTTGGTTTTGTGGGCAGGTCTTCTTAAAGAAACTAAATTGCAATTATTATAATTCACTACAGTATAATGAGCCTTTTGATTACAGATGCAATTCACTGGCATGTTTGTTTTGCGCTTGCCGAATTAAAAAAACAAATTGAAAGCAACCAATTCAAAAGACTTATAATTAGTTCAAATAGGGAGCTTTTTGATATAGATACTTTCACAAACTGGCTCGAAACAACAACAATTGAAAATCATGCGCGGCTAAAAGATATTTTAATAAAATCAGAGAACATTTCGAACCTTCATAACAATGAATTCAAAGACTTAGAGTTACAAATAGATCCAAATACTGTTTATTCTTTTAGTTTACCAAGCGGAGGTTTCTTGCAGGTTAATTCAGAAATCGAATGCATAACCATTAGTGATAAAAATTATTATTACACAATAAAAACAAAAAATGCATTCCAAGATTTTTTTGAGTTGAACTCAAGATTCAAAATATATTCAAGTCAAGAATTTGCATACAAGGCAGCTAGATTAATTAACATAATAACAAGTTTCTTTCAAAGTTTGAAAAAGGAAACACCGACTTTCAATCTTAATATTAAATGGGGTGAATTAAAAAAATCTTTGATTGAAAATAACCTTGAGTTATTTTTCAAGATATTGAAATCTTATTTTTCTGCACACCCATATTATTGGAGCAAAAATGAATCCTATTATCATAGTAATATCCATACAATTTTGGAGATTTTGGGATTTAATGTTTTATCAGAGCAAGCAACAAACCAAGGCAGAATAGATACAGTTGTTGAAACAGACAATTTTGTTTTTATTTTGGAATTTAAGGTGGGTAATAAGAATTCCATTTGTCAAATAATTGAGAAAAAATATTATGAGCCATATCAAACCATAGGTAAAAAAATAGTTCTTGTCGGTGTGGAATTTTCATCCAAAGAAAGAAACATCATAGATTGGCATAAAAAAGAGTTAGACTAAATACCGCTCGTGTTGTGGCCGCCTGACCAACTACTAAAAATCAAGAACACATTCACTAATAAAAATTAGAGTTAAGTAGAATAAAGGCAAGAAGCTGCGTCATTTCGAACGAAGCCAGAACGAATTTGCTTTATCACCATCTTATGGCGAAGTGAGAAATCTGACCAGATTAAAGGCAACAGATTTCTCATCCCGCAAAACTTACTGATATTTTAAATCTCATGCTGCGGGATTCGAAATGACGATGACTATTTGCTATTTTTTTGGTCGGCAATGACGTTTATTCTACCTAATCCTATAAAAAAACTCCGGGCTGAAGCCCGGAGCTATTCAAAAAATTTCTTGCTTTATAAATTCAAAATTATTTCTCGCGAACCAATTATCAATTGGTGAATTCTCAACTACTCAACCTTTCTTCGACACACTGCTTGCGCCGCTTGAATGCAATTCTTTGATAACTGCTGTTCCTTTATAGTTGATATCACTTGCACCGCTTGCATGTGCATTCAATTCTTTGTTCACGGTAATATGAATGTCAGAAGCCCCTGATGCACGCGCCGTGCAATTCTCCGTCACGAAATCATAAGCCTTCACATCACTTGCGCCGCTCACACTGATGCTGATGTTCGTTGCACTTCCTGTGATAGTCGCATCTGATGCACCGGATTGGTCCATGCTCAGGTCCCCTATTTTCAAATCTCCTTTCATATCACTCGCGCCGCTCAGATGAACTTCCAGCTTGTCTGAACTGATGGTTCCCTGAATATGGACATCGCTCGCGCCTGATGCATGAAGCCTGTCGATGTTTTTGAATGACACATAGGCTTTCAATTTTCTGTTGCCTTTGAACCACCCCCACGTTTTATTCTCAAACCTGATGATCAGAACGCCGTTGTCAACTTCCGTAATAATGCGCGGAATATCTTCTCTATCCGCCGCGCTCACTGCAACTGCTTCATCATTTCCCTGGGTCAGGTACAAATCAATCGCATTTGAAACTGCAATGGCATGAAAGCTTGCATTTAATTTGCGCGATTGCGCATTCGGGTCGTCGATTAATTTTTGTTGCGCATTTGCTGCAATAAAAATGAATGTAGAACTGAGGAGGAGAAATATTTTTTTCATATCAGTTGTTTTAAAATTTTAGCCACAGATTGATTAGTTCTGAGTTCAGAGTTAAGAGTCATAACTCTGAACTTCCGACTCTGAACTCAATTATTTCTTCGACACTTTCCCACCACTGCTTGTATTGATTGTTTTAATAGAAGCATCGCCTTTATAATCGATATGGCCACCACTGCTGGCACTTGCACTGAACGATTTGTTCACTGTCACTTCTATATGCCCGCCACTGCTTGCATCAGCATCGCATTCGTTTGTTACCAATGATCCTGCATCAATGCGACTGCCGCTACTTGTGGAAGCTCTTGCTTCATCCGCAGTTCCTGAAATCATGGAATGCGCACCGCTGCTGGCATCAATCTTTATACCTTTCACATTCACGTTTCCTTTGAAAGATGCGCCGCTTGAAAAATCGAGCGCCAGATTTCCTGACTGAATGGTTCCGTCAACATCTACATGCGCACCGGAACTTGCTCTCAGCTCATCGAGCATCTTGCAGGAAACATAAGCACGCAGGTTTTTATGGTTGTTATCATTCCCATACCAGTTATGATTATTATCATAATAAATTTTCAGTACACCATTTACAACTTCTGTCACAATCTTGTCTCTATATTCCTTTGTGTCTGCACTCACCGCAACTTTTTCGTCATTGCCTTGAGTAAGGTACAAATGAATGCCGGTTGCCACACTGATTCCGTGAAACGAAGACACATTGCGCACTTGCGCGTTTGGGTCGTTCACGACTTTGTCCTGCGCAATTGCTGCAGCCAAAATGAACATGCTGCTGATAGCTAAGATTAATTTTTTCATGTTATTTTTTTGTTCTGTTAGAATTTAATGTTCGGTTATCCTTTATAAATCATCCTTTATCTCGAACCTTTTTTAGAAATAGAGCTCGAACCGCTCGTGCTCATTTTTCTTATTACTGCACTGCCTCTATAATGTACATCACTGCCGCCGCTTGCGCTCACATTGAGTTCTTTGCTCACGTTCACATCCATATCGCTGCCGCCACTCGCATCTATATTGCAAAAATCCGTTGAGAGATTAGCTCCATGAAAATCGCTGCCGCCACTTGCGTCTATATTAAGGTTTGCAACAGTTCCGGAAATATGAACATCACTTCCGCCGCTTTGGTGAATATCTAAATCGCTGGCATTCACTTCTCCTTTAAAATCACTGCCACCGGAAAGACCTACTCTTAGTTTATCTGCTTTAATAGCACCTTGCGTAAATACATCAGAACCGCCGGAAGCTTCGAGGTTGTCGAGCGTTTTGAAAGAAACATAAGCCCTCATGTGCTGGTTGCCCCAATTCCAATGAAAACCATCTCTGTTCTCAATATAAATTTTCAGCACACCATTTTCAACTACTGTTTTAATGCGCTCTCTGACTTCCAGATCGGAAGCGCTTACTACCACCGTTTCATCACCCTGAGCCAGATAAAGATCAATCCCATTGGAAATCCTGATGGCATGAAACCCGCTCACATTGCGCTTTTGAGCGTTTTTATCATTAACAACTTTATTATCCTGAGCGAAGGAGAAAATGCTGATGAAAAGAAGCGCAGCAGAAAAAATGATTTTAACCATATACGTAGTTTTAAGTAAAGTCACAGCAAAATTAATAATGTTGCACGAAGCAGAAGCCCGGTTCGTGAATCAGACGGGCAGTATTTGCAGAATGTTACAGCCTTGAATAAATTTTTCTCCTACCTTTGCAAAGATTTCTCAGATTCCTCGGGGTGCTGAGCCCGCCAAAAGCGGTCAAGGCTGAGATAATACCCGTAGAACCTGAACAGGGTAATGCCTGCGCAGGGAAGGTGCTCAAAACATGCTCCATTTTTTCGCCTACGCAGCTATTTCCTTGACAGAATTAGAAATCAGAAATAATTAATTAGAAATTAGAAAGGGAAACAACTCGCGACTTAACCTTCTCATTCCTTATTTCTAATTCCTTATTTCTCATTTGAATGGTTTTTAAATTTTAAAAGTCTTACAATGAGAACGCTGCTTTTAGGAATTTTGCTTTTTACAATTTCACAAATTGCATTTTCGCAAAATCAATTAAAAGGAAAAGTGGTGGATGCGCAATTGGGAATTCCTGTTCCGAATGCGACTGTTGAGATAGAACATGCCGCCACAACTTTCACAAACGATTCGGGTTATTTTGAATTCAAAAAGATCAACCTGAAAAATGAGGAGATAAAAATTACGAGTATTGGCTATCGTTTGTATCAGGCGAAAATAAATTCAACGGATGATTTATTATTAATTTCTTTAGAACCGATTCAGCTATTTCTTCAGCCTGTTGAAGTGAGAGCATTGCGTGCCGGAGAAAAAGCGCCTTTCACCAAAACAAACATTACTAAAAAAGAAATCGAGAAAGCTAATCTCGGGCAGGATTTGCCTTTTATTTTAAATCAAACTCCTTCTGTTGTTATTAACTCCGATGCAGGTAACGGTGTCGGCTACACGGGAATTTATATCCGCGGAACAGACGCGACAAGAATTAGCATGACGCTGAACGGGATTCCGTATAATGATGCAGAAGACCAGTCGATTTATTTTGTCGACCTTCCTGATTTTGCTTCATCCGTGAACAGCATTCAGATTCAGCGTGGTGTCGGAACTTCGTCAAATGGTGCAGGCGCATTTGGCGCAACGATTAATTTTTCTACCAATGAATTTAACGACAAAGCTTATGCGGAAATAAACAATAGCTATGGTTCTTTTAATACCTGGAAGAACACTGTGAAAGTTGGTTCTGGATTAATCGATGACCATTTCACGCTGGATGCAAGATTGTCGCGCATTAGCAGCAACGGATATATTGACAGAGCAACCAGCGATTTGAAATCGCTTTATTTATCAGCGGCTTATTACAGCAAAAAATCATCGCTGCGTTTCAATATCATTTCAGGCTACGAAAAAACTTATCAGGCATGGAACGGAATTCCTGAAGCCAAAATAAATGGCGACAAAGCTGCATTAGATAATCATTATGCAAACAATGTCGGCTCATTATATTTCACGCAGGAAGATTCATTGAACCTCTACAATTCAAACAACCGGACTTATAATTATTTCACTTACAAAAATCAAACAGATAATTACTGGCAAAATCATTATCAGCTTTTTTTCAATCATCAGTTCAATCAAAAACTGAGTTTGAATGTTGCAGCTTTTTTATCGAGAGGTTATGGTTATTATGAAGAATATAAAAATCAGCAATCATACAGCGATTATGGTTTATCTCCTGTTGTTGTTGGCAGTGATACGATTTCAAGCACTGATCTAATCCGCCAAAAATGGCTCGACAATTATTTTTACGGAGGCATTTTTTCTTTCCAATATAAAAACAAAGGCATACAACTCACAGTTGGCGGCGGATGGGACAGATATAACGGCAAGCATTATGGATTGGTGAACTGGGCGCAAAATGGCGGCGTTGCTGAAGGTTATGAATATTATAATGTTCCAGCTCACAAAACCGATTTCAATTTGTATGCAAAATTGCAACAGCAATTGAATGAGCACTTCACTGCATTTGCAGACCTTCAGTTCCGCACTATCAATTATCACATCAATGGTTTTGAAGATAATCCTTCGATTGAAGTGAATCCTCAATACAATTTTTTAAATCCAAAAGCCGGCATCACTTACAGCAATCACGATTGGCTCGCTTATTTTTCTTATTCACTCGGAAACCATGAACCCAATCGCGGCGATTTTGAAGCCAATCAAAATGAATTGCCCAAACCTGAAAAACTACACGATTTTGAATTGAGCATTGAGAAAAAAAATTCGCAATATTCATTGAGCGCAACGGGATATTATATGCTTTATAAAAACCAGTTGGTACTGAATGGAAAAATAAATGATGTAGGAGAATACACACGCGTCAACATTCCAAATAGCTATCGCCTGGGAGTTGAATTGCAGGGAAGCATTAAGCTTACGAGCTGGGTGAACATTGCAGCCAATATTGCTTTCAGCAGGAACAAAGTAAAAAATTATACAGAGTTCATTGATGATTATGATAACGGCGGCCAAAAAAGTTTTTCATATAACGAACCGGATATTGCATTTTCTCCTTCAACGGTTGGAGGCATGTCTATCAATTTTATTCCTTTTAAAAATTATGAGCTGAATCTTATCAGCAAATATGTGAGCAAAGAATATTTGGACAACTCGCAGCATGAAGACAGAAAGCTGAATGGTTATTATGTGCAGAATTTGAGAATGAGCTATACCATCAAATCAAAAACAATCAAAGAAACCAATTTTATTTTTCAGGTGAATAATCTATTCAACAAAAAATATGAACCTAACGGGTACACCTATTCGTATTTTTATGGAGGAAGCTTAATTACCGAAAATTTTCTTTTCCCCATGGCAAGCACCAATGTGATGTTCGCGGTGAATATAAAGTTGTAATTATTACAACAGATACTCTTTTTTAGCAGCAAACATTGTACATTTAATAATATCATCATACTAAATATCTTCTTTTAATTTACTTACATGAGAAAAATATTTTATTCTTTAATTTTTTTTGCGGCGTATATTTTTTCAAATAGCGCTATTGCACAAACTCCTGAAGACAATCTGAAAAAGCTTGGCATACAGCTTCCGAAAACGCCAAAACCTGTTGCATCGTTTGTGCACTGCGTGAGAGTTGGCAATCTATTATATCTTTCAGGCAAAGGCCCTGTAAGACCGGATGGAACTTTTATGACCGGGAAAGTCGGAAGAGATTTAACCATCGATTCAGGTTATTATGCTGCTCGATTAACCGCCATTGCGCATTTAGGTGTTCTGAAAGATGAGTTAGGTGATTTAAGCAAAGTAAAAAGGATCGTAAAAGTTTTCGGCATGGTGAATTGCACAGAAAATTTTTTCGACGAGCCAAAAGTCATCAACGGATACAGTGACCTGATGGTTGAAATTTTTGGTGAGAAAGGAAAACATGCACGAAGCGCAGTCGGCATGTATTCACTCCCATGGAATACAGCAGTGGAAGTTGAAACAATTGTTGAAGTTGAAAATTAAAATGATTCAAATTAAAATGCCAAACATTCCTTTGGAACGTTTGGCATTTGCTTTTCAAAAATGCAAAAACTTCTTACACTGATATTATTCAGAATCGGTTATTACCTCAGTATGAGCTGAACCTCCATGCTTAGAATACATCACATGATCTTTCTTTCCTTTAATGTACTTTTCTTTCAGCTTTGCGTGCAATTCTTTTGGCTGAACAACTCCATTTACTTTCAGCAGTTCGCTGTTCAACGTAAAAGATAAATCATCTGTGTTCTTAATTACGTTTGCAGCAAATAAATCTGCAATGATACCATCTACAGTTGGATTATCAGAGACTACCGGAATCGGCGCATGATCCTCAACTACGATTGGGTCTTCAACAACAATTGACAGAGGGTCATGCTCTATTTTAATAGGAGCAACAGGTTCAGCCAACATTGCTGAGTTTCTGCCATTAAAATCCAAAAGCATTTTGTTTATTTTCAATCGCTGTTGCTGAATCTGCAATTGCTCATTTTTCAAATCAAGTATTTGTTTGTTTAATATTTCGTTCTGCTTTTTTTGATCTTTCTGTTGAAGTGATTTAAATTCTTCTTTCAGCTCATATTGCCTTTTTTGCAATTGCTCAGACAACATCAATAACTGTTCGTTTTGTCTTTTCAATTCAAGCCTCATCTCCTGATTCGATTTTTTTGCTTGTTCGTCTGATATTATCTTTGCTTCATCATTTTTCATTGCTTCCATTCTTGCATTTAATTCTTCCTGCTCTGCCTTAAGTTTGATAATATCAGCTTCATTTACTTTCTTGTCTTGCTGTGCATTCAACTCGTCCTGCACTTTTCTCATTTGGTCTTCTTTCAAAATAAGTTCCGCTCTTTGTTTTTCCATTAAAGCATTCTGCGCTTGCAATTCGTCCTGCTGCTTTTTTGCATCAGTATGAAGTTTGTCTATAAATTCCCGATAATCGCCAATTTTTTCACCAGGAATCTTTTTTCCTTCAACATATAGTTCTTCCACTTTACCATTAATTTCTTTAATCTTATATTTCTTTCCTTCAATTGTCCCATTGAACTCAAATCTGCTAATCGAATTTTTATCAGGAACTGTATCATTAATAATTCCCATTGCCTGAATGGCGTGCGACGCAGGTTGCTTTTTAATAGTGTCTTGTTGCACAGCTTGTTTAAAAGCAATCGTTATTAAACCAATAACGACAATTCCGGATGCCAATGAAATTTTTTCCATATTGTTCAGTGTTTTATTATTATTAGTGAGAATCCTTTTTACTCTATTCAGCAAATGGTTTTTTCTTCCCGGAAATGCCAATGAATATTTTGAGCCGGATAAATGATATTCCTGAAAGGAAACCAAAGCATGAACAAATTCTTTCTTCATTTTTGTTTCGCCGATGGCAATATCATCACAGCAGTTTTCTCTTTCATCTTTTATTAATGATGAAATCCAAAGCACACCGGGATTAAAGAAGAAAATAATCTCAGCAAGATTTTGCAACATGTTCAAGAAATAATCTTTGCGCCTGATATGGGCGAGTTCATGAAGCAAAACAGCTTCGACCTGCTCTGGCGGCAATTGCGTCATCAATTGAAATGGAAATAATATCACCGGTTTCAAAAAACCAACCATCACAGGCACTTTCACGATTTCCGACTGGAGCAATTGAACTTTTTGTTTGATGTTCAGCTTCTCCGCAAGTTCCCGCATTTTTATTTTCCAATATTCAGACGGAGCATGTGTTTTATAATGCCTGATACGCTGAACATATCCTGCATTCGCCATCAATCTTATTAATTGCACACTCAATACGATAAACCAGATCATTACTACGAGCGAAGCATGTTCATTAAAATAACTGATAAATATTTCGAGAAAACTTTTTTCAATATGAACATCAGTAACAGGCGAATTTTCAGTTATGATAACTTGTCTGACATAATCATTATTTGCAGGATTTATTACAGCAACTTTATCGTTTATTGATGCATTATTATATTGTCTGGCAAAAGTGAAACAAGTCGCTGCGATGAATAAAAAAAACAACACAGCCAAACTATTATACCGGATCACAGAACTTGATTTTTTTGTGAGCATAATCACGATGCCCGCCAAAACAGCCAGCAGCAAGCCTTGCCACAGAGAATGGATTAATGTCCAGCAAATCGCCTGCATTGTTTCATTGCTTAATAAATGCATATAATTATGGTTTGTAGTTCATAGTTTGAGTTTCTTGCCGCTAATTAACAACGAACAAAAAACAACAAACATTATTTTTTATCAATGTTCTTCAACATCTCCTTAATCGCTTCCAATTCTTTCTTCGATGTTTTCTTATTGCCGAGCAATTGCATCATTAAACTGCTGGCAGAACCATTGTACATCGAATCAACAAATCTTTCTAATAAAAATCCTTTTGTCTTTTGTTCTTCCATCGCAGGAATATAGATATGCTTCATGCTGCTTTCATCTCTTTTCAAAATTCCCTTCTCTGCCATAATCTGCATCAGCTTTAATGTAGAAGTGTATTGGACGGCACGTTTCTCTTCATTCAATGTGTCATTCACAAAACGAACAGTCGACGGACCGTGTTTCCATAGAACCTGCAAAATCTCCAGCTCAGATTTTGTTGGTTCCATTTTATTGTCGTTTTCTTTCTTTTCCTGTTTCATAGGTTAAAGATAGGAAATTTTTCGTACGAACAAATATTTATCTCAGTTTTTTGAAAACCTTCACAAATTAATTTCACGCAACGAGCGCAAAGAATACAAAGAGACAACGGATTTTGTCATTCTAATTTATCAGCAAAAACATGTAAGGATAACTAATTAAACTTTATTCCCGTTGTATTCTTTGCGCTCGTTGCGTGAAACTTTCTTATATTGGGTTTTAATCAAACTGTTTATGAGAAAACTATTTTTACTACTCTCCTTTCTTGCATTTGTACAATTGTATATTTCAGCGCAACCTGCAAAACGAATGTTGAAACCCGCTGATATTTATCGTCTGCCTTATGTCGGCAGCGGACAAATTTCTCCCGATGGAAATTGGATTGTTTATACACTTACTTCCGTTGATTCATTAAAAGATAAGCGCAGCACAGATTTGTGGATGGTGAGCTGGGACGGAACACAAACCATTCAGCTCACGAGCGATGCAGAAAGCGAAAGCAACGCCAAATTCAGCCCTGATGGAAAATACATTTCATTTCTTTCTTCTCGTCAGGATAGCAAAGAATCACAAGTGTGGCTGATGGACCGACGCGGTGGTGAAGGAAAAAAACTGACTGATATAAAAAACGGTGTGAATGATTATGCATGGAGCCCTGATGCAAAAAAATTATTATTAACTATTACTGATAAAGAACCTGAAGACACCAGCAAAATAAAAACGACAAAACCTTTTGTCATCGATCGCTATCAATACAAAGAAGATGTGGAAGGTTATCGTTACAAAAAACTCTACACACATTTATATGTCTTCGACATCACCACTAAAAAACTGGATACACTTACCCGTGGAAATTATAATGAAGGAGAGGCAGCATGGAATCCTGATGGAACTCAAATCGTATTCGTGAGCAATAGAACTGCAGACCCTGATAAAAATGAGAACTCTGATATTTTTGTTATCGATGCGAAACCTGGTTCAACTGCAAAACAAATCACCACATGGACTGGTGTTGACAACTCTCCTCGTTGGAGTCCCGATGGAAAATGGATTGCATACACACGCAGCACAAGTGATGCAGATTATTTAATGTATGACCAATCTGTTCTTGCCATTGTTTCTAAAGATGGCGGCGAACCGAAATTATTATCACAAGCTATCGACAGACCTGTGATCGACCCACAATGGTCGAAAGATGGTTCATCTATTATTGCATTGGTTGAAGACGACAGACAACAATATGTTGCGAGTTTTTCTGTCGCAAATGGCGCGATGAAAAAAATCGCTGATGGCGAACGCGCATTCACCGCTATTGAACCCACACCAAATGGTGAATGGCTTGTATCGATGAGCGACCCGCAAACGCCTGCAGAAATTTATGCACTCGAAAATGGCAAGACAAGAAAGCTCACCAAACACACTGATGATTTTCTTGCACCACTTTCGCTTGCCACTGTTGAAGGCTTCACTTCAAAAAGCAGTGATGGCACAAATGTTTCCGGATTATTATATCGCCCTGCCAATGCAACTGCGAATCAAAAATTGCCAACTATACTTTTCATTCACGGCGGTCCTGTCGGTCAGGATGAATTTGGTTTTGATTTATCCAGGCAAATGCTTGCTGCGGGCGGTTATCAGGTTGTTGCCGTAAATTATCGCGGAAGCAACGGAAGGGGATTGGCGTTTTGCAAAATAATTTCTGCCGACTGGGGCAACAAAGAAGTCATCGACTTGCACGGCGCTATTGATTACCTCATCAAAAAAGGAATCGCCGACCCCGATAAACTCGGCGTAGCAGGATGGAGCTATGGCGGCATACTCACCGATTATCTCATCGCTTCCGACACACGCTTCAAAGCCGCGAGCAGTGGCGCAGGCACGGGTTTCACGCTTTCGCTTTATGGCGTTGACCAATACATCAATCAATACAATAATGAAATCGGGCCGCCGTGGAAAAGCATGAGCACGTACATCAAGATTTCTTACCCGCTGCTCAAAGCCGACAAAATAAAAACGCCCACACTTTTTTTCAGCGGCGAAAAAGATTTCAACGTGCCCACCGCAGGCAGCGAACAAATGTATCAGGCGCTGCGCACACTCGGCGTGCCCACACAGCTCATCATCTATCCCGGACAGTTCCATGGCATCAGCGTGCCAAGCTACCAGCGCGACAGATTGGAGAGATGGATAGCGTGGTTTGATAAATACCTTAAGTGAGTTTGAAGTTGCGAGTTCAAAGTTCAGAGTCGGGAGTTCAGAGTTTGGAACATACTCCCGACTCTGAACTCTTAACTCAGAACTATTATGGTACCAGCATCCCAACTCCGATTGAGCATCGTTGCGACGCTCCATTCATCGGTAGTGCTACTATTGAGCTTTAGTTTTCTCCGCGAGTTTCGTGAGAAAATGTTTGCTGTAAATAATCAAAGGACGATAAAAATTAATTCACGAGAATTGGTTCCATGTAACAATCGAGGAATTCTTCGGTTACTCCTTTCAGTTTTCTTTTTTGACATAATGCGTATAATTCTTCAACAGCGGAGTAGGAGAAAAAACGAGTATTTAAATCCGCAAAATCTTTAGCATTAGCTTTTCTAATTACTTCATCTCTATCATCATCTGAAGCCACAATAACATACCTTGTTTTAAAATTGGAAATATGATTATATAATTTTTTCATCCTTAACAAACCACTATTTACTCCCGTAGAATGTTCTATCTCCATAACAGCGGGCATTAAAGAACCATTCTTAAACCAGATACAATCGATGAGCAAAGCCGAACTGATTGCCTCTTCAAATTTACCTATAAGATTATTTTTGTTTCTTAGCGAAGAAACAATTCCCTCATACTCGCCGAATTTTTTGTCTTGATATTTTATTCCTTTGTCATTTTGAGCTATCCAGGTTGAATAACCAAGTTGATATCCGATTTTATATAACAAGAACTGTATCTGCGCATGTCTCTTTTGAATATTGACATCTATTGTTGGATTTAAAATATCATCTGGTAAAGTAACAGGGTCATAATAAATATCAATGGAAGGTATTTCAGATATATGGACAGAGGTTTCTGTCTTCATTGAAATACCTTGTTGGTGAGGATTGTCTGGCAACCAGATTAAATGTTTGTGCCCATCTTTAATTTTCGTTGTACCGCCTTTGTCTTCAATCCTTCCTGGATAACAATAATAAAATTGTGATGTATGAGCAAGCAAAGACTCGAGTACACTTCTTGTATTATAACTACCTGCAAGAACTCTATCAAAATTTATTGGCTGATTTGGCGAAAATGCATTTGCAATTCGCCAAATCATTTCCGTTGAAATTGGCTCTATTTTTTTACTTGAAGGAGTTTGCTTCTTTGTAGGATTCCACCGTTTTATTTTTATGGGACCTTCTGGCAACTCAACTTCAACAATTTGAATTAGCCCTTTATTTTTAGGGTCCAAATAATTATAAGCTGCTTTCTTATCTAACTGATTAATGAATGATGCTATATTACTTGCTGTCAATTTGTTCATATGAAACTTTCAGGTCCTTAATAGGATTATTGTAAATAAAATCTATAATATTTTTCGCAAGACCATTAGCAGCCAAATAAGGAACGCCATTTCCAATTGTCTTAAACATATCAGTAAGTGAAATATTTTGAGGAATTACAAATTCTTTTGGCAAAGATTGAATTGCCAGAGCTTCTGCAGCAGAGATTCTTCTTGCTTTATAAGGATGTAAGTGAACTTCATTATTTCCGTATGCAGCTGTTGGCGAATAACGCCAACGATGAAGGCGTTTATAAGATTTTTTCAAATCATCGCCTTCGTCAATTATTTTAAATTTTTCCAATCCTGCCCGAGGCATGAAGTAGTTTTTTGCATTGGGATGTCTCTCAACATTATTTTTTTTGAACCAATATTCTACTGTTAATTCTTTGGGAATATTTAGAGGCTTGGGCTTACTTGAAAATTCTATGAATTTCTCCAATTTGGGCCAACTCATTGAGAAAACATCCTTTGCTTTATAAATAGTATTATTTTCCCAATTAAAATTCTTTATGATTGGCGAGCCATTCAGTTTAAACCCTAAATCACCTAAAGTGTTCCGCTTAAACCCAATCAAAATAATTCTATCTCTATCTTGTGGCACGCCAAATTCTATTGCATTAATCAATTTTTCAGTGATATAGTAACCTTCACCAATCAATTTCGTTTTCATCCCTTCAAAAAATTCTCTGTGTTTTGTAGTCCTATAAAGACCTTTCACATTCTCGAACAAAAAGAAATCAGGTTTATTGCGACAAATTAATTCAACATAAGTTCCAGACAATTTTCCATTCTCTCCTTTGTGACCTTTGTTTTTTCCTGCGACTGAAAAATCTGGACAAGGCGGCCCACCTATGAAGCCGATAATGTCATTTTTTTTTCTTGCTTCTTTTAAATTCTGTGACAACCATAAAGAATTTAAATTAGTTAGATTTTCCGTTATGTCTGCAACCTGATATCCAAAACGAGGCTTTTCAATCCCTAACTTTTCTCTTGATGAAACATAAATATCAGCGAAGGCTTTATGATATTCATTCACGAATAAAGTCTCAAATTGACCTGTCGTTTCAAAGCCCAAGTCTAAAAATCCTGCGCCTGCAAAAAATGAAAATATGCCGATTTTGTTATCCATTCAGTTTCAAATTTAACGGGTTTTGCAAAACAAGCTACATTTTTTAGCAAATTCATATGCACAACCTATGGATAACTTTTAAAAATGCTCATGCCATTGTTTGTCGTAGACCAACAATGGCTGAAAAAATCAATCTGCGCTTATTCAAAATTCAGATTGCTTCTTTCCTCGCAATGACGTGCAACTCCCTAAGAAATCTTAAAATGATTTCAATTGAAACTTTCTCACGCTCTCGCCGTTGTTGTCGCCTGACCAACAACAGCAGCATAGCATCAATCCTTTGGCGGCTCTCTTTCAAGGTCTTTTGATAAGGGGAATTTTGGATATCTGTTGCTGCCGGAGATAGTGCATTTCTCCAGTTTCTTTTTACCTTCTTCTTCTGTCAGCAATTTCAGTTTAGTTCGTGCGTAGGCAAATCCCATCTTCACTTGTTCTTCATAATAATAAATTTTTCCTGCTTCGAGGTTCGCGTCAAGATGGAACTCGTTTTCTGCAAGGCATTTAAATGTGTGCGCTCCCGGGTCGAGCATCGTATACAAAAAAGTTTTTGCGCTAATCCATCCCATCTGAAAACTATCACAATCCACTCTCATAGGAATCGCAAATGCCATAATGGTGGGGCGAATAATATAAACAAGTGCCTTGCCAGCAGACGGAGCAATATTCCTTAGTTCCTCATTTTTTTTCTGCTTCTCTTGTTTTGCTGTAAGAACCTTGACTGATGTATCTGTTGTCGCTGAGCTATCTGTTGTTGTCTGTGCAATACAATTTTGGGACAAACAAAATGCAGAAAATAAAAAAGCAGCTATGAGGGAAGAATGTTTGCTCTGTTTCATGAGAATAATTTTTATAAAAGTAAAGAATACTGTGTTAAATATACTTTGGTTGCCTATTTGACTCGAATGATTTCTATTTAAATTCAGATTGCTTCATTTCTCGCAATGACGTGCAGCTCGTCTATCAATTTTAAAATGATTTCCATATAAAATTATTATGCAAATTGCAGCATCATGCAAACCCATGTTCTCAAAATATTAATACCAATTCTCTGCATTGTTGCATGTGCAAATCATCAAGCTCCTAATGAAGCAAATACTGTTGTTGCGGAAGATAGCGTTGTATTACCTGCTCCTTCTGTTGATACGTTTCCTATCGGCAAACTGATAAAAAATATTTCCTGTAAAAGCGATGTTTCGCAATCTTATGCATTATATATACCTGTAACAAAAAGCAATCAGCCATTGCCTGTCATTTATTTTTTCGACCCGCATGCGAGTGGAATTTTTCCATTGAGCAAATATCAATCGCTGGCAGATAAATTTGGTTTCATTCTCATCGGTAGCAACAATTCAAAAAACGGCAATGATTATTCCATAGCAGAAAATATCTGGCAGCATTTATTTGCCGATACAAAAACAAGAATCAATATTGATGCTTCGAGAATTTATGTTTGCGGTTTTTCAGGTGGCGCAAAAGTCGCAGGATATCTTGCATTAACTCATCCCGAAATAAAATCAGTCATCGCTAATAGTGCAGCATTACCAGACGGAACTGCAGCAGGCAATTTCTATTTCAGTTTCACCGGGCTTGCCGGCGACGGCGATATGAATATGACGAATGTTGTTTCGTTCTGCAATGATTTAGATAAAACAAATACTCGCCATCGGATAATCCTTTTCAATGGCAAACACGAGTGGGCGCCGGAAACCGCCATGAACATTGCGTTTGAAGGATTGTTATTAGACGCGATGCGTAACAAACAAATTCCATCAGATAATCATTTCATCAAGAATTATATTTCAGAAAGCAAAAAAAGAATTGATGAATTTATCTCAGCAAATAGTCTTATTAAAGCTGATGATGAATGCAAACTTTCTATGAGCATGCTTGACGGATTAACCCAGGAAATAAATTTCTTCAAACAAAAGCAGACAAGCATTGCTGCAAACCCTGTTTTTCAAAAACAACAACAACATGCACAGGATTTATTTGCAACCGAAGAAAAAACAAAAGCCATCTATCAGCAGGAATTTCAAAACGGCGATATCAATTATTGGAAAAACACGATTGCAGATTTAAACGAAAAAGCAAAAGCCAAAACAGATGAAGGCGCGATGTATAACAGATTGCTCGCTTATCTATCACTTGCATTTTATTCCATCAGCAATCAGTTCATCCATTCCAATCAGAATGACGGCGCGGAATATTTCGTGACACTATATAAACTGGCGGACCCGATGAACAGCGAAGCATGGTATTTCTCAGCGATCATTAATGCAAGAAAAAATGACAGCAAAGCAACAGAAGATGATTTATTAAAAGCTGTTGAAAATGGATTTAACGATAAAGACAGAATGTTGCAGCAGCCCGAATTTCAATCCATTCATCTCAATTTTTCAGAGATGGAAAATAAAATGAACACTCACTGAGCAATTTATTTATAGCTTAAACTCATTTTAATTTAACTTGAACCATGATTCATTTTTATAAGAGAATTCCATTCATAAAATTTTTGACATTCATTGCTATTGTATTTTTCATCAATAGTTGTTCAAATAAAAAACCAATGCCTTCTTCAACTACTAACTGGTGCGACAAAGAGCTGAGACCCGAATTAAAAGCATTAAAAGAAATCAAGACCGACAGAGATTGGTTCAAAGTGTACCTTGTTGGCGACAGCGTTTATGCAATCGTTGAACCTTACAATTTTCAGGAAGTGATTTCTTATCTGATTCTGGGAAAAGAAAAAGCATTATTGTTTGATACGGGGATGGGATTAGATTCTATGTCAGCATTAGTGAAAGAATTGACAACGCTCCCACTCACTGTGCTCAATTCCCATACACATTTTGACCATGTCGGCGGCAATCATGAATTTGATAATATCCTTGCCATGAACACAGATTTCACACGCAAAAATGCGCTGCAGGGATATGCTCACGATATCGTGAAAGAAGAAGTGCAGCCAGATGCGTTTTGTCTGCAACGATTGCCGAAAAGAGATACTGCGAATTATAAAATCAAACCTTTCGCCATTACAAGATTTATTAATGATGGTTATGAAATAAATTTAGGAGACAGAACATTAAAAGTGATTGCCGCTCCCGGTCATGCGCCGGACGCGATTGCGTTGTTGGATGAAAAATCAGGTTATTTGTGGGTGGGCGACAGCTTTTATGAAGGCCCAATCTGGCTTTTTGCAGAAGGAACTGATCTTGCAGCTTATGAAAAAAGCATTGAAAAATTATCTTCATTTGTTCCAAAGTTGAAAATAGTTTTTCCTGCGCATAACAATCCAGTTACAGATCCAAAAGAATTGACAGATACATATCATGCATTTATGGAAATTAAAAACGGTTCAAAAAAAGGAAAAGCAACTGAAGATGGAGCTGTATTATTTGAATTCGGCAAGTTTTCATTTTTGATTGGGAAGAATTATTTAAACGACAAGTAAAAAATGTCAGGCGAAAAAGATTTAGACAAGCTTCTAAGAACAATGAAACCGATACATAATGAAGGCGAATTTGTTTTTTGTACCGTCCAAGATTTACTGCACATAAATCCTGACGACATAGTCATGCTCTTTAAAGAAGCAGAAGGATATACAATCATTATCAAAAAAGAAATAGCAGATTATTTACAATTGGATTATTCTTTCGTTGCTTCATGGATCACATTAACCGTTCATTCTTCGCTGGAAGCAGTTGGGTTAACTGCTGCTTTTTCCAAAGCATTATCTGAAAATGGGATAAGCTGCAATGTAGTTGCAGCTTATTATCACGACCATATTTTTGTCGATAAGAAATACACTGACGAAGCAATGAAAACCCTGAATAGCTTAAGCAGTTAAATTATTTGACTATCTATCTGCGCAGCTCTGTGAAAAATCTCCGCGGCTCTCTGTGACCAAAAACTCTCACTTCAATTCCTGCAAAGCTTCTTTCAGCGCCACAAAATTCACCTGCACTCCAGGATTAGCAGTTTCTTCTGCGTAAGCAATATTACCGTCTGCCCCGATTACTATTACTCCTCTTTTCGCAACACCTTTTATATCGCAGGCAAAATTGCATTGATACATTTCATATTCATGAATCATGCGCTTGTTGAAATCAGAAAGCAAATCATAAGTGATATTATTTTTTTCTTTGAATGCTTTCAGCGAAAAAGGCATATCTACCGAAACACCAATCACTGTTGCGCCGATATGATTATAAAAACTGAGCTCATCGCGGGCTGCACAAACCTGTGCAGTGCAAACGCCTGTGAATGCCGCAGGGAAAAATTGTATCACCAAAGTTTTACCTGCAAAATCATTTAAAGAAATTTCTTTTCTTTCTGTATTGAATAATTTAAAAGCCGGAGCTTTTGTGCCAACTGCAATTGCCATATTTTTTTATTTTAATTATTTTGCAATAATATTAAGAAGATGACTAAGAAAGAATTTCTGTTTAACTGAATTGGGTTTGGAGATAAAATCAATCTCGGCGAAGCTGTCGAATATACCAATAGATTTCAAGATTTATTCACCATTGACGATTCACTATTCACCTCGTACTGTGAATCAGGATATCTCTTTGTTTCCCAAAATCTTCAAACTTCGGTTGTATAGTGCCGTTATAAGGATTGTCCAGATCGCGAATGGTTTGTATGCACAATGTGACCAGCACTAAAAAAATAAACGGTACGAGATAATGACGCTCTTCATGAAAGCCGTTTAAAAATCCCACCAGCACACCGATAAGCCAGGAGGAAACAATTAATAAAATGATGATAAGATGCGGTGTCCTTTCGTTGTAAGAACTGAGGATTCGATAAAAATGGGAATTCAGCTCATTGAAATAAGGCATCAATCTCAGCACTTCTTCTTTTTCTGCAGCGCTTGATTTGCCAATAGCAGTGATCTCGGTCAGATAATTTCCGTTCACTGTTTCAATATCTCTTATGAGTTCATCTTCACCTTTGAGATAGTGCTTTTTAAAATCATGCATGATCTCCAGATAATTCATCAGGTATTCTTTGGTAGCTGCTTTAACCGTATCATCTGTTAAAAGGCTCTGCCGGCGCAGGTTTGCAGCAGCATCAGTTGTTTCATGCATGATGTCTACGCGGCTTTTCATGGAATTGTTCGATGAAAGAAACGTGAATGAAAGCAGCAAAGCAAAAATCGCAATTACAGATGTTTCTACTCCGGAAGCTTTCCATGGTTTTCCCTTTTTAATATACAATCGCCGGGTGATGCTATAACCAATCAGCACTGAAACAATTAATGTGATGGGATAAAAAATCGTGAAATAAACCGAGTCGATAAAATCAATCCACATAAAATAGCCTTGGTTAAATTGTGGGTTAAGATAAATAATTTTTTATTATCGTTCGGTGAAGGCTCCAACCCATACACTTAATTTTTTAATCTAATTGAAGATTCAGAAGACCTGTCAGGTTTTGAAAACCTGACAGGTCTGGCAACAGCGACTATAAAATTAATTTTGGACGTCCATCCACAGGCTGAAGCTCAATAGTAGCACAATTGATGAACGGAGCGTTCCCGCAATAATGCGGGACAGGCGCAACGATGATGCCATGAAAACTAATGCCGGTATCAAAAAAAGTAGCAAGTGATTAGTGTTAAGCAGTAAGTAAATAATTTGCACGATATTGTAACCACATTCATCAACCGGAACTGATTTGAAAAAGAAAATTGGCATTTACACTGCATCGGCGATTGTTGTGGCAAATATGATTGGCACAGGCGTTTTCACGAGTGTTGGTTTTCAATTATCGTCGGTGCAAAATACATGGACAATCTTATTGCTTTGGTTTGCGGGTGGTTTGCTTGCACTGTTCGGCGCATTTGCATATGCTGAACTCGGAACGCATTTTTCGGAATCAGGTGGCGATTATATTTATCTCTCGCGTTTATTTCATCCGGTGCTCGGATATTTATCAGCATGGGCAGGATTAATAGTGGGATTTTCTGCGCCTGTTGCGCTTGCAGCAATGGCTTTCACAAAATATCTTTCACCATTCGGTTTGCAGAATAATGTGTGGCTTGCCGTCGGAGTGATTATATTAATTGGCTTGATGCACAGTTTCACCATCAAGCACAGCAGCAGGTTTCAGAATTCTTCAACGATTATCAAAGTTGTTTTTATTGTTTGCCTGATTATTATTGGCTTCATGTTACCGGGAAGCAAAAGCAATGCGATTGATTTTTCAGGCTCGTGGCAACATGAAATTTTGAAACCGGGCTTTGCAGTGTCGATGGTGTATGTTTCGTTTGCATATACAGGATGGAATGCTGCTGCGTATGTCGCTGATGAAATCAATGAGCCGAATAAAAATCTTCCACGTGCATTGATAGCAAGCACGCTGTTTGTTGCTGCAACTTATATTTTGTTTCAGTTTGTATTATTGAGAAATGCAAATGTCGTGGAGCTACAAGGAAAAGAAGATGTGACATTTATTTCATTCGGAAATTTGCTCGGCTCAACAGGCGGAAAATGGGTGAGCATTTTCATCGCGATTCAATTGGTCGCGACAGTGAGCTCGTATTTGTGGGTGGGGCCACGTGTTACATGGGCAATGGCAAGAGAACATAAATTGTGGAAACCATTATCGAAAAAAAATCAGCATGGCATTCCTGTTGCTGCAGTCTGGCTTCATGTGCTCATCAGCATCGTGCTGGCGCTTTCAGGTTCATTTGAAAAAGTGTTGTTGTACGCAGGTTTTGTTTTAACGCTGATGTTTTCACTCACAGTTGCCACGAGTTTATTTATCAAAGAACCAAAAGCGCATACATTCAAAAGCCCGCTCAAGCCATGGCTGCAAATTATTTTTCTCGCATTCAACGCATGGGTTTTAATTTTTACATTCATCGATCGACCAAAAGAAAGCCTGATTGGCATTGGCATCTTAGCTGTAGGGTTAGTAGTTTATTTATTTGATAAGCCGCAGGATAATGCTCAATAATTTTTTTGATTGGTTAAGCAGCATCAGTTTTCATGGCCTCATCGTTGCACCTGTCCCGCTGCATTGCGGGAACGCTCCATTCATCTTTAGTAAAAATATCATCTTCAGCTTCAGTAAAAAATCATCCTGTCTAGAGGATAAAAACATTATGATTTGAGCGACAGATATTCTATTTTTAGCAAAGATTTTGCTATATGATTTATTATCGAAAAATATTTTTATGAGAAAGGCCATTTTATTATCGCTTGCTTTTATTTGCATTTCTTATTTCGCTTCCGCTCAACTTAAAGCAAAACCTTCTTGCGGCGAATTTTCAGTGGATATATTAAACGGAACTGTCGACAATGCCAAACCTGATTTCGTGCTTGAACAGATTAAACAAAAATTCCCATGCTTTACAAGTGAAGAAAAAGAAACAGATAAATGTGGTAGTGCATTATTTTATCAGGACAAGGACATCAAATTTTATATAAAAAGACAATATGTAGAAATCGGGCCTGCGTTCAAAGGCAAAATGAGCATTCCGTTGATGGGCGCAGCACGTGGAAGCTTGTTCAAATATTTTGGCAATGTAAAAATCAAAGACGCAAGTTGGGATGCATACCAAACGCAATACGGCACTTTAGTGCTTCATTATAATGCTGCAAATAAAGTGAACCTGATTCAGTTCAGCACAAAGAGCACTGAAGAATTGAATTTGTGCGAGTGAGAAGAATGATTAAGAATTAATAATTAGTAATTAATAATGAAACCCCGAATTTCAGAACTGCAAACTATAAACTACAAACTCGAAACAATCTTCACCGTAACCAACAATTGCCCAATATGACGCATCGTGTGCTCTGCTGAGTGAAATAATAATCCGATAACAGTAGTTGGAATTTTTTTCCTTCCGATAAATCTTGGTTGCCTGAGCGTATTTTCATCCGTTTGTTTCAATTGCATGAATGCATTATCAACTTGCTTGTCGAATCTTTCTAAAAGCATTTTTATATTGAGAAGATTATTCGGAGAAATATTTTCATCTGTCAATTGCTTCAATTGACTTTCTGATAACTGTTCATTTCGTGCATAGGTGAATAATCTATCTATCACTCCGGACAAATGTTGCAAATGAAAACCCACTGAAGCAACACCTGCAGGTTTTTCCCACAATAAATCTTCCGGAAAATCTTTCATCATCTCAAACAATTCTTCTTTTGCCTGCAAAATGGCATGTGCTACCGGTTGCAGCAGTGGCGGAACTCCTTCAACAGGGCCGCGTTGCCAGACTTCAGGTTTTGTTTCAGATGATGACAAAATAAAATATTACGTGAGGAAAATTAATACAGAGGTAACAATTCCTTAAGAACGAAAAAAGTTAGCCTACATACTTTTGTTCATCTTCTTAGAAATTGAATTTTGGTTAAAACATTCTTTTTGGTTACCCGCCCTGCTATTCTTAGCGGGGCTTTTTTTGTAGTGAATGGTCAATGGTGAATAGTGAATGATGACGCTTGATGAAATAGCAAAAAATATTCTTTAGATTATTTTGCTGCACCGAACTTTTCCTGCCAGCGAAGCATACCGCCTGCAAGATTTTTTGTGTTGGCAAACCCAAATGATTCTAATACCAAACAAGCTTGCCCGCTGCGGTTTCCGCTTCTGCAATAACAAATCACTTCTTTGTCTTTCCAATCTTCAATTTCATCTGTCTGCATTGCATAGATTTCTCCTAACGGAATGAAAGCGCCACCGATATTGAATTCTGCACGCTCATGAGGCTCACGCACATCCAACAAATAAAGTTGTTCGCCATTATCCATTCTTGCTTTCACTTCTTCTGCCGTTATTGTCTGCATAAAAAAAATTTTAAGATTATTGTTTTGGTGGCGCAGGCGGCTGCACAGTTGTTGAATCACTTATTTTTTCCGGCGCTTTCACACTTAGCCACAAATCAACGGTCTGTCCCTGCCTGATATGATTCACCGTTTTTTCTTCCGGATCAAAACGTGAAGGGCTTTGCTTGTAAACGAATGCATTTCCCTGATCTGTCACATCAGGATCTGGAACAGAAGCCCCAAGTACCAACTGATTTGTCGAGAGCAGCGCAAGTGCATCACTATATCTCAAACCAATAAAATCAGGCACAGCAAATTCAAAACCGCCAACACCATTTCCTAATACCAATGTTACTTTACTTCCTTGTTGAATTTGCGTTCCTGTTTTAATGCTTTCTCCATTATACATCTGATCGAGCACAGAATTTTTTGCAAAGTCAGGTTTGAAAATAGTATCGCCAACTGACAACCCGTATTGTTTCATGATCAAAGACGCATTGCGGAAGCTCATGCCAACCAAATTCGGCATTTGTACAAAAGGCGCAACAGAACGATTAATAGTGAGGTAAACGGTGCGGTTCATTTTCACAAGATTATCGCCTTCAGGAAATTGTTTGATAACCTGCAATGGCTTCATCGTATCATTATAAATGGAATCTTGGATCTGCACATCAAAACCTTGTGATTCCAAAGATTTTTTTGCATCAGCAAAAGATAGCCCTGTAACAGATGGGATTTTTAAAGTAGCTCCATGTTTGGTGAGCAACGAAAGCGAGCCAAGAAAAATTAATAGCAACAAAAGCATTAATGCCATCGCCGCTAAAATATTTGCCCAAAGTGGTTTTCCGGTAATGAATTTAAACACAAATGGATTGTTTTGTTAAAGGGTGTAAAATACTAAAGTAAATAAGAAATGAGAAACGAAAAATAAGAAATGAGGAAGTTACCCAACTTCGTACTTGGCATATCATATTTTTCATTTGCTTAATTCAAAGAACAAATAAAATAAGAATTAAATCAAGAAGTCACCAAACCTTTCTAATTCCTTATTCCTAATTTCTTATTTCTCATTTCTTTCGGCTGAGCGCATCTTCAATCAATGCTGAATAAAATTGTTTCAGCGTCCATCCCATCGCTCTCACTTGCTGCGGCACAAGGCTGGCATCGGTCTGACCAGGCACCGTATTAATCTCCAGCATGTAGGGATCTCCTTTCGCTTCGTTATAAATAAAATCTATTCTTACCACGCCATCACAATTAAAAACCTGATATACTTTTTTCGCAGCCGCTCTCACTTTTTCTGCGATTGATTCTTCCACAACTGCAGGTGTGATTTCATCCGTGAAACCAGGCGTATATTTCGCTTCAAAATCAAAAAACTCTTTCTTTGTTTTTATTTCAGTGAAAGGCAATGCAATGATTTCTCCTTTCGAGCGAAAAACACCAATAGTGAATTCTCTGCCGGTAATAAATTCTTCAATCAGAATCTGATCGTCTTCTTTAAAAGCTTTTTCAATAGCAGCACCTAATTCTTCTGATGGATTGTTCACTTTCGACATGCCAATGCTGGAACCACCATTGTTCGGTTTCACAAAAACAGGAAATTTCAAATTGCGGGCAACTTCTTCCGCATTTCCAAATTTTCCTTTAATGAGCACAACAGATTTTGCAACATTAATACCTGCAAAAGATGCAACAGCAACCGTATATCTTTTATTAAATGTGAGCGCAGAAGTTGCAGCATCACATGATGTGTATGGAAGATTCACCAAATCAAAATATCCCTGCAGCTTTCCATCTTCGCCTGGCGTTCCATGAATGCCGATCAATACAGCATCGAAATTTATTTTTTTCCCATCAGCAACAATTGAAAAATCCTCTCTGTCAACAGCCGATCTCTGACCGTGGCTTGCTTCATAATACCATCCTTTCGGAGTGATATCAATTTTATAGACATTGTACTTTTCTTTGTCAACATTATTTTCAATAGTGATAGCGCTTTTGTAGGAAATAACCGATTCGCCGGAATAGCCGCCCGTTACAAAGGCAATGTTTGGTTTCATTAATGGGATGAATTTTCAGCAAATAAACAAAAAAACCGCCTGTTTAGT
>Ga0070734_10002123_pt1 | contig 25598 bp, 14 predicted proteins | sample Coa_R1_8_FD_66444 | JGI IMG/M metagenome (GOLD analysis project Ga0070734, IMG submission 66444) | Surface soil microbial communities from Centralia Pennsylvania, which are recovering from an underground coalmine fire - Coalmine... | ecosystem: Environmental > Terrestrial > Soil > Unclassified ...
CGTGTCCGCCTTCGGGGCCGAGGTCGATTACGTGATCCGCGGTCTTGATCACATCGAGATGATGTTCAATCAGGAGGACCGTGTGTCCGGCATCCACTAGTTTGTTGAGCGATTCGAGCAGACGCTCGACATCCGCGAGATGCAAACCCGTAGTGGGCTCGTCCAATATGTAAACAGTGTGTTTCGCGCGCTGCAGCTTGCTGAGTTCGGTGGCGATCTTGATACGTTGCGCTTCGCCGCCGGATAGCGTGGTCGCCGATTGTCCGAGAGTCAGGTAACCGAGGCCAAGTTCATTCAACACTTCGATCTTCTTGCCGACCGCTGGCTCGGCCGCAAAGAAGGCCGCGCCTTCTTCCACCGACATGTTGAGAATGTCGTCGATGGTTTTGCCGCGCAGCGTAACTTCCAACGTTTCGCTGTTGAAGCGCGCGCCTTTGCAGGCTCCACAGACCACTTCGACGTCCGGCATGAAGTAAAGCTGCGTCCGGATGACGCCTTCACCCTGGCACTCTTCGCAGCGTCCGCCTTTCACGTTGAAGCTGAAGCGTCCCGCTTTGTACTCGCGTTCGACGGCGAGTGGAGTTTGTGTAAACAGGTCGCGGATGCTGTCGTAGAAACCGATGTACGTTGCCGGGTTTGACCGGCTATTGCGCCCGATCGCGGATTGATCGATGTTGACCACTTTGTGGACGTGCTCCATGCCGTCCACTGCGTCGTGATCGCCGGCGAGCGTTCGCGTGTCTTCCAGGCGCTTCCACAGAGCTTTGTACAGAATTTCGTTGATGAGCGTGCTTTTGCCCGATCCGGAAGCGCCGGTGATCGCGACCATCAATCCCAACGGGAACTCGACATCCAGATTCTTCAGATTGTTTTCGCGAGCGCCGCGCACGCGCAGCGTTTTTCCATTACCTTTTCTTCTTCTCGCTGGAGTCTCGATGGCGCGCTTGCCGGACAGAAACTGACCGGTGGGCGACGCTTTGGAAGCGAGCACGTCGTCGAGAAGGCCTTGGACCACGACGGATCCGCCGTGCACACCGGGGCCTGGACCCATTTCGACAATATGATCGGCGGATCGAATCGTATCTTCGTCGTGTTCGACGACGATCACCGTATTGCCGATGTCGCGCAAACGCTCGAGCATCGCGATCATCTTCACATTGTCTTTCGGATGCAGCCCGATGCTGGGCTCATCCAGCACGTAAAGCATTCCCATCAATCCGGAGCCGATTTGTGTCGATAAACGAATGCGTTGCGATTCGCCGCCGGAGAGAGTCGCGGAACGGCGGTTAAAATTCAGATAGTCCAACCCGATGCCGAGCAGCAATTCCAGACGTCCCCGGACTTCGCGCAGAACTTGCTTGCCGGCGTCGGCGCCGCGTCCGGAGGGATTCACCTTGCCCAGAAACTCGTACAGTTTGTCGAAGTGGAGCTGGCCCACGTCGTAGATGGTTTTTCCTTCGATGGTGAAGAGCAGCCGCGTGGCGCGGACGCGGGCGCCTTTGCAATCCGGGCAGGTGTGCTCCACCATCACTTTGTCGAGCCAGGCTTCCACACCCGAATTCGCTTCGCCGCGCTGGCGATAACGGCGGTAGTAGCGCTCGATGCGGTGCGCGATGCCGCCGAAACCGATTTCGGAACCGATCCACTTTTCGCGCTCCACCTTGGTGTCGGGCGGAGCCTGCATTTTCAGCTTGTGCTCGATTCCGTAAAGGATGGCATTGCGAACGGTCTCGGGGAGTTTTTGCCAGGGAGTATCGAGCGAAAATTTGAGTGCCTTCGAGAGGCTGTACATCACGTGCCCATCCCAGGTATCGGGATTGAACTTGAGCGCCTCCTTCACGAAGCAGCCGCCCACAATGCTGCGCTGCGGGTCGGGAATCAGGAGATCCGGATGCGTGAGTTTGTGGACGCCGAGACCACCGCAAGTGCGGCAGGCACTTTCCGGATTGTTGAACATGAAGAACTCGGGCAGGATGTCGCCATACACGAAGTGGTGCGTTTTGCTGCACAAGCCGGCGTAAAATTGCTCGACCTGTTTTTTGTTCGGGCTTTTCGTGACCTCGATCTGCATCAGTCCGTCGCCAACTAATAAAGTGGCGGCGATTCCCGCTTTGATAGCTTTTTCGTGCTTACGGGTGACGATGAAACGGTCGACTATAGCGTCCATGTCCCGGACCTTCGCTTCGTCGAGTTGCACCTCGGCCGAGATGTCGACTGGTTTGCCGTTGATGATAACGATCCGGCAGCCCTTCTTGCGAACTTCGGTCAGGACGAAGTCGAGATCTTCGCCGTATTGCTTAAAGACGGGAGCGCGCAGCTCGATCTCCGTGCCCTCGGGAAGCGCGAGAATCGCTTCGAGGATTTGGCTGGACGACCGGCTAGGCGTCACTTCATTCGTGCGCGGACAATGGGCTTGGCCGATGGTCGCATAGAGCAGGTTCAAGTAACCGGCGATGTCGGTCATGGTTCCAACGGTGGAACGAGGATTATTGGTGGTGGTTTTTTGCTCAATGGAGATGACGGGCGAGAGACCGTAGACGAAATCCACATCGGGTTTCGCGACCTGTGACACGAAGCGCTTGGCATAGCTTGACAGCGATTCCATGTAGCGGCGCTGGCCTTCCGCGTAAATGGTGTCGAACGCGAGGCTCGATTTTCCGGACCCAGAGAGTCCTGTCACGACGACCAGTTTGTCTCGCGGAATTTCGACGGAGATGTTCTTTAAGTTGTGGACCCGCGCGCCTTGCACGGCAATGGTGGTTCGGGGACCAGTTTGTTTAGTAGCGGTCTTCGGCTTCATGGACGTAGGTGAAGGCCATCTCCTGCACGGAAATATTGCTGCGCTTGGTGAGCTGCAGGGGCGTGGATACCTTGCAAATCAGGCCACGGTCTGACAGATATTCGCAGGCGACGGTCACGCCTCCGACATCGAAGTTGCGTTTGAAATGGGATTCGAGGTCGCTGGCGGATCGGGTGTCGCCGACTTCCTGCAAATAGTCAAGGACGATTCCGAACAAGGCGGGCGTGTGTGTTGCCAGATACGCATCGATAGCGTCGAGCGCGGCCTGCACGTTCTGGGAGGTTTTCCTGGTGTTGAGCAGGTCGGCGTAGATGATTTTGAAAAACGCCGGATTGAGCTGACTGGCTTGCGGAATGACTTCGCGGTCGGCCAAGCGGCGGGCGAGGAGGATTTCGATTCTGGCGAGCGCGGTGGCGGCGTAGAGAATCCAGAGAGCGGTGTATTCGAGATCGCCGCGGGTGATCATCCATTTGTGCGCTTTGTCCACGGGCGCAAGAGCTTGGATGCCAGCGCGCAAGAGTTGGATCTGGGTGTCGCGCTCGCCGATCTGCTGCAGGCGCTCGCACACGGCGGAGATGGTGGGGTCGTACGTGTAAAGCACACGTCCTTTGGTGAGGAACGAATGCATGAAAGAGTTGCGGATTGAGCCTTCCGCCATCTTGCGGAATTGCGCTCGGGACATCAAAAGCGCATGGACGTTCAGGCCGTTCGCGTAAAGAGCGACGCTAGTGGATTCGGTTTTCTTGTCGTCTTGCGTAATCAGCAGGAGATCGATGTCGGATTTTTCCCAGACCGCATCGTGGGCCAGGCTGCCGCAGAGTAGCGCTGCCAGGACGGATTTGTCGAGCTTCACTTCGGCGACCAGTTGATCGAGCGCTTCGGTGAATTTTTCTTGGATGGGATTCGGAACAATGCGGCGTTGCAGTGGCGCTCCCTTGCGGTCGCGGTTCGGTAACGGCATTTGGTGGCCAATGTAGCGATTCCGCGGTGGCGAAGTCAATTTGCTATTTCGCCGGCCAGATGCGGAATTCGCCGCTGCAATGAAGGAGGCCCATTAGGTACCACATACCGTCGTAATAGCGGTAACGGCCGGAGGGGATTTCGGCTTTCCAGAGGGCATCGACAAACTTAGCGGCGCGTTCGCGATTTGTTGCTGCGAGGCTGGCTACGGCGTTCGCCGCAACGAGCGCAGTGGAATGCGAGCCGCCGAGCGGTTTTCCATCCAGCGTGAATGTGTTGCCGTACGAATCCATGCCCTGCGATTCGAAGAAGGCTTGGATCTTATCGCTCAACACGCGCTCGCGCGGATCGGCGGCCCACCAGGACCAGTCGACGGACCAGTTTGCCGCTGTGCGCCAGGCATCCGCGCCGAAATTGCCGTTCTTGCCTCCGTTGCCCGGCACCGGCGTTCCGTCATAGTTCGCGTAGTTGGGCGCGAGCGCGGTGACTGGGTTCGTTGCTTTTTGGAAATAATCGCGGCTGATTTTAGCGGCGGCGGCCCAGAAGGGGCGATCGGCTTTGGGTCCCCATTGCGACCAAAGCTCGTAGAATGCCGGCAGGTGATAAGAAGGATCAGTGTGATCCCGGCGGCGCAGATTCGGAGTGAAGCGGACCATCTTGTGTTCCGGATGAAACTCGGGGCCGCCGGTTTCCGGATCGCGATTGGTGGGACCGTCGATGATTTTGCGATTCTTCATGGCATCGAGCAAACGATCGGCTTCAGCGCGGTAGTCGTAGATGCCTTTTCCGTCGCCCCATCGGTGCGAGGCGAAGTAGAGAGCCATGGCCCAGTATTCTTCGCCATCGGGCGCGGGAGATTCGCTGTTCGGCGTTCCGTCGGTTTTCATGGACCACGAAAAGTATCCAAACGAAGGATGCGTGGGCTTCGATTGATACATGTAGGTCTTCGACCAGTTCCACAGCGCGTCGAACTCAGGCTTCTTGTTCAACTGAACGGCGATCATCATTGCGTACGACATGCCTTCGGAGCGCACGTCGTGGTTGTTGATGTCGGTGACGTAGGCGAGCGGTCCGTTGGCGTTTTGTCCGGCGGAGTAATAGACGGTTTGCGTTTCGGGATCGCCGTGGAATAACTGCTGGAACGCGGCGTCGATCTTGGCTGAAATTTCTTGTTGCGAATGTCCGGCTTCGAGGAACAGATTGCGGTAATGGTGTTCGGCTAAGCCGGCTTGCGCAAGAGCGAGAGTCAGCAGCAGGGATCGTTTCATGTGGCAAATGTCTTTCGCCGCTCGGCCAGTTCGTCGTGAATTTGGATGTTGAGTTTCTTGCCGATTTTATAGCTCGCGAGGCAGACTAAGCCGAGAGCCATCGCGATGGCCGGATACACGCTTGCGCCGAGCCGAATCCCGAGTAGCGCGTGTTCTGTTTGCACCGCGTTCGGAACGTACCCGTAGGCATCGATCACCCAGGCGCTCAACGCGCCGCCCAGGCTCAGGCCGGCTTTGAGCGCGAAGAGAACGCCGGCGAACATGAATCCGGTTGCGCGACGCGATGTTTTCCATTCGGAATAATCGGCGACATCGGCGATCATCACCCAGAGAAGTGGGACCGTCGGGCCCCATCCGATGGCCCACAGGATGCTCAACGCGAACATCAAGCGGATTCCGGAGGGATCGACAAAGAACACTAGAAATGTTGCGACCATGGTGACGAACATTCCGGTGATGAAGACCGCTTTGTTACCGAACCGGTCGGCCAGCGGCTTCGAAAACAGAATGCCCACAATTTGTACCAGGCTTCCGACGACGAAGAACAAGCTCAGCCCGACGGCGGCGGCGTTCGATCCGTCCGGTTTGATAAGCAACCCGAGGGAGTCTAGAAGGGTGCGCCATCCGGTGACCGGGCCCGCGGAGCCGGCAAGTCCGAAGCCGGAAAGGAAGTCGCGGATTTGCTGCTGGTCCAGATAGTAGGCGAAGAAATAGTTGGACGAACTGCCGCGGACCACGAGCATCGTGAAGATCAGAAGTGTGAGGATGAACATCACGAGCCACGGTCCGCAGGTAAAGACGTTTTTAAGATCTTCGCTGACGGAAGATTTCTGGCGCGGATCCGGTTGAACGCGTTCCCGCGTGGTGGCGAAGGTGATTATGTTCAAGAGCACCATAAGCGATCCGAAGATGCCCATGGTGATGGCCCAGCCACGCGCGGAATTTCCGTTGCCGAGCTTGGCGACCAAGGGCAGCGGCAACGCTTGAATCACGAATTGTCCAATCAGTGCGCCGACGAAGCGGTAGCGCGCGACGTTGTTGCGCTCGCTGACATCGGGCGTCATCACACCCATGAGTGCGGAGTACGGCGTATTGTTCGCAGAGTAGAGCAACATCACGAGCGAATAAGTGATGTAGGCATAGACGAGTTTCGCTTGCGGGCCGAAATCGGGGGAGACATAGACGAGCCAAAAGATCAGGCCGAACGGAAGGGCGGTGCCGAGAATCCAGGGGCGGAATTTTCCCCAGCGGGTTTGCGTGCGATCAGAGAGAGCGCCGATGAGCGGATCGAAAATAGCGTCGCCGAGACGGAGCACCAGGAACATCGAGCCCACGGCGACGGCCGAGAGTCCCACCGTATCCGTGTAGAAACGGGTCTGGTAGAGGATCATCGACTGGAAGAAAAAATTCGTCGCGATATCGCCGCAGGCGTATCCCAGCTTTTCGCGAACCGCGAGCTTTTGAGCGCTGTCAGCCATCGTGGGCCTCTTTCCCCGGATCAAATCAGTTTACACGCAATTTGATCTTTTGAAGGTCGCAATCGCGCGAGGAATTTCCGGTCATCAATTCGAAGTCGCCTGGTTCAACGGTGTAGCGCATGTTCACATCCCAGAATTTGAGAAGCTCGGGAGTGATTTCGAACACGACGGTGCGCGTTTCACCGGGTTGCAAGACGACGCGCTGGAATCCTTTTAGCTCTTTGACGGGACGCGTGACGGAGCTGACTAGATCGCGGATATAGAGCTGGACGACTTCGGCGCCCTCGCGCGTGCCGGTGTTTTTAACGTCGACCGATAGGCGCGTGGAGCCACCGCGCGGGATGCGTTTCTTCGTCAGGCGCGGCGCGGAGAATTGGAATGTGGTGTAGCTCAATCCGAAGCCGAACGCGAAGAGCGGCGAGACGTCATCGAAGAGATATCCGCGGCGCGCGGATGGCTTGTGATTGTAGAACGCGGGGACGTGTCCCACCGAGCGCGGAATGGTGATGGGTAGTTTGCCGCTGGGATTGATGTCGCCGAAGAGCGCTTCGGCTATCGCTGTTCCGGTTTCCTGGCCGAGATACCAGCATTCAAGAATCGCGGGCGCCGACTCGGCGACTTCGCGGATGGAGAGCGGACGGCCATTGAAAAGGAGCACGACGACCGGTTTTCCGAGAGCGAGGAGCGCGCGGAAGAGCTGGTGCTGGCGACCGATTAAATCGAGGTTCGTCCGATCACCCATATGCTTTAGCGACCACGCCTCGCGCGATGTTTGTTCGTTGCCGCCGATGGCGAGGACGATCACGTCCGCTTTGCGCGCGGTTTTGACAGCTTGGGCAATGAGGGCGTGGTCTTCCGCCGGATCGGAAGGGAGCACTTCATCCTGGTTCCAGGAACCGGGTTGCGTGATTTTGCAGCCTTCGCTATAGAGGACCTTCACGGTTTTTCCGGCGCGCGCTTTCACACCGCCGAGCACGGTGGAGACGTGCTTGGGCTTGCCGCTGTATCCGCCGAGCATTGGTTTGTCGGCGTTGGGACCGATGACGGCGATGGTTTTGATCGCGGCTGTATCGAGCGGCAGAAGTCCGCCGTCGTTCTTGAGGAGCGTGATGGTTTCGCGCGCGGCTTGGAGGGCCAGGGCGCGATGGGCGTCGCAGCCGACGACGGTGGCTGCGCGATCCGGATCGACGTATGGATCTTCAAACAGGCCCATGCGGAATTTCCAGAGCAGCATGGGCGCGACGAGCTCATCAAGTTGCGATTCCTTCAGGACGCCCTTTCGAACGAGTTCTGCGAGGTGGAGATAGCAATCCGGTTCCGGGAGTTCGATGTTGACTCCGGCTTGGACGGCGAGCGCGCAAGCTTCTTTTTTGTCTTGGGCGAGGAAGTGGCCGTGCGTATCTGGACGATACGAAAGTTCCCAAATCGCGTAGTAGTCAGATACCGTGTAGCCGCGGAATCCCCACTCTTTGCGCAGCACGTCGCGCAGCAGCCATCGATTTGCGTGTGAGGGAACGCCGTCGATTTCGTTGTACGACGGCATGACCGAGATGGCGCGAGCATGGCGGATGCATTGTTCAAAAGGATAAAGAAATGTCTCCCGCAGCACGCGTTCACTGACGTTGGCGGGAGCGCAGTTCATTCCGGATTCGGGCTGGCCGTGCGCGGCGAAGTGTTTGAGGGTGGCGATGAGGCGCGACTTGTCGCGGAAGGCGGCATCGCCTTGAAATCCGCGCACTGCCGCGATTCCGAGGCGGGAGACTAGGAACGGATCTTCGCCGAACGTTTCCTCAACGCGGCCCCAACGCGGATCGCGCGCGACGTCGACGACTGGAGTGAGGGCCTGATGGGCACCGCGCGAGCGCGTTTCCAACGCCGTCATCGCGTAGAGCGATTCCACGAGCGCCGGGTCGAATGTGGCGCCCAGGCCGATGGGTTGCGGAAAACTCGTGCCGTCGACGGCGGCGTGTCCGTGCAGACACTCTTCGTGGATTACCACGGGAATTCCCAGGCGGCTTTCTTCGAGGAAAAATCGTTGGATGTCGTTGGCCGTGGCCGCCATTTCGCGAGCATTCAAGCCCGGGCCCGCATCGCTCAGGCGGCCGACTTGTCCCAGGCCGTTGCCTTTCTTGAACGCAGCTTTGGCTTTTGCGGGATCGAACTTGCCGGCGCCGTCAACCAGAGTCTCCGATTTCTTTTGCCAGACGCAGATCATCTGGGCGGCTTTTTCTTCGAGGGTCATTCTGGATAGAAGGTCTTTGGTTCGTTTCTCGGGCGCTAGGTTCGGATCTTTGTAGGCCGGGTTTTTCATGAGTTACTAATTTAACCTAATGGCCAAGGTTGCACACGGATAAGAATTCGCTGGCGCGGTCGCATGCTACAATCCGTCGCGTATGAAAATACTGCGCGGTTTCCACGTGGGTGGGTTGTTGATTGGATTCGCGACGTTATTCGGATGCGCTGCGTTTTCGCAACAGCAGCAATTCGCATCACTGGGCGATTTCAAACTGGAGAATGGTGTATTGAAGGATTGCCGCATTGGATACCGGACGTTTGGCAAGCTCAATGCCGATAAGTCGAACATCATTTTATTCCCGACGTGGGCCGGCGGAACGACGGAGCAGTTGCAGGCCAACGTGGGTCCGGGCAAGCTCGCCGACAGTTCCAAATATTTTGTGATTCTGGTGGACGCGCTTAGCAATGGCGTTTCCTCCTCGCCATCCAATAGCAAGCAGCAGCCGCACATGCAGTTTCCCAAGATCACCATCCGCGACATGGTAAACACGCAGCATGAATTGTTGACGAGCGTTCTTCATTTGCAACACGTCAACACCGTGATGGGGATTTCCATGGGCGGGATGCAGACGTTTCAGTGGATGACGGCATATCCAGATTTCATGGACAAAGCGGTGCCGATTGTGGGCTCGCCGAGGCTGGCTCCCTATGATCTTCTTCTTTGGCAGACGCAGATCGATGCAATTCAGACCGATCCGGCTTGGCGTGGCGGAGATTACGAGCGGAATCCGGCGCGCGGCGCGGAGTTCGAATTTGGCGAGTTATTTCTGACGACGCCGGAACATTACAACAGCGTTACGCGGCGCGAGCAAGTGCTGGAGGGAATCGCAAAGGCGAAAAAGGAATCGGGCGGGTTCGACGCGAACGACAAAATCCGGCAGTGTGAGGCGATGATGGCGCTGGATGTATCCACGCCGTTCGATGGTTCGATGGAGCGCGCCGCGGCGGCGGTGAAAGCGAAGGTTCTGGTGGTGGTTTCGAAGTACGATCACGTGGTCACGCCAGGACCCGCCACGGAATTCGCGAAACTGCTGAAGGCGCGGTTTTTGGAGATCGACTCGAACTGCGGCCACATCGCAAATGGTTGTGAGGCGGCCAAACTGCAGGGCGCGGTGGCGGATTTTCTGGGCCGTTGATGTTAAATTGACGGAAGGGTGAAGAAAGCATGAATCGACCGCTCGCGTTGCTTTGCGCAACATTTTTGGCATCGAGTGTTCCTTGGGCAGGAGAGCCGACGTCCGCCGCGACACCGACATTCACGAAAGATGTCGCTCCCATTCTTTATAAGAATTGCGCGACTTGCCATCGCGCCGGGGAAATCGCGCCGATGTCGTTGCTCACTTACGAACAGACGCGGCCCTGGGCCAAATCCATTCGTGAGAAAGTCGCCCTCGGTCAGATGCCGCCGTGGCATTCCATTGAGCCGCCTGGAACATTCTCGAACGATCGGCGTTTGAGCGAATCGGAAAAGAAGACGCTCATCGGCTGGAGCGACGGCGGCGCGCCGCAAGGCGATCCAAAGGATCTGCCGGCTCCACCCAAGTTCGCGGAAGGCTGGACGATCGGTACTCCGGATGTGGTGTTCAGCATGCCGAAACCTTTTGAGGTGAAAAAAAGCGGCACCATCGCGTATCAGTATTTCACGGTTCCCACGAATTTCACCGAGGACAAGTGGGTGCAAGCCATCGAGGCGCGGCCTGGTACCCGAAGCGTGGTCCACCATATTCTGGTGTTCATTCGCCAAAAAGCGGAACCGGACCAGGCGTTCTTGCCGGTGCTGCCGAAGATCCCGCCTCCGAAAGATCCGAATGCTCCCCAAGGCGGGTTCCCGGGCACGCTCATCGCCACCGAGGCGCCCGGCACGAACCCGGTAAGTTTGGAACCGGGGCAGGCGATCCGGATACCGGCCGGCGCTCAACTGCTGTTTCAGGTGCACTACACAGCCAATGGGAAGGAGGTCACCGATCAGAGCAGCGTCGGAATGATCTTCGCCAAGAGCGCGCCTCAGCAGGAGATCCACAATAGCGCGTTCACCAATGTTCTGTTGCGGCTTCCCCCAGGCACCGACAATCAAGCAGTAGATTCCGCCATTGAGTTCACCGAGGATACGCACATCACGGCGTTGTTTCCGCATACTCACCTGCGCGGGAAGAGTTGGGAATACCGGCTGATTTATCCAGACGGCCGATCCCAAGTGGTGCTCGCGGTTCCGAAATACGATTTCAACTGGCAGACATACTATGTCTTTAGCAGGCCCTTCGCGGTGCCGAAAGGGTCGCGTCTGGAGGCCACCGCGCACTACGATAATTCGGTGAACAATCCATCGAATCCCGATCCAAAGAAAGAAGTGCACTGGGGCGACCAGACTTGGGAGGAGATGCAGTACTCGGGAATTACCTACTACGTGGATCATCCGCTAACAGCGCAGAAGTAAGCCGGTGTTCAGCTAAGCGATTGCAAGTAATTGCGGACATGTTCTTGTCCGAAGTACTTGGCGGAGCCTTCCGCGGTGGCGTGATAAAGGTCGTCTTTTAATGAGGGATCGGCGCCGCGTTTCACCAGGAGTTGGACCATCGGCAAATGGCCGTTTTGCGCGGCCATGTGCAGCGCCGTGATTCCTTGACCGTGGGTCAAGCCGCCGAAGGTCGCTTTCTGGTTGACGTTGGCGCCATGATCGAGCAGCCATGCGGCGGCTTCCGTGCGATTGCAGGATGCAGCCCAGAGGAGGGGCGTTCCACGATACGGATCCGCGTGGATATTCGCGCCGGCGCGCAGTAGACGGTCCAGGACGCCGACGCGGCCGCTCTTCGACGCCCAGACCAGCGCTTCATCGAGGATCTCTTGCGAATCGTTGGACGGCTGCCAATCGGGAAAGCCGCTGTGCGGACGATAGAAGCCGCGGGCCGCGCCTGCTTCCGGGAGCAGCGTTCGTTCGTCGCGGAAAAGAGATTCCAGCAGGTCGAGATTTCCGAGTCCGGCGGCGGCGCGCAGATTATTGGGCGCAATGCCATGACTGGCGATCAGATCGGCAACCTCGCGATGGCCCCAGAAGAGAGCCGCGATGAGCGGCGTACCGCCGGATCCGTGAGCTTCCGCATCGAGTGCGGCGCCGTTGCGGATCAGGACAGACGCGGTGTCCGATTGGTTGGAGTAAGCGGCGGCATGGAGCGGCGTCCAGCCGCGGTCGTTGGGTTCGTTCACGTCGGCGCCGGCTTGGATTAAGGCTTCGATGGACGCCATCGGCGAGTTTTTAGCTGCAGCGCGCAAGCTCACGGCGAGATTGAGCAATATGTTGCCGTTTGTTCCGCGTTCGCGCGCGAGGGCTGGATGTGCGGCGAGCAGCGCGTTCAATTTAGGCGCGTCGGCTGACTGAAGCGCTTCGAAGGCGGCGAGAAACGGCTCGGCGTCTTTTCGTGCGGCCACGGCTTTGACGCGATTTTCCAGTTCGTCCCAGGTTTCAAGTCCGTGCTCGCGTGCATAGACCAGGCGGGCGTCGTCTTCGGTGAAAGCGGCGTCCAGGATTTCGGCATCGGTGGAATTCGCAAAGCGGGGATGCCATTCGCGGATCTGTTCGAGTGCGGCAGGGCCTGCGGAGTGGCGCGTCCGCATCAGACCGTGAACGCGATCCGAGATCCATTTCATGTCGGCGACGAACAGGCGCGTGTGTCTGGCTTGTGAAGATGGTTCGGCGTAGGCTTTCAGCTTGGTCCAACTGGCGAAGCCTTGTTCGCGAGCGAGGACGAACTGCGCGTCGTGCAAGGCGACAAGTTGACGCACGGATTCGTCGTTTACCGACATCCAGCGGGTGTGTTTTTGGCGAAGGCGCGCGATGGCGGCGGCGTCGCCGGAGCGGACGGCACGCAAAAGTTCACAGGCCTGTTTCTTCTGTTGTTCGAGATTCAAGACAGCCTCCTTCGTATGCCTGGTCCGCATGACAGGCGAAAGAGGGTCAACGGAAAATGAATCCTCAAAGCAGCAGGTGGGCGCGGCCCTTTCCGCGGACGGGACGCGTCCTGCGCGCGTCTAGGTTTGAGGATAGCAGAGAGCCGGACCGTACTCCGATCAGACGGCCCAGGGCCGACGAGGGCGTCGGCCGCGGACCTGGGGGTCCGCCCCACAAAAGGGGCAACCATGAGAAGCGCTCGACAAACCGGGCGTCGCCATGAGTGGCGACGCGGCACGCAGGAGTGCGTGCGCCACGTCAACTAGTTGTTGCGATAGGCGGCTTGCTTGCCTTCCCACGGCCCGATGAAGACGACGGCGTTGGGTTTGGCGGCGCGGAACATCTGCGCGCCTTTTTCGGTGACCGAGGTTCCTTTCAAATCCACTTCGCGAAGCGAGGGCATGGCGATGAGTTGCGCGACGGCTTCATCGTCGATGCGTTTACAGCCTTGTAATTTCAGGCGTTCGAGCGAGGTGAGGGATTTGATTTGCTCCAGCCATTTTTCAGTGATGCTGAGAGTGCTGACTTCTCCCAACTTATTGCCTTCGATGCCGACCGCGGTAGAAACGCAGGCAAAGCGCAGTTCATGCAAATTCTTGAGCGTGAGGACGGCTTGCAGCCCGCTATTCGACATGGCGATGCTCCAGACATTCTTGTCGTTGCCCTGACGGCCGCTCAGATCGAGGTACGTCAGATTCGGCATCTGACGGAGCGCTTGCATGCCGGCGTCGCTGAGCTCGTTTGCCCCCATGGTCAGGGAACGGAGATTGGTGAGGCTGGCTAGGCGTTCGAGTCCAACATCGGTCATCAAGGTGGAGCCGACGTCGAGCCATTCGAGCAGCGTGAGTCCTGCGATGTGTTCGAGTGCGCTGTCGCCGGCTTTGGTGCCGTGCAGGTTGAGGCGCCGGAGTTGTTTCCATTCTTTGATGGCGGCCACACCTTCGTCGGTGACGTATTCAGCGAAGTAGAGATTGAAATCGGTGATGCCGCGCAGGCCTTTGATTTCCTGCATGCCGCCATCGGTGATGTGTGTGAGCGAAAGATCGAGCACGCTCAAGGCCGGGTAGTGGTTCAAGCGGCGGAGATCGATGTCGGTTACCCAGGTTCCGCGCAGATTGATGCCGGTGACTTGGCCCTGGGCGTTGCGCGTGACGCTGCCGCCGAGATCGGTGATCCACTGGGTGTCTTCTTCGGCTGCGAGCGCGCATCCGGCGCAGAGGAGGACGGCGAGAAACAATTTCATTGGCGGATTCTCCGGTTGGGCAGCGCGGAATCGCGATCGAATATGATTTGGCAATCCGGGAGCGCGGTTTTGAGCGCCAGCATGGCGTTCTCGGTGACGAGGGTGTGATAGATGTTCAGTGATTTTAGCTCGGTCATGGAGCGGAGGCTTTGAACACCTTGGTCCGTGATGCCGGTGTTATCGAGGCTGAGTTCGCGAAGTTGGGGGAGAGCTTTCAAAGTTGCGATGGCTTGATCGTCGAGCGTTAGATAGTCGAGCTTGGCGGCGCGTAGGTTTTTCAGACCCGCGATGGAAGCCATGCCTTCATCATTGGCTCGAGCGTGGACGAGCTCCAGGCGCTGCAGTTGTTCGAGAGGCTTCAAATCCGCGAGGCCGGGGTTTCCGACGGCGGTGTAGTTCAAATAAAGTTCGCGGAGGTTGGTGAGCGCTGCGATCTGTTTGATGCCGGCGTCGGTGATTTCGGTGCTGCTGAGATCGAGGCTTTCGAGATTGGAAAGCTTGGCGAGTCCGCTTAAGCCGGCGTCGGTGATATCGAGGAAGCGGAGGCGCAGAGTGTGAAGGCTGGTGAGCAATGCGATGTCGTCGAATCCGCGATCGGCGACGTGCGATCCGTCGAGATCGAGATCGCGCAGCGCGGCCAGTCCCTTGAGATGATGCAAGCCGGAAGCATCTACCAGCGTTTCGGATAGCTTGAGCGTTTCCAGGTTTTTGAGGGCGGCGAGCTTCGCAAGTCCGGTGGAAGAGATGGTGGTGTTGCTCAGATTGAGCTCGCGGAGGCTGGTGAGATGTTGGATGGAAGCGAGACCGAGATCGGAAATCTGCGTTACTTGAAGAGCGAGCTTTTGCAGATCCGGAAGATTTTCGAGAAAGGCGAGCTGCGCGTCACTTAAGGAAGTGGACGCGAGATTGATGGATGTGAGGCGGCCATCCTTCAGCTCGGCGCTGCCGCCCATCAGACGAACCCATTTCGCGATCGCTTGCGGAGAAGAATCGGCTGGCTTGGCGGCTCCGGGACGAAGATTCTTCGCGAGAGCGGCGCCATCGAAGCGGACCTTCACTTGCTGCAGAGCGGCACGAAGCGCTTCCACGCCGTTGCTGGTGACGCGGCTGTAGCGGACATCGACATCCGTGAGATTTTTCAAAGAGTGGAGGCTGGCGAGGCCGGAGTTGGTCACGGGAGTCCGGTAGAGATTTAGAACTTCGAGCGACTTCATACCGGCCAGTACGTCCAGGAATTCGTCGGGCACTTGCGCGCCGAGAAGATTCAGTGTGCGGATCGACTTCAAGTTGCTCAGATGCTGCAGGCCGCGGCCGGTGATCTTGGTTCCGGAGAGATCGAGTTCTTCGAGAGCCGTTAAGTTTTCGAGCGCTTTGAGTCCATCGTCAGTCACGAGCGTATTGCGCAGGATGAGGTGCTTGAGGTTATGAAGTTCCGCGAGCGATGCGAGGCCTTCGTCGGTGAAAGGATTGTCGCCGAGATCGAGATCGCGGAGTTGGGTGAAGGCCGAAAGCTTCGGTTTGGCGAGTCCGCACTGGCTGCAGCGGAACTGCTGCAAGCTGGTCCAAGGCGCGAGCTTGTCTATGTCTTTGTCATCCACCTCGATGTTCGAATTGAAATGCCAACTGAAGGCGAGGCGCTCCACGGTGGTGAGCGAAGCGAGCGCCTCGAAGACGCCGGTTTTGTCTTCGTTGCCCGCGCCCGGATTCCAGATTTTGCCAGGCAGATAAAGCTGGCGCAGATGCTTGAGTCCTGCGAGCTCGCGGAGTTCGACTGGGCGCATGACGGCGGCGGTAAGGTCGATGGATACGATGTGGAAATCGCCAGCCGGAAGATGGAAGACATCGCGGATGGGCGTGTTGGATCCTTCGAGGATCAGACTTCCTTCCCAGCGGAGCACCCATTCGGCGACATCTCGCTCTGTTGCTGCGGCTTGGGCGGCCGCAGAAAAAATCAGGAAGGCCGCAATGAGTAGGCGCATCATTTTTAGTTTACAGCCGCGAGTGTTATTCTACAGGCGAGCGGCAGAAAACCACAATGACCCGGATGATTCTCTGGATTGTGGCCGGCGGCGTTCTCTGGGCACAGAGCGGCGATTTCCGGACCACCCTTTTTCCGATTCTTGAAAAGGCGAATTGCCGTGCTTGCCACAATGCCGATGGCGTGGCGTCTGCGACCCGATTGCATTTTCCGGAAGCCGATGCGGATGCCGACAAGATTGCGGCGTTTGGAAATTCACTGGTGATTCTAGTGGACCAGAAGAATCCGGATGCATCGCTTTTGCTGCGCAAGCCGACGGCACGGGTCGCGCACACCGGTGGAGAGCGGATTAAGCAGAACAGTCCGGAAGAAGCTGCGTTGAAAGCGTGGATCGCGAAGCTGGCGCAGTTGTCCGGCGTGGAGCTGGCGACGGCGTTGAAGTATCGCGAGCTGGAAAATGAAGGCGCGGGCGCTGGGGCTTCCGAAGACGCGCGCATGCGGCGGTTGACGCACAGCCAGTACAACCACACGGTCCGCGACTTGTTGGGTGATCAAACGAATCCGGCCGCGCAATTTCCGCCGGAAGATTTCGTCAATGGATATTTGAACCAATCGCGCGGACAAAACATTTCGCCGCTGCTGCTGGAGGCGTACAGCAACGCGGCCGAAAAACTGGCGCGATCGGCATTTCGCGGCGGCGACACGCATGGGCTGATTTCGTGCAAGCCGTCGCCCGAGTGCGGGAAGCAGTTTATCCGGGAGTTCGGCAAGAAAGCATTTCGCCGTCCATTGGAGCCGCGCGAGCAGCAGCGGTATGAGGCGTTGCTGGCGAAAGAACCGGATTTGCTGAAGGGCGCGCAGCTGGTGGTGGAGGCGATGCTCCAATCGCCGAACTTCCTGTTCTGGATCAATGCGACATCCGATGCGAAGTTGAAACCTTGGGAAACGGCCAGCCGGCTTTCCTATTCGCTCTGGGACTCGATGCCGGATGCCGAGCTTTTCGCGGCCGCCGAGCGCGGTGAGTTGGCGAGTCGCGCGGGGGTGGAGAAACAGGTGCAGCGGATGCTGGCCGATCCTCGGGCGCACGAATCGCTGGATGCTTTTGTGAGTCAGTGGCTGCGCTTCGATCGCTTAACGACATCAAGCAAAGACCGCCGCAAGTTCCCGTTTTTCACGCGCGAGACGTCGAATGCCATGATCACGGAGACGCGCACGTTTCTATCCGACCTGGTTTGGAACCACGGCAACTTCATGGATCTTTTCACGGCCAACTATGGATACGTCAGTCCGGAGCTGGCGCGGATCTACGGCGTTCAGGCTCCGGCGAAAGATTTTGAGCGAGTGCCGTTTCCGGCGGGCTCCGAACGGTCCGGGATTTTGGGCGAAGGCTTGTTTCTGGCGCTGACCGCGAAGCCGGAAGATTCATCGCCGACGGCGCGCGGACTTTTTGTGCGGGAGCAGTTCCTGTGCCAGCATGTGCCGGATCCGCCGCCGGGCGTGAATACGAATCTGCCGCCGGTGACGGAAGCGAAGCCGCAGACCAATCGCGATCGGATGTTGGAACACACCACGAGCCCGTCGTGCAACACCTGCCACAAACTCATGGACTCGGTCGGTTTCGGACTGGAGAAGTTCGATGCGGTGGGCGCGCGAAGAGAAGAGTTGGCCCTGGAATTCAAGGTGAAAAAAGATGAGGAAGAGGACGAAGACGGGAAGCATCCGGTAAAGAAGAAGATCATCAAGCTGCCGCTGAATACGTCGGCCTATGTGGCGGGCATTCCGAATTCGGATTTTTCGTCGCCAAAGGAGCTAGGGGCGGTGCTGGCGGCAAGTTCGCAATGCCAGGAATGCATCGTGCGGCAGTACTTCCGGTTCCAAGCGGGTCGAGGCGAAACGCCGGCGGATCGGCCGGTGATCCGGGTTGTGACGGACGCCTTTCGGAATTCGGGTTACCGTTTCAAAGTGTTAATATCGTCATTAGTAGTGGCCAGAGAGTTTCCTGAGGAGAAGCGGAGGCTGGATGTCGCACATAATCACTAATCGCGTTAGAACTTCCCGCAGAGCGCTTCTCAAAGGCATGACGGCAGCCGGAGCGCGCATCGCGATCGGCCTTCCGCCCCTGGCATCGATGTTCAACGCGGCGGGCACAGCGTACGCCGCGACCAAGAATGAATCGACTGGGGCGACGATCGCCGCAAAGCCGATCGAAACGCGGTTTGTGCTGTGGTTCAACGGTAACGGGATTCCGGAACGCTACTGGATTCCGGCCGAAGAAGGCAGCGACTACGAACTCACTCCCTGCTTGTCGCCGCTAGGCGCGTGGCGCAAAGACGTGCATGTGCTGAGCGGAGTGGACAATGCGGCCGCGAGCGGTAAAGGCAACGGCCACACGAATTCGATGAGCGGCTTGATGACCGGCTTGGATTTTACGGGCCGCGGGCCGAGTGGTCCATCCATTGATCAGGTGATCGCGGCGAAGATCGGGGGCGATTCGCGCTTCCGTTCGCTGCAAATTGGCGTAGCGCAGGAATCGTTCGGCGAGAGCATGCAGCGCAACATGAGCTGGGCCGGATATGAGCGCGCGCTGCCGCCGGAGATGATTCCGCACCGGCTGTTCGATCGATTGTTCGGCGCTCGCGAAGAAGGTTGGGTGAACCGGAAGCGCAGCATCCTGGATACGGTGCGCGCGGACGCAACGGTGCTTGAAAAATCGCTGCCGGGTGAAGACAAAGCGCGGATGGACGAACATCTGTCAAGCATCCGGGATTTGGAGCGGTCGATCGCCGGCTTGCCGCCAGAGTACGCCCGCGTGGATCCGCCGGATTTCGATGGCGACATGAAGGATTGGCCGCGCATCGCGAAATTGCAGAGCGATTTGCTGGTACAGGCGCTGTCGATGCGGCAGACGCGCGTCGCGTCGTACATGCTGACGAAGTGCCAGAGCTTGACGCGGTTTCCGTGGCTCGGATACACGTCGGCGCGGCATCACGATTACACGCATGCGGCGGACAAAACGTCGGGCGCGGATGGAACGGACGGAATCCACGTGCTGCGCGATATCTGCCGCTGGCATGTGGAGGAGTTCGCGTACCTGGTGGCGAAGCTCGAATCGGTTCCGGAAGGCGATGGATCGTTGTTTGATCACACGAGCCTGATTTACGTGCACGAACATGCAGAGGCGAATCCGCATAAGAACAGCGGACTTGCGATGCTTGTCGCTGGTGGGAGCAAGAGGCTCGCCAAAGGTGCGCACACACGGATTACCGGCACGGTGGCGGATGTGTACGTGACGGTGGCCGATGAAGTAGTGGGCGCGGGGATTGGGAAGTTCCCGACGGCTTCGAAAAAGATCGGCGCGCTGCTGACTTAGCGCGTATCTTGGTAGCGCTCCCTTGCGGTCGCGGTTCGGTTTACTGCACTGCGATGGTGACTTTCTCCGAAGTAACAACTCCGGCGAGGGAAATTTGCAGGGGTTGCACGCCTGCTTGAACTTGCGGAACCGTGACGTTGATCTGATTGAGTCCGACGAATTGGGGCGATAGGCCGGAGAACAGTACCTGCGCCTCGGCGCCGCCGATCAGGATTTTGGGCTTGGTTACGGTGTCGCGCTCGGTATCGATGGAGTTTGCGCCATCGACCGCTGGTGGCGTTACTGCGCCGAGGCCGGTTGCGAGAATCACCAAGGGTTCGCCCACTTTTGCAGGGTGATTCTGGTCTGCGAGCGAGCCGTCCGGATTGATTGCGATGGCTTGTCCGATTCCGGATTGCGTGGTGAAAACGGCGGGTGAGTACGGGGCGAGGGTTGCAGAGTAAGGCGGCAACACGGTTCCATTCGCGGTAACGACGACGTCCGCATTTGTGCCCGAGACTTCCCACGGCACTTGCAAGTTGATCTGTTTTGGACCCGCGAACAATAATGGCGCCGGGAATCCGCCTATGGTGACTGACACGCCGTCCAAAGTGGCGGGCAGCGGGATGGCGCTGGCGTACGTGTTGGTGGACGCATAGCCGTTGCCGAAAATGGACGCGATCGCGCCGCCGGTTAGCGGCGAATTTGGCACGAAGGAGGCGCCGTTAACCGCCGCCGTGGTGCCCGGTAGAACGGTTGTATTCAGCAGGAGTCCGAGACCCGTGGTTGCGTAGCCAATGATATCGGGCTTTCCGTCGCCATTGAGATCGTAGACGCCGGCGGGTTCGAAGGGCGCGAGAATATTTTGCGCGGGCAACGTTTGAAACGTTCCGTCGCCATTGGAGAGATAGAAAATGAGATCGCCGCTGTCGGTTTCCTGGACCATGTCGGCTTTGCCGTCGCCGTTCAGATCGATCGCGAAAAGTTGACGATCGAAAGTGCCTAAGCTGTGAGCAGGCGTGGCGAACGTTCCGTCGCCGTTGCCGAAGTAGACATAGAAAGCGCGGCCAGACGACGGATCCGGCGCAATCAAACCGATGTCCGGTTTCCCGTCGCCGTTAAAATCGGCGAGCACGATTTTTCGGCTGGATCGAGTGACTTGCGTAAATTCCAGCGTCGAAGGACCGAACGCACTATTTCCTTCATTGGTGAGCACCCAGAACGGTTCCATGTTCATGGATAGACTCAACTCAAACCTCTGCAACAGAATGTCCGGTTTCCCGTCGCTGTTGAAATCGGCCGCTGCCGCGAAATCCACCGCATAAGATTGCGCGGGCAGATCCAAAGCGACTGCGCCGGAGAACGTTCCGTCTCCTTTTCCGAACATCAGTTCAACCCCGCCGAAGTCGAGCCCGCCCTGCAGGACGAGGTCGGGAATGCCGTCGCCATTGAGATCGGAAGCGGCCACGACATATCCGGTCAGATTTGTGGCAACGGTGTTCGGCGGCGCGAAGGTGCCGTCGCTATTGGCGAGCATTACTTCCACTGTGGCGGAGGGCCCTGTATAGGTGCCGCCGCTGGGATCTTTATAAACAATCCGGGGACCAAAACCGCTGTAAACCAGGTCCGTCCTGCCGTCGCCATTCACGTCCACAGCCGCCATGAAGTAGTCGCTCGGTCCCACATTATTGATTAATTGGGCGGCGAACGAAGTGGTGATGTACGGTTTGAACGTCCCGTCGCCGTTGCCGAGCAGGACGTAGACGTCCCTCTGCGAGTAACACCAAGCGGCGACGTCGGGAATTTTGTCGCCGTTGAAATCGCCGACCATGATCTGATACGCACAGGGTACGGACAGAATCGATGTTTGGAATGACGGTGTAAAGGTCGATTGGGCGCCTAGCGACGCGGCTGCGGCGAGCAGAAGGCAAACGGGCCATGCTTTTATCGGCATACGGATCTCTGCAAGTGGAGGCGTAGAATGCCTTAAAAAACCCTCAGGCTATTATCACACGTCAGAACGAGCGATGATGGGTGGAATGCGAATCGCCTGGCCGGGACTTTGCTTGCTATTGCTCATGGGCGCGCACCTGCACGCACAGAACGGCTTCGTTCACGCGTCCGGCAAGAATCTGGTGACGCCTGCGGGACAAAAACTGCTGTTGCGCGGGACGAATCTGGGAAATTGGCTGGAACCTGAGGGCTACATGTTCCTGCTGGAAGGTGGTCCGGCGTCGCCGCGCGAGATCGAGACTTTTTTCGATGAACTGATCGGGCCTGCCGATGCCGGGAAGTTTTGGCGCGACTATCGGGACGCGTACGTGACGCAGAGGGACATCCAGTTTCTGCGGAAGGCCGGATTTAACTCGGTGCGGATTCCTTTGCACTACAAATTGTTCGATTCAGGCCGCGAGGGTTTTGCGCTGCTCGATCGCGTAATCGCATGGTGCCGGGAAGCGGGGCTTTGGGTGATCCTGGATTTGCATTGCGCTCCGGGCGGACAGACCGGCACGAATATTGACGACAGTTTCGGGTATCCGTGGTTGTTTGAGAGCGCAGCCGATGAGGATCAGACGGTGGAAGTCTGGAAACGGATTGCGGCGCATTATCGCGATGAGAAGATCGTGCTTGGCTATGATTTGCTGAACGAGCCGATTCCGCACTTTCCGCAGCTGCAGAAATACAACAGCCGGTTGGAGCCGCTCTATAAGCGGATCACCTCGGCGATTCGCGCCGTTGACACGAATCACGTGATCATTCTCGGCGGAGCGCAGTGGGACAGCAACTTCAAAGTTTTCGGCGCGCCGTTCGATCGGAACGCGATGTACACGTTCCACAAATACTGGACCGCACCGGATCAGAGCGTGATTCAGGAGTATTTGGATTTTCGCGATCGGTACAACGTGCCGGTCTGGCTGGGAGAATCCGGCGAGAACACAGATGAATGGATCACGCAGTTCGTGGGGACGCTCGAAAAGAATGAAGTTGGCTGGTGTTTTTGGCCGTACAAGAAGATGGAGAAAACGTCGGCGGTAGTTTCTTTTGGGCAGCCGCCGCACTGGGGCGAGGTCTTGTCGTATGCGAAAATTCCGCAGCTCTCCGGGGAAACGGAGAAGCGCATCGCGGCGCGGCCTTCATTGGAGCATGCGCGAGAGGCGTTGCGGGATCTGCTGCAGAAGATCCGGTTCGAGAATTGCAACGTGAATTCGGGGTATTTGAAGGCGTTGGGGTTCAATGGATCGGTGCCTTAACGACGATTAGTTTCCAGAGCAGACTTCACGCGCCGATGCCCATTCTTCGGCAGTCATCAGAGGAGTTGTGGATTGCTTCGACTTGTTGATTTCGGTCACCAACGCATCGACGCGATCGTCCGTCGCGGGGTGCGTCGAAATGTAGTTCCAAGCGGATCCACTTGAGGCTGAGTACACTTGCATTCTGCGCAGGAATGTCAGAAATCCGCGGGCATCGACATGCGCGCGAGCGAGAAGCGCGGCTCCGGTGAGATCCGCTTCCGCCTCGTCCGATCTTTGATATTTGAGATTCGCGAGCCGGATTCCGGCTTGGATGGCGCTGGGAGTGCCGCTCGAATCCACGGCCATGAATGAAAGCAAGGCGCGTCCGGAAAACTCGCGCGCCAAGGCTCGCGCGCTGTGCTTATGCAGTACATGCTGCATCTCGTGCGCCAACACGCCGGCGAACTCTTCGGGTGTGTTGGCTTGATCCAGAAGCCCTCGGTATACAACGATGAATCCGCCAGGAGCGGCGAAGGCGTTTACGATTCCCTGGTTCACGTAGATCACCTCGAATCGTTGTTTCGAGCCGGTGGCGGATTGGAGGCGATCCACGATGGGTTGCAGACGGTGATTGGAATCCGCGCAGCGTCCAGGTATCGGAGCTAACGTCGCCACCACGGCTTGTCCCAGGCGTCTTTCAACACCCGCCGGCATGAAACGAACCGCTTGCTCGGATACGATTCGAACGCCCCAAGTGTAGAAGACGCTCGCAATCACCGCAATAGCGATGCAACACAAGAGAACCGCGGGCCAGCGGCGCACATCCAATGGCAGAGCCTTGCGAGTGACGCCGTGCTGGTGCAATGCGTCCACAAAACTGTGAGACTCAATCACCAAGGCCTCAGTCAAACCGTATTCGATCCGGACCGGCTCACCGTAGGATCCATCCGCGGCGATGCGCATGGTTGCGTAGGGCCAAATCAGCGTGGCTCCGTCCGCGAGCGAGATCTTCAATTCGGCAGGCGCGAGTTCGGCCATAGCGGCACGGCGGATCGCAACTTGGCCGTCGTAGTAGACCGCTTCAAAGGTGCTTTCCAGCGGGCGAATCATAGAAATCTAGAATCCAAAATCAAACCCCAGGAAATCGGCGAAACTTTCACCGAGCGCCGAGGTAGCGCGGCGGTCCTGTTCGACCTTGGAAAATTCTGCGTCACCCACCAGTTGAATGTGCCTGGTCCAAAACCGAAGAGTGCGGAGCATGGCCCAGGACATGCCTAATCCGAGAGTGAACACAATCACGAAGAAATTTCCGACCCAAAGCCAGAACAGCTTAGCGCCGGTGGCCGTACAGCGAAAGCGTCCGCCGGCGATCGTGGTATTGGCCCAGCAATAACGGTGCGTGAAAGCGCGCCACCAAGCCCAGCCGATACCAAACGAGCAGACGGTCAGTGGAAGCGCGAACAACCAGGCGGGAAACAACTCAGATGCGCGGCCGGAAAACTGAAACTCGCGATCTCCGAAAAATGTTTGATTGAAAAGCAGCTTGCGGAGCCGCACCTGCAGGAATGGAACATAAAGCCCGAGAGTGATCAGGCAAATGAGCCAGTTCAGGACGCTCTCGCCCAGATAGCGCAGCGCTTTCCCGCGATAGGAGAATCGAATGGCGCGCCACGACATCCGGTTCAAGCGGTATCGATACGCGCCAACGCGGGCGATTGGCCACAGAAGCAGAAACGCCAACACGGCCGACAGTTGTCCAACATAGGGTGACCAACGGTGCTGCCACAGCAACGGAAGTAGGGTGGGAAATAGAAAGATGAAAGCAAGGGCGGGCAAGGCGCGCAGCCATCCGAGAAACAGCTCGCGGCCAGTCCCGTGGAATGCGAACCAGTCTCCTTGAAACTCTGCCTGGCCGCAAACATAACGGCGGACCCGCGCTTTGCCCCAAAAGCTGTAGATTCCCAGCGTGAGCAAGGCGAACAGGAGATTGAGGACACGCATGGCGAACAGGTCGCTTCCGTCCGCATTCAGTGTGACCTGGGAAGATTCCGGCTCCTGGATGACGGCGGGTACCACTGGTGGTTCTTCGACAGCTTCAACAACTGCCTCGGTGGCCACCATTGGGCTAGCATCCAGACCGAGAAAGCCGCCGACGAGTGCGTCGCTTGTCTCAGAGCGCGAGAGTTGTTCCTGCGGCAGGGGTGGTGGTTCCGGGAGATATTTCAGAGCAAGACGACGATCCATTTTGCGAGCAGACCAGGCGAAGAGAGGCGCGGAAATGGCCGTTCCGCCGATCGGAAGGCCGACGAAGATGACGAAAAAGGCGATCAATACATATTTGATCCGCTGTGGATCGCCGGTAGCCTTCACGGTGCGCCCCATCGCACGAATGGCGGCCATATTCATGCGGTTGGCGTCGTCCAGGCGCCCGGCGCGCTGATAGAGTTGGGCCAGGTGCGCCTCTTGTGGCGGCAGCCTGGCATCGGCTGCATTCGCCGATTCGATCACGCCGACCACGAGTTCCAGTTTCGCGGCTGCTTGCTGGTAATCGCCTTGTTCCTCATAAATCTTGCAGAGTTCCTCGCCGGTTTGAATAAACGTGTATCTCCACTCCGGCTTGAGATGCGAGTACATCTGCAGGAAGTATGCATCGGACTTTTTGCTGTCGTGCATATGAAGATAGGCTTCGGCGAGTAGAGCCTCGAGCGGAAGCTCGCTCGCTGCGGTGTCTTTTCCCAATCGTTTTCGTAATTGGATGGCGGCTTCCGCAGATTCCACCGCCTCTTGGTATAAATGACGCGCCATGCGGCAGCGCGCGAGACCTTCGAGACATATTGCGGCCTTATCGTCGTTCTTGCCCATCGCTTGCCGGACCGCAAGCGCGCGCTCATACGTTTCTTGCGCTTCGCCAAGGCGCTTCCGCGAATGCAGGCAGGAAGCCAAGTCCATCAAGGCGCCGTAGTAAGCTTCCGATTTTTCCGTATGTGCGGATCTCTGGATGTCCACGATGCGGCGATATAGCTGTTCGGCGAATCCGTTCATTTCTCCATA
>Ga0070734_10002125_pt1 | contig 25547 bp, 25 predicted proteins | sample Coa_R1_8_FD_66444 | JGI IMG/M metagenome (GOLD analysis project Ga0070734, IMG submission 66444) | Surface soil microbial communities from Centralia Pennsylvania, which are recovering from an underground coalmine fire - Coalmine... | ecosystem: Environmental > Terrestrial > Soil > Unclassified ...
ACCGCAACGGTATCGCCTCCCGCTCCCAGCGCGCCTTTGTGCGCAGCGCTGTCGATCCCCCGAGCCATCCCGCTCACAACCGTCAAGCCGGCGTTCGCCAAGTCCGCCGAGAGTCTCTCGGCGGCGGCCAGTCCGTAGGGAGTCGGGCGGCGCGTACCCACCACCCCGAGCATGATCGTCTGCAGCAACTCGGTCCGGCCGCGCGCAAATAGAAGCGTTGGGGGGTCGAAGATCTCGCGCAGCAGCGGCGGATAGCGCGGATCTTTCATGGTGATCAGAACCGCGCCCGCATTCCTGATTTTTTCCTGCTGCGCGGCGGCGTCCTCGAACGTGCAGCCGCTTGCGATCGATTGCGCCACGGCACCGCTCACGCCTTCCGATTCCAGCTCTGTTCGCGATGCGCGGAATATTCCTTGCGGTGTGTTGAACCTTTTCAGCAGTTTCGCCGCCGTGCGAGTGCCCAGGCTGGGCACGAGCAGCAACGCCAGCCAGTGGAGTTCCTCTTCCTGGCTGAGAACGGAGGTCGCCATGGAGATTGCGATTCGACTCTAGCAGCCGACACCGCGCCGCGCAACCCGGCGCGCCGCGGCTGCATCGTTCCGGGCCGGCCGCTGTGGGGCTTTCGCCCCGGTTCCCGTAAACTAATGAATAGCGCCACCATGAAGCAGGATGCCTCGTTTTTTGACGGCCATGAGCCGGCTCTCATCTACATCGCCAAAAGGCTGAAAGATGCCTTACGGCTCGAGTCCATCTTCACCTCTGCCGGAATCGACTACGGTGTGGAGGCCGACGAGTATCGCGGAGGCGTCCTTTTTCCCCGAACCCGCATCGGAGCTTTTTTCTATGTACGGCCGGATGCCGTCGAAGTGGCGCACGAAACCATGCGCCGGAACGGATACCGCCCGGCCGGCCCCGAGGCTGGGTGACGTCACGATATGCGTTTCACCCCGTGATCTCCAAATCGATCCTGCTGATCGCGAATCAGCATGGCGCGCGGGCCGTGCGTGCTCATGGCTGCGGATCGGTAGGGGGGGCGTCCGCCACCGGCACCGGACGAATGCTTTCAAGGGCCCGCTCAGCCTGGCGGCGCACGTGTGGCTCCTGGTCTTTTGTGGCGCGCTCGAGATATTCCCGGAATTCCTCGGCAGCGATCTTACTCATCACCCACGCGGCCGTCCACCGAAACGGGGGCCGCGGATCTTCGATCATCCGTTTCACGAATTCGTTGACGCGCGCCTCCCCCAATCGGTGCAGCCCGATAAGGGCGTTGCCCACTACGCGATTGTTCTTGTCGTTGAGGGCGGCGCAGAGTGCGGCTTGCGCTTGTCTAGAAGCGACCCCCCACAAGCCTTCCACGGCGCTCGCGCGAACCCGTCCATCTTCGCTATCCAGGCGTTGCGAAAGCCAATCCTGGTTGCGGATGCGCCTGCCTACCAGGAGGGTTGCCTTCGACGCGATGCGCCGGTCTGGATGCGTGGTCAGATGATTCACCAGAAGAATCAGCCTCGATCCCGACGAGAGCTGATCGAGCAGGTCGAGCGTCCGCAGCGCGGTTTCCTGGTCCAGCGGAGACTCGTTGTGGTTGCGCCCGGGCAGCAGATGCGCCAGCCGGACATCGAGCACATCCTCGATGCTGGCCAGATACCGGCATACCTCGACCAGCTCGAAGCGGCTGAACCGTCCGGCCCGGAGCAGCTCGATCCAGAACGCGGGACATTCGGCAACCGCGTTGTACAGCCGGCGCTGTGCCTGGACCTCTGTTGTCGAACCCAGCAGGAATAGAGCCGCCGTACAGAAGCACTCGCGAGAGCGCTCCGAGAGCGCTCGCAACTCGGCCCTCAGATCATCCGCTTTCGCTGCCCGCGTTACAGCCTTCTCCATCGCCGCTTTCACGATCCGTTCGGGCGTGGTGAGCGGACGTCCCAGCAGATCTGGCATAAACATCCCAATTCGGCGCGAGGACCGCTTGGCTCGTTGTACCTCAACCAACATATCGGGCGACGTTGCCCGTTCCGTTAGAGCCATCCGGCCGCTTGATTGGGTAGACTTGGGGGGTCGGCTCTATGCGCCCCTCCCCCAACCAAGAACTGGCACGCGCCCGGCAGTTCACCGATGATTTGTTTCAGCGGGTACGGCCCGACTCCTTTTATGAACGCCCCATTCCCGAACGTCACCGCCTCGTCTTCTATCTCGGGCATCTGGAAGCCTTCGATTGGAATCTGCTGGCGCGGTACGCCCTGGATGTGCCTGCCTTCCACCCGGCCTTCGACCGCCTCTTCGCGTTTGGCATTGATCCGGTGGCGGGCGATCTGCCGGACGACCAGGTTTCAGACTGGCCGAGCGTCGCCGAGGTGCAAGCATATAACCAGCGCACGCGCGACCAGATCGATACCGCTCTGCCCGAGCTGCCGCCGGCACTTGTGCAAGCCGCCCTCGAGCACCGGCTGATGCACGCGGAAACTCTGGCCTACATCCTGCATCAACTGCCGTACGAACGAAAACGGGCTCCCGGGTTGACGCCGCTTCCACGCGGGGGAGAGCCCCGCCCGTCGTGGATCGAGATTGCCGCCGGCGAGGCGGAACTCGGCCTCTGCCCCGGAGCCGGCTTTGGCTGGGACAACGAATACCAGGCGCATCGCGTGAGCGTGCCCGCATTTTCCATCGCAAAATACAAAGTGACGAACCGGGAGTATCTGGACTTTGTGAACGCCGGCGGCCCGGCGCCCTTTTTCTGGTCGCACCGCGGCGGCGCATGGTTCTACCGCGGCATGTTCGAAGAGAGCCCGCTGCCGCTGGATTGCCCGGTGTACGTCACACAGCAGCAGGCCGGCGCGTACGCGCGCTGGCGCGGAATGGCATTGCCGACCGAAGCTCAGTTTCATCGCGCCTCCGTCGGCCTTCCGCCTTCCGCCAATACGGATTTCCGGTACTGGGACCCGGTCCCGGTGACCGCCGACGATGAGTTGCGACCTGCCGGCGTGCCCGCGCAAATGGTCGGCAACGGCTGGGAGTGGACCTCGACCGTATTCGGGCCGTTTCCGGGATTCGAGCCGTTCCCGTTTTACACGAATTATTCGCAGCCCTTTTTCGACGGCCAGCATTACGTGCTCAAGGGCGGTTCGCCGCGCACCGCAGCCCGTTTGCTCCGGCCTTCGTTCCGGAACTGGTTCCGGCCGGAGTATCCGTATATTTATGCCACCTTTCGGCTGGTGCAATCATGAGCTTTGCCCCGGCGCTGGATAATGAGTTCGCGCGCGAAGTCGCGGCCGGCCTGGCGCGCGGCGGACAAAAAACGCTGCCGTGCCGGTACCTGTACGACGAGGTCGGTTCGGCTTTGTTTGAAGCCATCACCTGCCTGCCGGAATATGGATTGACCCGCGCCGATGCACGCATCATTCAGAAGCATGCCGGCGCCTTGCTCGACCTGCTGCCCTCCCCGCTGGCCGTGGCGGAACTGGGCAGCGGGACGGGTAACAAAACCTACGCTGTTCTCGAGCGGCTCCGTGAACGCCAGCCGGTCACCTATTTTCCGATCGACATCTCGGCCACTGCCCTGGAAGCGTGCGCGCGATGTTTGAGCCCGCTGGCACGAGTGGTCCCGATGACCTCCAGCTACCTGGAGGGCTTGGAAAAGGTCACCGCACAACGCGCCCGGCATCAGACGCTTCTTGTGTTATTTCTGGGGAGCACGATTGGAAACTTCGAGCCGGACGCCGCCTGTGAGTTTCTGGCTGCCGTGCGCCTGTGCCTGCGGCCGGGCGACGCCCTCCTGTTAGGCACAGACTTGGTCAAGCCGGAGGAGCAATTGCTCGCCGCTTATGACGATCCTGGCGGAGTTACCGCCGCCTTCAACTTGAATCTGCTGGCGCGCATCAACCGGGAACTCCACGCTGATTTCGATCTTCGCCGGTTTGCGCATGCCGCGCGCTACTCCAGGCAGCACCAACGCATCGAAATGCACCTGCGTTCTCTGGCCGCGCAGACCGTCCGGATCGGCGCCGCCGGCCTGACGGTTGAATTTGCGCTCGATGAAACCATCTGCACCGAAACCAGCCACAAATTCCGCCCCGAGCAGATTGCCGCTCTCGCCCGGGTTACTGGATTCCGTTTGGCCGAACAGTGGATCGATTGCGAATGGCCGTTTGCTGAAAACCTCTTGATGGCGGCGTGATTCCGCTTTTCAGTCGAGGTCGATGTCGCGCTTGGGAGGAGTCAGGTCAGGGTTCTCTTTCGCGCGCTTGAAGAGTTCATCGAACTTCTTTTCCAGCACTTTGCCGTGCGATTTTTCGGCCTCGAACTGCTTGCGGAAAACTTCCTCCCGCCGCGCCCCTTCCCCCTTTAGTTTGGCCACTTCGGCGGCGAGATCCTCGATGGCCCTCGGTTTTTCCGGGATTGTGTGAGCGATCACCGCGCGCGTTTCCGGATCAATTTTGAGGATTGCCTGGCAGCACGGGCATTCCACGTCGAACATACCTTGGGCCATAGAACTATCCTAAAGCAACGCCCGGGACTGCGGGTTGGAACCACAGGCCCCGGGAAGAGACAATTGGTGAGGAGAGTTGGGGACAGCTAGAGGGTTTTGGTGCAAAGTGTCTGGCGGGGAAAAAACGAGGAGGTCAATTGTCTCTCCGCAGGGCCGTGTATTCGAAGCACGGCCTCCTAACGAGCAATTGACTCACCAAATTTCAAGCCCCGTAGAATCAAGGAATGGTCGGTTTCCCCGCGCCGCGGAAATGCAAAATTGGCATCTCGGGACGACCTTTCGTCCCAGAACGGCCTAATGCGGCGGTTGCGTGGAGGGTAGAACATCCGGAATCCGGTCTGCCGGTCGCGAGACCCGGCCCCGGAACGCTTCGTCCATCGATATGTTGTTGTTGGTCAGCGTCTGTCCAGTGGCGCGATCCATCTCCACTTTGGCCTTCGCGTACGCACCCTCCGCCACTACCACGTTCGACTCGGCCGTTACCAGGTCGCGCTGCGTGAGAATCACATTGTAAGAAGTCGAAGCTCCGAGCGCGAGCTTCTTCTGCTCGGCATCCACCGTCTGCTCCTGCAGAGTCCGCTGCTTGATTGCGGACTGGTATTGCGCCTGCGCCTGCTGCAATCCGATCAGCGCGTTCTGTACTTCGACGCGCACCTGGTTTTCCATGCGCTGCATCCCAACTTCCTGCTGACGGAGCGCCAGTTGGCTGTTGATCATGTCGGCCTGGGCGGCGCGATTGTGGATTGGAATATTCAAGTTGAATCCGGCCGAATACGTCGGAAAATTGCGCGCAAACAACTGGCCTAAGACGGTTCCATAGCCGCCGTTGAAGAAGTTGTTTGGCGGTATGCAGGTGACGCTGCTCGGATTGTAATTGGGCAACGCCGGGTTCGTACAGCTTTCCGGCAACGATACCGGGGTCCCGGCCAGGCCGTTATTCGCCAGGTTGGCCACCACATCCAGAGTCGGCAGCAATTCGTTCCGCGTGCCCTTGATGCTGATCTCCTGGTTCTGGATGAGAATACGAAATTGCGACAGCTCCGGCCGCGAAGAAAGAGCCATGGCTGCCGCGTCCTGGATGGGCGTGATCGGCTCCACCGGCGGCACCACAATCCGATCGATCGGAATAATGTGCACGTTCGCCAGTTCCGGGCTGATGACGCCGCGGCGGCTTAACGCGTTCTTGAGAATTGTTTCCTGCTGCAGCAGTTGCGTCTGCGCCACCGTCAATGTCTGCTGGTTGGAGGCGATCTCAGCTTCGGCGCGCGTGACTTCGATGGGCGCCAGCGTGCCTACTTCCACTTGCTTCTTATTGTCTTCGTAAAGCCTTTGCGACGCCGCCAGGTTATCCTGCTGCACTTTTACGTTCTCCTGGTAGCTCACCAGGTCCCAATACAGATCCTTGACGGCCGAAACGGTGGCGATCACCTGCGCCTTAAACGTCAAGTCGTTCAACTCGCGATTGTTTTTGGCGATTCGAATCTGGCGCGTATTGACGCCGCGCCCAAATCCCTGCAGCAGATGTTGGGAGAAGTTCAATGAGAGGCTCGAGTTCGTCGCCGGACTGAACTGCGCGCGCGCGCTGTTGGTGGTGGCGGACGTATTATTCAAGCCCAGGCTTAGCTGTGTTCCCGTCGTCCAGTATTTTTGGACGCTGACATTGGAAAGATCCTGGTGCTGGATGAGGGCGGAGGTCCCGGTGACGAAACTGCTCGATTGGGGGATGGTTTGGTGTCCCCAATTCGCGCCGCCGACGATGGCTGGATCCAGGTTCGGTATGAGTGTTCCGGTTTGCGTGGCTCCCGCGACCAACAAGCCTTGCAACCCCGCCGAAGGCGGGGCTCCGGTCACGCTTCCGGGGCCCGGAGTCACCGCCACCGAGGGAGGCGCCGCGAACCCTCCCGCCTCCGCACGCAACAGATTTGCATCCGCGACCTGCTCTCCATACCGCTGCATCTCGATATCCAGGTTGTTCTCCAACGCCAGCGCAATCGCATCCTGCAGCGAGAGATACAGGCTGCCCGCGCGCGTTAATGCCTCCAGGCGGTTGGAGTTGTTCAAATTGACCGGCGCCACCACTCGGCCCCGGTATGGCGCGATGAGCCGTGCAAAGTGCCCCGAGCCCGACGCGTCAGCCGGCGGCACGATGGCGTTGGACCCGGCATCCGATTGATTGGACGAATTGGATGCCGCCACGCTGTTCGCCGGCAGTAGCGCCAATGCCGCGCACCACCAAACCAGATGGGATTTGAATGCCAACATAAAAGAATTCCTCCCGCTAATTCAGGATCGATCTAGGCTGTTTCCTCGATGGTATAGTAAGCGTTTGTGACGCCGCAAGCGAACTGCCGGTGGGACAGGTTTCTCTCCCGAAGCGCCTCTCTGGAAGGACATTGGGAACTCGCTGCGAGGTTACATTTCCCCGAATATTTGCTGCCGGCGTTGGTTCTTCCGTGTGCAAACGCCGCGTCCACCCGACGCTCGCGGCCAGCTTGATGCGCCGCATCAAAGCCACCATCGCCTATGACGGCGGATCGTTTCACGGATGGCAAGTGCAACCGGGCTTGCCTACCATTCAAGGTATCCTCGAGCAAATCGTCTCTGAGATCGAAAGCAAGCCGGTGCAAGTGGCTGGTTCGGGCCGGACCGACGCCGGAGTGCATGCCCTGGGACAGGTGGCGGCGTTCAGTTTGAACAATCCCATCCCGCCGGCAAACCTGCGGCGCGCCATGAACCGGCTCCTGCCTCCCGCCGTTCGCATCTTGGCCGTAGAAGAAGTCCATATGGATTTCCATCCGCGTTTCGATGCGCGCGCAAAGACTTATGAATACCGCATGGTGCGGGGTGAAGTCTGTAGCCCTTTCGAGTGGCCGTATGTTTACCACTACCCGTATCCGCTGGATGAAGAACGCATGGCGCGTCTGGCTTCGGTTTTTCAGGGAGAGCACGATTTCACCGCGTTTGCCGCCGCCGATGATCGCGACGAGGAGGGCAAATCCAAAGTGCGCACCATCTTTGCCTCCGTGCTCGAGCGCCAGCAGGAACGCCTCGTTTTCCGCGTCCGCGGCAACGGCTTTTTGAAGCACATGGTTCGCAACCTGGTCGGCACGCTGATTGAAGCGGGCAAGGCGAATATCGCGGACACGAGCGTGCTGCCGCCGAAATCGGGGCCTACTGCTCCGGCTAAAGGACTATTTCTAATCGGAGTCGAGTATGGCAATCAATAGCGGAACGGGATTCTCCGCGGAAACCGCGCGTGTTGAAGGTGTCAACATTGTCCGCCTGGCGGACGCCCCGCGCGGCATGGAGGTTTGCCTCGCGCCTGAGATCGGCAACATGGCTTATGCCTTCACCGTCGGAGGTAAGGACCTCCTGTGGGTTCCTTTTTCCGGACCGGCCGCCTTACGGGCCCAGCCGGCTCTTTGCGGTATCCCTTTCCTGGCCCCTTGGGCCAACCGGATCGATGGCGACGCGTATTGGGCAAACGGAAAGCAGTTCCTGTTGAATCCGGCGCTGGGGAATTTGCGTCGCGACAGCCACCAGAAACCCATTCATGGTCTCCTGAATTTTTCGCCTGCCTGGACGCTGGTAGCCGCCGGTGCCGACGCGCGATCGGCCTACGCCACCAGCCGCCTCGCTTTTTTCAGACACTCGGAGATGATGGCGCAGTTTCCTTTCGCCCACAGCCTGACGATGACGTACCGCCTGGAAGACGGATCTCTGATTGTGGAAACCAGTTTGGAGAATCACGCCTCTGAGCCGATGCCGGTTGCTTTGGGATTCCATCCATACTTTCAACTCAGCGACGCGCCGCGCGAGCAATGGAACGTACACCTGGCGGCCCGCGATCATCTGCGGCTTGATGAAAATCTCATTCCCACGGGCGCCCGCGAGCCGGTGCGCTTCGCCGATCCGCACCCCCTTCGCGAACGGCAACTGGACGATGTCTTTACGGGATTGGTTCGCGACCCTGGCGGCATGGCGCGATTCTGGGTTCAGGGCGACCGCCAACGCATCACGGTCGAGTACGGGCCGAAGTACACCGTAGCCGTTGTGTATGCTCCCGACGGAAACAATTTCATCTGCTTCGAGCCGATGGCGGCGATCACCAATGCCTTTAACCTGGCGCATCACGGCCGGTATGCCGAACTGCAGAGCCTCCCGCCCGGCGCCGAATGGCGGGAAATCTTCCGCGTCACCCCCTCCGGCTTTTAGCTGTGCGCGCGTTACTCTCGCCCGGCGCAAATTTGGGATACTGGAAGTGGCTTGGGGCCGTTATTTGATGCCAACTCAGACGGGTGTGCCGGCTCTGTTTGAGCCCCACCCCAACCTCAGCGACGCCATCAATCGCAATTTCATCCAATCGGAGATCGAGGGTGGAGTTCATATGCACAGCCTTCCCGCCGGCGCCGTGCTCGAGGTCCACACACAGAACCACGTCTACACGATCGTGAGCGAGCGCGGCGGCGCGGCCTGGATTTCCGGACATCCCTTGTATTGCCCGGACCCTGTCCTGGTAAATATTCACGGCTCCACGTGGGGCGGCACCATGATCCGCGAGCATTTCATCGGTCGCGGCATGCACCTGGAATTCGGTCATCCCGATTTCGTCGCCATCACCACTTCGCGCATCCTCGATGTACAAGAGGTGTCTTGAGACCCGCGGATTCTTCCCGGCGGCACCGGGGGAAGCCGTGACGTGCGGGCCGGCCTCATGCCCCCACGATTTGCACGCTGATGCCTTCCGGGTCCTTGATATGAAATCCCGCGTCCAGGTTGTCTTCCGGATTGGCTCCCAGCGCCTTTAGCTGGGCGGTCACCGCGTCCCGATTGAATTTTTCCACTCCGATCGCGAAGTGGTCGACAATTGCGGTCGGGCTCTTGTGGTGGAGCGAAACCAGCACCTTACCCGAGCCGAGGCGTACGATTTCATTCGGCTTGTCCTCGCTCAGGATCGTGAAGCCGAAGATCTTTTGATAGAACGCGATCGCACGCGGCAGATCGCTTACCTGGATGCTGACATGGTCGATTTTGGCGGCTTTGAGGGTGCCCTCCTGCGCATCGGCCGAAGTCGCGCCGCCCACCGCGGCCAGCATCGTCAGTCCCTGTACCAGGTCCCGGCGCGAGAGCGCGCCTCGTTCAAAACGTTCCAACAACCGGGAGATCATTGCCTCCATAACGCCTCCTGAATTTTCCGAATCGCGGGCACAATCTGAACGATTTTACCGCTCGTTCCTCCAGCCGGCATTCCCGCCGCTCAAAACTTGTATCCGAAGCCGATCGACACCACGGGATAAAAGTGAAACCAATTGACGCTGTTGTTGATCTTGGTTTGTTCGGCTTGCACGTCGGCCTCGATCGCGGGCGTCGCGGATACATTCTGGCAAACAGTGCCCTGCGGGTTGCAGGCGCTCCCGCTTAGGTGAAGCGTGGCCTTGGGGGTGCCCTGGAACACGACTCCGGCTTCAAAATTCGCCGTGAATTGGCGGTTGTTGCGCGGCAGCAGATTGCCTACTCCGAGCAGGACCATCGGCGACACCTTTCGTGTATCCAGCACACCGGTACCGTTTACCGGATTGGCCGGCGAACTTAAGTATGTTGTGCCTCCGAGTGAGAATAGCCGTCCGCCCGTCGCCAGGGCTGCGCCGCTGCCACGGTTGCCGTCATAGGCCATCAGGCCGGGACTGAGATGGACTCCGCCAAACAGGTATTGATCGTAGAGAACCTCGACGGATCGTAGGCTCAGTTCTCCGTCATACCCGATCCCGTCCTTGGAAAAGCTTGTGCTGTAGTTGAACGCATTGAACCCGGCCCGAAGGTTCGACCGCCGGGTGACCGCGGTCGCCACATCAATCCCCGCTCCCAGCGTGGATATCTTGAGCTCGGCGCCGAATCGCGGCAAGCCTTGCCCTGCACTCATCGATGGCAGGATTGCCGCGATCACGGAAATCGCCCACAAGGCCGCTCGAGCCACGATTCATTCTACACGCTGCCGAACGAACGTTCCGGGCATTCCGCTGCTTAAGTCCGGTTAACCTTGCAGCGCCTCACCGGCATCTGCGACACTGGCGTTACATGGCCCGGTGGCTGGTATTCCTGGTCTGCCCGCCGTTGTTGTGGCCGCAGGGCGTGAGCCTGCCGGCTAAAGAGGTACTGTCTTATAACGTCGAGTGGCGCCTTGTCACGGCAGGAAAGGCCCGGCTCGAATTGACTTCCACGACCGGGCTGCATGGCGGTTACCAGGTCACCACCCACGTCGAATCCGTTGGCCTCGTTTCCAAACTCTTCAAAGTCGAAGATGATTACCGCGCCACGCTCAACCCGGCGATGTGCGTTCAGTCTTCCGAGTTGACCGCCCATGAAGGCATTCGCCGGCGCAATACCAGGATCACCTTCGACGGCGAAGCGCACAAGGCCAGCTACCTCGAGCGGGATCTGGCAAAGAACGCCGTGCTCAACTCCAGCGAAATTGAGATTCCCGAGTGCGTCCACGACGTCGTTGGCGGTATCTATTTTCTGCGTACCTTGAACCTGGAGCCCGGGCAGAGTATCGATGTTCCCGTCAGCGATGGCAAAAAAAGTGTCATGGCGAAGATCGAGGCGCAGCAGCGGGAGGATTTGAAGATTGCGGGCGAAGCCTATAAAACGATTCGATACGAAATCTACCTGTTCGATGGGGTTCTATACCGCCGCTCCGCACACCTCAACGTCTGGCTGACCGACGACCGCCGGCGCCTGCCGGTGCAGATTCGCGTGCGTATGCAGTTCACGATTGGAACCATCACCCTGCACTTAGCCGATTCCGACTAAGCTTACCAGGGACGGATATCGATCCAGAACCCGCGCAGGAAAGCGGCCCAATGAGGCGCCACTCTGTCGGCGACGCCCGACACCGCGGCGATAATCACTCCCCCCGCGACCAATGTGACCCATTTCAGAGTTGCCATTTACAGTGACCCTACGACGAGTATAGAGTCACAGCCTGACAAATTTGGGGCTCCGGGCTTCATGTTTGTACTAGTACATTCAGGAACTTGTACTGTTCTCGTTCTGATTCAAAACAGGGATTCCCCGGAATCAGTTTGACGCGTGACTACATTCGGGGGCGGTACGTTTTTGTGAATCCGTTGCGTGCGTTCGTCACCGTGAAGGAACCGTCGGTTTCCGCCGAGATCTTGATCCAGAAAGCACGGCCGTTGTGTGCCGGCGGAGGCGGCGCCCCGGGGCCCGGTTGCGGCGCCGGCATCGGTGCTACAGGCAGGGCCGTTTGCGGCTCATCGGTGGTATTGGCGATAAACATTCCCGGCATTGTGTACTCTTGCCCGCTGAGCAGCGAAAAATGAAGCTGCCACAGGTCTTCGAGACCCGGTGACGTATGCACCGTCCGCATCACTTCCGGTTCGCCCCCTTTGCGCGTGCCGTTGTTCATGACGGCCACCCGCGGATGCAGCGCGTGCACCAGCACTTCCGAGTTGGAACTCGCCTGTCCGTGGTGCAGCCCGAGCAGCACATCGACCGGCCCGATCCGGTCGGTGGGACACATCAACCCGAATTCCTTGTTCTTCGTGAGATCGCCCAGGTGGACAGTGCGGAACTTGCCATACGTCACATGGATCCCGACCGATTGCGGGTCCTCCGCATTATTTTCCCCCGGCTTGAAATTGGCGCAGTACGGATTTGGTTTGCCTGCCCCGGGCAAGGGAGTTTTGATGCTCTGGCCGGCCGAGGTCACCACGCGCACGTCCAGGCCGGTCAGCGCGATCCTGTCTCCCGGCTTCACCACCGTGTGTTTGCTCTTGGCGTAGAGCTGCGGATAGGTCTCCTTAAGAAAGTTGTCGGCGAGTTCACCCGGCTGTACGTTCGGCCCGTGGTCGATGTACTCGCGAATCGGAACCTGCGCCGCGAGAACCGCCATCCCTCCGAAGTGATCGCCGTGCCAGTGCGTCGTTATCAGGTGGTCGATCTGCGCCAGGCCGGCAGACTGGATCGCTTCGACGATGCGGCCGGCATCGCGGGGCGCGGCGGCGCCCGCATTGCCGGTGTCGATGAGCAGCGATTCGTGCGCGGGTGTCACAAAAAGCGTGGCGTTGCCGCCCTCGACATCAATGACGTAAATGTCGAGCGGCCTGGCCCCGCCGGTCTGCGCGGCCGCGTATCCCGCCGCGAATAGCGCCAATCCCATCATGCACCGCGACCAAAGCCTCATCGCATCCTCCCGGCCCGCCGGTTGCGAGCGCCGACCACTATATCACGCGCTCCCCAACCCGCCGCCCGCGTTGGCCGCGTTATACTGAGGGCAATTCCAAACACGCAAGGGCAACTGCTTTGATGAAATATTCGATCGCGAGTCTTCTGATCGTCGCGGGGCTGGCGATACCGCAGGGCAAACAGACCTTTACCGGTGTCATCACCGACAGCATGTGCGCCACTGGCGACCATTCCCGTATGCGCATGGGAGATACCGACGCCCAGTGTACGGTTGCCTGCGTGGAAGCGCATGGCGCGACTTACGTCTTATACGACGGCAAGGCCACCTACGAGTTGAGCGACCAGAAGGCGCCGGAAAAATTCGCCGGCAAAAAGGTGACGGTGACTGGCACCCTGAACGCCAAAGCGAAGACGATTCAGGTGGAATCGATGGCGGAAGCAAAATGATTGCTTCGTGGGCCCTGTAGGATTTGAACCTACGACCAACGGATTATGAGTCCGCTGCTCTAACCGCTGAGCTAAGGGCCCGTGCCCCAATTCTATCGTACGGGCCCGTGAGGTAGCCGAGTTTCCCCAGCCTGCGGACCGAAGCCCCGTCCTGCGTCTTATCGCGCACCGGCGCTGCCACCACCCCGCGCTAGGCGTCCGCTGAAATCGATTATCCCAAGCACATCAGTGTGTTGCCATTCTGGATAATTGCGGCCCTAAAAGTGCAACTCCAGGCGCGACGGAACATTGCGGACTGCGTCAGCGGGACGCGGAAAGTGGACTGTGTCGATCCTTCTATTGTTGCTAACCATAATGCCGGCTAATGCCAGCCTCACCGGCACCTGGGCGATGGATCGGATCAGGAGCGACTTCGGCAAGGCAGACGCGCCCCGGCAGTTTGTCCTCCGCATTGAGCAAACCGGCAACCACCTCGCCGCTACCGTCTTCAGCGCTGACGCCGGCGGGCGCAGAGTAAGCTTCAGGGAATGCCGCATGGAGCCTCAGCCAAGCGGTGCCCTGGCGTGCCTGCTGCCTGATGGCGGGGATGAGCAATGGCAACTCACCGCCGCCAATGAACTCACCATTACGCGAGTCATCACCGCAAGCTTGCATCCTACGCGGCAGCGGCTGGTGCTGGAACGATCAACATTGCTGGATTACTAGTATGTACGCGGATGTAGATCACCTTCGACTGTCTCTCGAACGATTCCCCGATCATTGGGCAACTGCGGTCGTGAATCGTGCCAATGGCGCATGCCTTTATCGCGCCGAATCCACGAGTGCGCACTGCGGGCGTTGTGTACTGCTGGAGTTTGTCAGTTGTGAGCTTGGCAGGCGTGTCAATGATCAGGATGTGAAGTGGGTCGATGAAGGGTCCAAACCACCTGTGGCTCAATCGCCATTCTCAGTGGGAAGGAAATTCTGACGCTGTCGCTCCCGCCGTTCCCGGCCCCTCCGGCCGGGCCGGCGCTATGCGAGAATTCCAAGGGTGCCGACCGGACACGAACGCGAGCCGAATCCGACCGAAGTCCGCGCGGGCAATTTGCGCCTGGCGGTATGGGATTGGCCGGGCGCCGAGCCAACCCTGTTCTTCGCGCATGCCACCAGTTTCCATGCGCGGTGTTGGGATTCGATTATTCGGCAGTTCCCGGATCAGCGCTGTGTAGCGTTCGACGCGCGCGGACACGGCCGGAGCAGTAAGCCGGCTCCGCCCTATCACTGGACCGCTTTTCGCGAAGATCTGCTGGCCCTTCTCGATCAGACCGGGGTCTCGGGCGCCATCGGCGTGGGGCATTCGATGGGAGGACATAGCCTGGCCGCGGCCGCGTCGGTGTGCCCCGGCGCGTTTCAGGCGTTGCTTCTGGTCGACCCGACCATTCGCGGGCCCGAGGGGTACGACGCTCCTTTCGATGTTTCCTTCGTCCGCAAGCGGCGAGCGCTATGGGCATCGCCGGACGAAATGTTCGAAAGCTTTCGCGGGCGGCTGCCGTTCTCGCGCTGGCAGCCGGAAGTCTTGCGCGATTATTGCGCTTTCGGTCTGCTGCCGGAAGGACGGCGGTTCGTCCTGGCTTGCCCCCCGGATATCGAAGCATCCATCTATGAATGTTCGAGGGAGCCGGAAACGAAACTCTATGACGCGGTTGCCCGGGTGGATATTCCGGTGACGGTACTCCGCGCGGGATACGCCGGCGATCTCCCGTTCAGCCGCTCCCCGACCGACCCGCGGCTGGCCTCGCGATTTCCCCGGGCGCAAGACGTCCTGCTCGAGGATCGAACTCACTTCATTCCCATGGAGGCGCCGGATTTGGTGTCCGGGTATGTGCGCCGGCAGTTTCTCCGGCCGGCGCCGTAAGCTTCTCGATTATTCCTTGTCGTCGCCGATCTTTTCCACCAGGCGCTCGATGTGCATCGAGTACAGCGCGGGTTTGCCGTGGCGGTCGCTTTGAAAATAGATGCGCTGCGCATCGGGCGCGAACATCGGCGCGACCGCATCGGGATGGCTCGCCTTGTGTTCGCATAACGTTCGTTCGCGCTGGGTGACGCGCAGCAACAGCAGGATCACGGGGGACGCCACGTTGCGGCTGGCGCCCACGAACACCGATGTATCGCGGTTAAATCCGAACTGGACATACTGGCTGGTTCGCGCCACAATCTTGTCTTTGTCTTCGTCGGGCGCATACTCGCGAATCGCGTTCAGTTGTTTGGCATCGTCCGGAAAGTTCAAGTACAGCAGTGTGCGGCCGTCAGGCGCCCAGTTGGCCGGGCCGGTCGTGCCGGCGGCGAGTTTCAACGCCCGGTTCTGGCGGCCGTCGGAATTGACCAGCCACAGGCCCTTGCCCGTCTCGCGATACAGAATCTGCCCCCGCAGCGGCCGTTCGACTGGGTCGGCGATCGGCAGAGGCGTCTCCAGGACTGTGCGTGCTGCCGCCGGCGCCAGCGGAATGCTGCGAAGGCGCGAACGATCGCCGCGCCGCTCGATGCAGAAAACGTGCGCGCTGTCGGCCGCCGTGCATAATCCCGGTCCGCGCTCCCAGCCTTCGGGAACCATGTAAATCTCCGCCTCCCGCAGATTTCCGAGGTTCACCCGGTACAGCGTGCGGTCGGCGAAATAGCAGAACGAGCGCCCGTCGGGAAGGAGGTTGAGCGAGGCCCCGTCCAGGTTTGCGCGGTCGGTCAACTGGCGCGTCTCGCCGCTCTTCAGATCCATTCGGAACGCTTGCGCCGCTCCGCTTCGATCGCAGCAGAACAGGAGAAACCCGCTGTTCCGGGAGATCACGCGATTGGTGGACGCGGGCAGTGTGCTGGTGTACGAAGGATCGGTAAGCCGGAACACTTCCAGTTCCGTGGCTGGGTCGGAGTATCGCCGCCAGTCCGATTCGAACACCTGCCCTTTGGGACCGTTCGTTTGGTCCGCAATCGCCCGAACCGCCAGAACGCTTGAGGCGAGCAGGGAGCGGCGGGACACGCGGAGTGACAAAACCGCCATTTTTCGATGTTAACCCTGCGGCGCCCGGCCGGGCGAGAGATAAACTGTAAAAGCGCCGGGTTGCGGGATGCCAGTCACCATGTTGCTGTTGACCAGACGCCTCTGGGGGCGGGTTGTGGCGGGCGCTGCGCTGGGCGGATTTCTCCAGCGCGCGTCCGCGGCCGATTTGGGCGCCGCCCGCCTGAGCTGGGATGCCGCGCCCGGACCGGAAACCGGGCGCGAATTGCGGTATCGCGCCGCCGCGCAAATCCTGTTGCTCTCGCTTCCCCTCGTGCGTTGGCCGAATGTCGGCGGCGGCAGCGCCGCGTGGCGCGAGGCCGGTTCTCCGGAGAGCGGTGTGCTGCGGTTCCTCGAGTTCTCGGGATTTTCGCGGCCCGATCGCGCTGCCGGCCTGAACCGGCTCGGCTTCATCCGTGAATTCTCGCGTCTGACACAAGGCGGCGCGGCGGAATCGCTGTACTTCGGCTTGATGACGGCGTCGCCGGAAGATACCGCTGAAGAAGCGCGCAAGGCTCTCCAGTCGAAAGCGAAGGAAGCCGCGTATACCGCCATCGACGGCCGCCTCGACGGGACCGCGGTGGAAACGGTCGTCGCGCATTTCACCGCGCCGGCACAGTGGTCGGTTGCCAATCGCAGTGACCTCGTCCGGCTGGCGCATACCGCCCTGGCTATGACGCCTCCCCGGCCGCCCGAAGCGGATGCGCGGAACTCCGACATTCGTCCGTTTCTGCAGACCCTGGCAGATACCCTGCGGCAGCCCTCTCCCTCCGAAGCGCGTTTTGTCTATGGCGGGCGCTACTACCGCCTGCGGCTTCAGAAGACCGCCGATCCCAAGGAGACCCGTTATTTCCAGCAACGCGGCGTGATCCCCTCCGGCCGCCAGGTCGTGCGCGCCAGCGGAAACCTGCGCCGCGAATCCGGTGGCAGGGAAACCAACTTCCGCCTCTGGGTGGAAGACGGCGCGGCGCAGCCGCTGCCGGTGCGCATCGAATATCAGGCCCGGTCTTTCCTGCGATTGATCTTTGAGGCCGAAGCCTGAAGACCTGCACACCCGGTGTATAATCGCCGGAGATTGCGAGTGCCCATGCAACCGGCCAGCTCAAAGTTACGCTACAGCGCACAGACCATTTTGTTTCTGCTATCGATGCCTTTATGGGGCCAGTGGACGAAACTCCCGGCAGCCGGCATTCCTCGGACCGCCAGTGGCGACGTGAACCTCGCGGCGCCCGCGCCCCGTACTCGCGGCGGCAAGCCCGATCTCTCCGGTATCTGGGAGCCGCAGGAGAATAAGTACGTGCGCAATATCGCGGCCGATCTGAAACCGGATCAGGTGCCGTTCCAGCCGTGGGCCAAGGCGCTCTACGACCAGCGTACGGACGGATCGCATTCCAAGGAAGACCCCGACGCCAACTGCCTGCCGCAGGGCGTCCCCAAAATCGATGCCGCTCCGGCGCCCTGGAAAATCGTGCAAGCACCTGCGTCGCTGGTCATTATTTATGAGGCGTTCACGCTCTGGCGCCAGGTCTTCATGGACGGGCGCGAACGCGCCGCCGATCTGAATCCCACCTGGCTCGGGTATTCGCTCGGTAAATGGGACGGCGACACGCTGGTGGTGGATACGCGCGGGTTCAACGGCAAAATCTGGCTCGATCAACTGGGCAAGCCATCCACCGAGGCGCTGCACGTCATCGAACGGTTTCATCGCAAGGATTACGGGCACATGGATCTGACGGTCACAATTGACGATCCGAAGGCGTACACGCGGGCCTGGACCGTCACCGAGCCGGTGCATCTGTTGCCCGACACGGAGCTGATCGAGTTCATCTGCAACGAAAACAACCGGGACATCCCCCATCTGCCGGGGCAGTGATGGCGCGATCCCGGCCGGAAGAGCCGCGCCTCGCCCGAGTCACCAAAATCTGTCTGGCCCTGCCCGAAACCAGGCGCGAGCTCCACGGCAGCCACGCCGCCTTTCTGGTTCGCAAAAAGACATTTGCGTACTTTCTGAATAATCACCATGACGACGGCATCGTTTCCATTACGGGAAAAGTGCTGCCCGGCGATAACAACGCGCTTGTGGCCGCACAACCGAAACGCTTTTATTTGCCCGCGTATATTGGCCCGCGCGGATGGGTCGCGCTTCGTCTGGATCTTGGCAAAGTCGATTGGAACGAAGTGGCGGAACTGGTCCAGTGCAGTTACCGGTTAATGGCGCCCAAGCGGCTGGCGTCCGGAGTGCGGAAGTCTTTCTGACGACTCTCCTCGCGCCGCGGCGTTCCCATCGCGCATCGCCCGCGCCGCAGCGCGGACGGCCCTCGCTCTATAGCAACATCAAACTTCTGGATTGCTCGAACTTTACTGGCAAGGGTACTATCAAAACAGCTCTCCGCGCGGGCGCGAACTCCTTAGATCATTGGACGTCTTAGTTCCGTACGGTCCCATAAGGTAATGCCCTAAATATAAGATCGGAATACCCCTAAAAGGGCATAAGAAAAGCCTTTGATCTCGAGTTACTATTCCGTTGTCCTCAGGCGACGAGTCATGGTGTCCAGCCTTCCAGACTCCCCCGGGCCTTCCAAACCGAAAAAGATTCGCCGATCCGAGCGTTATGAATTACTGGACGAGGTCGGCTCCGGCGGTATGGGAACTGTGTACCGGGCGCTGGACCGTGAACTGAATCGAATTGTAGCGGTCAAGATTCTCAATACCGACCTCGCCGCGGATCCTTCCACTCTGTTGCGTTTGAAACGCGAGATCGTCCTCGCCACTCGCGTCACCGAGGAGCACGTGGTCCGGGTCCACGACATCGGCGAGATTGGCGGCAGGCCGCTCATTGTCATGGATTGGGTGAAGGGCGAAACTCTGGCCCGCCTGCTTTTTCGTGTTCACACTCTGCCGCCCTCTCAGGTTTATGCCTTCGCCCTGCAAATCGGCTGCGCGCTTCGGGCCATCCACCTGGCCGGTATCGTTCACCGGGATCTGAAACCCGGCAACATTTTGGTTCGTAACGACGGAAAAGCCTTGGTCACCGATTTCGGTCTGGCCTGCTCCTCCGCCACGCACGATGCCGGTTTTCACCAACCGGGCGATGCTCGCGGCACCCCGGCGTACATGGCTCCGGAACAGTTGGCCGGTCTTCCGGCCGACCCCCGCTCGGACCTTTATGCTTTCGGGATCATTCTGCTTGAAATGTTGACGGATACGACGGCGCTGGAACCGCTAGCCCCTTTGCGCCTAAGATGGTTGGCGTTCCAGGGATCTAGCTATCAGCGCACCGCCGAGTTGCAGAAGCTCTCCGTGCTGGAACACGTCATTCGTCGTTGCCTGCAGGTGGACCGTTCGGAACGCTACTCCAACGCGGATACCGTAGTTTCCGAGATGAACGCCGCCGTAATTGCGGGGCAGGAGAGCGCGCCGACGCTCGTGTCGCGGTTCCGCTGGCCCGGTTGGCGCCACCCGTACGTCAGGATTGTTCTGTCGCTGGTCCTGGTCTTTCTCGTGTTCACGGGGATTCTGGTCCGAAAGGCGGTCGTGCAGCATATGCTGGAGATCCGTGCTGCGACCTCGGCGCGTGCGTACGCTCGCGCGATGAGCCAGATTGCCGCCGACGGCAGCGAAGCGGGCTGGCGGTTGGGGCTGGCGAGCCTGGATCAGGCGCTGACGGCAAATCCGAACCATTTGCCGGCATTTCGTGCGCGTCTGCAGCTTCTTCTCCAGTTGTATGAGGAAACCGGAGAAATGGAATTCCTCACCAAGGCTGAAGAGGAATCACAGAAGAACAGCCGCTTGAGCCGCGACGAGCGGATTCTCCTGCGTGCCCGGATCAATGTAGACGCCGGTTGGTACGGCGATGCGGTGAGGGCGCTGCAGGCCGAAAGCCGCCTGCTGGCTGCCTCCGAAGAAGCCAACATCCTGCTCGGACGTGCACTTGCGGCCGCGGGCCAACTCGAGCAGGCAGCAGAGGCTTATCGTCAGGCCTTGGCCCTCAGCCCCGAGTCGTGGCGCGGTCACCAGGGATACGGCGAAGTTTTGCTCAAGTCCGGGCGTGTCCAGGACGCGCGTGTCGAGTTTGTCCGTGTCACGCGACTCCAGCCGAATTCGATGATCGGCTATTCCAGGCTCGGAACGGCGTTGCTGGCGGCCGCGGATCTGAAAGGAGCCCGCCGGCAATTCGAAACCGCCCTGGAACGGGCGCCGGCAGCCGAAGCCTATTACAACCTGGGCTTGGTCTCCTATTACGGGCGCGAGTATGCGGCCTCCATCCCGTTCTTCGAGGAATCGATTCGGATTCGGCCGAACTCGGACCGCTACACTCTCGCCCTGGCGGACGTCCTCCATCGGCTCAAACGAAACGAACAGGCGCGCGAGGCATATCTTCGCGTGCTGACCTTATTGGAACGGTCCGCTGAGTCCCGGCCGCTGACGACCGACGAAGAGTGCCGCCGCGCCATCGGCTTTGCGCGGCTCGGGGACTTTGCCTCGGCGCGCGAGGTCCTCGACCGAAGCGACCCGAAGCACCCGGAGGTCGCCTTCGCCCGCGCCACGCTGGCCTTGGTGGAAGGACGCCTCACGGCCTCGAAAAAATATTTGGACGAAGCAGTCCGGCGGGGCTATCCGGCCATGCAGTTGGACCTGGACCCCGCATTCGACTACTTGCCATGATTCGCTCCCGTTAAGCATCGCGCGCCGCCCGTTAAAGGACGCTACGGCAAGCCACACGAGGAAGCTAAGTGATGGCGCGACCCCCCGCGGAAGCGCCGCGCCTGGCACGAGTCACGAAAATCTGTCTGGCCCTGCCGGAGACCACGCGCGAGCTTCACGGCAGCTACGCCGCGTTTCTGGTTCGCAAGAAGACGTTCGCTTACTTTCTGAACGATCATCATGGCGCTGGAGTCGTCTCCGTAACGGGCAAGGTGTTGCCCGGCTTCCGGGTCTGCCCAAAGACTCGATTGCAAACCTTTCGCAAATTGTGGCGATCGACAAAGAACTGCTGACCCAACGTGTCGGCAAGTTGCCCAAACCGAAGGGGAACTCATACTCGCCGGCATCGACGTGATTCTGGACCGGTGAAGTCGGGGGGCCGGGTTGGCGCGCTTGGAGCCGAAGCTAAGTTCTTCTCCCCGCCTTCGTCTTCCCTGGCAGGGTAAAATGGAAATGCGGAATACCCTCCGGTAACGAGACCCTTTCATGATTGACGCCGTACTGGCCAAAATCTTCGGCACCAAGAACGAACGCGAGGTCAAGGCGATGCGCCCTATGGTCGCGGCCATCAACGACTTCGAACCCGCCGTTCAGAAGCTCTCCGATATCGATCTTGCCGCCAAGACGATTGAATTCAAGGAAAAACTCGCCCAGGGCGCCGCGCTCGACGACCTGCTGATCGAAGCCTTCGCCGTGGTCCGCGAAGCCGGCCGCCGCGTCCTCAACATGCGCCACTTCGACGTCCAGTTGATCGGCGGCGTCACACTTCATCGCGGCAAGATCGCCGAAATGAAAACCGGCGAAGGCAAAACCCTCGTCGCCACCCTGCCGTGCTACCTCAACGCCCTCGAAGGCAAGGGTGTTCACGTCGTTACAGTCAACGATTACCTGGCCAAACGCGACTCGGAATGGATGGGCCGCCTGTACAAATTTCTCGGTCTCCAGGTTGGCGTCATCGTGCATGACCTCGACGACCGCGAACGCCAGGAAGCCTATCACTCCGATATCACATACGGCACCAACAACGAGTTCGGCTTCGACTACCTCCGCGACAACATGAAGTTCCGCATCGAGGACTGCGTCCAGCGCGAGCATCATTACGCCATCGTCGACGAAGTCGATTCGATCCTGATCGACGAAGCCCGGACGCCGCTGATCATTTCCGGCCCGAGCGAGGAATCCACTGACAAGTATTACAAGATCAACCGCATTATCCCCAAGCTGGTGCGCGGCGAGGTGATCGAGACCGGCAATCCCGACGAAAAAGGCCTCACCACCGGCGACTACACCATCGACGAAAAACACAAAGCCGCCGCCCTCACTGAAGAAGGCGTGCTGAAGGTCGAGAAGCTCCTCGGTCTCAGTAACCTGTACGACGCCACCAACCTCGAATACAACCATCACGTGCAGCAGGCGCTGCGCGCGCACGTGCTTTATCAGCGCGATCGCGAATACGTCGTCAAGGATGGCGACGATGGCCCCGAAGTCATCATCGTCGACGAATTCACCGGCCGCCTGATGCCCGGCCGCCGCTGGTCCGACGGCCTGCACCAGGCCGTGGAAGCCAAGGAAGGCGTGAAGATCCAGCGCGAGAACCAGACGCTCGCCACCATCACCTTCCAGAACTACTTCCGCATGTACAAGAAGCTGGCCGGCATGACCGGCACGGCCGAAACCGAAGCCGCGGAATTCCAGAAAACCTATAAGCTGGATGTCTCGGTCATCCCTACCAACCGGCCGATGATCCGAAAAGAAAACCAGGACGTCGTCTACCGCACCGAGGAAGAGAAGTTCCGCAACGCCGCCAAGGAAATCAAGGAGCACAATTCCAAGGGGCAGCCCGTGCTGGTCGGCACCATCTCGGTGGAAAAATCCGAAAAGCTGTCGGGCATCCTCAAGCGCATGGGCGTCAAGCACGAAGTCTTGAACGCCAAGAATCATGAGCGCGAAGCCGCCATCGTGGCGCAGGCGGGCCGGAAGAATACCGTTACGGTCTCCACCAACATGGCCGGTCGTGGTACCGACATTCTGCTCGGCGGCAACCCGGAGTTCATGACCAAGGACGCCTGCATCAAGGAAAAGGTGGCCGAGCGTCTGTCCGAGGCCGACGCCAAGTACGTCGCCGACGAGCACTTCTACTACTTCACGCACCACGACCAGTTCTATCGCGTCCGCCGCGACAAATGGGACGAAATCTTCACCCGCTTCAAAGCCGAGACCGATAAGGAACACGACGAAGTCACCGCCCTCGGCGGCCTTCACATTGTGGCCACCGAACGCCACGAGTCCCGCCGCATCGACAACCAGCTTCGTGGCCGCGCCGGCCGCCAGGGCGACCCCGGCAGTTCCCGCTTCTATCTTTCCTTACAGGATGACCTGCTGCGTATCTTCGGCGGCGAGCGCATGCAGAATCTGATGCTGCGCCTCGGCATGGAAGAGGATGTGCCGATCGAGTCCAAGCTCATCACCAAGCGCATCGCCAAGGCCCAGGAAGCCGTGGAAGTCCAGAACTTCGAATCGCGCAAGCACCTCCTCGAATACGACGACGTCAACAACAAGCAGCGCCAGTACATTTACGGCATGCGCCGCCAGCTGCTCGAAGGCATCGATCAAAAAGAGCGCATCATGGAGTACGTTCAGGGCATCATCGACCAGTTCATCGAGATGCGCTGCCCTGACAACAAGCATCCTGATACCTGGGATCTACCCACCCTGCGCAACGACATCCTCAGCCAGTTCGGGGCCAAGATCGATCTCAACGAGATGGCGCAGATGACCCGCCAGGAGATGGCCGACTTCCTCATGGAGCGGCTGCGCCAGAAATATCAGGAAAAGGAAGACCTGGTAGGCGCCGATGTCATGCGCCAGACCGAGCGCATCGTCATGCTGCAGGTCATCGACAACCAGTGGAAAGATCATCTGTTGTCGATGGACGAACTGAAGCAGGGCATCGGCCTGCGCGCGCACGGCCAGAAAGATCCCCTCGTCGAATACAAGAAGGAATCCTACGATCTGTTCACCGCTATGACGGACCGCATCGAGGATGAGACGGTCCGCTATCTCTTCTTCTTGCAGGTGAGCCTGGGCGGCGGCCCCGGCGCGAACAACGGCGGACCTACTCCCGTCCTGCCCTTCCCGCCCGAGGACGAGGAGGAAGAAGAGGTACAGCCCGAAGTTAGCGAGCAGCAGCGTGTTGCCGCCAAATCCACGATCGAGGACTTCACGCGCAACATCCAGCGCAAGAAGGAAAAGGAATTGGCCGAGCTTCAGTTTGTGGGGGGCGACGGATCCACAAACGCCAAGCCGGTGCAGGCCGGCCAGAAGGTCGGGCGCAATGACCCCTGCCCGTGCGGCAGCGGCAAGAAATACAAGAAGTGCCACGGCTCGTAGCGCTGGAGTCCAATAAACTGATGAAACTTGCGCTGGTCGTTCTCTTCCCCGTGCTTGCCGGTGCTGCTACCTGGCCCGATATGTTGGGCGACTATCATCGCACTTCGGATTCGCCGGCCCATCTTACCGACCAGCCGCTGTGGGATGAGTTGGGGCTGCGAGACTCCGAGACGGCAGTCTACGAAAACGGTAAAGCCAAATTCACCGCGACCGTTTATCGTCTCGTCGATACCACCGCATCCTTGGCGGCCTTCGACTGGCGGCGTCCGAAGGATGCCAAGCCGTCGAAGCTGGCGAATCTGGCCGCGGAAACCCGGGATGGCCTGGTGCTCGTTCGCGGTAATTACCTCGTCGAAACCAGCGGATACAAACCGTCCGCCGACGAGATCAACCCCGTCCTGGACACTCTCCTCGATGTGGATGGCACGCCCCTGCCAACCCTGCCATCGTTCCTGCCATCGGACGGGTTGGTGCCGAACAGCGAGCGCTACATCACCGGCCCGGTGGCATTGCAAAAGTTTGTTCCTGGTATTCCACCCTCTGTAGCGGCGTTCCACATGGGTGCCGAAGCGCAAGCCGGAGTTTTCCACAGCCCGAAGGGCGACCTGACCCTCGCCATATTCAGTTACCCAACAAACCAGATCGCCCTGCAGAAGGCGACGGAATTTCAGAAATTACCCGGCGCCGTCGTGAAGAGGGCAGGCCCGCTGCTGGCCGTCACCTTATTTCCCCCTGATCCGGACGCTGCCGAGCGGGTCCTCGCCCAGGTCCGTTATTTTGCTCAAGTCACCCTCCACGAAGCGACTCCGACTACCGCCGGACAGGTAGGCAACATGTTGGTCAACATCTTCGTTTTGATCGGGATACTCCTGGTGTTCTCGATCGTGGCCGGCATGTTCGTAGGTGGGTTTCGCGCGTTTTTTCTGCGCGGACGCAAGGGCCAGACCGACGACCCGATGATCCTGCTGCACTTGGAAGAACGGTAAACTGGTCCGTAAATCGTCGATTTTGTGGGGTTTGGACTGAAATCCACCGGCTGGGAGAGCCGCTTTTCCGAGGCTTCCCGATTTTTGTGGAAAATCCAGCGGTCCTGCAAGTCAGCCTGCACGAGCAGCTTACCGCGAAAAATTTTGCGCCGGATTTTTCCTTGACTTGCAGCCTGCGGGGAAATAAGATCCAACTACAAAGTTTTTGGCGGTTGCGATGCCGTCGAAACTGGTTCTCCCATTGAACATCACCCTGGTAGAACAGGGGAAAAATGCTCACCCTCCGGGGTGAGCATTTCTATTT
>Ga0070734_10002126_pt1 | contig 25543 bp, 15 predicted proteins | sample Coa_R1_8_FD_66444 | JGI IMG/M metagenome (GOLD analysis project Ga0070734, IMG submission 66444) | Surface soil microbial communities from Centralia Pennsylvania, which are recovering from an underground coalmine fire - Coalmine... | ecosystem: Environmental > Terrestrial > Soil > Unclassified ...
CGGGGCCGAACGATGCCCGAACGCAACCGTGTGCAAGCCTTGTTTCCAGCCGGGGCCGAGCCGATCCCGAACGCGCATGGCACCGCTCCCGGTATCTGGCTGTCCGTTGGCAACTGTGTCGTGGTGGCCATGCCGGGCGTCCCCTCGGAAATGTACGCCATGTTCCGAACGCAGGTCCAGCCAAGACTTTCTACCCTGGGCTTGGGAGGTGGTGTCCTTGTCCAGCGAAAGATTAATTGCTTCGGCCGCGGCGAATCGGCCGTGGAGCAAAAGCTGCTCGATTTGACGCGCCGAGGCCACGTACCGGAAGTTGGCATCACCGTCAGCGATGCCACAATCTCCTTGCGGATTCTCGCCAGGGCCGCCAACGTGGCCGAAGCAGAGGCGCAAATCGCGCCCGTGGAGCAGACCATCCGCGAACGGCTTGGCAATCTCATCTTTGGCGTGGAAGATGAAGAGCTACAGGACAGCGTTATCCGGCTGCTGGGCCAGAAGCGGCGATCGCTTGCCACTGCTGAGGGCGTAACGGCCGGCATGGTGGCCCAGCGGCTGGGGCAAGTGCCCGGTGCGAGCAGCTGGTTCCGAGGCGGACTCGTGGCTTATGATAATCGGCTCAAGACCGAGATATTGACAGTGTCCCAGAATCTGATCGACGAACACGGCGGAGTCAGCGCCGCCGTCGCCGAGGCGATGGCGATTGCTTGCCGGACACGCTTTCGAACAGACCTGGCCGTCAGCACGGTCGGCATTGCTGGTCCGGGCGGGGGAGCTCCCGATAAGCCGGTCGGACTCGTCTACGTTGGCCTGGCCTGGGAGGGCAACGCTTCGGTGCAAAGTTTCAGCTGGGTCGGGACTCGGGCAGAAGTGCAGAGCCGGACGGCGAAGCTGGCCCTCGATCGGGTCCGGCTCCGGCTGCTGGAGGATTAGCCTCGCTCAACCCCTCACCTTGTGCAGCCTTGAGATAGGCAATGAGGGGCGAGCGAGAAAAATCCGCACGGGCGGGACGGAACCGCAGCAATGCGAAGAGGGGCGGGGTAGCCGGCTGTCCTCCGGCCCCCGCCCGGCAATCCGGTTGCACCGGACCACCGCTTACTTGGTTAGCCCCCCGGCCGGTCCGAAGCGATTCCGCAGCGCCAAATTCAATTCGAGCACATTCACCAGTTCCACGCCCACCAGGCCTCCGAACGGCGCCTCGGTCTTCTCCCGCACGAGCGTTTCGATCTCGCGGTGGACCGATGCCTCGTCCCGCTTGGCCGTTTCCGCCCACTTCTGTGCAACACGGTCGAGCTGGAACAGGGCGTTTTGCAGGGTGATATGCGGGTCCAGCCCGGAACCGGAAGCCATCACCATATCCGCGGGGACATGCTCCAGGTGCTGAGCTTGGTCCTGATGCTCCTGGAGCCACATGTCGAAATAGACCGCCGCGATGCTCCAATTGGAGTCCTCGACAAGCTTGGGCCAGGATGCGTGGAAAGCCGGGGCGTTGTTCGTGAAAAATGCCTTGGCCAAATCCGCAGGGCCGGAATCGACGGAATCGGGATTGGCTTCCTTCCATTTTGCGACCTCGGCGGGATGCGAATTTTGCCATTGCGTGACGGCATCCTTGTGCTTGTCGTCTGCGTTCACCCAGGCCTTGGCGGCGCTCTCGTGAGCTTCGGCCCACTCGGCTACGATGTTGGGCTTGGTTTTGAACCACGCCTCCACATCCGCGGCCACCGGCTGTGCCTGGTGCGGGCCGCTCCGATATTTCAACATGGGGCCAAGCTGTCTCGCCACGCGGTCCCGGAGCAAGGCATTGGACGCGCCCCAATTGGAAGCCCCGGAAGCGTCCGCTTTATAGGACGCCGCCGAAGGCCGCGGCTGGAAATACTCGTCCTTACTGAACGGCTGCGCGATCAGGCGCGATCCGATCAGCTTGCCGTCCGCATTCCGGACCAGGCTTCCTTCCGCCTGCTCTGGGAAAAATGTCTGGCCGAACGCCCAAAGGATCAGCGGGTAGACCACGCAGCAGAGCACCAAGGTAGTGCAGAGGAGCCACAGGTTGGCACGGAGATGGGGAAACATGATTGCACCGTTACCGCCTGCGTTCCGCGCTCGAATTCTGCGAACGCGAAACGTAAACCGGCGAAAAACTAGGTCACCAGATTGAGAGCCACCAGGATTAAATCAATGAGTTTGATGCCAACAAACGGCACAATGACTCCGCCCAGGCCCCATACGAGCAGATTCCGCCGCAGCAAGGCATCCGCACCGACCGGCCGATACTTCACGCCGCGCAGCGCAATCGGAATCAGCAGCGGGATGATGATCGCGTTGAAGATCACGGCCGACAGAATAGCCGACGTGGCCGAGTGCAGCCGCATGATATCAAACGCTTTGAGCCAAGGAAGAGTGGCCGCGAACAGGGCCGGCACGATGGCGAAGTATTTCGCCAGGTCGTTGGCAATCGAAAACGTAGTCAACGAGCCGCGCGTCATCAGCAGCTGTTTACCGATCTCCACAACCTCGATGAGCTTCGTGGGATCACTATCGAGATCGACCATGTTGCCCGCTTCCTTGGCCGCCTGCGTGCCGGAATTCATGGCTACGCCGACGTCGGCCTGGGCCAAGGCGGGCGCATCGTTGGTGCCGTCGCCCATCATGGCCACTAGCTTGCCCGCCGCCTGTTCCTTGCGAATGTAGGCCAGCTTCGCTTCCGGCGTGGCCTGGGCAATGAAGTCGTCGACCCCCGCCTGCTCGGCAATCGCCTTGGCCGTCAGCGGGTTGTCGCCCGTGACCATGACCGTTCGCAATCCCATCCGCCGCAAACGCTCAAATCGTTCGTGGATGCCCGGCTTGAGGATGTCCTCCAAAACGACCAGTCCCGCGATCCGATTCGCTTCGCAAACCAAGAGCGGCGTCGCCCCCTGGGACGCCACGGCATCGACTTGCGCCTGGAGACGGTCCGGGAGGTTGCCCCCTTGCTGTTGAATGTGGCGGATTACGGCGTCGGCGGCTCCCTTACGAACCTGCTTGCCGTCGGGCAAGTCCAGACCGCTCATGCGCGTCTGAGCCGTGAACTCCACGAACCGCGACCCGGCCGGGGCACTCAGGTCGAGGCGCACCGGTGAGGCGGAGTAGCCTCCGGAAGCTCGACCATTGGGAAGCCGCTGACACAGCTCGACGATGCTCTTGCCTTCCGGGGTCAGATCCGCGACCGAGGCCAGGGCTGCCAGCCGGCCCAATTGCTCTGCCGTGTACTCCCCCATGGGCAGAAACTGGGTGGCCCGCCGGTTGCCGAGGGTGATGGTTCCGGTCTTATCGAGTAGCAAGGTATCGACATCGCCAGCCACTTCGACCGCCTTGCCGCTCTTGGCCAACAGGTTGGCTCGCAGGGCCCGGTCCATCCCGGCAATGCCAATAGCCGCTAACAAAGCGCCAATCGTCGTGGGAATCAGGCATACCAGCAGGGCAACCAGTGTCGGGACATCGGTGCCCAGGCTGCGCACCGTTCCAGTGGTGCCCAAGAAGTCGGCCATATACTGCTCGGCATTCTGCGCCATGGGCCAGAGCGCGGCCGTAACAATCAGAAAGATCAGCGTGAAGGCGGACAGGACCAAGGAGAGGGCAATTTCGTTCGGCGTGCGCTGGCGGATAGCCCCTTCGACCAGGGCGATCATGCGGTCCAGAAATGACTTGCCCGCACCAGCCGTGATCTTGATCACAATGCGGTCGGAGAGCACACGAGTACCGCCGGTCACGCCGGACCGATCCCCCCCCGCTTCACGAATCACGGGCGCTGACTCGCCGGTGATGGCCGATTCGTCCACCGATGCAACGCCTTCCATGATCTCCCCATCGCCGGGAATGATCTGGCCCGCTTCGACCACGACCCGGTCCCCTGCCTGAAGGGAAGTGGAGATGGTTTCTTCCACCTGGCCGTTGTTTCGTAAGCGGAATGCAGGTGTTTCCTGGCGAGTTTTCCGTAGCGCATCGGCCTGGGCCTTGCCTCGGGCTTCCGCCAAGGCCGAAGCAAAGTTAGCAAAGAGGACAGTCAGCAGGAGCCAAATGTCGAGGGCCACGAGGTAGGTAACGGTGGTCCTGCCACCTTGTCCGAGCAGGGCGGCAATCGTGAACAGGATGGACAGGGCGGTCCCTACCTCCACCACGAACATCACCGGATTCTTCCATTGAATATCCGGCCGCAGCATGAAGAAAGACTGCTTCAAGGCCGCCTGGAGCAAGTCGGGAGCGAAGAGCCCTTGCCGCCGGCTCACCCGGCGCGCCTGCTTGGCTTCTTCCACAGAGTACCCGCCCGAGGAAGGCGGGGAAGTCAGCACGGTAGACATGTTCAATTAGCCCCCAAAGGGGATCGGGCCAAGATGCTCTGCAACCGGTCCGAGCACGGCCGCAGGGAGAAACAGCAATGCTCCCACGAGAAGGATTGTGCCAAACAGCACAAAGGCGAAGGTAAACGTATCTGTCCGCATCGTACCCACAGTGAAGGGCGTCGGTTTCTTGGCCGCCAAACCGCCCGCCAGGGCAAGCGGGGCGATGATGGGCAGAAAGCGGCCGAAGAGCATGACCAGACCGGTCGCGATATCCCAGTGAGGACTGTACTCCGCAGGCGGGGAGTTATTGGTCTTGGAATCATTGAAACCCCAGGTATCCCCCAGTCCCTCGAATCCCGAACCGTTATTGGCCGAAGCCGAGCTGAACTCGTAGAGCACTTCCGAGAATCCATGAGCGCCGGGATTGTTCATGGCCTTGGTCCCCCAGTTAGAAGCCGCGAAGATGCCGGCCGGCCCGAGCACAAGGATGGGGTGGACCAGCAACCCCAGCATGGCCAGCTTCATTTCTCGCGCTTCCACCTTCTTGCCCAGGTATTCAGGCGTCCGTCCCACCATGAGCCCGGCCAGGAATACGCCGACGATCAGATACAGCAGCAGATTCACCAGGCCGACCCCCTTGCCGCCAAAAATGCAGTTGAGCCACATGCCCGTGAACGGTGTCAGCCCGGCCAGCGGGTTGAGGCTGTCGTGCATGCAATTCACCGAACCGCAAGTCACCGCGGTCGTGACGGCCGAAAACGTGGCCCCGGCAGATCTGCCGAACCGCAACTCCTTGCCCTCGAGATTGCCCAATTCCTGATCGACCGGCAAGCCTGCCAGGGCCGGGATGGCCAACGGTTCCTGGCTGATATGGCCATCTTTTTCCACCTCGATCGTGTAGGGCTGCCCATCTCGATTGGTCAGCGGCGGATGGTCCGTCAAGGCAGGATTGGGCTGACAAGTGTCCCAAGAAATCGCCCAGACGATCATCGTGACGAAGAGACTCATCATCACGCCATAAATCACGGTTGCGTGCCGCAGATTATTCAGCATGCGGCCGAACATGATGACCAGTGCAAACGGGAAGAGAAGGATGTTGATACAGGTCAGGAAATTGGTCCAGGCGTTGGGGTTCTCGAAGGGGTGAGCCGAATTGGCACCGAAAAAGCCGCCGCCATTCGTGCCGAGGTGCTTGATCGGGATCACGGCTGCCACCGGGCCGCGGGCAATTTTTTGCGGCAACGGTTGGTCCTTGTCGCTGCCCATCGCGCCGGACTCCAGCGTTGCCACCTCCGCAGCGCCTTCCAAGGTCATGGGCACACCAGCAGGAATCAGCAACATCCCCATGATCAGGCTAGCCGGCACGAACACATAGACGATGACTCGCCACATATCGACATAGTAATTCCCCATGTGCTGGTCCCCTCGTAAGCCGCGCGTGACGGCCACCAGGGCGCAAAAGCCGACACTGGCCGAGACGAACATGTTCCAAAGAATGGCGGTAAGCTGGCTGAAGTAGGAAAGGTGCTGCTCACCGGAGTAGTGCTGCAAGTTCGTGTTCGTCATGAACGAAATGGCGGTATTGAAGATCGTGGTCGGCGCCAGCATCTTTTTGCCATCGGGGTTCAAGGATTCGGGAGCGGACGGCTGCACGGCCAGCAGCGCGAACGTCACGACAAACATGACGGTGTTGAACATGAGGAGCGATAGCGCGTATTGCTTCCAGTTCTGCGGTCCGGTATCCAGCCGCTGTTCGAGCCAGCGCAACCAGCCCGGGGCCGAATAGCGGCCATCGGCGAGCCAGGCCAGGTAAAGACCGACCGGGATCGACAAGAGGACCGACACGCCAACGATCGAGATGGGCAAGAGCCAGACGGTCACGGCATCGTTCCCCTCATTTAAAACCACTCGGGACGTAGTAGAGCCGCCAGCAGATAAAGGAACAAGAACAGCGTGACCACAGCAGTCAAGACGAGCAAAACCATCGCCGCTCCCTTCACACCCGCTCACAACCGGCAACAAAAGCGAACACCAGGCCAAGGGATGCCAGGCCCAAAAGGAACAAACACGGTAGCCAGATCGCGAGGTCCATCGGTTACATTCTCGTGGTGTTGCACTGAACCGCGACCGCTAGCTACACCTCAGGTCATCGCGGCGCGCACTTGCTTCGCGTCCTTGCATTGCAAACGGTATACCGCTAGTGTCGACAGGGCTGTAAGCCGTTTTGGCGGCGTGACTTGGAACTAAGGGAGCCCGCGATCTTGGAAGCGACGGGCGTGCAATCTGCACGATCGCATTGCAAGATGCAGGGCGCGGTCGCGAAACTCTGGTCGCATGGGTTAGACGGGGCGGAGACTGGCCGGTTCACTCACGTTCTGTGAGCGACCGGCGCAGGACCGCCTTCAAGGCTTCTCGGCGGAGGTCATCACGCAGCTGGGAATCCGCACGCAGGGCCTGCACGACTTGACTCGGCTCGTGCAATTCTTCGAGCAGATGCGCCACGATTCGTTCCGCCTCCGGGCGCATGGCCTGGGATTGCTGATGTGCCTGGAGGCGGCGCGCCAGCGGGGCGGTGTCCCAGAGGCGGACCGTCGCATCGCCGCCGCCGGAGGCTAGCGTCGTGCCATCCGGGCTGAAAGCCACGGAGTAGATCCAGCTCGTATGGCCGGGCAAGCGGGCGACCTCCTCCCCCGTGGCGACGTCCCAAAAGCGCAGGAAGCGATCCCGCCCACCGGACACGATCCGGTTCCCGTCGGGGTGAAACATGGCCATATACACATTCTCCCTATGACCTTGCAGGACAGCGCGGCAGTCCCCGGTGGCGACGTCCCATATCCGAAGGGTCTGGTCCTCGCCGGTGGAAACAAGGAGACGACCATCCGCGCTGTAAGCCACGGAGTTGACGGCCTTGTCATGGCCATGCCAAACGGCAGACAGTTCGTAAGTCCGCGCATCCCATAAACGGACCGTGCCATCTTGTCCGCACGTGGCTAGCTGCTGGCCGTCGGGACGGAAGGTCAATCCCATCACACCGCCGGGATGGCCTCGGAAAACGCTCACGACCTGACCGCTTTTCCTGTCCCATACTTGCAGCGGGATCGGTCCCCGCGCATAGGCAACGATCACCCGTGCGCCGTCCGGACTAACCGCGATACCATGTACGCTGGCCGGCTTCTCCTTCGAGATCCAGACTGCCTGGAGCTGGGCGGTGGCGGTATCCCAGATGCGCATGCTGCCATACCACTCGCCCGCCACGAGCCAGGCGCCATCCGGGCTGAACGCCAAACTGGCCACCCACTCCGCATGGGGCAACACCGCCAGCATCTCGCCCGAGGCCGCGTCCCACAAACGCACCGTCTTGTCCCCGCCACCGGAAGCGAGGAGCGCCCCATCGGGGCTATACGCCACGGGGTAGATCCAGTCTTCGTGGCCGCGAAGGCAGCAGAGCTGGTCGCGCGGGACCAACCCCCAGACCCGAGCCTTCCGATCCATGCCCACCGAGCCAAGGCAGCGACCGTCCGGGCTGAAGGCAACCTCGTACACGCTATCTGTGTGGCCGAGCAAGACCATCGGGTCCGACTCCTGGGCGGCCTTCCACAGCCGTACGGTCCGGTCCACACCTCCCGAAGCGATCCACTTGCCGTCCGGGCTATAGGCCACGGTGAGGACTCTATCTTTGTGGCCACGCCGGACGCTGAGGGGCTGTCCCGTGTGCCCATCCCACTGGCGGACCGTCTCATCCCACGAACCGGTGAGCAGTCGGCTGCCGTCGGAACTGAACATGAGCGCAGCCACGAGCTGCGTATGTCCCCGGAGGAAGACCAAATTCTTGCCCGTGGCGGTATCCCAGATCCCGACCATTCCGTCTGCCGAGCCGGAGGCGATGCGCGTACCATCCGGGCTGAAGGCCAACCCGAAGACGGCACTCGCGTGCCCCTTGAAGTCGATGCCACGGTTTCCTGGGCCGAACTCAACAACGGTAAAATAATTCTCCTGATCTGTCTGGCCGCGCCAGAGGACGCCAATCCGCGTCGCCTCCGCATCTACACTGAGGCCAGCAACCTGTCGTCCCAGCGCGCAGGCAAGCTCTTGGCCGTGCGCCCCCGGCACCAGGGGTGGCTTGTACAGCCGCCAGCCGGTCCGATCACGGTTCTCAACCAGTAGCAGCGGCCCCTTGACGGTCGGTACAACGGTCAGGCGATTGGAGCAATCGTCGGTCAGCGTCCCCCGGCAGGCGCCGGTCAAGGCATCCCAGAGGCGTACCTGGTGGTTTCCGGCGGTGACAATTCCGCTCCCCGGCGGACAGAGGCCGACCGCTTCGTCGTCTGGGAGCCGGACCACGGCCAAGCTATCATCCAATCGGCTGACGAGATGCTGCCACTCCCAGTCGCGCAAGGCGGAGGGCGCCGCTTGCAGATACTGGGCGGCATCCCCGACCTCGTGATCGTTGAAGGAGGCGAGCGCGGCCGCCAGATTGCCCCGGTACGCTTGCCGCAACGCCTTCTGGGCCTCCTGGTCGGCCCGCAGCCGTTGTTCCTCCTTCGCTTCCCGCTCCTGCACCGCTTGCAGCCAGAGCCCGCTCACGCCGGGGAAGCCCACGAAGAGCGCCAGCGCGCTAACCAGCAGCAACCCTGCCAACGCCGGCCGGCGCCGGGCCCACTTCCAGCCCTGCTCCACCAGCCCCGCGGGACGCGCCTGGATCGGCTTGCCTTCGCGAAGGCGCTGCAGATCGTCGGCCAGATCCTGAGCCGTGGCGTAGCGGTGCCGCGGCTCCTTCTGCAGACACTTCAGGCAGATGGTCTCCAGATCGCGCGGCACGCCCGGCTGCAGGCGGCACGGCGGCACCGGTTCCTGGTGGCGGACCTGTTCCAGCGTCTGCAGCGTCGTGGCTCCCTGGAACGGCGGCCGGCCCGTCAGCAATTCGTACAGGATCACGCCCAGGGCATGCACATCCGTGGCCGGACCAATCTCCGCGCTGCGGCCCTCCGCCTGTTCGGGAGCCATGTACCCCGGGGTGCCGACGAGCACGCCGGTACTGGTCTGGTGCGCGTCCACGTCAAGCTGCTTGGCGAGACCGAAATCCGCAATCTTCGGGATGAGCCCGTCGGCCATCGTCCGTCGTCCGTCGTGGTTTTCCGAGGGTTGTCGTTCTTTGGCTACGGACCGCGGACGACGGACGACGGACTCCGCCAGGAGGATGTTGGCCGGCTTCAGGTCGCGATGAATCACCCCCTGTTCGTGGGCACCATGCATCGCACGTGCTAAGGTCTCGATCAACGCGGCCGCCTGGAGGGCAAGCCAAGGCTTGTCGTCCAGCCGGTTCGCCAGGCTGCTGCCCCCGACCCATTCCATAGCCAGGAAGGGCCGGCCTTCGTGCGTGCCAATCTCGTAGACCTGCACGATGTTGGGGTGCTGCATCCGCGCCGCCAGCTCGGCCTCCAGGCGGAAACGCAGCTCCTGGGCGGGGGAGGCGAACGCTCCGGCCAGGACCATCTTCAGGGCCGCCAGCCGACGGAGGCCGCGGTGCCGCGCCTGGTACACCACGCCCATGCCGCCCCGTCCGACCTCGGCGAGGATCTCGTAGTCGCCGATGTGCGTAGGGGCGGAGCGAAGCACCGGCGCGGTCTCCCCGTCGCGTGGCGCTCCGGCCGCCTGGGACACTTGCCCCTGGCGCAACGCGCGCACGGCGGCGCGGCGTTGGGCCGGGCCGATCAGCCGTTCGTCTCGGTGAGCAGCGCGTTGCTGCAGCCGCGCCAGCAACGGATCGTCGCTGTCGAGTTCATCGATGCGCCGGCAACACGTCGGACAGTCGGCGAGGTGGGCCGAGACGCGGGCCAGTTCAGCATCCGTCAGCTGACCGGCAGACAGGGCACGCAGTTCTTCGGCCGTCGGATGGTTCACAGAGGCCTCGTATGGGGTCCGCGTTTACGGAAAGCCACAGCACTTTCCCCCAACGAGAAACGGCAAACAGGCCCACGACCTAACAGGAAATCCCGCTTGCCGAGCGCGACCTTGGCCGTCTGGTCTCGTCCGCCCGACGGCAGCTACCAATCGAGCAGGCCTTCCGCTTCCTGGCGGATGCGCTGCAGGACGCGGGATTTCGCCACGTACACGGCCGCCACGGACAAGCCCAGTTCCTGGGCCACCTCCGCCCCGCTGGCGCCGTCGATGGCCAGCCGCCGGAAGGCTTGCAGGGTGGCCGGCTCGAACGCCTCCTCCATCAGGTCCAGCAGGCAGTCCAGCACGTAGCGGTCGTGTTGCTCGTCCCACTGCCGATTCAGGTCGCTGTCGGGGTCGGCCAGCTGCTGGAGCGCGGCGGTGGCGCCGCTGCCGCCGCTGGCCTGCGCGCCCGCATCGATAGCTCGCCAGTAATCGGTCGTACGGCTGCAGACAATGGTGCGCAGCCACGAGCGAAAAGCGCCCCGGCGGCCGGAGTGCTCAAAGCCGGGCAGATGTTTGACCACGCTCAGCAGCACCTCCTGGCTCAGGTCCTCGACATCGCTGGCCGGCACGCCCTGGCGATTCAGCCAGCCGATGATGAGCGGGCGATAGAGCTCGGTCAGGTCCTTCCAAGCGTTCTCTTCGCCGGCTTGCGCGCGGACCAGCAGACTTTGGCGCGTCTCCTGCATGCCGCCATTTTAGCAGCCCCGGGCCGAGCGCGGCGTCTACGCCGCTCCATTTTTGCTCGCCTGCTGTAAGGTTTTCCGCCGCAGGCCGTTTCTTATTCTCATAGCACGTTGCTTCACCTGTACACCTTCGCCCGAGCATGGAGTCATCTCATGTCCTTTCCGTACCTACCGCGTTGGCTAGGCAAGCAATCTCAAGGTTCGCAAACGATCGGCCGTCCCGGGCAGCGGCCCAAAAAAGGTTTCCGGCCCCGGCTGGAGATCCTTGAGGACCGACTGGCCCCGGCCACGCTCACGGTGATCAACACCAATGACTCGGGCACGGGCAGTCTGCGCGCCGCCATCAGCGCGGCCAACTCGGGGGATACCATTAACTTCGACCCGGTCTCCTTCGCCACGCCACGGACGATCACGCTGACCAGCGGCCAGCTCACCCTCCTGACCAGCATGAGTATTACGGGCTCGGCAGCCGGCGTGACCGTCAGCGGCAATCAGGCGTCGCGCGTCTTCCAGATCGGCGACAACGGCAGCAACGGCCCCACCGTGACGCTTACCGGCCTGACCATCACCCAGGGCCAGGCCAATTCCGCGGGCGGCGGGATCCTTGAGCTAGCCGGCAGCACGCTGATCCTGGACGGCTGCACCGTCAGCAACAACCTCTCCCCCAGCGACGGCGGCGGGCTGTTCGTCTACTCCAGCACGGCGACGCTGACCAACTGCACGTTTACCGGGAATAGTAGTGAAACTTTCGGCGGGGCCATCAAGAACTACGGGGGCCAGATGACGGCGACCAACTGCACCATAGCCGGGAACTCCGTCGCCAACTCGGCGGGAGGGGGGAGCGGGGTCGAGAACAATGGCACAACTGACCTTTACAACAACATCGTGGCCAATAACGGTGGGGCCGACGATCTCGGTAGCAACGGGCCTCTCATGGGCAGCCACAACTTGATCAAGGACGGGACCCACGGCCTCGCCTCCCCCGTCTCCGGCGATCCGATGCTGGGCCCCCTGCAGAACAACGGCGGCCCGACGTACACCATGGCACTCTTGCCGGGCAGTGCCGCCCTGGATGCGGGGAGCAACAGCCTCGTACCGACCGGTGTGACCGCCGACCAGCGCGGCGCCGCGCGCATCGTGAACGGGACCGTGGACATCGGCGCGTTTGAGGTGCAGAGTACGACCACGGTGGTAAGCCTGCAGGGCGGCACGCAAAACTACGGCTCCTCGCCGACGTTAAGAGCCACGGTGATGCAAGGGGGGAGCCCGGTGACCAGCGGCACGGTTACCTTCCTGGACGGCACGACCACCCTGGCCAGCGGCTTGGTTGTCGTAGCCGGCATAGCGAGTACCGTCCTGAATAACCCGTCGTCGGGCATACACACTATCAGAGCCGTCTACAGCGGTGGCACCGGTTTCGAGGCCAGTGGTGGAAGCTTTAGCCTGACGGTCAATCCGCTGTCGATCATGGTCACTGCGAACGCCCAGAGCAAGACCTATGGTAACCCCGACCCGACGCTCACCTACCAGATCACCAGCGGCTTTTTGGTCCCTGGCGATAGCTTCAGCGGCAGCTTGAGCCGGGCCGCGGGAGAGAACGTCGGCAGCTATCCCATCGCCAAGGGCTCGCTGACGGCGGGCAGCAACTACGCGCTCACGTATGTGGGTGCCAGCTTCACCATTACGCCGGCCTCCACCAGCCTGGTGCTCGCCTGCTCCGCCAACCCATCAGTGCCAGGACAGTTCCTCTCCTTGACAGCGACCGTGACCGCGCTCGCCTCCAACGCCGTGCCGACCGGCGTGGTCGATTTCTACGATCAAACGACCCACACTGACCTGGGGTCCCTTCCCCTCAGCGGCGGCAGCGCCACACTGAGCACCGCCGCCGTGGCCGCCTTGGGCAGCCACACGCTGGCCGCCACCTACAGCAACAGCGACCACAACTTCACTCCACCCAGCAGCCCGACCACCCTGTCCCAGCTGGTGCAAGGCGTTGTCCGCGAGTCCCTCGGCGGCAGCGCCGCGGTCCTGTACGTCGGCGGCACCCCCGGCAGCAACCACATCGAAGTGCAGCTCAACGGTGCTCAAGTTACCGTCATGCTCCATGATGGTTCGCCCGACTTCCAGACACCGCTGACCGGCTTGAGCAGCCTGGTGGTGTACGGCCACGGCGACAAGGAACACATCCAGGTGGACCATCAGCTGATGCTGCCCGCGTTTCTCTTTGCCGGGGATGGTGCCGACACGCATCTCGAAGGCGGCGGCGGCCCGACGGTCGAGGTGGGCGGCAAAGGCGGCGGCCACCTGGAAGGGGGCAGCGGGCGGAACATCCTCATTGCCGGCCACGGAGGCGGCCACCTAGAGGGGCATGGCAGCGATGACATCCTGATCGGCGGCTACACCGATTATGATGCCAACCTGGCGGCCTTGCAGGCCATCCTCGCGGAATGGAACTCGACCGACTCGTTTTCCACGCGGACCAGGGTGCTGGGGTCGTACTTCAACACCAGCACGGTGCACGACAACGGCGTGGCAGACCACCTGGAAGGCGGCGGCGGGCAGAACTGGTTCTTCGCCTCGATACAGGACAAGCTCGATGGCAACAAGCCCGGCGACCTCGTGGTCGGGATTTAGTCGCGGCATCGAGTGCAGGAGTGGGCCTGCGCTCAGGAGTCCTCAAGTGCGCCACTTCCTATGCGGGAGGTGGCGCACTTGGGTTTGGGTTGCGGACCAAGGATTGTTTCTGGTCAGGCCGGGGGCGTGGCGACTTCAACCCCGATGCGAGGCTACTGGAGAGATTACGCGTTCGGCGCTGACCGGATCAGCTCTTGTGAGACGCTCCCTTATCTGCTTTCCTCCGCCGCCCTCTTTGCCGCCGCGTCACCGTTCAGCTTGCGCACGTTAGGCGACCAAACAGATTATGTAGCGGCCGTCCTTCCGACCGCAAAGTCTCGGCACCGAGGGAGGAATGGAGGTCCATAATTGGGGTAGCGGCCGCCCTCGGCAGCGCCGGGTGCATTCCCAAACAGTGTTCATGCCGCATCTGACTCAGAGCCTTTCTTGGCTTGAGGTTGCGATCCAGGCGGTGCAATGGGAAGGCCCGCTTTCAGTTCGGCTGGCATGTCCGGCGACTGCCAGTGCCACTCCAGGCGACGGTCGCTGGCCATCGTCGTACGGACGTGGCTGAGCGTCTCCTGCCAGCGCTCGGTCAATACGGCGGCCCGCATCACCAGAACCGCCTCGGCATTCTCCTCCAGCCACAGCAAGCCGCTCCCTTTCAGCCGCAAGTTGACCACCCGCCGGATGGCGCTCTCAATCGCCCCACTCCCCAGCGACAGCCCACGCCGGCGGAACTGGTCGTAGCCCAGGTGCCCCGCTCCCTGATGCTTCTCCAAGTAAGCGATGGCCACCCAGGCCGGCGACTCCTCCGGGAGATCCCAGGCCAGCACGGTCAACTCGGCGATGAGCTTGCTCGTGTGCCCGGTACGCAGCCACTTACGGCATCGCCGATACAGACGCTGGCGCTCCGCGTCTTCCAGCCCCACCGCTTGTAAGGCCAAGCTGATGTGATGGGCCGCATGACAGAAGTCCAGGACCCGAACCGTGCGCGACGCTGGCAAGCCCACGCGCTGCACGACCCAGTCCAGACGATCCCAGATCCAGGGGGCGCCATCGGCTAGGAACACCACGACTTGGGCCGCCGCGGCACCGAGTCGGTGCAAATGCATGGCCAGCAGCTCTAGCGCCTCGTCCGGACCGGCGAAGGTACCATCGATCCAGGGCCGGGGTTTGGCTGCCATACGGCCCTTGCGGTCCATCTCAAAAATAATCAGCACTTTAGGTTCCCGCCACTCGACATTGAATTTACGGCGTTGCTTCTTGCCCTTACCCCGACCTTTTTGTTTGCGAATCACCGTGCGGATACGGGTCCGGCCGCCATCGATCGCCACTCCCACCCGCTTGCCCGCCAGCACGCGACCGGCAGGTAGATCCCCAGCCCGATAGCGTTGCAAGTCGCGGGTGCGCGTGGTGAGGATCTCCGCCCCCAGTTGGCTGGCGATGCGATGCACAACCTTGATCTTGAAGGGCATGCCCCGTTGGACCAATTCCGCACGGGCTACCTCGTAGGAAGGCAACAGGGCCGTCAACCGGCCTACCTCGCTGGCCAGCGCCGGACTGGAACCCTCGCGGATACCCAGGACGGCCAGTTCCGGATACAGGCCGCTGCCCTCGCGGCCACGCCGCTTACCGGTTCGTGTCGCTGGCCCACAGTACAGGGTGCTGATCCACACGACCAAACCGCCCAGCAGACGCAGCCGCAGCGGCCGCTTTTCCGACGTTCGCAGACGTTGGGGAGCCTGCTCAACTACTTTTTTTGAGCGGCCTGCAAGGCCGGGGACTGTTGTGTGGCCTGGGCCAGCAGACTGGCGACCAATTGATCGGCCAGTTGCTGAAAGGTCTGATGGACGGTCACTTCCAGATCGGCGAAGCGGCTGGGTTCCTTTGCCAGTTGGCGGAGCCAGGTTTGCTGTTGGGTGCGCAACTGCGTCGCGAGGCCGTCGACGAGTTCGCTCGGCGACGGCACGTGGGGACCCGCCTTGGACTCACTGCAGACTTCCATGATCGGTCCTTCTGCGTTAGAGAGGATTCAGGAACACCCGTAGGATAGAATAGGAAATGGCCGCGGCAGGGGATACTGCTCGCTGATCCCCACCGTCAACCCGTGGCCGTTGAGGAGGGTCAGCAACCTGGCAATCCCTTTCCCGCGCGGCACGGTTACTGGCCGGGCTGTATACTGTTGCCTGGCACTCCTGCCCCTGGGTCTTGAGCTTCGTGGTGCCGGCCATGAGTGAAGTTACGCGCATCCTGTCTGCTATCGAGCAAGGCGACCCGCATGCCTCCGAGCAACTCCTGCCCCTCGTCTACGAGGAGTTACGGAAGTTGGCCGCGCAAAAGATGGCTCAGGAAGCACCGGGCCAGACGCTTCAGCCGACCGCCTTGGTCCACGAGGCGTACTTGCGTCTGGTGGGTGTGGCGAAGGCCCAGCATTGGGATAGTCGGAGACACTTCTTCGCCGCTGCGGCTGAAGCCATGCGCCGCATCCTGGTCGAGAACGCCCGGCGCAAGAAGCGACTCCGCCACGGGGGGGCCTTCCAACGAGTTGAGCTTCCCGAAGACCTCCATGCCGCCGAAGGCGCGCGAGAAGACGTGCTGGCCGTTGATCAAGCCCTGGATCAGTTAGCGGTGGCAGATCCACCTACGTACGAGTTGGTTAAGCTCGTCTACTTTGCTGGGCTGACCATGGAACAGGCCGCCGAAACCCTCGGCATCGCGCCCCGCACTGCCTACCGCAACTGGACTTACGCGCGCGCTTGGCTCTTCCGGCGACTTCAGGGGGAAGAGCCGCCTCCTCCCGTCAAGCGGTAAGTTTTTGGCGATTTTTTTGGCAGTCCCCGTACGCAGGCGTCGCATGAAAGAATAGAGGGCCGCGCAACCGGGCGCGGCGTCGGGAGACTGTAACACAATGAAAGGCTGGTCGGTCATGAACAGCGCGACGCCGGACGTGAAATCCCTTTTCGGCCGAGCCCTGGAGATCCCATCGCTCGCTGCACGGGCGGCCTACCTCGATGAGGCTTGCAACGGAAACGCTTCCCTGCGTGTCGAGTTAGACGGCCTGCTGCAAGCCGTCAACCAGGTGGGAAACTTCATGAAAGGGCCGGCCCCGGGAGCGGCGATCACAGTTGATGAGCCGCCGATTACCGAAGGCCCCGCACGATGATCGGCCCCTACAAGCTCTTGCAACAGATCGGCGAGGGCGGCATGGGCATCGTCTACATGGCTGAGCAGGAACAGCCACTCCGCCGCAAGGTCGCCCTCAAGATCATCAAGCCCGGCATGGATTCCGCCCAGGTCATCGCCCGCTTCGAGGTCGAACGCCAGGCGCTGGCCCTGATGGACCACCCGAACATAGCCCGCGTGCTCGACGCCGGCACCACCGAGAGCGGGCGGCCTTACTTTGTCATGGAGCTGGTCCACGGCGTGCCCATCACGAAGTATTGCGACGCCAACAAGCTAGCGCCGCGCCAACGCCTCGAGCTGTTCGTGCCCGTCTGCCAGGCGATCCAGCACGCCCACCAGAAGGGCATTATTCATCGTGATATCAAGCCGTCCAACGTCCTGGTCACGCTCCACGACGGCCAGCCGGTGACCAAGGTGATCGACTTCGGCGTGGCCAAGGCGACCGAGCAGCGGCTGACGGAAAAGACGCTGTTCACGCAGTACGGGACCATCGTTGGCACGTTGGAGTACATGGCGCCGGAGCAGGCGGAGATGAGTGGCCTGGGGGTCGATACGCGCAGCGACATTTATTCGCTGGGCGTGCTGCTCTACGAGTTGCTCACGGGCACGACGCCCTTGGAGCGGGACCGGTTGCGTGAGGCGGCCTACGAGGAGATGATGCGGCTGATCCGCGAGGATGAACCGCCTCGACCCAGCCAGCGCATCAGCGCGTCGGGCGACCGGCTGGCGACCATCTCGGCCGCGCGCAGAACGGAGCCAGCCCAGCTGTCGCGCTTGGTGTGCGGCGAGTTGGACTGGATTGTCATGCGCTGTCTGGAAAAGGACCGCACGCGACGTTACGAGACCGCCAACGGGGTGGCGCGGGACGTCGAGCGCTACCTGAAGGATGAGCCGGTAGAGGCGTGCCCGCCGACGACCGCCTACAAGCTGCGCAAGTTTGCCCGCAAACACAGGGCAGGTCTGGCGACCGCCGTCGGGTTCGCCGCCCTGCTGGTGCTCGGGACCGCTGTCAGCGCCTGGCAGGCAGTGCGGGCAACGCAGGCGGAAGCAGTGGCCTTGGCGAATGAGCAACAGGCTAACGCCAACGCCACGGCGGCCCAGGAGAAAGAGCGCGAGGCAGGCCAGCAGCGCGACGAGGCGCGGGCCTTGGCGGAGGAGCTGCGCCGCATCACCTACACGGCCCGTATGAATCTGGCCCAGCATGCCTGGGAGGAGGCCGCTGTTCCCCGAGCGCTGGAGCTGCTGGAACTACAGCGCCCCAAGCCGGGAGAGCCGGACTTGCGTGATTTCGAGTGGCATTACCTCAACCGACTCTGCCACGTAGACCCGCTTCTCACCCTGAAGGGGCACAATATGTTCATCGACAGTGTAACCTTTAGCCCCGATGGGAAACGCCTAGTTAGTGCCACCACCGGGGGCTCCAACGGTTCTCAGCGAATCGAACCGGAGCTGAAGGTGTGGGATGCACAGACCGGGCAGGAACTCCTGACCCTCCAGAATGCTTCCTATGGCAGCGTGGCACTCAGCCCGGACGGCAAACGCCTCGCCAGTGGTTCGAAGGTGTGGGATGCACAGACTGGCCGGCAACTCCTCTCGCTCCAAGGACACACCGGCGATGTTACCAGTGTGGCGTTCAGCCCAGACGGCCAGCGCTTGGCCTCGGGGAGCGGGGATCTGTCTGACCAGGGCAAACCCGGTGAAGTCAAGGTCTGGGATGCGCAGACAGGAAGGGGACTCCTCACCCTGAAGGGGCGCACCGGCGATGTCCGCAGCGTGGTGTTCAGCCCGGACGGCAAACGCCTGGCCCATGGCATCACCGGTGGACTGAAAGACGGCAAGCGGCTTCCGGGCGTGGTGAAGGTGTGGGACGTTCAGACGGGCCAGGAACTCCTGACTCTCCAGGGTGGCGGCGGCAGCGTGACGTTCAGCCCGGACGGCAAACGCCTGGCCAGTAGGACCGGCCGGGGACGGCTGGGCGGGACGCCGGTTCCCGAGGAAGTGAGGGTGTGGGACGTCAGGACCGGCCAGGAACTCCCCAGCCTCCACGAGCGAAGTGATGGTCCCATCCTCTTTGCCTTCAGCCCCGACGGCCAGCGCCTCGCGACCGCCGGCCAGCGGTCGGGGGTGCCCCGTATTAAGGTGTGCGACATCGAGAGCGGTCAGGAGCTCTTCACCTTCCAGCGGCACACCCTCGAAATCACGAGCCTAACGTTCAGCCCGGACAGCAAGCGTCTGGCCAGCAGTTCCTGGGACCTGACGGTGCGGGTCTGGGATCTCCAGACCGGTCAGGAGATCCGGGCCCTGAAAGGGCTCGCTAAGTTTTGGAACGGTGTGGCCTTCAGCCCGGACGGCAAGCGCCTGGCCAGCGGTGCCGGAGACTGGACGGTGAAGGTGTGGGACGTACAGAAAGATCCGGGAACCCTCAGCCTCCAAAGAACCCGCTTAGCACCGATCGCCTTGAGTCCGGATCTCAGGCGTGTGGCCGGCGCTGCTGGGGACAACACGGTGAAAGTCTGGGATGCGCACACTGGCCAAGAGATCCTGACTCTCAAGGGCGGAACCGTCACCCCTCGGCTGGCCTTTAGTCCCGATGGCAAACGCCTCGCGTTTGCCAGTGCTACCTGGGATGAGACCAAGAAAACGGCGGTGGATGTGGCAGTGAAGGTGTGGGATGTACAGACCGGCGCAGAGTTCCTCTCCCTGAAAGGGCATACTGGCTGGGTCCGTAGCTTGGCATTTAGTCCGGACGGCAAACGCCTGGCCGGCGCTAGCGTCGGAGGGGAAGTGCACGTCTGGGATACGCAGACGGGTCAGGAACTCCTCTCCCTGAAGGATCCTTATGGTCCTTCCGCAGGCGTGGCCTTCAGCCCGGATGGCAAGCGCCTGGCCAGCGCGGGGAAGGTGTGGGATGCGCAGTCGGGTCAGGAACTCCTCTCGCTGAAGGGCGGCGGCCCCGTGGCCTTCAGCCCGGACGGCAAACGCCTGGCCGGCGGTCTTGGCGACCTAACGGTGTGGGATGCCCAGACGGGCCTGGAACTCCAGACCTGGAAGGGGGGGCACCCCGACATAGTCATGAGCCTGGTGTTCAGCCCGAACGGCAAGCGCCTGGTCAGCGCCTCTCGGGACGGGACGGTGAAGGTCTGGGATGCACAGACCGGGCAGGAGATGCTCACCCTCAAGGGACATTCAGGTTATGTGAGCACCGTCGCCTTCAGCCCCGAAGGCCACCGGTTGGCCAGTGCTTCCTATGATGGTACTGTGAAGTTCTGGGACGCCACGCCGATGCCGGAGAAACCGTGACCGGAAGGGGATCGTTGCGGAGAACCAAAGCGGGCGCCAGCGGCAAGAGCGGCTTAGGCTCTCGCCTCCTCGAATGGCCAATCCTTGTCATGGATAACCGACTTCGGCCTGGCCAAGACCACGGACCAAGCCCTGACGCAGCCGAGGGATATCGTCAGGACCATCCGCTACATGTCACCAGAGCGTTTCCGCGGCGAGTGCGACTTCGGCGCCGACATCTATGCCCTCGGCCTGACGCTCTACGAACTGCTCGTCTTAAAACTTGCGTTTGACAGCACGGACCGGCTGCGCCTGATCGACCAGATTCGCTATCAAGAGCCGACCCGACTGCGTGGAGTCGATTCCCGTATTCCTCGTGATCTGGAGAAAATTGTCATGAAAGCGATCGCGAAAGAACCAAAGCGGCGCCACCCTTCGGCCGAGGCGCTGGCGGCCGACCTGCGTCGTTTCCTGGCGGACGAGCCGTTCCAGGCCCGACGCATTGGCCCCTTGGAGCGGCTAGGACGCTGGGGCCGGCGCAATCCGTTGGTGGCCAGCCTCAGCGCCGCGGTGGTGCTGGTGGCCGCGCTCGGTTTCGCGGGCGTGTTCGGGCAGATGCAGCGGGCACAGGCCAACGAACTTGAGGCCAAGCAGCACGCCGCCAAGGTCGAGCAGAAGGAGCAAGAGGCGAATCAACAGCGCGCCGAAGCCCAGCGGCAGCGCGACGAGGTCCGGGCGCTGAACGATCGGCTTCAGCGCACACTGTATGCGGCCCACATGAACATGGCGCAGCACGCCTGGGAGGCAGGCGGCATCGCGCGGGTTCGGGAGCTGTTAGAGCAACATCGTCCCAAGGCGGAGGAAGCCGACCTCCGTGACTTTGAGTGGTATTTCCTTAATCGGCTGTGTCATTCCGACCTGCTAACCCTCAAAGGGCACACGGACGTGGTAGACAGCGTGGCCTATAGCCCGGACGGTAAACGCCTGGCCAGCGCTTCCAGAGGGGAGGTGAAGGTATGGGATGCTCAGACCGGTCAGGAGCTGCTCAACTTACCGGGTCGTGGCTGGGGCGTGGTCTTCAGCCCGGACGGTAAACGCCTGGCCAGCGGTACCAGGGGGGACCCGCAGGGGGAATGGAAGGTGCGTGACGCCCAGACCGGCCAGGAACTGCTTAGGCTCAAGGGGAGCTACAGCAGGATGGTCTTCAGCCCGGACGGCAAACGCCTGGCCACCGCTGGTGACGAGGTGAAACTGTGGGATGCGCAGACCGGCCAGGAACTCCGAACCCTCAAAGGGCCTGCCGGCGCCGCGGCGTTCAGTCCAGACGGCAAACGCCTGGCCAGTGCTTCTGGAAATGACGGAACGGTGAAAGTGTGGGACGCGGCGACCGGCCAGGAGCTCCTCTCCCTGAAAGGGTACCCCGCGGGAGTGTATAGCGTGGCGTTCAGCCCAGACGGCAAACGCTTAGCTGCCCCTTATCGGGACAGCATGGTGGAGGTGTGGGATGCACAGACTGGCCAGGAATCCCTCACTCTGAAGCACAATCGGGCCAGCAGCGTGGCGTTCAGCCCCGACGGCAAGCACCTGGCCAGCAGTTCGGGGGGAGGAACGCTGCGGATTTGGAATCTCAAGACGGGCCAGGAAATCCGAACCTTCAAAGGACACAGCGGCGGGATCAACAACGTGGTCTTCAGCCCGGACGGCAAACGCCTGGCCAGCAGCTCTTCGGACAAGACCGTCAAGGTCTGGGATGCGCAGAAAGATCAGGAGAACCTCACTCTCCAGACGGACGGTGGGAAGCAGGTAGCCTTTAGCGCGGACCTCAGGCGCTTGGCTAGCGCTGCTTCGGACAACACCGTCAAAATCTGGGATGGGGAGACCGGGCAGCAGGTTCTCGCCCTGAAGGGGCACACTGCCCCGGTGTGGAGCATAGCCTTTAGCCCCGATGGCAAGCGCTTGGCCAGTGGCGGCGGCGGACGTAGGGTTCCCAGTGGTGCTCTCGGCAATAGCGGTACGGATCGAGCTGAGCTCAAACTGTGGGATGCCCAGACCGGTCAGGAACTCCTTACCTTCCCGGTGTCTCTCGGTTTTGTCGGGAGCGTGGTCTACAGCTCCGATGGTAGACGCCTGGCCGCCGGCTCCGTAAACCCGCCTCAGTCCCCTTTATCAACGAAGGTCTGGGATGTGCAGACAGGCCAGGAACTGCTCTCTCTCCATGGCGGCTGGGGGAATGTGGCCTTCAGCCCGGACGGCAAACGTCTGGCCAGAGCAACGGGTGAGGTTAGGGTATGGGATGCGCAGACCGGTCAGGAACTCCTCTCCCTCAAAGACACGGGCCGAGCCTTAAGTGTGGTCTTCAGCTCCGACGGCAAATGCCTGGCCACCGCTGGTGATGAAGTGAAACTATGGGATGCGCAGACCGGCCAGGAACTCCAGAAAATCAAGGGGCTCACCAACGACACCGACGCATTCCATAGCGTGGTCTTTAGCCCGGATGGCAAACGCCTGGCCACCGGTGCTTGGGACACGATAAAGGTGTGGGATGCCCAGACGGGCCAGGAACTCCTCACGCTCAAGGGCGGTGGCGTCAGCGTGGCCTTTAGCCTCGACGGCAAGCGCCTGGCCGGCAGCGGGCCGGATGGCACTGTAAAGATCTGGGACGCCACGCCGCTGCCGGAGAAGCCGTAACCCCAAGCGAACCGACGCGGCCAACCGATGCGAACATCGGCGGCGGGAGCGACCCACGCTCTCCGCCGCCGCTTTGTTCTCCCCGAGCCGCGCGCTTATCGTTCAACCTCCCTCAATGTCACATCCCAGGCTGCCTGTCGCTTCGGTGGGGCAGAGCGGGCAGTGTCCGGCAGGGCACCACTTTTTGGGGATGGACCCGCAGCGCCTCCCAATCGGTCGTATAGTGCGGGCTCTTCATCCCGCGCTGCATCGCCCAGAGCCGCCGGATGCCAGCCCCCGCATAGAACAGCGTTCCCGCCCCGAAGCGGCCGATGCCCCACACGTCTTCGACCGCGAGCCGCGCCAGCACGGCCTCCACCTGCTCCGGCCTCTTGAGCACCCGCACGCCGTCGCCCTTTTTCGCGACCTTGTTCGCCGCCTTGGCCAGCGTCTTCATGGCCGAGATCCCGGCCGATACGGACCGGCGAAGCCGTATTTGTCCAGGCTAACTTCACCACGCAGGGTTTCGCGTACGCAACGCGGCACATTCCATCCACTCGCCACGGTCGTTGCAACTGTTCTGTCTGGAACGGCTGAGGTTGGTTCTCTCCACACAACCAGCCCCGGCGGCTGCCCCCACTCCTCGACAAGCCGATAACATTCGTGCAACCCATTTTACCAGCCTCGCTGGCTTGCCGGGTTGAAGCCGGCGTTCCTGGCGTCCCAGGAAAAATGCACCCGAGCGGGCTGGCGATCAAGGAGGACCTTCACCATGCACTGGATGAGCTATCTGGCGTCCATGGGGATACTCTTGGCAAGTGCAGGCCTGTCCTTTAGCGAAGCAAGTCCACCTGATTTGACAGCGCCGCAGCCGACGCCTGGAGGTATCGTCCAGGCCGCCCCAGATAAGCCTGCTCTCGTGCCGCCGGTCCAACCGGAGCAGACCATGATGCCGGCTCCGGTTGGACCGTGTGCTGTGGCCTTCCCAGATATCGTTACCGCGAATGCCTGCAGCCGTTTCTGGGCCAGTGCGGAATATCTGCTGTGGTGGGTCAAGAGTTCGCCGCTGCCGCAGCCCCTGGTAACGACCGCTAGTTCCTCGGACCCCACTCTCGGCGCCCTAGGCGGTGCCACGACCCGGGTCGCCCTCGGCGACGAGAGCCTGGACTATCCCGTCCGGCATGGCGGCCGCTTGACGTTGGGCGGATGGCTTGACAACGAGCAGAGCTTCGGAGTGGAAGGCAGCGGCTTCGCGCTGTTTTCGGCGTCGCTGCGCCGTCAGGCGAGTGTGGACGGGTTCGCGTCCCAGATCCTGGCTATCCCGTTCTTTGACGTGACTCCCAGAGGGCTGTTTGGCGCCCCGAATCAGGAAAACGGCTTCGTCTTTGGCGCACCCGCCGGCACTGTCAATGGCAACAACTTTGCCGGCATCGCCGTCTTGAGCATCACAGATCAACTCTGGGGCGCGGAAACCAACGCCGTCTTCAACGTCGTCAATCGCGGCCACGTGCGCCTGGATGTCCTGGGTGGTTTTCGTTATGTCTTCCTTCAGGAGAAGCTGGAATTCGGGACGAGCAGTCCGACGGTCCTGCCGGTGATACCCGGTGAGTTCTTCGTCACCCAGGATCGCTTTGACGGCCGTAACGACTTTTATGGCGGACAACTGGGAGCGCGCGCCACATGGAACGCTGGTCGGCTGACGGTCGCGGCCACAACCAAGGTGGCGCTGGGCGATATGCACCAGAAGCTCAATATCAGTGGCTCATTCGAGACCAATGACGTTAACACGCCCTTCGGCACAGGTCCCGGTCAAATCTTTCCCGGCGGCTACTTCGCCCTGGCCAGCAACAACGGCCAGTTCCATCGTGACGTCTTTGCCGTGGTGCCTGAGGGGAGCCTGACGCTGAGCTACCAAATCACGCAGCAGCTGAGTTTGTCGCTGGGCTACACCTTGCTGTACCTCAGCAACGTGGTCAGGCCCGGCGAACAGATCGACCGGGTCATCAACGCCGGCCAGAGCCCACTCTATGAGACACCCGCCACTCCGCCGGGCTTGCAGGGTGGTCCGGCTCGACCGACGGTAGTATTCCGAGGGACCGACTTCTGGGCGCAGGGCATCAACTTCGGCCTGGAGTTTCGCTTCTAACGTGTCCTTCCGGCAAGGCTGCATGAATCATCCTGGCTGATTTGTTAGAGTGGCGGTCCTCGTTTTTGGAGGACTGCGATGGCTGCAAGTGAACGTCGCGAGTTGCCGAAAGACTTGGTGCGGGGGCGGAGTCGGTTTCAGGCTTGGCGAGGGCGGCGGAAGGTGGGAGGCCGGATTCCGCAACCGTTATGGGCGTTGGCCGTTCGCCTCGTGCGCACCTACGGAGTCAGCCGCACTGCGGCGGTCCTCGGTCTCGATTACCACGGCTTGAAGAAACGGGCTAAGGGAGCCGCCAGCGAACCACAGGCGAGCGGCCCTTCGTTCGTCGAGCTACCGACACCGGTCCTGGCCAGCAAGCAATCTCTGGTCGAACTGGACAACGGGACCGGGACCACTATGCGGGTGCAACTGACGGGCTATGACGCGGCCGACGTCGAGGCCTTGGCGCGCGGTTTCTGGAGCGCCCGCTGATGCTCCAGATCACGCCGCAGATGAAGATCCTGGTGGCGGTCGAGCCGGCCGATTTTCGCCGCGGCATCGATGGCCTGGCGCGGCTCTGCCAGGAACAACTCCAGCACGATCCCTTCACCGGCGCTGTGTTCGTCTTCCGTAATCGCAGACGGACGGCGCTCAAGGCGCTCATGTACGACGGCCAAGGCTTTTGGCTTTGTCACAAGCGACTTTCCAAGGGGCGTTTTTCCTGGTGGCCCTCGGTG
>Ga0070734_10002127_pt1 | contig 25517 bp, 23 predicted proteins | sample Coa_R1_8_FD_66444 | JGI IMG/M metagenome (GOLD analysis project Ga0070734, IMG submission 66444) | Surface soil microbial communities from Centralia Pennsylvania, which are recovering from an underground coalmine fire - Coalmine... | ecosystem: Environmental > Terrestrial > Soil > Unclassified ...
GGAGTTGGCGCAGGATGCCACCCGACCTCCTATCTTGTACCTGGAGCCGGACCTGACGGCGCACCAGTTGGCAGGGGTGTTTACGGCAGCGGACTGCCTGGTACAGCCGTACCGGGGCGAGGGGTTCTGCCTGCCGGCGCTTGAGGCGATGAGCTGCGGCCTGCCGGTGATTGTGCCGGAGGGCGGACCAACCGACGATTTTGTGGACGAGCGCGTGGGTTGGCGCATCCCGGCAGAGAAGCAGCTCTTCGGCAACAGCAAGATCGGAGAGTGGGACTGCGTGGGTCCGACCTGGATGTGGGAGGTCTCGCCGGTGGTCTTGGGTAAGCAGATGCGCCGGATATTCCAGGAGCGTGCGGAGGTCAAGTGTCGGGGGAAGGCAGCGCGGGAGCGGGTGGTCTCCGGCTGGACATGGGGGCATGCCTGTGAGAAGGCGCTGGCTCGCCTGGAGGCGCTGAAGGAGCAGCCGCAGGAGCGCAAAGTCCTGGCGGCCTCGCTTTCGGGAGCGGTTGCCTCCATACCGCTGCCTTTCAGATCGGAGCAATCTGAGCAGAAGGGTAAGCGGGATAAACGCGAGGAGACAAAGCCGAAATTGGAGATCATCTCTGGGGTGGATCGGCGCAGCGCTGCGGTGCGCGCTCTGCCCGCCCGCAAGACGCCCACCATTTCGCTCTGCATGATCGTCAAGAATGAGGAGCGAGTGCTGGACGCCTGCCTCACCAGTGTTAAGCCCTGGGTGGATGAGATCGTGGTGGTGGATACCGGCTCGACGGATAGGACCGTGGAGATCGCTCAGCAGCATGGCGTCCTCCTCAAGCACTTCTCCTGGTGCGACGACTTCTCCGCCGCCAGGAATGAATCCTTGAAGTATGCGACCGGGGATTGGCTCTTCTGGATGGATGCTGACGACACCCTGCCTGAAGAGTGCGGCAGAAGGCTGCATGAGCTGGTGATGCTCTCCGAGGAGCGGATCGGCGGGATCATTATGCAGGTCCATATCCCCCCAGCGCCTAGCGAGAGCGGCTTTACCATCGTGGACCATGTCAAACTCTTCCGCAACCAACCCGAGCATCGTTTCGAGGGGCGCATTCATGAGCAGATCCTGGAGGCCATCTATCGGGCAGGCGGAAAGATCGAGCGCAGCGACCTGTATGTGGTCCACTCCGGCTACGACTACAGCCCCGAAGGGCAGAAGAAGAAGCGAGAGCGCGACTTCCGCATCCTGGAGTTGGATCTGGCGGAGCGGCCCAACCACCCCTTCGTCTGGTTCAACATCGGCATGACCCACAACCACCTCAAAGAGTTCGACAAGGCTGTGCCTGCCCTGGAGCGCAGCCTGCAACTCTCCAAGCCCCACGAGTCCACCGTGCGCAAGGTGTATGCGATGCTGGCAAGCTGCCATCTGGAGCAGCGGGACCTGGCGAGTGCGCGTAATCGAGTGGATCAGGGACTGGGCCTCTTTCCCCACGATCCGGAACTGTTGTTTCGAGCAGGCATGATCTACCGGGAACTGGGGGACCTGGCGGCGGCGGAGCGCTGGTACCTGAAGCTGCTGCACGAGCATGAGCGCGGGCACATAGACAGCCTGGACGTCTCGCTGACGGGGTTCAAGGCGCACCACAACCTGGCGCTGATCTACCAGGACATGGGGCGCTTGGACGCGGCGGAGGCACAGTGGCAGGCGGCACTCGGGCAGGCTCCAGACTTTGGACCCTCGCTGTTGGGTTTAGGCGAACTCTACCTCAAGCAGCGCCGACTGGAGGACACGCAGCGGATCCTGGAGCGGTTGACAGAGTCCGCCCCGGATCTGGCCGAAGTGCTCAGGCAGCACTTTATCCGGGCGCGGGACGCTCGGTGAGGTGAGGCGAGTGAGGAGGCGTAGAGCGATGGGCAAAGAGACGGCCAAGGCGTATGCGCGCCGGCTGCGGGAGGGCTACTTCGAGAGCGTATTCGTGGGACAGGGCATAGACATCGGCTGTGGGGATGATCCGGTGATCCCTGACTGTCTGCACTGGGACAAGACGCAGGGCGATGCCCAGACCCTGCCCGGACTGGAGCCTGCCTCCTTCGATTGGGTCTACTCCAGCCACTGCCTGGAAGACCTGCCCGATCCCGAAGCGGCGCTGCTGCGCTGGTGGGAGGTATTGAAGCTGGGTGGTAAACTCTTGGTGGTGGTTCCGGATGAGGACCTTTACGAGCAGGGACAGTGGCCCAGCCGCTATAACGGCGACCATCGCTGGACCTTCACGGTGCATAAGGACACAAGCTGGAGTCCTGTGAGTAGGAACCTGGCGGATCTGGTGGCGCTCCTGCCCGGCCACAGCACGCTCTGGCTGCGCCGGATCGATGCGGGCTACGACTACTCCGGCGGGGTGTGGGATAGGACGGGAGGAAGCGCTGAGGCGCACATCGAGGTGCTGGTGCAGAAGCGCTAGTGGAGGGCGGGCAAGGAGAAGCGAGGCATGTTCTATGAGACCGCACAGGCACCCACGGTAGGACCGGTATTTCCGGAGCCGCTTTCGATCTATACGGGCTTGCTGGGACAGGTGGGCGACATCGTGATGTTCTCGGCGACGCTGCGGAGGCTGAAGGAGTTGTTTCCCAACAGCCGTATCACCTGTGCGGTAAGCACCAAGTATCGGGAGGCGGGGGAGTTGCTGGCCGGGTTGTCCTATGTAGATCGGCTATTCGTCACTCAGCTCTACTTTGAGAAGCTCACTCCCCTCTACTTCCAGCCCTGGGAGCGGGGCTGGCCGCTGGACCTGCGAGGCGAGGATGAAGTGGAAGAGGAGCGAAAGCACGACCTGGTGTTGCCCACCCGCCCCAGGCATCGCCGAAACCCCTGGTGGGAGTATGCCCACCAGGTGGAGGAGGTGGCGCACATGGTAGGCGTGCCTGGTCCGATAGACCGCCGAACGGAGATCGCCATTCCGGAAGGCACGGTGGGGCCGGAGGAGGCGGCAGGCAAGATCGTGCTGCACAACGACCCGGTGACCGATCCGCGCAAAGCCTGGCCCTGGGAGCATGTCGCCCGCCTGGTCTCGCGAATAGGCGCGGAGGAGGTGCTGCTGCTGGGTAGCGCCGGTCCATTGGTGCCTGGTGTGCTGGATCTGCGGGGAAAGACAACGCTGGCGCAGGCGGCGGAGATCATCCGGAAGTCGCGCTGTTATGTGGGGATCGATTCGGGACTGATGTGGATCGCGGGGAGCTTGCAGGCGCGGACGGTGGGACTATATGGTACGGATTACATCGCGGCCTACGACAAGGTCCAGCCTCTGAACTGGAACGCGGTCTACCTGCAGGCAGAGGGCAGCCTGGAGCGGATCGCCCCGAGCACCGTTTTCTCTGCCATAGAGCGGGTTCTGGTCCAGTAAAAGGGCCGATGGAGCGGACAAGAAAAAATAATTTCAAAAAAAGTGGAAAGAAGCCGGAATTTGGCCTGACGATTTGGCAGGCTGCGGTTACTTTATATATGAGGGTGCAAAATGCGAGGATTCTGGAGGCAGGCTGTTCGCCTGCTGTGTAGATATTTTTCGCTTATGCCCACGAGATTTGGAAAAGCGTGTAACGTTAGGCCGTGTGCTGACGTCTACATCGGTAACTGGCAGTTTTGCCAGGAGGCTGTGACGCTCGTTTCGGTTTGAAGGAGCCTTGGCCCGTGTCCTTGCTTCAGATGCAAATCCAGAACCCGCACAAGATGCATCCGCTTGGGGAGGCGGATGTCATCGGTCGGGTAGGCGTGCCGGGCGAGGGACCGTACATGCAGATGTTCCTGATCTGGAATGGAGAGACGGTCTCTGAAGCCAGTTTCACCACCTACAACTGCCCAATAGCCATCGCCTGTGGAAGTTGGGTAACGAGTTGGGCGGAAGGCCGCTCGCTGGAGGTGCTCTCTCGGATCGATCCAGGAGACGTGGAGAAGATACTAGGCGAGATTCCACTGGGCAAGGAGCACTGCGCGGCATTGGCAGTCAATGCCCTCCAGGACGCCCTGCGGCAGTGGCAGGCGAGGAGTGAAGTAGCACAATGAGCTATGGACCTGGACCCAACTCAGCGGGCGGGCTGTTCCTGTCCTCCGCAGACGATAGTGGCAATGGGGATGGCGATACCTGCAACAAACCCAGCGATCCTGGTGACGGAGGAGGCACCCCGCCAGAACCTCCCCCAGTAACGCCGCCTGACAATCCTTACCCCTTTCCCTGGAACCCGCCCAGGCAAGTCAGTGACCCGATCATTACTCCGCCCAATAAAGGGGGAGGAAGCACCGGAGGGCCTGGCAACCAGGGCAACCAGGGCTGGATCGGACCGGGTTTTGGGGGCAATGGCCCCTGTGTCTGGCCCGGATGTTACTTCGGTCCCTTGGCCCAGGAATTGGCTTCCTATGCCAGAAGGCTGCCGGGAACAGGAGGTTTTGGAGGGATCGGTACGTTCGGCCCCGGCGTCTTGCCGATCCGACAGTTTTGCTGTGTCCGCCTCTGCTGTGTTGTCACCGATGTTCCTAAGCCCTTGGCGGTTCCTGGGTCCACCTCGCCTTATCGCATCGCTGTAATGGCCGAAGATACTTTCGACGATGCGAATGTGAGCGGGTTGTGGGTGACCTGTAAGGAGACGGGAGTGACCTTGAGTACGGCTTGTGGATTGGTGAACTTCTACTTCACCACGCTGGGGCAATTGGCGCATTTCACCAGTGCGGTTGGGGGAGGAACCGATTGTAATGACAGCACCCAGCACACCTATGCCGCTGCATCGGGTTCGGCGACGGTGACCTCTCCTGTGATTACCACGCTGCCTCTCGCTGTGACCCGTGCTTAGGCAGGTTCGAGGGAGCGGTCTGAGGAAGCGACCAGGGAAGGCAGGAAAGGGAGAGCGGGAATGATCGTATTGTTAAGCGAGGAGGAGTTGGCGAAGTATCCCACCATCCTGCTGCCGGAGCACTCGGGCAGCGGAGCGAGCGGCGACGCCTCCTCCTGCGCTCACTGCGAAGGCTTCCGTCCCCATCCCCAACGCTCCGGCAACCTCCAGGTCGATCCCGACATCCATCTGCCCTCCCCCGGCATGGACATCGACATCGCCTACTACTACAATGCCGCTGCCACCAACTCCGGTCCCTTCGGATATGGCCGTACGCTAAGCCCCAATCTTACCGCCCAGGCGTCCGGCAGTCCCGCCATCGTCACCATGACCCGAGGCAACGGAGCCCTGGCGAGCTACCAATATGACGGAGTGAGCAGCTATGTCCCCAAGACCCCCGGTCTCCTCAACAGCCTCGTCCAGGACAATGTCAACAACCTCTGGAAGGAGACCACTCCCGACGGAGTGACCGTCGCCTTCCCCCTGGATACCAGCGGGCATGTGACCACCATCAGTTGGGCGCAGGATGCGGTGGGCAACACCCACACCTTCGCCTACGCCAGCGGACTACTCAGTACCATCGAGGATGCGGTCGGTCGCCTGGTCTCCTTCTCCTACTCGAGCGGACTGCTCTCCAGCATCCAGGACTGGGCGGGTCGCTTCACTACCTTCGCCTACGACACGGCTTCGGCTTCTCCCAAGAACCTTCTGACGACGGTGACGGGAGCGACCGGATGCCAGACGGTCTACCAATACTCGACCTTCACGCTCTCGGGAGGAACCAGCGACTGGCTGCTTTTGGGGATCGTGGATCCGAACGGGTATGGCACCTCCTACACCTACGACCAGCAGCGTCGAGTGACCACGCGGACGATCCAGGGAGCAGGGATCACGACGTATCTGTACCAGCCCAACACCATGCTCACGATAGATGCAGTGGGGATCCTGACCACCCAGACGACGGGAACCAACTTTGTGTTGAGCAGCCAGGTCAATCCGGATGGAGGGATCATCACCTTCACCCGCAACGCCAACCTTCAGGAGACGAGCCGTCAGAACCCGTTGGGAGCGGTATGGACGACCAGCTACGATGGCAATGGCAACATCACCGGAACGGTGGATCCGTTGGGCAACCGGACGACGATCACGAGGGACAGTTACAACAACCCGACGAGCATTCAGACGGCGGATGGTGCGGTGGTGACGAATGTGTGGGGCTATGCGGGAAGCGGTTTCGACACGACGGGAGCCAAGCGCAGGCTTCAGGCGGTGGTGAACCCACTGGGCAACATCAACAGTTACACCTATAACGGTCGAGGTCAGGTCACGACCGAGCAGAACGCGTTAGGGTATGTCACCTCGCACGCTTACGATGGCTTCGGCAACCCGATCTCAATGACCGACGCTCTGGGCAATGTATGGAGCAATAGTTTCGACCTGGCTGGAAATGTGATCGCTAAGACCAATCCGTTGGGCAACGTCTGGAGCACAACTTACGACAACCAGAACCGGGTACTGACTTCGACCGATCCGCTGGGCAACACAAACACAGTGGCCTACGACAGTGTGGGAAACCGGACAGTCAGCATTAACCCGCTTGGATACCGGACGAGCTACAGTTTCAACGTCTTTGATAAGCAGGTGACGATGCAGAATGCGTTCGGGAATGTCTGGACGAGCGTCTACGACAACCTGGGCAGGCAGATTGCGGGTGTCGATCCACTGGGAAACCGCAGTACCAATGTATTAGACGTCATGAGCCGGGTTCAGGCGAGTGTGGATCCGCTAGGGAACCGGAACACGGCAGTCTATGACCTAGCCAGCAACCAGATTGCGAGCGTCAATGCCCTAGGATTTTACACCACGGCCGTTTACGACAGTGCCAACCGCACCATTGCCCATGTGGATGCACTAGCGAACCGAAGCACGAGAGTTTATGATGTCTTGAGCCGAACGATAGCGAGCCAGAATGCTCTGGGCTATCTCACTTCCAGTGTTTATGATCTAGCAGGCCAGGAGATTGCAAAGGTGGACGCGCTCGGCAATCGCTGGAGCAGTACCTTTGATGCCGCCGGACGGGGAACCGCAAGTACCAGCCCACTGGGATTTGTCAGCACGACCGTCTTCGATGGCGCGAATCGAGCAATCGCGACGGTAGATCCCCTTGGCAATCGTAGCACCCAGATCTTTGACGCAACAGGGCAAGCGGTGGCGGACTTGAACCCGCTCGGATTCTCCAGTACAATGGTCTTTGATGGTGCCGGACGAGCGGTCGCCAGCGTAGATGCACTGGGCAACTACTCTACCACCGTTTTCGATTCTGCCAATCAGGCTATCGCATCGGTGGATGCACTCGGCAACCAGATCACGACTGTCTTCGATGCGGTCGGGCAGAGGATTGCACAGGTCAATCCTTTAGGTTTCCGTTCAACGACAATTTTCGATGCGGCAGGCAGACGCATCGGAGATCTGAATGCATTAGGCTTCTTCTTCACAACGGTCTACGATAACGCTAGCCGACCGATTGCCCAGGTCAATCCGTTAGGCAGCATCCGCACGGTTGTATATGATGCGGCTGGGCAGATTATTGCTGGGATTGACCCTCTGGCCAGTCGCTCAACGGTCAATTATGATGGCGTTGGACAGATGGTCAGCACTCAAAATCCGCTCGGCTACCTGTCTACCAGCGTTTATGATGCAATTGGGCAGAACATCGCTGCCGTGGATGCGCTGGGAGATCGCTCAAGTAATGTCTTTGATACCGTCGGACAAATGATAGCGACACTAGACCCATTGGGCAATCGATTCACGACGGTTTTTGACGCAGATAGACGCATGATCGCGTCCGTTGATGCTCAGAGTTTCCGCAGCACAACCAACTATGATTCGGCTGGCAGAGCGATAAGTTCTGTTGATCCACTAGGTCGGACAGTCACCACAGTGTATGACGTTGTGAGCCGCCCTATTGCTAGCGTTGACATGCTCGGTTATCGCAGCACAACGAGCTATGATGCGGTGGGAAGAGTCATTAGCTCTCAGGATGCTAACGGTAATCTCAGCACGACTGTCTACGATAATGCCGGCCGCACGATAGCCAGTGTGGATGCGCTCAGTAATCGCTCGACCGTGGTCTATGACGCCGTTTCCAAGGTGATTGCCCGTGTGGACGCTCTCGGCAATCGTTCAACCCACATCTTTGATGCGCTCGGTCGTCCTCAAGCGACAATAGATCCAATGGGTTATCGCTCCACCGTCAGTTTCGATGCTGCGGGAAGACAGGTGAGTTCTCAAGATCGGAGAGGCAATACTTCTACTACCATATACGATGTTGCCGATCGGGTCCAGGCATCGGTCAGTCCCCTCGGTTATTGGAGCACTACCTTCTACGATAACGCCAACAAGCCTATCGCAATGCAGGATGCCCTCGGTTATCAGCACACCCGCGTGTTCGATCCGGTGGGGCGCGTGCAAGCGACGGTAGATCCATTAGCCTATCGAACGACCAGCGTTTTCGATGCTGCCGGACGCACAGTCGCGAGCGTGGATGCAAACGGCAACAGAACGAGTACGGTATTTGACGCCAACGGTAGTAGAATTGCCCAACAGGATTCCAGAGGCTACTTGATCTCGTTTGTTCTGAATGGGATGAGACAGGTGATGGCTGTTGTTGATGCCAATGCAGGCAGAACCAGCAGCCTCTATGACGTGCGAGGACAGATGTATTCCACCCAAGACAAACTGGGTGCATTCACCACGTTCGTCTTCGACGGAGTGGGCAATACCATTAAGCGGACGGACGCCCGCAATCGGGTGACGACTTACACAATGGACGCCCTCAACCGCACGGTTGGACAACTTTATCCTGATGGAACAAGGATAACCAATACCTTCGACGCTACCGGGCGGCAGGTGACAATGCAGGACGTGACGGGCATCACCACCTATGGCTATAACAATCGGGGAATGCAGACGAGTGTGGTCAATGGCATTGGTAAGGCGCTGACCTATACCTTCGATAGCGTGGGCAATCAGATCGGTCTAATCAATCCTGATAGCGGACTGGCAACCTATGTTTACGACGCTCAGAACCGTCTCATTTCCCTGCTCAACCCTGCCAACGAGACAACCACCCTGACCTATGATGCGCTCGACCGTGAGCTGAAAAAGACGCTTGCGAACGGCATGAGTGTCAGCCACACCTACGATCCAGCAGGCCGGGAAACCGTGTTGGAGAATCGTAATGCGGCAGGAGCGGCAATGTCGGTCTACTCAGCCACCTACGATCCCGTCGGGAACCGAACGAGCGTTCAGGAGTTGGACGGTACTCGTGTAACCTATTCCTACGATGCTTCGTCTCAATTGGTGAACGAGCAGAGAAGCGGAGCCAACGCGTACAACATCACCTACGCCTATGACCCACTTGGAAATCGTCTGAGCAAGAACGATGGCGGGCAGACTACCAACTATAGCTACAATCCGGCCAACGAACTGACCCTGCTCATACCGCCTAGTGGGCAGCCGACAACCGTCACATACGATGCAAATGGGAATCTGTCGATTGAGAACTCGGGCGGTCAGTTGACTTCCTACACATGGGACAGTGAGAATCGGCTGACGCGGCTGGACAATCCGGATGGCACGAACGAGCAATACACGTATTCCGCTGATGGGATGCGACAGAAAAAGGTGGTAGGAGCGAGCATAACCTATTTTGTGCGTGATGGCGCAAATGTTTTGATCGAGACAGATGCCAACCTGGTGACCCAAGTTCTCTACACCGACCTGCCGGGAATGTGGGGTGGAAAATTCTCGCTGAGAAGAAGCGGGCAGAGCAGTTTCTACGTTCCAGACCAACAGGGAACCACTCGTCAACTAACCGACGTCAATCAGGCCGTAACCGACGTCATGTTGACGGATGCCTGGGGTCGCGAGATTGTCAATCCGACCACAACCGATAACCCCTTTAAGGCGTTCGGCCAGTGGGGATACTACCGCGATGCTGCCAATCGGATGTACGTACAGTATCGGGAGCTTCAATCAGATCGAGGGCGGTGGATGAGCAGGGATCCTTTTGACTTCAGCGAGGATAATTCCAATCTCTATCGCTATGTTTCGAATCGGCCAGTTACGCTCTTCGATCCAATAGGTTTAGCCGCAATAAAAAACTGCCAAGATCTTCCTGATATTTTTTCTAAGATCACGGCGCTTCTCCCAACCCCGCCAAGTCCAGTTAAAGGATGTAACGCTATTCGGGTAGAACCCGAATTCGTAATTGGTGGGAAGGTATTACAGTTTTTTAAGGATTTATTAGGGCTTTTCCCCATACCTGAGCTAAAGCTTGTCGCACGACTTAGAATAGAAGATAAAGTCTGCAAACGCGCTTGCGGTAAAGATTGTCCTGGTAAGGATGTCACGGAAATGAACGCTAGCGCCCAAGGATATGCGCAGCTAGAGGCTGCTTGGCCGTTGCCAATCTGCCTGGCACCACCACCACTTGCTCCCATCATCAATAGCTTCTTTAAATGCAGCTTGCGTGGCAAGATCAGCGCAGGTGCGTTTCTAAAACTGTCGGAAGATCTTTGTAAAGACTGCTGCAAAGCATCCGCAGGGCTCAACGTTCAAGGATCTTTCGCTTACCGCATGGAATTAAAGACAAATCAGCCCTTCTGTAAAGCATTCGTGGAAGGTGAAGTAGGAGGGGAGTTGCAATATGGGATTGAATTAGACACCTGTGGGCACATAAAATGGCAAACATTGAAAGGATGTCTCTTTGCCCGTATAAGTGGTGTAATTTCTTGTGGGGAAGCGCGATTCTCTGGTATACTGCTTGAATATAGTAACTGTCCAACTCTTATTTAATATACAATACCACTCTGAGATCGAACCTCATCAACAGGAGAAGCTATGCGGACGCTCAATTCGGTCACTCGCTTTACTGAAGGCAAAGGCAGCTCATTATTCTTGTTAGTCCTCGGATTTATTTTAGTCATTACAGGACTATATGCTGATGGGTTTTTTCATGTCGGAATGAAATCAGTCTCTTTGCTCTCCATCAACCTCCAAATATATATTGGATTTGGAATGATGATATTGTGGGGCGGTCTGGAACAGGCAAAAAAGTTCGCGAAGTTCGGTAAACCAGAAGCAAAGGTAACCCCTGACGCTATTACGCCAGGGGAGGAATTTGAGTTCTCCTACAAGATGCTGATACATCGTGACACGGAGATTGAATATATTGGTGTCTTCCTGGTATTGCGGGAACGGGTAAGGTATTACGATGTGGACGAGTGGACAATTAAAGATGTAGACCGGCTGTTCCAGAAATATATCCAAACGGGGAGGAAGTATCGCAGACATGATACAATAGAAATCCGACATGCCTTTCGCCTGCCGATGGGCGATGTACCGTTTCGCAACTTAAACATGGATTACAAGGATGCCAAGATAGAACGAATGTGGGTAATGAAGGTACGTATCCATATGGGCCATGGAGAGGAACTGTGGCATGAATATGGTCTTGAAGTTGCTTCTCGAGTACCCGAGAGGTATACATCTGAGCTAGGGCGGTTTGAGGTAATGCTGAACAAAGTTTCAACATGGAAGTTAATAGCGATCACTAACACCATGAATACCGTACTTCCTCATCTGCGCGATGGGCAAATCGGTGATCTCTACCTTGCTTGTCCTAGTCTGCTGTTAGAGAATGTTACACCAGCGGAAGCACAGCAGGTGAAAGAACTTTTGGAAGCAGTTGGGGCCGAAGTAGAGATTCGCCCTGCGACTAATGGTTTCAGCCGGGAAGATGGTGCAATCGCGCATTGATGCGATGGCTTCCGCCCTGAACCTCAGCGCTCGGGCAACCTGCAGGTCGATCCCGACGTCACCGCCTTCTCCCGGCATGGACATCGACCTCACCTACTTCTACAACGCCTCCTCCACAAGCAATGGAGCCTTCGGCTACGTCTGGCCTCATTCACTAAACTCCGACGAATTATTTAGGCAGTCGAGACGCTGCGGGCGGTGAAGCCGCTCTCCCGTTCCCAGCGGCAGATCGCTATATCGCAGTAGGCTGGTTCAATCTCGATGCCAAGGCACCGCCTCCCCGTCCGCTCCGCTGCCATGAGCGTCGTGTCCGTCTCCAGGAAGGGGTCATGCACGATGCCCTTGTTCGCATCGAACGTCTCCATGATCCATTTCGGCAAGTGCAGCGGGAAGGTAGCGGCATGTTGCCGGAAATAGGGGTTCTGACGCTGGCCTGGCCCCCGGTAGACGTTGGCGACCGTGCCGCGGAAGTCGGCGGTTGGGACCGAGCGCGGCGTCCGGCCCTTGCTTTTGCGGGCGGTCAGGAACACGAGGAACTCGAACCGCGCGTTCATGACGTTGCGGGCCATAGCGGACGGCGGGCTGTCCGAGCCCAGACGGAGACATCGATGAGATGATGGCGAAACATGTGAATGTACCCCACCAGAGTGACCTTAATGTTTGCGAGCATCTGGAGATTGACGACCGTGACCTCCCAGACGGTTATGCCTTTATTTACTATCTATCCTTATCTATGGCCGCGTCCATTTGAGCCACGAACCGCCTCTGGGAGCGGTCGAAGCGCCATACCAGGACCGCCGAGGCGTTCCCGTTTCGGGAAGGGGAAGCCTCCCATTTTGGGACGGTCCGGCTCCCATTATGGGAAGGCGGGCGCAATTGCCGCGCGACCAGTGCCGTAAGCATTCCCCTTCGTGCCGCCTCCCTATCGCTGGCAGAACGATCCAGCCCTTCCAGCCGGTACTCGTCCCGCAGGCCGTTGCGCCCCAGCAGCCCGCGCTGCAGGAGCGACTGCAGCACCTCCGCGGCATGGTCCGCCCTGATCCCGACCGCGGCGAAGTCAGCGGGCGTGAGGCGTGCCCACCGGGCGTTCCGGCAGCCATAGGTTAGGCGCGCGACCAGCAGCAGGGCGGACAGCTCCCGCCGCGTCAGCGGCAGGCAGAGAAGGCCCGCGAAGTCGGCGTGCGGGACGGCGGTAAAGCCACCTTGCCTACGTCCCATCGGAGGCGGCGGGAAGCTGTCTATTGGTTTCCTCGTTAGTCGGGGTGGACATCCCGGCGGGCGGCGCATAGTCCCCCTGGATCGCCGCGACCAGCAGGCGCGCCGGGTCGCGGGCGCTACGGTACGGCAGCCATTCTACCTGCTGCCTGACGCGCTCTGGCCCGCATCGCTCCAGTAGTTCTTCCGCCTGCCAGCCCGGCACGCCAAGCAAACGTAGCGCCCGCACCTCTGGCAGTTCCACCGCTTCCTTTACGTCCCATCCGTTCAGACGGGCGATTTCCGCCTCTACCTCGGCGCGCGGACGGGCGTAGGCGGCCCTTGAGTGGGCTATTGCCGCCTCCTTTCCCGCTGGCGCCAGTGCCGGGGCCGTACTCGATCCCACGCCTTCCGGTTCTATCTCCGTTCCCAGGATCCGCGGCGAGGGGGCGTAGGCGTGCAGCCCGCTCTCACGGTGCAACCGGTACGCGGCGGGGCGGCCATGCCAGAGGAAGCGCTCCAGGCGGCGCATTCGGCCCGCCGTCCGGATCCAGGACTGCCCGAGCGCCTCGGACAGTTCCGCGAGGCTGGGCTGGACGTGGCCGTTGGGATGGGCGAAGGTGAGCAGAAGCAGGAGGCTTTTGAGGTCCTCCCCCGAAAGCTGAGCCAGCAGGCCCGAGGTGCGTAAGTAGGGCGTGACCTCAACGCGCGAAGCCGGGCGGAACGATCCGTCCGGCTTGCTCTCGGCGCGGTGGAGGACGATACGGAACGGGGGTGGGACAGGATCAGGCATCGGACTCGTCGTAGTCGGCGGGGTCGCTGTCTCTGCGCAACCCGCCGTGCGTAACGCCTGACGCGGACGTTACCCTCCCCTCGTGCCCCCGGAGCCGGGGCGGGTCAGTGCGCGAAGGACCCTCGTGGCAGCGCCTCCTGCCCGCTTCCGGCGACGGGCGGCACGCCGTTCCACTATCGTCGCGCCGCGCCAACATCTCCGTACATGGTATCGGGGGTCTTGGCGACCATGCGGGCGAGTCCCAGGTCGCTCTCCAGCGCGTCCAGCAGGGCGAGTACGCGCCGCCGCTCCTGCGGGCGCAGCAGCGGCCAGAGCAAGCTGCGCAGCAGGCGGCGGAGCAGGCGCGACATGCCTGTAAGCAGGCGGACCTGCTGCTGAGCCAGCATCCGGGCGTCGGAGGCATGCTTGCCGGCCGCAGGGCGTGGGGAAGCACCAGTAGGTTTGGTAGGTATCGTGGCCATAGGGAAAGTTAGGGGATGCGTAAGAAGGGAACGTAGGTCAGCACCAGCAGGAAGACCGGAACGGCAACCACCGGCAGCAGCACGTCCTCCGCCAGCGACCCCGTCACGAGACGGAAGGGCGGGGGCAGGAGGTGCAGGCGGCGGTCCGGCCGGTTGGGCCAGCCGGGAATGCCGGAGCGCGTGCAGGCGTCACCAGCGAGGTGGCTGGCGTAACCCAGGAACAACGCGAGGGCGAACGGGACGCTCCACAGGAGGCCGACAGGGAGACAGAGGCCGCCGAAGGCCAGCAGTCCCGCCGGGGAGTGCAGCAGGGCGCGGTGGCCCCACGTCCGGTTCGCGACGGAGGCGACCGGCGCGAAGGGGCGCAGCCCGCCCACCTTCAGCGAACGGATGGTGCTGGCGCTGGCGTCCATGTCCGGTAGCAGCGCGCCGAACGCGGCGACAGCGCAGAGCGCGCCCACGTTGCCGGGATTGACAAGGGCGGGAACGGGGGCGAGCAGCCAGAGCGAGGCCATGCCCAAGAGCGCGTGGGTGCGGCCCGTCATGCCAGGAAGGTACGGGGACAGTCCGGCGAGCCGACCAGGACGGTCACGCACACGCCGGGGCAGTCCCCCGCGCCGCAGGACGCCGCGGGATAGGCCGCAGGCGGGCGGTTGGAGCGCCTGGGACGGGAACAACCCACCGGGGCGGGGACGGGACGGGCGGCCTCCGACCGGGCGGCCCGCGCCGAAGGGGCAAGCGCGCCCGTCTCCACGCCGTAGGCGATCATCAGGCGGGCCAGCTCTTTTCCGGCGACCAATTGCACCGGGGCGGCGTGCTGCCCGGCCTGGGCGGCCGCGACGGCGGACGGCGCGAAGGAGGAAGTCGTGAAGAGCAACCCTTGTCGTGCCCCGGTTCGGAGCATCGCGCCACGAAGCTCATCCACAAAGCAGCGGGGCACAGGCTGCCTATACTGCTTCGCCTGGGCGATGGCGGTGAAGCGCGCAGCACCCTGGTCGTATGCGGCCCGGATGTCGTGCGCCCCATGGGCATTGCGGCCCTTCGCATGGAGCGGGCCGAGCGGGCGCACCTCTCGGTAGCCCATTTTGGACATCAGGAGGGCGACGCGGGCGACATAATCGGGGAAGGGAAGGGCGATCAGATGTCGGAGCAGCGAGTCGGGCGTAGCCGGCACGGCATCGCGGGCAGAGGCGGCAGGGGTCGGCTTACTGATAGTAGGAAGAGTTCTGGTAGGCATGGCTGGATGGTTGGATGGATGTGTTTGGCGGATTCTAGCGCACAGACGGGTGATTAATCCATAGGCGCTCCTTTCTCTGGGGTGGGCTTTCCGTCGCGCAGCGTCGTCCATTCCTTGCTACGGACACCGCGGAACTCGGGCTTGACTTCGTCCCGCTCTTCGTCCCACGCCCCTGGCGGCAGGCAGCCCCGGCAGCCGCAGAGGTCGCAGACCGATTTCGTCGGATAGATCCCGTCGAAGGAGATCAGGTCGCGGAAGTCCAGGCGGCGGCCGAGGGCCTTTTCCAATTCCGTCAGCACCGCCAGCGCCAGGGCGAACGACGGGGCGGCCTCCCCGGCGAGCAGGCGGTGGATCGTGGAGCGGGACACACCGATGTCGCGGGCCAGGCGGGCCGGCCCTTGAAAGGCATATCGGGGTATATGGGCGAGGATGGCGGCGATGCGGTTGTGGAAGAGGCGGGGCAGCGGCATAGGGGCAGGATGGTTACGGCGTTTCGGGATCCTGCGCATCAGCCTAAGGGGGATAGCGAAGGGCCGCGAACGCCGTTGCGTCCACGCAACGCCCAGATCGTAAGGCAACGCGGATGAAGCGAAAATGAGCCTGCCCGTCGCTTCAGGAAACCACGCGAATTGAATCCTGGAGCTATGCCTGCTATCCTCTGCCGTAGTCTGGCTTACAGCGGAGGGGGAGGAATCGTGAGCCTAGTTTCAGCTATAGCGTTCTCCCATGCAGCCCATCACCCCAGAGGCGAAGCAGTACTTGCAGGAGCGGATACCGCAGTTCGTCCGCGCGGTCAACCAGGTGCGGACGCAATCGAGACTAAAGAAAGAACCTGCCTCCATGCATATGTCCCTCCTTGAGTTCAACGAAGATGCGCTCCTGCTCTATGCCGCCATGTGGTACGCAGGTTCGTGTGGCGTCTCAGTTCTTCTTGAGCCAGTCCCAAAAGATAATGCAGTGCGCTAAAGCTTCTGACAGCCCGTCCCATGCCCGGCTCATTTTGGATCTGTGCGCCGGAGGAACTCTATTGGCGGTTTCGTACCGCATCTTTCAGTGTAGGGATCCATGGATTTACCTGCGCCTACACCCGAAGACGTTTCCCGATTCAGAGCCTTGTACGAGGCCGAGTTCGGCGTAGAGTTGAGCCCGAAGGAAGCGTTGCAGAAATGTACCGACCTGTTCCAATTCGTTTATCTAGTCGGTGAATATGGAGTATCGCTACGTCCTGTACGCGCGCCGCAGCACTGATGAGCAGTCGGCGAGTATCGAAGGCCAGCTCAAGGAACTCATGCCGCTGGCCGAGCAGCGGGGGCTAAACGTCGTCAAGGTACTCACGGAGAGCCGTTCTGCTAAAGCCCCTGGACGCCCCGTTTTTGACGCGCTCATGCAGATGCTGCAAGACGGAGAGGCGGACGCCATCTTGTGCTGGCATCTCAACCGGCTGACGCGCAACGAAAAGGACTCCGGCGATCTGCGCTGGAACCTGCGCACGGGTGTGATCAAGGAGATACAAACGCCCAACCGGATCTATAAGCCCGAGGACAACGCCTATATCACCGCCGTCGAGACGGCGGGCGGAGAGCAATTCATCGTGGACCTGACCGAGGCGAGCAAGAGGGGAACGCGAAACAAACTCAGCAACGGCGGGGTTCCCTTCAAGGCTCCCCCCGGCTACGTCAACGACATCGCCGCAAAGAATGTCCAGATAGACCCAGTTTTGTTCCCGATACTCAAGAAGGCGTTCCAAATGATGCTTACGGGCCAGTATAGCGTCGCGCGAATGCATCAGATCATGAGCCAGGAGTGGGGAATGAAGGTGCATGGCGGGATGAAGCCCATCGTGCGCGAGTCTGTCTACACTATCTTCAAAAGCGTTTTCTATACTGGGTTCTTCCGGTACAAGGGCGATCTGTATGAAGGCAAGTACGAGCCGATGATCACAATGGACGAATACGAGCGCCTACAACGAATAGTGCGTCGCAAGAGCGTTCCTCGTCCGCAAAAACACGCCTTCACATTCAGCGGCCTCATACGCTGTGGCCGTTGTGGTCACGCCGTCTGTGCCGACCGGAAGCGCAAGGTGCTGGCCACGAACGGAGAAGTGCGCCATTACACCTACTACCTATGCGCACAAGGTGGTAAAGGCTGCTACCGTACCAGCGTTCGGGAAGAACGGATCGAAGCGAGAATACAGGCTTTGCTGGCCGAGATCGCCATGCCACAATCATTCTTCGACCTCGCTCGGGAAGGCGTGCGGCTATGGAAGGAGCGCCATCAGGAGACGACTGAGACCGTGCGGGTCCAGCAAGGACAGTCGCTCAAGGAAGTAGAGCGGAAGATAAGCGACCTCTTGACCTTGCGGTTGGAGAATCTCCTTACCAACGAGGAGTATCTCAGCAAGAAGCAGGAATTCCAAGAACTGCGTAACTCGATCCTGGCGAATATGGAGAAAGCAAACGATAACGTTGAGCGTATGTGGGAAACCGTAGAGAACGTTGCCGAGTTTCTATCTTATGCCCCGACCGCATTCCAGAATGGGGATGCGACTGTCAAACGGCGCATTGCAGGACTGCTGATGGAGAAATGCGAGTTGATGGATGGAGCACTGCAGGTTCGGATGAATCCTATGCTAGCGACGGTTCGAGCAACAGCCGAGACGGTGCATGCAGATTTACGAAAGCTCGAACCGTTGGATACAAGCTCTGGAAGCGAGCAAATGAGTGCCTTGATAAGGAAGAATGCGCATTGGCGTACCTGCCTGGACGATGTTCGAACTGCGCTTACAAAATGTGGAACGTTCTTCCCTTCTCTGCATAAGGAATTGGCACTCGTTGCTGGAGTAAAGAGTATGGACGCTATAAGAAATTGTCCAGCATAGAGAAACCGGGTAGCCCCAAGTTGTGATTTTCCGAACCGACGGCTTCCGTTCCTCAAGAGCCTGTGCGAGCAGTTCTCCTGACTGCTTCCTGACATTAATGCCCTCCATGCTCCAGAGCAAACCAACGTTCCACGCACACAATGGGCGGCAAGGTGCATGCCGTGTTGTGCCCATTACAAGGCGTAGAAGAAACTTGCTTCCTCTTTTCCGCAGTGACCAGGTAGACTTGAGTCCTATCGATGGTATAGAGGTGGTTAACGGAAAGGTTCTTGATGTCAAGGAGATAACGTTACCTTGATCAAGGGGAGAAGTTTCAACATGGCAACGCCCGAACATCAGTTCATCGCGGAGAGCTTTGATCAATGTCTCCAAGATTTCTCTGCTACAGCTCTCATTGGTATGACAGAGTCTCAACGCAGGACATTCGACTACTCATGCATATTGAAGAGAGATCTAAGTCGGCCATTAGTTGCACAAGTTTTATGGGCACACTCGGAGGGCTTGGAAAAGGACATGCGGACGCTTCTGCACGATAGCGATGCGGTTTTAAAAGTGCTATTTGTAAAGGACTCTGCGAATACGCGCACCAGACTGGACGAGATTATCCAGTCATATCGCTCCAAGGATGTGTTGAGGCCACTGCTGCAGGGGTTACGACCAATCTTCCTGCCGCCCGACTTCGATGCTGATAAGGATCGGGAACAGCAGTGGATGAACCGCTATATCGCTGAAAAGGTCGCAGACGACATCCTGTTCAATGTCGTGTTTGGCCGGTTTACCATGTCTGATTTCCTTGCATTCTCCCATCACGGCGGCATATTCGGGCTCAAGTATGCGATTCTTCACGAGATCACAACAAACGGCCTGGGGCATATGCCTACCTTCAAAAAGCGACTGGGCTATTCGACGACGGGATCCATTCGTGAAGCCCTCATCATGCTGTCGGTTACGGGACTATCCGACAAGATACCTGGTTCGAACATACATGGCGCAAGCATCAAGGGCAGGCTGATGCTGGACCTGACAAGACGGCTACTTTATGAGTGGGGAACCTGTAACTCCTGGACTGATGAGTTGAAGGTACTCTTTTCTTGCTTGGGAGTTCCTCTTCCCGAGTTCGCGTCGGACTTGGATAGCCTTCCACAGGCGACCCTTCTGGCGAACCCGATCTGGTTGAACCTATACCACGCCATGTATTGCGAGCAGACGTTTGGGCGCTCTCTCCTCGCGGACGTAGACATGGAACAGCCAAGGTTCTACACTGAGGATTTTCTGGACGTTCTTGCGAGGCAATCGGGGCCACCAGTCATCGACAACCTGGATTAGGATTATCCTCCGTGCAAAACTTCGTCAGCATGTTGGCCGGCACAGGTCCATCGCACAGACCGCCGTGATTTGAGCCTCTTTCAGATCGGATTGCTCTGGGTGGAGCACTGTCTAGTCTTGTTATCTGACAGTATAACGATGTCCTCGCTTATCAGCAGCTAAGTTATGATCAACCATTGGGAGCGTGTTTTGATGGATTTGAACATGGGCAGCCGCTTCCGAAGCATCCGGCTGAACTCATTGTTAGTGCAGAGTATACCCGGTTGAGGTCAGTCATGCCAACGTATCAACAGTATCTCTTGGCTTGCCATATATTCTTAATATCCATAAGCGATTGATACAGCCGAACCCGCCGCAGGATCTTTACTCTTCTCCGCCCCGATTCCTCTTCCATTCCTGAAGCTGCTCTACTGGCGGAGAAGTTATCCCTTCTGGGATTATCACGTTGTCATCGGCGAGTACGCCCGCCATGTCGGGATCATCCATTCCGATCTCCCATGCGTTCCGTACCACGATATCATAAATCTCAATCGCATGGTCAATTATGGGGAGGGTGCCTCTCCCTCCGCTGAATGCTGGCGCGAGTAGGAATCTCTTGTTCTTCTCATACGCCTGCAAGAAGTTATCAAGGTTTGTGGGCGTAGCCGCATCCATCCGGTGTATGCGTTGTGCCACCATTAGGAGGCCGTCGCCAGCGTGTGCCTCGTCCCAGGTGCCCGAGCCGATCAGCATCCGGTATGCATGGATGTGTTTCCTGTCTATGCCGCGCACAATCGCGATCCGTAGGGACCTGCGCTCGTCGGTCTCGCCCAATTCGGCTCGCCAGGCCCTGAATATATCAATACCAGCGTCTCTATCCTTGAAAATGAGGCCGAGAATCGGGGGCACGCCGTCGTCGGGCGACCACAAGTACGCTGCGCCAGACCATCCGGCGCGATCCCACAGCCTAAACCTGATGGGTGAATGTATTGCGATTTGCTCATGCGATATCCGGGTAACATCAGGCGGGCCTGTGGGCGCTTCGCCGCGTTCTCTCCGCATCCTCTCCCGGGTTTCGGGAGAGGCTTCCCCTTCCGTACCCGTTTTCGGTTGCCACGGCTCGGAAAGTACCATTTCGTATGTCTGTGTGTCATCCTGCCAGTCCCGCAGACGGAACCTGGGGGCAGATCCAAGCACGTTGCGGACCGCGCCTCTTGCCATGGCGAAGAAACTGGCGCGCTCCGTCGCCCGCTCATCCTTGAACAGACTTTCCAGATCCTGCTCCATGTTGCGGAACAGGACAACGTGGGGAAACGCCTGCAGGCATGCCAAAAACACCTCTTCGCGGAGAGCCTCCTGGTCCTCGGTTGAGAGCCCGTAAGGATTTACCACCCGGCAGCGCACCGAGAAATGAGGCCTTCCCAGGCGTTCCTGCACTTCGAGCGAGAGGAAGCTTGAAGGCACCTCTCCGATCTCGACGTCCATGGTCGCCTCTGGCTCAATGGCAAAGGCGCGGTCAACGGCGCTTGTGGACAACATGCTCTCTATGCTTGAGAAGATGGCTTCCGCGATCTCGACGCACGGAGGCTCCAACGAACACCGGGCGCTTATCTTGCAACCCAGGATCCTCGTGGTGAGCGATACGTGCGTCCCCTCGTATAGCTCTGCCTCCGCAGGGAGCGGGGCGTCCGCTGAAATCGCCCAGATCTTGTTCGCCACCTCGTCAGGGCTTTCTCCTCCTTCCGCTTCTAGCCTTCCTGTATGCCCTAGCAGGAAAAGAGCGGCATCCATTGACATTACAAGTCCCAGCCTGTCGAGTGCGGATGGCAGGCCACCTAGCAGGGCGTGCGCGCGAGAAGGGATATGCAATATGAGCCGGGCTACCAAGACGTCGAAAGACGCTTCCTCATCCTCGTCCGATTCCAGAGGCCCCTGGCTTGCGGAGCGGATACCGATGTCGGTTTCGTGCCATGCCAGCAGGTGCGGCAATCTGCCCAACCTTGCCTCCACCCATTTCAGGCGGTGAACGCACGCGGCAAACCCCCGATTCAGCCGTCCGAAGGCCCAGTAGTCGTTGGCCCCGATGCTGGCGCCTGAAAGGTACGTGCCCCTGGCCGCCCACGGCAGGCCGATCCGCTCATATGCGTATCCGCAGAGGTAGAGACCCAGTACGATATCCTTGCGCGTCTCATGCTTGTAGAGGCGGGTAAGAGCCCGGCCGACGATGGAGATCGCCTTCGTGTATTTTCGCTGGTCTATGAGTTGGTCGCCGCGCTCCAGTAACAGGAGGGCGGCCCGCGCTTCACTCTCCCGCCTAGCTTCCACGTCAACCAGCCGCTCGAAGAGGCGGTTGTAAGATTCATTGTCGTCTATGCGCTGGCCCACGAGAGAGATGGTCTGGGCGAGCGGCTTAAGCGGGAAGCCTACCAAGCCGTCCGCCGATTCGAGGGCTTCGCGCAGGCCGTCCAGGGTGGAGCTGGGATCACTGCCCTCTTGAAGATGGCGCATCAGCTCACCCTTCAAGAGCAGAACCCTTGCCTGGAGCGCCGTACTCGGCCTGTCCTCGTCCCTCGATAGGCGCGAAAGCGAGGACTCCAAGATTACTTCTCGTTCTTCCAGCCACTTGGCCGTTTGGGCGTCGCCTGAGGATGCGAGATGACGAGCCAGGGTCCACAGGTTATGCAGTCGCTCAAGGTCGTACACGTTCTCGGATTCGCGTGCCCGTTCTTCGACCACCTCGTACTGAGGCTTGAACGCCTCGAAGTCTTCATACCACCAGAACAGGGTCCAAGCCCACTGATAGGCGGCCTCTACCTGCTGCCGCCTCCCGCCGTATTGGGCGGCAAGGCGGCCTGCCCGGACATAGCTTCCCTCCACTTCCGTTCTTGGGCGTTCGAGGCACCTGCACAGGTCGGCCGCTTCCAGCGCGTTCTCAACCAGGGGCAGGCCGAATCTCTTCCCCGCGACTGTTTCTGCTATGCGCGCCTCCAGCCTTTCCAACTCGGATATGCGCGCGTTGTCAACCGGGCCAGGCTGCGCGACTTGCCGTGCGATCCCCGTGACCTTCAGTTCCTCAATCGCTATGTCCTGGTGGTGACCAGCGAACGTACGCTCCAAGAGCCAGGTTCGGTCAAGAATGCGGACGTCGACGCGGAATTTCTGACTAAGTTCATCTTCAGACTTCGCCCGCTGTCGGGCAGGGACGCTCTGGTTGGTAACGAAAAATGCCTTGGTGTAGCCGCGTGCAGTCTCTGAGATCTTCTTTATGTCCGATTGGACTTTTGCCTTCCAGTCAGCCTTCGCGCTGAACGCGAATGCCCACCGCTCTTCTGAAGCCTCGCGCGCAATCCCGCCGTACCACTGCAACGCCAGGCTGTCCGCCACAGGAAACGTTTCCGAGTCCGCTTTACTGTCTCCCCCGCCGGTCGGCCCGGTGGTGGGCAACAGGTTAGGGCAGATTTCCTTTTCGCAGAGACGGCGTGCGAACCGCTCAAAGTCGATCTCCTGGCTCCTGGTCGTCAACGTACTCAGATGAAACTCAAGCAAGGTCCGGTCGATATTGGTCACCTCTTCGATGTCCGTATCGCTGAAGTAGTCGGGATGGACCGATTGGTAGAACTGTCTTGGAGAGATCATAGAAGTTCCTCTTTATACGCTGCCAACCTCGATGTGCATGGGCGCGCGATGCCTTCCTTGGCTGAAACCTGTCCCACCCGTATTCTTGGGCGGGGTGGCAGGGCTTGCTCGATCACTATCTTGCACGAACTGCTTGGAACCCGGCCATTGGGTCTAATTTGCCGAGTTCGCGATGCGCTCTGTTTTGTCTACCATTCCTCATATGTATTACCATGTATTTCCTGCAAAAGTGCCTGCTGTCCGAGCGAAACTGGAGCGTCAGCTCGGAAATGACCGATTCGCTATATCATGAGGCGAACAGGCTGGTAGGCATACCCCTACCAGCCTGAGAGTATGGCGAGTCTCTCAACCTGACGCCTTACCATAGCAGACTGTTGGCAAGGGGCAAACCTTCATTCGAGGATCCATTCGCTGCCGTCACAGGAACAACAGCAGTCTAATGCATCGGCCTCCTCGGGTGGTGCTTCGACATCGGTGAAGATGGGACCGTCCCAATCCGGTTCGTCATCTTCTGCGTTGTGAGGTTCGCCTCGCAGTGCCTGTGTGAGCGTCCGCGCCAGTTGCAGGCGGGCATCCTTTCCATAGGCTTCCGGATTTTTCAGTATCGGAATGGCTGAGCGTATCAACGCCCGCAACGCCACGTTCTCCTGGGTAGGAACCGTCACCCGGATCGCCAGCGGTTCGTTCGGCAAGGGGGTATTCCCTTTTCCAGAGTGAGAAGCCTCCGGCATGGATGTCTGCATTGTTCGTTCTCCTTTGCTGCGTAGGGAACGGTCGGCAGAAAAAATGTTCCAGCCGACCGTTTTATGCTCGATAATTGGGGTATAATAAGGGAAGACAAGTGTTTCCCTTTGTCCCCTATGGGTTCAGGTAAGTTCTCGGCTTACCTGAGCCCTTTTGCGTTTACCATCTCGCCCCTTCTGGCGAGAGCGGCCCGTCCGAATAGTCGCAACCCATGCCGCACTCGGCGGACGCGAGCAGTTCCGCCAGGGCCGCGTCGGGATCCTCTTCCCCCGTCGGTTCATTTTCGGATTTTGGCGCGACGGGCAGAGGCGGGATCACCGGCGGCGTCCAGGCGATTCTGCGGGCAGTCTTGTCGTCCATGAGGTTCTCCTTTTGAAAGAGCGGATTGGCGGCACGTTTCTCTCAAGTATGCCGCGCTCTTCCTGGCCAAGGTAGGCTCAACAGGGAATGGGAACAAAGCTGGGTGCGCCCGCGAAACGGAGCCAGGAACCGGATAGTGGGGACACAGGCGTTTTCTCCTCCCCGCAAAGAAGAAGCCCGCACGTCAGTTGCGTGCGGGCCTGGTAATCTGACTTCCGCATAGGAGCGTGCCTACGCGGCCTTGGTACGTGTCCGTGCGTTTCGATCTGCGGAAGCAGTAGGTAGCGTGTCCGTAGCGGGCATGTCCTTCCGCGCAAGCCTGTCTGCATGAGATCTGAACCGCGGCGGCTTCCGTCTGTTGAGGCGACGAATGACCTCCGCTGCGCCTTTCTTGTAGACCGCGATGCAGACCAGTTCCCCATTGCCGTCCACGACCTTCCAGTTGCGCCGGCCGTGCCTCTCCATGTGGTACTCCTCTGCCCGGAAGGCCCGCTTTCGCTCTTCCTCAGCGGCCTCCAGGCACGCAACGCTGCAGCAGATGAGGTGGCAAAAGAAAAAACTGACGTAGCCGTAGCCACCGGGCAGCGGCCTATGGCAGCGGTCGCAGGCTGGTCCTTCCGGGGTGACCATGCCTCCCTCCTTTCCACCCGGACCGTCCCAGGCAGGGATATTCCTTACCGGCAGTGGGATCATTGTTGGATCTCCTCCTCGGTTCGTCGGATTGTCAGGAAGCGGGTGCGCAGTCCGCAATTCGTCCCGTCTCCGGGCACATCGTAGCGGAGCGGCAAAGGGGGTGTCCCGATAAGTTGCGCGGGCGAATCAGAAGAGGACTCCCTGCCCGCCTTCCCCATTGGTGCGGCGGCGCTTCCTGGTCGGCTCGAAGCGGAAGGCTTCTCCGGCGTTGTGCTCCGTCTCGCCAGGGGCTTGCGCGAAGTCGGGCGATGACTGGGCGGCGTTGTCGGAGACCGGGCTATCTTGGTCAGGAGTATCGCTGCGACCTTTCAGGAAGGGCAACGGACGCGCCATCCACGGCGCGAACAAGTAGCCGTTGACCAGACAGGCCATGCACATGGTCGGGTCGATGTCCTGCCCGAAGAGGCACATGGAATAGTTGCTCGCCGCCAGAAGGAAGCGGCCCGTCCCGACTGCCGGGTCACAGACCGTCTTGGCGCGCAGGTCCTCTTCCGTGTTTCCCATCAGCATGTCCGCCATCATGATGCATACCTCCATTGGAGT